>JAABUQ010004094.1_pt1 | contig 25464 bp, 25 predicted proteins | sample 5560001 | NCBI WGS metagenome assembly JAABUQ01 (sample SAMN10711888, study PRJNA513371) | rock metagenome | isolation source: Antarctica rocks | place: Antarctica: Victoria Land, Finger Mt nord | collected 2015-12-18
CTTTCCGAAGAAGTCTCTGAATCTTCTGCTGGCGTTTATTATCTCGTCGGTGCTCGCGATTTGCGGCGCGATTCTGGCCGATGTCCTCGATACAACGGTCCGTGATCCGGAGCAAGCGGCCCTCGCTTTGGACACCAGTGTCATAGGAACTCTGCCGACCGTGAAAGAGATGCGGCGATTGATTGCGCCCATGGGAAGCAGTCTTGCCGGCGCCGCGGCAGATGGAAACGGCATAGGTCCTTCAGGCAGCGGGTTCGGGCTGGTTCGTTACGCGCAGGGAGGCGATGCGGCCACTGCCAGAGACGGCCGGCCGGGTCGAAAGTCATCCAACCCCTCCGGCTATGGGTACGAGGGAATCTCTTCCTACGAAGAAGCCATTCGCACTCTGCGTCATTCCATTCTCTTGCCGGACTTTGATCGCAATGTCAAGTCACTCCTGCTCACTAGCGCCACTCCAGGCGAGGGCAAGTCGACCGCTACAATTCATCTCGCCATTGCGCACGCCGAGCAAGGCAAGCGCACTCTGATCATTGATGCCGACCTGCGGCGTCCCAGCATTCACAAGAAGCTCAGCATCAGCGGCAGCGTCGGTTTGTCGAATGTCTTGTTAGGCGAGATGACTTGGAGAGATGTGTTGGTGAAGACCGAACATTGGCCGGGGCTCGACGTGGTGCCCGCCGGAACGGCATCTCGCCGCGCCTCCGATCTGGTCGGCTCCATTATGGTGGACATTCTTGATGAGGCGACGAAAGAATACGACCTCATCATCGTGGATGCGCCGCCGCTGCTTGGCTTTGCGGAAGCCATGCAGGTGGCCACTGCAGTGGATGGCGTGGTGGTGCTCGCGCGTGCCGGACAAACCAGCCGTAAGGCCGTCGCCCGAGCTTTGGCTACCCTCAACCGCCTCCGGGCTAACGTGATTGGGCTTGTTCTCAATGAGGTGGACAAGAACAATACACACGGGTATTACTATTACAACGATTACCGGAAGTATTACGCCGAAAGCGCCGCTGGCCAGGGGTGATCGCGTGGCTCGGTTGCGGAGCCATGCTCCTCTACTTTACGATGTCGCCTCGGTCTACGGAGTTCAGATGGCCAACTACATCCTTCCGCTGGTCACGGTTCCCTATTTGTCGCGCGTGTTAGGGGCGGCGGGCTGGGGATTGGTTGCCATCGCCCAATCCTTTGCGCTGTACGGTAATCTCATCGTCGAGTATGGCTTTGTCTACTCCGGCACGCGACAGATTGCAACCGCGCCTACCGACGAAGCGAAGGAACAGATAGTTGCAGGAGTGTTGGGCGCCAAACTGCTTCTATCGCTGTTCGTTATCGGGGCCGCTTGCCTGGCCTATCTGTTCATACCCGTCTTTCGCGAACACTCCACACTGCTTTGGACAGCCGTGTTGGCGGAAATCGTGAAAGCGTCGTTGCCCAACTATTACTTTTATGGAATAAACCGGGTTGCGGTCGCTTCGGCGTTGGACATTTCGGCGCGCACGGCAGCGGCCATCGGCATCTTCATTTTCGTGCATAGGCCCGAAGACGCTTGGAAGGTGTTTGCTCTGCAAGGCGCCGGTGCGGGCGCCGCCCTGGTTGTGGGTCACGGAATGATTTACTCCCGTTATGACCTGCGTTGGCCGCGCATGCGTGAAGGAATGCGCATGCTCCAAGAAGGCGGCTCCATGTTTCTTTTCCGTAGCGCGCATAACATGTATGCGTTGGGAAACGCCTTCATTCTCGGCCTGTTTGCGCCGCCACAGGTAGTGGGTTATTACGCCGGCGCTGAGAAGATCAACAGCGCCGCTGTGGGGCTGCTTTCGCCGCTTACCACCGCTTTGTATCCCCGCGCTGCGGGTCTCGCCAAAACTTCCATGCGGAAGGCGGCCCGTTTAACGGTGTTTTCCCTCTATGCAATGGTTGCCGTCAGTTTGGTCCTGGGGAGCATCATGTGGTTTGGATCTCCCATGATCGTCCGCGTTATCCTCGGGCCGAGTTTCTCGCCTTCTGCCGATGTGCTGAAGATTCTGAGTCTGCGAGCGCCGCTGGTTGCCTGGACATACGTGCTCGGTTTCCAGTGGCTTCTCTCGCTGGGTTTGGAGAAGTCTTTTCGCAACGTGACAGTGGTCGCTCTCGTTCTGAATGTTCTTCTCGCAACCTGCTTGGCGCCTGCTTCTGGCGCTCGCGGTATGGCATTCGCAGTCGTGATTTCACAAGCGGCGGCAGCCCTCGGCATTTATTTCGTCCTGAGGGCTAGGAAGTTAAATCCTTTCGTAATTGGGAGCGATCCGTCCTATGCCTGACCCGGCTATCACAGCGCATGTCCACTCCGTGGGAATACAGGCACCCTCGTGCGCGGTGATGGTGATGTCCTGTGACGCTTACCGTGATCTCTGGACGCCCTTCTTTACTCTCTTTTGGCGATTCTGGCCCGATTGCCCGTTCCCGGTCTATCTCGGCTCAAATCACGCCTCTTTCGACGACTCACAGGTCACGACACTCGCGATCGGTGACTACAGTTGGAGTAAAGTCTTACGTTTATGCCTTCAGCAGGTTGACACCACGTATGTCCTGCTTCTGCTCGAGGATTTCTTTTTAGACCGGCGGGTTGTTACAGACACAATCCTTTGTAATTTGAACACGCTGCATGCACTTGATGGGATTGTACTGCGCTTATTTCCGCATCCCGGACCCGACAGCGCCATTCCGGGGCACCCCGATATCGGCCGTCTTCACCCTACGGCACCCTATCGCGTGTCCGCCCAAGCGGCATTATGGAATCGAAACGGATTGATAGATGTTCTCCGGGATGATGAATCCCCGTGGGAGTTTGAATGGAAGGGGACGGTGCGTGCCCGAAACAGCCCCGATGGCTTCTATTCCATGTACGAGGCCACCCTTTCCTATCGACAGGTTGTGGAACGTGGGCAGTGGTTCTGGGGCGCTGCGGGGTATTACGGCAGACAACAAATTGGATGCGATTTCGCGGCCAGACCTGTTATGAGCCCGGCCATCGCGCTTAAGAAGGCGATGAATCGGTTCCGGAAGAATTCGATTATACGCATGCGAGCTGTTTGCGGCATATGAGTTCTAGCCTTTTTGCGGACCGCTCAAGCGACTGTGCGGTCAAGGGGGGTTATCCCGAACTGAAATCTACCCGTCTTGCCTTTCTGACCAATTTCATTGCGCCCTATTGGACACCGGTACTTCGTTCACTTTCAACAAGCTATCCAAACATGCGGGTGCTGATATCAACAACGATGGAACCGGACCGGAGCTGGAAAGTCAATTGGGAGGGGCTGGACGTCGTACTACAGCGAACAATGACTATCGAGAGGCACATACGGAACCGGCTCGGCTTCCGGGAGCTGGTCTACGTTCACCTGCCTATAGACACAGTGAGCCAACTTAGACGGTTCAAGGCAGACGTAACGATCTCCGCCCAGCTAGGCTTCCGTACGCTGATGGCAATTATCTACCGTTGGCTACGTCCCAATTCGCGGCTGATCGTTTATGCCGATCTTTCCCAACACACAGAGCAGGCTCGTGGTTGGTTCCGTGCGCTGGTTCGCAAGTTCATTTCGAAGAACGTCGACAGCTTTGTGGTTCTCGGCGAGAGCGGCGCGCGCTACATTCGGCAGCTCGGCGTCCCAAATAACAAGATTTTCAAAGTGCCTTACGCAACCGACGTTAGCCGGTTTTGGAATGATACCGGAAGCCGGAGTGACGAACTTGCGCGCCGGCTCCTCTATGTGGGGCAGTTGATTGAGCGTAAAGGGCTGCTCCAATTCGTTGCTGCTCTATCGGAATGGGTAATAGCTAATCCGACTTACAGAGCCGAATTGGTGCTCGCCGGTGACGGTCCGCTCCGAAAACGTCTGGAACAACTCGCCGTTCCCAACAGCCTGCGTCTCACTTTCCTTGGCAATAGAGATTACAACGACATGCCGGACGTATACGCGCAATCCGGCATACTCGTGTTCCCGACATTCGCTGATACGTGGGGACTCGTCGTAAACGAGGCCATGACGGCTGGGCTGCCCGTACTCGGAAGTGTTTACAGTCAAGCGGTGGAAGAGTTAATTCAAGATGGCTGGAACGGTTGGGCCTTCCGTACAGATCACCCGGATGAAATGCTGCGCGCCATTCATCGGAGCATGACGGTCCCAATTGAGACGCTGAACGAGATGCGCGAACGCGCCCGATCCACTGCCGTCCGGCTCACGTCAGAAAATATGGCCCGCCGAATTGAAGGCGTTGTCGATTCCGTACTGATGGCAAGGGGACAACTCAGTTCAAGATGATTCTGGTTGTCACCTTATACGTCGTTTTAGTCGCGGTCGCCGCGTTTGGGCCGCTTCGATGGAGCATCATAGCGTTCTTGCTCCTCTCTACAATTGACTTTCCTGGAGAGCGAAGCGCGGTCGGAATACTGAATTCCGGTAAAGGCATCCTTCTTCCCCTCTACCTTCTTTGGAGGTTGCGCCGCTACTCGGGACACAGAACGGTAATCGTGGCGCCGCTCGCGTGGGGTGCATTAGTTATCTACGCCGCCATCGCCGGTTTCTGGTCTATTTTCCCCCTTTCCGCTTTGAAGCTGGTAGGGCATATGGCCGGTTCGTTACTCATTTGCTTTGTGTTCGTGAGAGCGACTAAAGGCGGCTATCTAAGCCAGACCGTTCTTGTACCGGTTACCATTGGGACGCTCATTCTCGGTCTCTTGTGTTTTGCCTTCGAACCAGCTTGGACCGGAGAGGCCGGCAGGTTCACGTCGTTCATGCCCGCACAGGGCTTTGCCTCATTCCTAGGCGCGCTGTTTTGCCTGGCGCTTTGCTCTCAAGCCCTCAAGCTGCAAGTAAGGATCGCCGTTTGCCTGGCTATAGTGATCGCTCTTGTTTTCAACGGCAGCAGAATCTGGTTTTTGGGCATACTGATCTCCACCGTGATTGCATTGCTCATTTCCGATCTTCGGCCTTGGATCAAGTTTTGTACCCTCGGCGCCATCGTCATACTCGCTTCCCTTCTGATCCGGGAGAGCAGCCTGATAGTGGAACGGTTGGGCCGCGATGCGTCATCGAATCGCATCGTCGCCGCCCTCTCCGCTTTCTATGAAGGCAACAGCGCATCGCGGGGCTTGGGAACTCTGAACTTCAGAAAGACGATTGGCGCCACGGCCATCGAACGGATAAAGGAGTCCTCTCTAAGCGAGTTGATTCTCGGCCGCGGTACCAGCAACGCAGCGATAGTCACCGGCTCTCTGTATAGGGGTTATTCGGGATATGGCGATCCTAATCGCATGCTGCACAACGAGTGGCTGCGCATCTTATACGAATGGGGAATAGTAGGCTTTCTCTTCTGGGGTTTATTCGTCGGCTCCATTGCTGTATTTGCATTCGAAGGTATACGGAACGATCCGGACGGCAACTCGAAAGCGCTGTTCGCGTATCTCCCATCGTTCTTAATCGGCTTAGCGGGAGAGAACTTCCTGGCTGGCGCCGGCAGCGCCATGAGCGTGGGCTTTCTGCTGCTGATTGGCACAGCCAGCATCGCGCACCGTCAAGCTCGCGACCGAGGCTATCAGCGCACTCGCGCGCGCTCGGCACAGCGCGCTGAAAGCGATGTTCGCGCCTTCAGCCGTACCGCCGTATGAAGGTTCTGCAAATTCACAACTTCTATCAGCATCCTGGCGGTGAGGACCAGGTCTTCGCGGCAGAACACGATTTACTCACAAGCCGGGGCCACAGCGTAGTGCAGTACCTGGCGCACAACGACACCATCCGGGATATGCCCGGCATCCAGGTCAGTTTGAAGACGCTTTGGAACACGGATACATATCGAGAGGTGAGAGATCTTATCCGTCGAGAGCAACCCGATATTGCTCACGCACACAACACATTCCCGCTCGTCTCACCGGCCGTCTACCATGCGGCCGCGGCTGAGGGTGTCCCCATCGTGCAGACCTTGCACAATTACCGGCTACTCTGCCCCGCTGGCGCATTCTTCCGCGACGGCAGCATTTGCGAAGAATGCGTAGGGTCCCTCTTGCCGTATAAGGCGGTCGTGCATAAGTGCTACCGCAATAATCGAAGCGCGAGTGCGGTAGTCGCAGGCATGCTCACCGGCCACCGGATGCTCGGCACGTGGAAGAAGAAGATCGATAAGTACATCGCAATTACCCCTTTCTCAAAAGACAAATTCGTCTCAGGCGGCTTGCCTGCGGAAAAGATCGCCGTTAAACCCAATTTTTTGGCGCACGACCCGCCGGTTGGCGATGGGCTGGGCGGTTTTGCGCTTTTTGTGGGACGCCTATCGGAAGAGAAAGGACTCGCGGTTCTCCTGGACGCCTGGCAGAATCTAGGGACGCGCATTCAATTGAAGATTGCCGGGGATGGTCCGCTGGGCCAGTGGGTAAGAGAAAGAGCAAGTTTGTTGCCGGGCGTGGAGTCTTTGGGGTTCTGCGATCACGACGTGATCATGCGCCTCTTGAGAGAGGCAGCGTTGGTAGTTCTCCCTTCGACTTGCTACGAGCACCTTTCTATGACACTAGTGGAGGCGTTGGGTTGCGGCACTCCAGTGGTTGCATCAGCCCTCGGAACGATGAAAGAGTCGATAATCGACGGAGTGAACGGATTTCACTTCAGTCCGGGCGATTCCAGTGATTTGAGTTCGCGGATTAAAGACATTGTCGCTAAGCCTTGGAAGATTCTGGAGATGAGGAAAGCCGCTAGAAGCTCGTACGAGCAGAACTACACGGCCGCGAGAAATTATATTTTGCTAATGGATATTTACAACTCCGTGATACTGCATTACAAGAAGAGCTAGTGTTCCAACTTCGTATACGAGCATGAGCGCCGCCGCTGCACCGAAAATAGTCGTCGCCCGCGAAGTGAAACAGCGCTCCTGGGCTACCTTTTCCATCGTCATGATCGACGTGCTCGCGCTTGAGCTGGCATTGTTTCTCGGTTGTGTCACTCGTCAGAGTTTTGCCGGCCTCTTCCCCATCTCTCTGGGCCCTCCGCAGTACGCTGGCCTCGCCGTAGGCGTTCTCACGCTGCCCCTGGCTTACTTCGCCGCTGGACTTTATCCCGGGTACGGCATGGGCGCTGTGCAAAGACTGCGCGCGCGCGTCTATGCGACGCTGTTCGTGTTCTCCATTCTTCTGACCTGGAACTACATTTTTGAGGAGCGGCAATGGTCGCGCGGCGTACTCCTGATCACCTTGCTGTTTGCGCTCATCATTCCAACGGTTTTGGAACGGCTATTGCGAAAGAAGTTGATTGAGCGCGGCGTGTGCGGCCAGCCGGTCCTCATTTTAGGCGGTGGAAAAACCGGAGCTTTGGTCGCCAAAACACTGCAGCAGGAAAACGACTTGGGTTTCGTGCCGGTAGGTATTCTTGACGACGACCCAAACAAGTGGGGCAGGACAATAGAAGGCATCCCCGTTGTCGGTCCGCTCTCGTCCGTTCGCGCGTTTGAAGGGCGCGCGCGCGTCGTTCTCGTTGCCATGCCCGGAATGAATCGCGATCGTCTGACGGAGTTGGTCCAAAATCTCTCGTTCCCGAATATCATCCTCATTCCGGATCTCTTCGGAATCCAAAGTCTCTGGATTACGTCACGCGATCTTGGCGGGGTACTCGGCCTCGAGGTGCGAAAAAATCTCCTGATCTCCTCCAACCGGCTCCTCAAGCGCGTTCTCGACTATGCGGTCGCGTTTCCATTGTTCTTATTGACCGCGCCGTTCGTGGCCGTCTGTGCCGCGTGCATCAAACTGATCAGCCCGGGGCCCGCATTTTTCCGGCAGGAGCGCGAAGGTCAAGATGGCAAGGGCATCACCGTCTTCAAGCTAAGAACGATGTATCCGGAAGCCGAGCGCCTGCTCCAGACATATCTCGAATCGCACCCCCAGGAGAAAGCGAACTGGTTTCAGTACTACAAGCTGAAAACCGATCCGCGCATCTTACCGGGGCTGGGATGGTTCCTGCGCCGCTATAGTTTGGATGAGTTGCCGCAACTGTGGAACGTGCTGCGCGGCGACATGAGCTTGGTGGGTCCGCGGCCATTTCCGTATTACCACCTCGGCAGCTTCCCACAGAGTTTCCGCACCCTCCGTGCCAGTGTGATGCCAGGGCTGACGGGCTTATGGCAAGTCTCTGAACGAAGCGATGGCAACTTGCGAGTGCAAGAGATGGAAGATACTTACTACATTCGCAATTGGTCTTTGTGGCTTGATATCTATATCCTGCTGCGCACCGCTCAAACGTTGCTAAGCCCCAGTGGCGCTTACTAGCGGCTGAAACCCTCGTTCGAGCTGGCTCGAACGAGTCGCCGTGGGCCGGACTGCAATCATCGACTTCACCAGCGGACCGATTTTCTCCAGCCGAATCTCAGCATCGGGAAACAACGAGCGGAATTCACGCCCGGAAAGCAAGCGGATCTGCTCCACGTCGATTCGAGCTTTCATGTAATCGGGCTCCGCCGAAAACCAACCCAGATTCATTCTTTGATGAAGCGCAGTTCGGCACCAAACGGGCATTTGCGCCCACCCCGGTACGTGGAAATGCGGCTCCAAAGGGAAGTAGCGATAAGGAGTCTGAATGAAATAGCCCTTCGCCACGCGTTGAACCTCGCTGGCCATGGCCCGTTGGTCGGCCAATGTCCCGACATGCTCAATCACGGAGTTCGAAAAACATAGATCGAACTCCGCCGCGTGGAACCTCGATAAATCCCGCGCATCCCCAGCCAGCGACCGGATCGGCAACTCTCCGCAAACGGGCGCTGCGGTCAAGTTGAGCAAGGTGATGGAGAGCTTTTGGCAGTGCTCATTCCAAACGCTGGTCCAGAACTTCTCCGTTCCTCCTACATCCAGAATGTTCGTGCAGTTCCCGCCTTGGGGAATTAGCTCCAGGAATTGCGCCAGACGGCCCCGGCGCATTCGCGACGCCCAGGAGTTGGGATCGACATTATTCGCGAAACTAAACCGCATATCTTCACGTAAAAACTCTAATCGTCGCTTGAAAAGAAACTGCCCAGGCCGCCGCCGGTGAGCGCGGAAAGCGGGTTGCGCTCATCGCCCGAGTGCTTGTGCTCCGCGGGTGAAAGCTCGTGCCGTAATCGTTCCAGAGTCATACTCTGCAAGATCACGCGCCCCGGTCCGGTCAACGTGGTGAGGAACAGGCCTTCCCCGCCGAAGATTGCCGTCCGAATACTGCCCACCATCTGAACATCGTAGTTCACGCTAGGTTCAAACGCCACCAAGTGTCCGGTTTGCACCTGCAGCACTTCGCCCGGACCAAGTGCGAAGTCGACGTGATCGCCCCCTGCGTGGACAAACACTGTTCCAGGGCCGGTCAGCTTCTGGAGTATGAAACCCTCTCCTCCCAGCAGTCCCGCGCCCAGGCGGCGAACCAAAGCAATATCCAAAGCCACCGTGCCTTGTGCGAACAGGAATCCATCGCGCTGCACCATGATTGTCTGGCTGGGCGCCAACTCAAAAACCTGAATCTTGCCTGGATAACTCCCCGCAAACCCGACGTCACCCTCGCCGGTTGAAACGTGAAAGTAGGTAAACAACAACGATTCACCCATCAGCTTGCGCTTAATGGCGCCAACAATTTTATCGCCCAAAGATTTCCCGGTCACCCGCGTCGCCCACTCGACGTTCGCCGTCTTGTAGATCATCTTCCCTGCCTCGGCAAAGATCTCTTGCCCCGGCTTCAGGTGAACTCGAGCAATCTGGAGGTTGTGCCCTTCAATGTCGTACTTCAGGGGCTCGGCCGTAGGCGCGGGCGGATTAGAGCCGGTAGCGCTGCCACCAGCCAACTGCCCGCAGTTCAGGCAATACTTCGCATTATCAGCATGTTGAGTCCCGCAATTCGTGCAAAAGGCCATGTGCGTCTACCCATGCTAACGAAAGCGTGGCCAACGAAAGCGTGGCCAACGAAAGACGCTCGTCGCGTTTCTTGTAACTTAGGCCTTCCCCGGAAACAAAAACGCCAGCGCATCACGCATACGAGTGCCCCAGGCCCTTTCATCGTGTCCAGCGCCTTCGTCCTCTAAAAAACGCAAGTCGTGATCCAATCGCCAGCCCTTTTCCATCAAGGCATCGCGCAGTGCCTTGGCGTTCTTCACGCAAGCCTCCGCGTCCTGCCCTTCGCACGTCCCGATGTCCAACCAAATCTGCTGATCTGATTTGTGCCGCAGCTTCCGCGTCTCCCGGAGAATCGCTGCGTTAGCCCACCACACCGAAGGCGACATCACGATGAGCTTGCCAAAAATCCGGGGATAATGCAGGCCCAGGTAAAGGCTCACCAAGCCGCCCAGCGAAGAACCGCCGACCCCGGTATTCATAAGGTCGGGGAGCGTTCGATACTCGCTGTCAATGAAAGGCTTCAGTTCCTCGACGATCATCTTGGCGTACGCCCGTGCCCCGCCACCGCGCCCGCGCCGGTCTCGAACATGGGTGTACTCAGCAATCCTCTTCTCCCCGCCGTTGTATATGCCGACAATAATCAGCGGCTGAACCTCGCCACTCCCAATGAGCTCCTCGGCCAATTCGTCCAGACCCCATTCGTTTCCTAGGAAGGCAGTGGCTGCGTCGAACAGGTTCTGCCCGTCATGCAGATACAGCACGGGATAACGCTTGTCTCGTTCGGAGTTATAGTCCGGCGGCAGATAAACGATGACGTTCCTGGGATCGCCAACAAACCGGGACTGGAACGCCTTATGGAGTCTGAGCGTTCCGGTTAAGGTGTGATTCAAATCCGAAGGGTATTAGCCTTTGACGAAATCGAGCGAGGCCGAATTCATGCAATATCGCAAGCCGGTCGGCTTAGGCCCGTCATCGAAGACATGTCCCAAATGTGCATCGCACTTTGCGCAACGGATTTCGGTGCGCATCATACCAATACTTGAATCCGACTCGTTCGATACGTTCTCTTTGGCGATCGGTTGCCAGAAACTCGGCCAGCCAGTGCCTGACTCGAACTTGGTGTCCGACGAAAATAACGCGTTCTCGCAGCAGATGCAGCGATACACGCCGTGTTCGTGATTGTTCCAGTATTTACCTGTAAACGGACGCTCGGTTCCTGCGTGCCGGCTCACCTCATACTCTTCCGGCGTTAGTTGCTTCTTCCACTCGGCATCCGACTTCGCTACTTTGTCCACCGTCAAGTCTCCTTTTCGCTGACCGGAGTTGCTAAATTCGATGATCTTCACCATTCTGAGGGTTCCAGCGCGCAAGGTCAGCCCCGCGCCCGCCATCAGATAAAAACCGTTTTGCAAAAATTGCCTGCGCCGCATATCTACATTATATTTCGGCCAAGGCGGCCAAAAGTCACGTTTCTGTTAAGTTGAGTACATGCCGATCTTCGAATACGCTTGCGACGACTGTGGAACTAAGTTTGAGAAGTTGGTTCGCCGTACGCCTTCTTCAGAAATACTCCGTTGTCCCTCCTGTGGTCAAGATCATCTCACCACTCAGTACTCCACGTTTTCCGCGCAAACCGGCAGCGCCAAGGCCGGTTCGGAGCCTATGGCGGATTGCGGAAGCGGAATGTGCGGTGCCAGCATGTGCCAAGGCGGCATGTGTGGCATGAATATGAACTGATCGCGGTGGTTCGCCCCTTAGCGTATTCCGGAGGGTTTCTGTCATTTTCCATTTGACTTTCGATGTTTATTCGCCAAGACTGAAGTAAGGAGCGAAGCACATGGCATTAACACGAAGGCAAAAGGAAGTCATGGATTTACTCTCGTCATTCATTGAACAGCATGGCTACAGCCCCAGTTACGAGGAGATTGCCTCAGGGCTGGGACTCGCTTCATTGGCCACAGTTCACAAACACATCCAGGCGTTGGAGGCGAAGCAGTACGTCCGGCGCAACTACAACCACAGCCGCTCGCTCGAGGTAGGGGACCGTTATTTTGCGGAAGAAAAGGCCAGACATCCGCAGACGCCCGAACCGGTCGTGCCGTTGCTGGGCCGCATCGCGGCGGGCTCGCCGGTCGAAGCCATTCCGAATCCGGAGGCACTGCATTTCTCTGACTTTCTAGGCAATCAGGACACGTTTGCTCTGGAGGTGCGCGGCGAATCCATGATCGAGGATCACATCTGCAGTGGCGACTTCGTTCTCGCGGAGAAAACCGACAGCGTCAAGAATGGCGACATCATCGTCGCGCTTCTGGACGGAACGGAAGCCACGCTGAAACGCTACTATGCGGAGCCGGACGGCCGCGTCCGCTTGCAACCGGCGAACTCGTCCATGGCCCCCATTTTTGTTCATCCGGAGAGTCTGCAGATTCAGGGACGCGTACTGGCCGTGATGCGCAAGTACTGACCGAATGTTAAAATTTCCGTAAGTGGCTGGCGAAGTGAACAGTTTCGGAAAGCGCCTGATATTTTGGGATTTCCCACGCGCTTCCTGGCAATACGACGTCGTCGTCGGCCTTATCCTCTTGTTCATTTTCGTTACCCCGCGTGACTGGTTTCACGATCAGCCCAAGGCTTCGAGCATCATTCTGATGTCCTCGCTTCACGGCGCAAATCGCGTGTTCATCGCTACTGAATTGTTGTCGGCCGTCCCCGACCCGCAACGTACCCAACGTGCCGAAAAACTCATTCGGCAACGGACCGGCAAGGCTTGGCGCGTCTTTCGCGTGGAGCCAATCCGCGACGAAGCAGAACAAGAAATCAAGGGCTTTATTGCTTACACAGCACCCTAGACGGATTCTCCAAAGCGGAATAAGAAGCCTCTCGGCGGGCTTGTGCCTGTTGACGCTCGCCGCCACCTTACAGGCTCAAAGCGCCGACTCCGTTCTCGCACGCATGGACCAACAGGCACCATCGTTCCACGCTATGTTCGCCAATGTGGAGATGGTCGAGTATAACGTCCTCCTCACAAGCAACACAGTGGAAACCGGCACTCTCAAAATGCAGCGCTTAAAGCCCGGCGACGTGCGGGCGATCCTCGCTTTTGCAGGCGATCAGACCGATCCCCGCACCATCGCTTTTCTGGGCAAAAAACTTTTGATTTATTACCCAAAGCTGAACGCCTATAACGACATCGACATTGGCAAGCAAGGCTTGGCACTGAACCAGTTTTTACTCTTAGGTTTCGGCTCGTCCGGTAAGGAACTAGCTCATAGTTACACCATACAATTTTTAGGTATAGAAAAAGTTGCCGGACGCGATACGTCAAAACTACTCCTTGATCCGAAGGATCCCAGCGTCAAAGAGAAATTGCAGAAAATCGAGATCTGGGTCCCCGGCGATTCCGCAAACCCCGTTCAGCAGCAGTTCTACGAGCCTTCGGGCAATTATCGAAAGGTGACCTACACAGGTATTACGCTGAATCCCCCGATCAAGGGAACTTTGGAACTTAAAATGCCGCATGGAGCTAAGAAGCAGAGTTAAGCAACCGGGTCACCTACCGATCAACCCCGAACCATGGCAGATCCAAAAAAAACGGCAGGAAGGTTCGCGTTCATCGACTGGACGCGCGGCCTCGCTGCCCTGGTCATGCTACAGGGCCACACCTTTGACTCCTTCACGCGCACGGATCTTCGGGACAAAGGTCCGTTCATGCTCTCGCAGTTTTTTGGGGGGCTGCCTCCGGCCATATTCCTATTCCTGACAGGCATTACGTTCGCCTTCTTAATGAACAGTCAGGATAAACAGGGCGGCAGCTCAGGGCAGCGGGTATTCGCGGCCCTGAAGCGGTCGCGCTATCTGTTTCTGCTGGCGTTCCTGTTCCGCTTCCAACTCTACGTTTTCGGCTTTCCCACCAGTCCGGCGGACCAACTTCTGAAAGTCGACATTCTGAACTGCATGGGATTCGCCATGCTGATCATGGCTCCAATGGCAGTTTTCACCACCGTCGAACGCATCCGTCTGTGTACGGTGATAGGCGTTGTCATAGCGGGGCTGGCGCCCGTCGTGAGTCAGATTGACGGCAATAGCGTGCCTTCCCTCATCCGGTCCTATTTTTTCCCCAGCTACAACACGTTTGGCTTCTTTCCCTGGGCGGCATTTCTGGCGTTTGGGATGGTTGCCGGCAGCGTGATCCGGCTGGTGCCGAAAGAAGAACTGGGACACGCCATGCTCTGGTTTTTGGGGATTGGGCTCAGCTTGGCGCTCGTCGCTCATCAGGTGTCGAACCTGCCGTACTCCATTTATCAGAAGAGCGAGTTCTGGCTGAACAGCCCGGCACTGATCATGATCAAGCTCGGGGTCGTTCTGGCGTTACTGGCCATCTCGTATTTATGGGTGAACCTCGGCTCACCGGAAAAGTGGAGCCTTTTTCGACAGCTTGGTACCACTTCGCTTCTGGTCTACTGGGTCCACATTGAACTAGTCTACGGCCGCTGGTTCGGCATCTGGAAAGAGGCTATGTCGGTCCCTCAGGTGCTTATATTTACGGCCGTCTTGATCGCGCTCATGACTCTGCTTTCACTGCTCCGCACGCAAGGCAAATCTATCTTCGCCATCTTTAAGCCCGCTTCGCTGCTCCAGCCACGCGGCGCTTCGGGCGACTAAGTTCACCCAGGTACGCTCAAACTTTCAAGTGGGCGACAACTTCAAAGTGGTATGTCTGTGGAAACAAATCCACCAGCGTAAGCCGATCAATACGGTAGGCCTCAAGTAATTTCTTCGCGTCGCGCGCGAGCGTGGCCGGGTCGCAACTGACCAGCGTTAGCTGAGGTGCTTTCAGTCGAAGCAGTTCGGCAGTGGCGTCGTTGCCAAGGCCGGCTCTCGGCGGGTCGGCCACAATCAGATCCGGCGTCTCCGTCAGCCCACGCAGAAACTCTTCCGCGGACGCCTTTACCGGACGGACAGCACCGCCGTCCTGACCGGCATTCCACTCTAGATCGCGAAACGCCGCACCTCCGCGCTCAACGGCTTGAACGTTTGCAAAACGTCGGGCCAACGGCAGCGAAAACAGACCGACCCCCGCGTAGAGATCTACCGCCCGCGCGCCTTGCAAGTCCCCCATAACTTCTTCTACCAGCGCGTCGACCAGGAAACGGTTCACCTGAAAGAAAGATCCCCGGCTAATTCGATACCGCTGACCGGCGGCAGCGTACTCAAGCGGGCCGCTTCCAAGCGATGGAAGAAAACTCCCGCACCATTCAAAGAATCGCGCCTCCACCGGCCGCATCGAGTCGACGATGTTCAGTTGCACGCTCGTCTCATTTGTAAATAACTCCACTGAACGCAGGAAGTCCGGCCACTGCGGCTCCTTGGCGGCGGCCTGCAGCTTACCAATGGCATCGGCTAAAACCGGAGATGAAATGTAGCAGTGGTCGATCGCGCATAGTGCATGCGACCCGGCCTTGTGAAATCCCGCTTCACCATTTCTGAAATGCAGTTGAATGCGGTTCCGGTAGTTCCATGGATCGCCGCTCACAACGCGGATCTCGCCTTCATAGGTAAGGCCGCCCAGCCGCCGAAGCGTCTCGCGCAGAATCTCCCGCTTCTGTTCCAGTTGAAACGCGTACTCCGCGTGCTGGTAATGGCAGCCGCCGCAGTTCCTAAAGTATTCGCAACGCGGGACCACCCGCTCCGGCGCTGGTTGAAGTATCTCCTGTACCCGTCCGCGAAGTAGCCCCGTCTTCACGCGCTCCAGGCTGGTCGAAACGCGCTCGCGCGGTAGCACATACGGAATCAACATCACCTGTCCGTCCACGCGCGCCAGCCCTTCGCCGCCGTAGACCAGCTTTTCAATCTCTACGTCCGCGGCCGACGACTGTTCTGTCTTATTCGTGATTAGTGTAGGCATCCCTTACGATAAAGATTCGCTCTTCATGAAAGCACGGGTGTTATCTGGCGTTCAGCCCAGCGGTCAGCTCCACATCGGTAATTATCTCGGAGCTCTCAAGAACTGGGCCGAGATCCAAAGCAATTACGAAAGCATCTTCTGCATCGTCGATCTTCACGCCATCACCGTTTATCAGAACCCGGCGGAGCTAAGCGCGAAAATCCGCGAAACCGCAGCCCTCTTCATCGCCTCAGGCATCAATCCGGAGCACTCATCCATTGTCGTTCAATCGAGCGTTTCGGGCCATGCAGAACTCGCCTGGCTCCTGACCTGCGTCACGCCGCTCGGCTGGCTCTATCGCATGACACAGTTCAAAGCCAAAGCCGAAAGCCAGGAGACCATCGGCGCCGGCCTGTTGCAATATCCCGTTTTGATGGCTGCCGACATTCTTCTTTACCAGGCCAGTATCGTTCCCGTCGGCGAAGATCAAGCCCAGCACCTGGAGCTGGCGCGCGATATCGCGCAACGCTTCAACTCGCTCTATGGCGAGACATTCGTCATGCCTGCTACACATCTTCCGGCGGTGGGCGCGCGCATCATGGGCCTGGATGATCCAACCCAAAAAATGAGTAAGTCCGCCACGGCGTCCGGCCACGCCATCGCGTTGCTTGACGAACCGAAGGTCATCCAAAAGAAGATCGCCCGCGCGACCACCGATTCACAACCCGCTGTCGATCCTGAGAACATCGGCCCGGGCATCGCCAACCTGCTGAGCATCGCCCAGGCTTGCGACCCTACCGTCACGAAACAAACCGTTGCAGGCCTGCGATACGGCGACTTCAAGAAGCGTGTCGCCGAAGCGGTCATTGCCCGGCTCGAACCCATTCAGAATCGTTACCGCCAGGTCACCGCCGACCCTTCCTACATCGATTCCGTGCTGCGGCACGGCCGCGAAAAGGTGCTGCCTTTGGCCGAAGACACCGTCCGAAAAACCAAGTCCGCCATGGGCCTTTACATTCACGTTGCAAGTTAACGGGACATTCGCATACCGGCGTTATCATGGGGTTGTTTGAGCACCCCTGTCGCGCCTGTAACGCCCGCTGAGCGCAGCCGCAAGTTCAGATCGTGGGTGTTCATCATCCTCGCTAATGTGATCTCGCTTATCTGCCTGGTTTGGGTCCTAAGCGGAGCCGGCCTGCAGCACATCTGGTTCGAGGCGCAACACATGCATTGGCGCTGGGTCGTGTTTGCCGTGCTCTCTGACGTGTTGGTTTACCTGCTGCACGGCTGGCGCTGGAAGCTGCTGCTGACCCCCGTCCAACCGGTCCGTTTTGCGCATGCCGTCGAAGCCATCTACGTCGGCCTCTTTGCAAACGAAGTGCTTCCCTTGCGCGCTGGTGAGTTGATTCGCTGTTTCCTGCTCTCAAAATCCGCTGAGCTTCCGCTTTCCGTCTCCTTCGCTTCCGCCCTGATCGAGCGTATCTTCGATGGCATTTGGCTGATGGCCTGCTTCTTTTACTGCCTGCACATGGGAAAGCTTCCGGGTGTTCTCCTGAAGGGCGGATACATCCTTGGCGTCATCATCCTGATCTGCACCGCCATCCTAGGCTATGGCATGTATGCCCGCAAGCAATCCATCGACCTGTTCTTCGGCATGGCGTGGCCGCGCTGGTTCAACACGCTCATCGAAGATTTGCACTTGATCGGCCATTCGCGCTATCTCTACTCCTCCTTTCTGGTCAGTGGCGCTTACATGCTCGCGCAAATGCTACCGATTTACCTGCTGGTCCGGGCCAGCGACCTCGCCGTGCCGTGGACCGCCTCCTTTACCATGCTGGTTCTCCTGCGCCTCAGCAGCATCGTGCCGCAAGCCCCCGGCAATCTAGGCTCCTTTCAGTGGGTGACCGCGCACACGCTGATCATGTTCGGACTCGCTGCCGGACACGCCAAGCGTTTCTCCCTTATTCTCTGGGCGGTTCTGACACTGCCAATAATTGCCATCGGTTTCATTGCCCTCGCGCTCGAGGGAATTAACATGACGAATCTGCACCAGGAAGCAACAGCCGCTGTCTCGAAAAGAAAAAAATCCTGATCTTGGATTCTCATCTGTAGAATAGATCGCATAGGGGTTCGTTGTGTTCGCCCTGTTGTTTCTCTCGACCTTATCGTTCGCGGCGGGCCCGGCCGACCCACTTCCATCTGACGCACATCAAAGTAATGCGCCTGCAGCCGGCCTCCAGGCACTGGATCGCCGCGACTACTCCCAAGCCGAACAGATTTTTTCTAAACTGGCAGCAGCCGATCCGCAAGACTACTCCACCTTTTTCAATCTCGCTCTGGCTGAAACTGCATTGAAGAAGGACGATGCAGCCGCCCAGCATTACCGGCAGGCACTGGTGCTCAAGCCCGGACTATACGAAGCCGAACTCAATCTCGGCATGCTGTATCTCCGTGATCAACGCCCTGCCGATGCTCTTCCGCTGCTGCGCGAGGCGGCCCAGCAAAAGCCCAATCAGCCTAGGCCGAAACGGTACTTGGGAGATAGCCTGCTCGCTGGAGGAGATCTCGCCGGAGCAGCGGATGCCTATCGACAGGCTTTAGCGCTCGACCCGAAGCTAGCGGCCGCTGAGCTAGGCCTGGGGCAGTGCTTCGCGCGCCAGGAAAAGCTGGATGACGCGCTCCCGCATTACCGGCAGGCCGTTGCGCTCGATCCCTCTCTGAAGTCCTATTTGCTGGAATTGAGCGTTGCCTTCTCCAAGGCGAACCGGCCGGATGACGCTCTCGCCCTTCTGAAACAGTTCCCTGATGACGCCGGAGCACGTGAAGAATCGGGCCGCCTGTACTTGGCGACCAACCATCCGGCTGAGGCCGTGGTCGCATTCCAGGCCGCAGCGGCCCTATCGCCTACGCCCAGCAACAAACTGGCGCTAGCCACCGCTTATCTCAAGAACAACCAGCCCGATTTGGCGGCCCCCCTCCTTAACGAAGCCTTGGCCGCGAATTCCAATGATTACGACTTGCGCATGGTAGTGGCCCGCATCCACCGCGACAAGCACGATTACATCAGGGCCGGCAACGAGTTCGTCTCCGCCGCTCAGCTCAGACCCAATTCCGTCGAAGCCTGGAACGAGGCTGCCAGCGCGTTTGTCATCGCCCAGCAGTACCCCCAGGCCTTGGCGATTCTCGATAAGATACATAATCTAAACGCAGAGACCGCAGGCAATTTCTATTACCGTGCTCTAGTCCTGGATAAGCTGCACCAGATTAAGCCGGCCATAGTGAATTACCGGCGATTTCTCGCTGTCAGTGAAGGCAAATTTCCCGACCAGGAATTTGTGGCCCGGCAGCGCAGCCGGATTCTCGAAAAGGAGGCCGCTCGATGACTGAATCTGTGATGATTCGCTCTATGATGGTGAGGCTCGCCGAATTCAGTCTGTTGCTCGCAATCTGTATCTCGCTGGCTCAGGCTGAGTCGTTTTCCGTGGAGCTGAAGGCAGAGCGCGACCCCGGCAAGCGCTCCGAAATGGCCCTTGCGTTCGCCGACACCGCGTTCGACCAAGCCCGCGACTTCTACTCCAAAGGCGAGATCGAGAAGGGCGACGCCCAGCTCGAGGACATGACCAACGCACTGAACGAATGCGTGGTCTCCGCCAACACGGCCCATAAAGCCAAGTTCTACAAAAAGGCCGAGCAAAACGTCGCCGCGCTGCAGCGCCGCATCACCACTCTCCTCGACGACCTGGAAATGCAGAAGCGTGGTTGGGCCGAGTACACTCAACGGAAACTCGACGAAATACACGACAAACTACTGGCCGGAGTCATGCGTAAATGAGGCTTTCGGCGCTCGCCCTGCTCTCCACGTTGCTGCTGAGCGGCCCACTGATCGCCCAAGAAGATCGCGACTTCCTCACACCGAATGAAGTCGATCAGGTTCGGGTAGCCCAGGATCCGAATGCCCGCCTGCTGCTGTACGTTCAATTTGCCAGGGTGCGCATCGACCTTCTCGATCGGTACCTATCAAAGGAGAAGCCCGGCCGCGGCGTCTTCATCCATAACGCGCTTGAAGACTACAGCAGAATCATCGAGTCCATCGATTCCATTTCAGACGACGCCCTACGCCACAATCGCCCCATCGATAAGGGAATGGTCGCTGTCGCAAGCGCCGAAAAGGAGTTCTTGGACAAGCTGAATCAGGTTCAGGATGGCGGCCCGAAAGATCTGGACCGCTACAAATTTGTGCTCTCGCAAGCCATCGACACCACCAATGACAGTCGGGAGCTATCCCTGCAGGATGCTCAGAAGCGCAGCGCGGAATTGACGGCTACAGATGCCAAACAGCAGGGAGATCGCGAGGCGATGATGCCAGCCAAAGAAGTCAAGGAGCGCAAGAAAGCCGCCGATTCCGACCAGGAGAAAAAAAAGAAGCTCCCGACCCTCCTCCGGCCCGGCGAAAAGCCTCCGCATTAGGCTCCCAGAGAGCGCCAGGGCGTCTCGTCTCAAGGCAATACGAAACGTATATAATGGCGCATATATGGGGCAGGTAACCATCTACCTCGACGACGACACGGAGCGTCTGGTCAGGCACCCCGTGCAAGCGTCGGGGGAATCGGCTAGCAAGTGGGTCGCCGAAGCTGTCAAGAAACGTGCTCGCAGCGAGTGGCCGGCCGACGTACTCGCACTCTTCGGAAGCTGGAACGACGAAGACTTCCCGGACCTCAAAGAGCTGCGACAATCCACCCCGCGCTCTTGTGTCTGTCCTAGCGTTCGATAGCCGAGCCGCAAGCTCGCCGCGCGAGTACACTTCGACTTAGGCGATCTCTGTTCTTGCCAGTGAAGCCATTCTTGTGACTCACAGCATCGACGAGTTTTCCCGCGTCCCCGGCCTCCAATTGGAGGACTGGTACTAAATCACTCGCAGTTTAACGCTAAATTAGAGGTAGAGGCGCAGGATTGGCTCACCATCATCATCACGCTCCAAGCACCGGCTGGATCCTTCAGCTATCGCTAGTCGCCACTCTCGCGTTCACTGCGTTTGAAGTCTTCGCGGGCTTCCACTCACACAGTCTGGCGCTGCTATCCGACGCAGGTCACAACTTCACGGATGCGCTCGCGCTGCTGCTGGCGGCGGTGGGTGTCTATCTGCAAAATAGGCCCGCCGATCACGTCAAAACCTACGGCTACCAGCGCGCCGGCGTGATCGCCGCCTTCCTCAACGCCTCCACTCTGATCCTGGTCTCCATCTTCATTTGGTGGGAAGCGGCTTTGAGGATCATGCACCCTCAGCCCGTAAACGATCGCTGGATGACCTGGGTCGCGGCTGCCGCCCTCGTGCTGAACGGCGGCATCGTCCTCGCCCTTCATCGCGGCGAGAAAAACGACCTTAACATCCATGCCGCGGTCATGCACATGCTCGGCGATGCAGTCGGCGCCGTCACCATCATCCTCGGCGCCGTCGCCATCCACTACAGCGGATGGACCTATATCGATCCTCTGCTTTCCATCCTGCTTGGCCTGTTCATCGTTTACACGGCCTGGGACATCATCCGCGAATCGCTGAACATCTTGTTGGAGGGTCTGCCTCGCGGCATTGAACTCACGCAAGTGACAACCGCCTTGGTGGAAGTAGAAGGAGCGCTCGACATTCACGATCTCCACATCTGGAGCCTGGGATCCAGCACGCATGCCCTTAGTTGTCACGTGCTCATCGATGACATGCCGCCTTCCGCCAGTGAGCGAATCTTAAAGCGAATCAACGAAGTGTTGTCCGGCTTTGGCATTCATCACTCCACCATCCAGTTTGAACACGTGCCCTGCGTCTTGTCCGACAGCGGCTGCCGGATGACCGCCGCTCAGCGTCACGACCACAGTCACCGCCACTAGTGTCACGCGGAGATCAGATCGAGTATCCGGCGGCGAAACGCGTCGGCGCTCGAGCCATCCGCGGCGATCACAAGCACGGTGTCGTCTCCGGCCACGGTTCCCACCACTTCATCGAGATCTTCCTGGTCGATCGCAATGGCGAGCGCACTCGCATTCCCGGGAGACGTGCGTAACACCACCAGGTTCTGCGCCACCCGAATGTCCTGGACATGCTCGTTCGCCGCATCCGCCAAGGCCGATCCAGCCGTCTCTTCCGTCAGTCGCCGGTACCCTTCCGCGGTCTTCACTAATGCCAGCTCACGCATGTCGCGCGACAGTGTCACTTGCGTGGTCTGTATTCCTAACTGGCTGAGTTCGCGGGCCAGTTCCTCTTGTGTGTAAATCTCCTTGCTACGAAGGATCTTCAGAATCTGCCCTTGGCGAAAACTCTTGTTCATGCCTGCTCGATCTTATGTCAGATCTTCTCAGACCAGATCTTCTCAAACATGAATCGAGCGTCTAAACATCGCCTCCAGCCGTTCCTCCGCCTCTCGCAACGCGCGCTTCACCGCCATCGGCCCCGTGCCGCCGGGCAACTCACGGCTCTTCATCCCTTCAGCCGGCGTCAGTAGCCGCGCCATCTCAGGCTTGAACTCGGGCGCAAATCCCGCCAGTGCATCGCCCGTCCAGTCCTCCGGCTTCTTCCCGCTCTTCGCGCTCTCCAGCACCAGTTCCCCCACAATCTGGTGAGCGCGATGGAACGCGACTCCGTTGCGCGCCAGCTCCTCCGCCAAATCGGTAGCCACCACCCAACTCTCTTCCGCTGCCGCCGCCGGCTTGCCTGAAATGAGAACCACGGATTCCGCCACCGCTTTCGCCATGGCAAGCGACCCGGACGTCTGGTGAAACGCGTCAAACAACGGTTCCTTGTCCTCCTGCAGGTCGCGGTTGTAGGTCATCGGTAAACCCTTCATCGTAATAAACAGCGAAGTCAAATCGCCAAACACCCGGCCCGATTTGCCCCGGATCAATTCCAGCGAGTCCGGATTCTTCTTTTGCGGCATCAAGCTCGATCCGCTCGTCACCTCGTCTCCCAGCGTTAGCCACTGAAATTCCTCGCTCGAATACAATATCCAATCTTCGGCCAACCGGCTCAGGTGCAGCATCACCAAGCTGCACGAGTACAGGAAATCCAGCGCGAAATCCCGATCGCCCGACACGTCCAGGCTATTGCGGGTAATCGCATGAAAGCCCAGATCTTCCGCCATCGCATATCGATCGAACCCGAACCCGCTGCCCGCCAGCGCTCCCGAACCCAGCGGCGAAACGTCAATGCGCGCCCGTGCCTGTTCCAGGCGCTCGAAATCCCGCGCCAACATCTCAAAGTAGGCCAGCAGATAGTGCGGCCACAGCACTGCCTGCGCCCGACGCAAATGCGTGTAGCCCGGCACCACCGCATCCGGATCTTTGCGCGAAAGCGTCAGCAGTTCACCCATCAGCGTCGCAAGTTGCTGCAGCAGCGTGTCTGCGCTCGCCCGCAGGTAAAGCCGCACATCCAGCGAGACCTGCTCATTGCGGCTGCGCCCCGTGTGTATCTTCCCCGAGAGCGCGCCCACCTTTTCGCCCAGCTTGCGAATCACAAACGTGTGTACGTCTTCCTCGCTTGCTCCCTCGAAATAGTTTGCGGTGCCTTGCGCTTCGCTGGCGATTTCGGAAAACGCGTTCACCAGCCGCTCACCTTCCCGCGTCGTGAGTATCCCCTCTCTTTCAAGCGCTCGCGCGAACGCCTTCGATCCCTCGATATCCGCGAATACCAGCTTCTGGTCGAAATGCAACGAGCCGGAGAACCGCTCGAAAATTTCCGACGGCCCGGTCTCAAACCGTCCACCCCAAAGTTTCATGGCGTCACTTCTGCAACTCGGCCCGTACCTTGATCGGCAAGCCCACGATATTGATAAAGCCGAAGGCGTCTTTCTGGTCGTAACTGGCGCCCATCGTGAAGCTCGCAATGTCCAGGCTGTAAAGCGAATTCTTGCTCTTGCGGCTCACCGGCTCCAAGTTCCCCTTGTAGAGCCGCATCCTGATCTCGCCCGTGACCGGCTCCGAAACCTTGGCAAAAAACGCGTCCAGCGACTCGCGCAGCGGCGTGAACCACAAGCCGTTATAAACCATCTCCGCGTAATCGAGCGCCACTTTCTGCTTATAATGCAGCGTCGTCCGGTCCAGCGTCAGCGCCTCTAGCTCGCGCGCCGCCGCCATCAAAATGGTCCCGCCCGGCGTCTCATAGCAGCCGCGCGACTTCATCCCGACAAACCGGTTCTCTACCAGGTCAATGCGCCCGATACCGTTCTCGCCGCCCAGCTTGTTCAACTCGCCCAGCAGCGCTACGCCGCTTAGTGGATGCTGCCCGTTCAGCGAAACCGGAACGCCGGCTTCAAAACCGATGCTCACCTCGGTTGCTTTCGAAGGCGCCTCCGCCGGGCTCTTCGTCAGCATCCAAATATCTTCCGGCGCGGCGTTGGCCGGGTCTTCCAGTTCCCCGCCTTCATGCGAGATGTGCCAGATGTTGCGATCACGGCTATAAATCTTTGTGGTCGATTGCGCGATCGGAACTTTGTGCGCCGTGGCGTACTCGATCGCATCTTCGCGCGAAATGATGTCCCATTCACGCCACGGTGCAATCACCGGCAGATGCGGAGCAATCGCCTTATATGTCAGCTCAAACCGCACCTGGTCGTTGCCTTTCCCCGTACAACCATGTGCCAGCGCATCGCAGCCGGTCTGGAGCGCCACCTCCGCCTGGCGCTTGGCAAGCAGCGGACGCGCTATCGAAGTCCCCAGCAAATATTTGTGCTCATAGACGCCGCCCGAACGCACCAGCTTCCACAGGTACTCCGTGACGAACTCCTCGCGCATGTCCTCCACATGCACTTCCGATGCGCCCGCCTGAAGTGCCTTTTCTCTTAGCCCGTCCAACTCCTCGCCGCCCTGTCCGATATCGCCGCACACCGCCACTACTTCGCAGCCGTAATGCTCCTTCAGCCACGGGATGATGATCGAGGTGTCCAAGCCGCCCGAATAGGCTAGCGCCACCTTCTTTGCCTTTACTTTATTCATTATTTTTTGTTCTCGCGGCGCAAGCTCGTGCGCTGGTTGATCCGTTGTTTACTGCAACTGTTTACTGCAGCAACGTCAGCAGCAGCGCCTTTTGTGCGTGCAGCCGGTTCTCCGCCTGATCGAACGCGACCGACTGCTCGGATTCCATCACTTCGTCCGTGACTTCGAGTCCACGCTTCGCGGGCAAGCAGTGCATGAACAGCGTGTCCCGTCCCGCCTGCGCCAGCAACTCTTCGTTCACCTGGTAAGGAGCGAAGATCTGGTTCCGTTCTTCTGCTTGGGACTCCTGCCCCATGCTGGCCCAAACATCCGTGTAGATGGCATCCGCATGCTTTACCGCCGCGATCGGGTCGTTCGTAATCGTGATCTCGGCTCCCGTTTTCACCGCAAGCTGCCGGGCCTGTTCCACGATGCCCGCATTCGGCTCGTAACCCGCCGGGGTCGCCACCGCGCAATGCATGCCCAAGCGGGCGCCACACAACAACAGCGAGTGCGCCACGTTGTTGCCGTCGCCCACATAAGCCAGTCTCAGCCCACGTAATTGCCCGAAGCGCTCCTTCAACGTGAACATGTCCGCCAGCGCCTGGCAGGGATGATAGAGATCGCTTAGTGCGTTGATCACCGGAATGCCGGCCCAGCGCGCCAGTTCGTCAATCGTGCCCTGTTTGTAAGTTCGAGCCACTATCGCATCCGTCCACCGGGCCACATTCCGCGCGACATCTTTTAACGGCTCGCGATC
>JAABUQ010004095.1_pt1 | contig 25463 bp, 16 predicted proteins | sample 5560001 | NCBI WGS metagenome assembly JAABUQ01 (sample SAMN10711888, study PRJNA513371) | rock metagenome | isolation source: Antarctica rocks | place: Antarctica: Victoria Land, Finger Mt nord | collected 2015-12-18
TATCGGCTTGCAGTACCGTATCGAAGCGAATTGGCTCCGGACGAGGCGAAACTTTCAGCAGCGCATCTACGCGAAAGCGAAGACGTGGGTCCAGTTCGGCACGCGGCTCCAAACGAACGACTACGGAAGCCAGTCTTGGTTCGAACCGTCGAATGGCAAGCTCGATGGACCGCCGGAGCCGGTCCTGGTCCGACGGGCTTTTCAGGCTATACGATGTGAAGTCTGGAATTCCAAAAGTGAGGAAAGAGTTGTTGCATTCGGGAAAAGCTTCCGGGATCTCTTCTTCTCTTCGCCTGCTATTCAGTAGCGCATTCAAGTCGCGCCAAAGCGCATTCTTCAATTCACGGATATCGGCTGGCCGGCTGGAGGTGAAGTCGTGGCTGTTTTCTGGATCTTTGTCGGTGAGCCGGTCAAGCACCGAGAGCCGGACGCGCGTTCCCGAATCGGGACGATCCATCATTCAGTCTCCCAACGAATTGCCTGCCAGGGGTCGAGCCGGGCGAGCTTATCGAAGAGAAGCGTACCGCGCGCTCCCAGCTCCGAATCCGGTGGCGACGAACGATAACATTTGTAGAGTAAACCCCAGACCCGGCCGATCAACTCCGGCGATTCCCACTGATCGAGACGAAGTTCTTCCAACTGCTTGGCGAGTTCCTCGAGAATCGCCACTCCCAGCCTGTTGCGATTTGTAGCGAGGCAAACCTCCGCTAACGAGAGCTTTCTTTGGAAGCGAACGCGTCCATGTTCGAGCGCCGCCAGCGCTGCCATTTCCGCTAAACCTTGCCGCACTTGGCCTTGGCGAATAAGAGCTTCCGCCTGATCCCAGGCGCGACCTGCAAAGCTGGGAGAGAAGTTCGGGAGAGAGCTGACGGCAAAGCTACCTTCGCCAGCCGATGGGGAAGGCACCGAATCGGAAATCGCGATGGCCGGCTGATCGGCGCGCTTCAGCCGTACCAGAGTATCGTTCAGTTGCGCCCAATCGGCTAAGGCTTGGCGGGTTTCCGCGAATCCGGGCGCCTCATTGCCGAATTTTTCATCGATCGTTTTTTCCAGTAGCTTGAATTCCAAAGCAGCGGCTTCAAAGTCGGAAGAGAGACGTTCCACGCTGGGGGCCGCGGTTGCTTTCACGGCGGCGTCGAACATTTCGCCCGAGATGCGGCCACTGGCAAGCGCAGCTAGCCGGCGCTGGCGTTTATCTTCGTCTATATCGCCGTTCGCCTGGTATAAGTCTTTTTCGAAACCCACTTTCCGCGATTCCTGATAATCGAGGCAGGAATAGTCGCGGTCTGAATCCGTGCGCGCCGTGGCAGCGATCATCCGGATGGATGTAGGCAATTTATCGCCGCCTAGAAATTCCAGAGGACGAGCGCGGTATTGGATTTCGCCGTCTTCGACTGGGGGAAACAGACCAAGATCCCAATATTGCTCCAGCAGGCCTCGGATCAGATATAGACCATCGCGCAAGCCCGAGAATCCGTGCAGATTGACACCAGCTTCCGTAAGCCAGCACGCCAGCCGCAGATCTTTGGACTTGTTCGACAACGCCGAGACCGTGAGATCCTGGACCGCATGCCAGTTGGCGGTCTTTCGGTCCACTTCCCATTTGCCTTGGTTGCCCGGGTCGTCCGAGCGTCGCGCTTCCCGAATTTCTTGCCATTCGGGCTCGATGGTGATGTCGACCCCCGCAGGTCTTTCCGCCGAGATAGGGGTGAGAAGCGCGTCAGTGAAAAAGGCCGTGCTAGCGGGCGTGAGTATCGTCGCCATTAGACAATTCCGGCCGGGAGAATTCTAAAGACCGAATCTCCAGCAGGTCCCAGTCCCGGGCATCGGTGGCAAACATGCGCTGGCCCCAGCCCACCGCAAGCCCCTGCAAGTCTGTCCGCCATTCTGTCACGCGACCAAGTTTCAGCCGGTCGTCCGGCTGCTCGGACGATCCGCAGTAGAGAACCGGAATGAAGACTTCGCCCAACGCCGGTCCTGAATGCAACTCGATCTTTGCCGGGAGAAACGCAAGATCCCTAAGATGCTGAGGAGGCTCGATATCGATGGAGCGGATGGTTTCCCAAGGAAGCCAAGCGTACGCATTTCCATGAATGATTTCGAGGAATGGGCCAATCAAGTCGTTGGCATCTTTCCAATCGCTGAAGGGCTCGCCATTGGCAGTGCCGTCCAGAGTTGGTCTCAATGCCTCGGCTTCTTCCAACAAGGCAAGCGCACCGGCGGAATCGCCTATTCGCACACGCTGCATGGCCTGGACATGCATTTCCAAATAGGGCGGATTCGAAATGATTGATGCTGGAACCAGGCCCTCTGAAAAAATCCGCCTGCGCATCTTCTCACCCTCGATAGCGTTCTGATACCTCTGAACGGCTATCGTCGCGTCGGCGTCCCCGCCTGCCAGCACATCCAACTGTTTCCCGGCGCGGCTCAGATCACCGCTGAAACATAACAGTTCGAAGAGCAGCGTCCGATTATGTAAGTTTGCCGGCTCCTTCTTCAACGAAGCGCCAATGGCGTCGATAGCTGAAACCAGTTTGTCTTCTTGAAGAAACTCCTCCGCTGTCATAAATAAGGGGCGAACAAAGCGGAAGCGGATTAGGCCTCCGCCTTGTTCGCCATAAATCCATTTACGCGTAAACCTTGTTTGTCGTTAGATCCCATCCGCCAGTGACGTTACCGCCGCCGGTGCCGTCCGTGCGCTTCTGCTGCGTATAAGTCCACTTAATCTTTCCGTAATTGAATGAGACGGTCTCGGTGGGAAACCCATCCTCACTCGCCGAGTTGCCGCTGGGAGACACGTGCGAGATGATAACCTGTTCCAGGTCTACTTCAAGATATTTCTGCTTGTCACCGCCCGCGCGGCAAAGCTCCACGGTGACCTTCGAAATGTGCTTGCCGTTTGAGCAGAGCTCGTACAGCTTCGGCGAAGCCTTGTCCAGGTGCTTCGTGATGCTGAAGTCCTCGTGAGTCACGCGCTCTGTGCTGCCGCCCCCGACTGAACTCGCCGTTGCAGATGCGGGTTGCTCGATTCCATGATTGAAGGAAAGGATTTCAACCCAGTCCTTGTGTTTATCATCCAGACTCTCTCCGGGAATCCCGTCGATCTTCAGGAATGCGTCAAATGCCATGCTAATTGCCTCCTACTCGAATAAAGTATGTACTGAGAATCCTCAGGAGTCCAGTTACAAAATAGTCGCTGGTACCACTTGGAAAAAATAAGTTACTTGGATGATCGAAGAAACGAGGACTAACCCTTTGATTCAGGAAGTTTGGCCACAAGTCTAAGCGAGATGGTAAGTTCATCCAATTGAAAATGAGGACGAAGGAAAGCTGTGGCAGTATACACGCCCGGCTTTCCGGCCACCTCGCTTACCTCCACCCGCGCCTCGCGAAGCGGGAACTTGGCCTTGGCATCCTGTCCGGCTGAATCGTCCAACAGGACGTAGTTAGAGATCCAGTTGTTTAAGAAAGTCTCGCAACTATCGCGCGACATAAACGAGCCGATTTTGTCGCGCATCATGACCTTCAGGAAGTGCGCGAAACGCGAGACGGCCATGATGTACTGCAGTTGTGCCGACAGGCGGGCGTTGGCGTTCGCATCGTCGTTCAAATACTTCTTGGGATAGTGAGCGGATTGAGCCCCGAAGAATACCGCCATGTCCGATCCCTTGTGATGACAGAGCGGGATGAAGCCTAAACGGGAAAGTTCCGCTTCCCGCCGGTCGGTGATGGCAATCTCGGTGGGGCACTTGAGGGCGACATCCCCGTCGTCGGTGCTGAATGTATGCGCGGGAAGACCTTCTACCAAACCGCCTCCCTCCACGCCCCTGATGGCGGCACACCATTCGTGCAATGCGAACGCATTGGTTAATCGCGCAGCGAAGGCGTAAGCGGCATTGCCCCAGAGATACTTCTGGTGATCGGTGCCGTCGACCTGCTCCTCGTAATTGAAGCTTTCCACCGTGACGGAATCCTGACCGAACGGCGATCGCAACAGGATATGAGGCATTACCAAACCCACATACCGCGAATCGTCGCTTTCCCGGAAGGACTTCCAGCGGGCGTACAGATTGTTATCGAAGATTTTCGCGAGATCCCGCGGCCCGGATAGCTCCGTGAATTCGCTCCAGCCGAACATGGACGAGTCCGCCGCTGCAATAAACGGCGCATGAGCGGCCGCGGCGACGTTGGACATCTTCTCCAAAATCTCCAAGTCCTCGGGCCCCCGGCCGAAGTAATAATCGCCGACCAGCGCGCCGAACGGCTGGCCGCCGAGAGTACCGTATTCGTCTTCGTAGATCTTCTTGAATGCAATACTCTGGTCGAACTCGGAGACGTTCCGAAGATCGTTCAGCAAGTCGCGCTTAGTAGCGTTCATGACCTTGATCTTCAGGTTCGTGGATGTCTCGGTTTGAGAAACCAAATACCCCAGACCGCGCCATGAGGCTTCCAACTTCTGAAACTCCGGAGCGTGCATGATGCCGTTCAACTGGTCGGACAGCAGGCCATCCAACTGGGCAATGCGCGCGTTAATCATCGCCTCGGTGTCTTTGCTGACGACAACTTGGTTCTCAAGAACGTCGTTCAGGAAGGCTTGCACCCATTGCTTGCCGAGCTTCTTTTCTTCCGGGCTCTGCCCCAGACGCCCTTCTTCAACAATCTGGTCGAGCAAGCCGGGGGCGGGAGCAGCCGCTGCCGCAACCGCATTCGCCGACTTGCCTTGTGCTTGGGAATTCGTCTCCGCCATCTTCTACTCCTTTTTGCTGCCGGCTGCTTCCGAAACACCCGCGCCGCTTTCACCGCTGGCTTGGCGCAGGCGCTCCGTGTTGCTAATCGTCTCCTGCAGCATGGTTTCCAGCTTGTCGTTGCCGTACAAACTGCTGCGAAGGTTGGCGAGTTTGGTTCGGAGTTCTAAAAGCTCGTTTAATGCAGGCACTTGCTTGACAACGTTTTCGGGTTCGAAATCGCTCATACGCCGGAACCGCAGCTCGACGCCCAAACGGCTATCGTCGTCCTTCAATTTGTTGTCGACGCGGAAGGCCAGCCGGGGCTCTTGCTTGGCTAGTACCTGGTCCAGGTTATCCCGATCCACGTCGATGAACTTGCGGTCTTTCATGCGGGGCAGGGGCTGCTCAGGCATTCCCGACAAATCCGCGAAGACTCCCACGACAAAAGGAATCTCCCGCTTCTCGATTGCGCCGCCGGTATGCACATCGTACGTGATGTGTACGCGTGGGGGACGAACGCGGCCTAGCTTCTTGTGTACGCTTTCTCTCGCCATAACATTTACCTCGCCTCAACGCAATTGTGATTGTGCCACTGTCTCGCCAGCATACGCCATCCTACATAAGCTTCCGCGGAATCACAAGTAATCCGTCTGAAACAAAACCGGGCGGGATGGCGATCAGATCAAGCGAAAAATCCTCGCAATACCTGCGTCACCCTGGATAATACACGATTCGCCTTTACCTCTACGTCGGCAGCGTCCGCGGAAACAGCCGCAACGAACGGAAGAGCTGTCGGCCCGGAATTCTGTTCCGTCTGTCTTTCCATCTGTCTCCGGTCCACTTGATCCTTGGCGGTTCCCGGCGCTGGATTTGGGGAACCCTGCTTATTGATCTTTTCCCGCGCCTCCGTTTGTAACCGGTTCAGCTCTGCTTCGGGCACGCCGGCGTCCCGGCCTTGATCGATCAACGTCAGGGCGGCACGCGGGCAGTTTCTCGTGATCGCTTCCCGAATCACGTCTCGTTGCCGGTCAGCTTGTCCGCGGCGTCGCGCTTTCTCCAAATGCGCACGCAACTCTGTCTGAAGCTGCAAGAGTTCCGGCTCTTCCGGGAACTCCAGCAAGCCCACGTATATCGATTCCGCGGCCTCAGCCAGCTCATCCCGTTTTTGATGCTCCCGGATGCGACCGACAAGCGCCAGCAAGGATCGTTCGCGCTCCCGCGCTGTCCTCACCTGGTGGCCCTGTTCTAAGTGTTTGGCGAACGAGTCATCGTCTGGAAACTCGCGCAGGGCGTTTTCCATGGCCGGCAACAGCGCATCCCAATCTCCCGCCGTAGCAAGCCGCTCGCCTTCCGCCACAAATTGCGCGCGTTCCTTTCTTCGGCGCTCGTGATACTCCAGGCGGCCAAGTTTTTCATTTAGCTCAACAATGTCGGGAGTGGCTGGGCTGTCGCTGAGCAAGTCGTCTATCAGAGCGCGGGCCTGCTCGAGCTGCGCTTCTTCCATTGCTCTATTCGCCGTTTGAATCCGCAAATTGCGCTCTTGGAGCTTTGCGGATTCGGCGCGAATAGCATTCACCTGCGAGAGCAAGTCTGAAACCTGCGTCGCTTCCGGATGAGCGGAATGCAGCTCGGAGAGGAGCGTCAGGGCGCGATCGTATTCGCCGATCAGCATCAGTCCACGAGCTTTGAGAACTTGCTGCCGGAGGAGACGCGCCTGATCTCGCGCCTCTTTACCGAGCTGCACTTCCTTTTCGACCGCCAGCGCTTCAGGATGGGAGGGCTCCAGCGAAAGCACCTCCGAGATCAGTAACCCGGCGCCGCTTAGATCGTCTTGGCTTAGCTTTGTTTTGGCCTCCGCCAGAAGTTCCGCTTTGTGGCGCGCGGCTTCCAGAGACTCTTGAATCTGCGCCCGGAGCAGCCAGCCGTCCTGATTCGACGGGTTCAAACTTAAAACTTCCCGAATGACCTTATACGCCTCCTCAATCCGGTTCTTCGCAAAGAGTTGCTGGGCAGACGTAACGAGAAGGGCTGCCCTTTCGCTTTGCAGCCGCATCAGAATGGGCGCGGTATCGAAAAGCAAATCGTCAAGGTGCTGATAACGCTGCCGGCGATCCTTGGCCATGGCACGCGAGACGATTCGATCAAGCTCTTCAGGAACGTCCGGATTCAGACTACGAAGCGGGACCGGCGCTTCATTGATTATCTTGTGAACCAAGCTGGCAGTCTCGACGGCCGGGAAAGGATGCCTGCCGGTGAGCAGTTCGTAATAGGCGACGCCGAAGGAGAATATGTCGCAAAGCTGATCCGCCTCCTTTCCGCCAAACTGCTCCGGAGACATATAATACAAGGTCCCGACGAGATCGCCCTTCTGAGTAAGCCGCCCCGCGCTGTCGCTCTTGACGCGGGCGATACCAAAGTCCATCAGTTTCACTGCTCCCTCGGAGGTGAGCATGATGTTTGCCGGCTTGATGTCGCGATGTACGATGCCGTGCTGGTGCGCGCAACGTAAACCCTCACCGGCCTGGCTCATGATCCGGATGGCTTCGAGCACGGTCGTCTGGTCGCCGGAAGCAATAATTTCCTGAAGGTTTCGACCTTCCAGGAATTCCATCACGAGATAAGGCTGGCTTTCGTCGCGACCAAACTCGTAAATTGTAACGATGCTGCGGTGATGCAAATTCCCGGCTGCAGCCGCCTCTTGGCTAAACCGCAAGGCCAGTTCCTGATCAGTCTCCGCGTTCAGGACCTTCAACGCTACCAGGCGGCCCACCGTCGGATCGAAGGCACGATAGACGCGGCCCACTCCGCCCCGGCCTACTTCGGACTCGATTTCGTATTTCCCGATCCGTGACATTTATCCAGGGCTGGAAGAGCAATTTTCTTCACCAGTTTAGCTTGCGAACGCCTCAAGCGGAACGGGTTCGAGTACTATCACCTGACCTCTCCCGGACTGTGGGCCTCGAAGCGCCACGATTATTGCCGGCCAGGTGCGCCCGTGCCCTCGCCAAAGTACAATTACCTAAAGCTATGCTCTTCGGAGGCGACGCGTGTTCGAGTCCTTGCTCCTGCCTTTGGCCTTGGACGTACGCGCCGATGGACCGGGACCAAAGATGATCGAATCCTACTCCTTAACCGACCGGGGGTGTGTCCGCGCCTATAACGAGGACCTTGTTTTTACCGACCATTCTCTGCTGCTCTTCGTTGTCGCCGATGGCATGGGCGGCCATCATCACGGTGCCCGTGCCGCGGAACTGGCCGTCTCCAGCGTCCGATACTATCTGGAATCTTCTCAGGACCGCTTCGATGTGACATGGCCTTTCGGCTATAACTTCGAACTCTCCATCGACGCCAACCGCCTAAGCACCAGTATCCAGATAGCGAACCGCCAGGTCTGGCGTCAGGCCGAAGAATCTCCCGAATTTAGCGGCATGGGCACAACCGTGGCGGCGCTCCTAATCAGCGGCTACAACGCCGTGGTGGCGAACGTGGGGGATAGCCGGGTATACCTGTTTCGCAAAGGCGAGTTGTCTCAGTTGACTTATGACGACACGTTTCTCAACACAGCCCTGCCGGAACACGCGCTGGCGCCGCATGAGCGTTTGAATCATCCCATGCGGAACGTCCTTACTCAGGCCGCTGGCAGCAAAGGGGGCATTGACGTCCATATCCAAGAGAGAACGCTCCAAAGCGACGATCTCTTTCTCATCTCTAGTGACGGGCTGCATGGAGTGGTGGGCGACGCCGGGATGCGCGCCATCTTACAAACCGGCGAAAACCTGGAACGTACCGCCCACCGGCTTCTGCAAGCGGCCAGCGGGATGGGAGCCCCCGATAACGTCTCTTGCGTTTTAGTCAATTACAGCATTTAAGTCGACTCACGCTATGTCCTTTATTGGCAAATACGAATTGCTCGACGAGTTGGGAACCGGGTCCATGGGCACGGTCTACCGCGCACTCGACACACTCCTCGAGCGCGAGGTGGCGCTTAAAACGCTTCGTAAAGTTCCTGGTATGCAGCCGGATATGACAGAGCGTTTCTATCGCGAAGCCAAGGCATGTGCCAAGCTGCATCACTCCAGTATCGTCACGATATACGACCTTGGCGAAGCGGACGGGACGATATTCATCGCCATGGAGTTGCTGAAAGGCGAAAACCTTCGACGCGTCATCGCCGCGAAAGAACCTCTGGCGACCGGTTTGAAGCTGGAGCTGATGGCCCAGATTTGCGAAGGCTTAGGTCACGCTCATCGCGCCGGAATCATTCATAGAGACATCAAGCCCAGCAACATCTTTAAGACGGAAAGCAATGCAGCCAAAGTTCTCGATTTCGGCATAGCCAAGATTCCGGCCTCGCTGCTGACCGTAGCGGGAAACGTTCTCGGCACCCCCAACTATATGTCTCCTGAGCAAATCCTCGGGAAGCCGTTTGATGGGCGCTCTGATCTTTTCTCCGCGGCCGTGGTCTTGTTTGAACTTCTCACCGGCGTACATCCATTTCAGGCAAATTCCATCCCTCGACGCATCGTCAGCGAACCGGCGGAGCGTTTACGGGCGATTGAGCCTTCGTTGCCCGCCTCTCTCGATGAGAAACTCGCCAAGGCGCTGGCCAGCGACCCTCAGATGCGTTACCAGAGTGCGGATGAATTTGCCGCTCAGATCCGGGAATCCATCCGTGACGTGGAGAATATGCCCATTCTCAGTGCCGCTCCAACAACCGCGCTTCCCGATTCTGCTCCCCCTGAACCGGTGGCCCCTTCCGCCGGCATGGAAACCTCCGAATGGCGCATCTCCGAGTTTCTGCGGCTATTGCAGGAATTTGACGATGCGTTGGAGAGCGATAATTCTGAAGGCGCGCGGCGGTTTCTGGAGCAGATGCGTGCGCTCGAAGCCGCGGATAACCGCTTTACGGTTGCGGTGCTGGAATACGAGAGTCGTCTGCAAGCTATCGAGAAGCCTGCCACGGAGAACCCGATACAAGCAGCCGATAAGGGTGTACCTCCCGAGCCGAAGCCGGCGGTCGCAACTGCCGGCCCGATGCCGGCTGAAGGGCATTCAGCCGGTCCTGTCATTCCTTCTCCACCCGTTCCCCAAAGCAGTTCGTCTTGGGACGCGACACGGCTATTCTCCACACCGGCGGCCGTGGTTGCCAATTCGGAATCAACTGAGCTGCCGCGCCCAAAAAGCTCGGAGTTCTGGGATTCCAAACCTTTGCCGCCAGTGGATCCTAACGCCGATAGACCTTTCCGTACGCAAGATAGCTCGTCGAGGTATTACGCCTCGAGTGCGGCGCCGGCGCTATTCCCACAGAACCCATTACAAAACCCAGTACAGAACCCAGCCGAGCGCAGCCACGGTTTATTTGACGCTTTACCTTTTAAGCTCGGAAAACGGGATAATCGCTCGTGGGTTGCCTTGCCCATAGCAGCCGCCATTGTTTTGGTCGTCACATCTGTTTACGCAATTTTGTCTAGCGAAAAAGGGAATGCCGCTCTGAAATCATCGCTCGGAACCGCTCAGGTAAGGGTGTCAAAATCTCTGATCTACCCGGGTCCTGTCGCAAGCGGAACGCCCATCCATACTCTTCATCGAAGTGACACCGTCAATGTGTTGCCCGCTTCCGCCTACGCGCCGGATTGGCTTCATGTGCAATACGTTCGCGGGGCGGATGGCGGCACGCCCGGGTATATGAAGAGCTCCGATCTGACGAACTGGTCCAGCCTGAAAGCATTACGTACGTTGCAGCCCGCTGACGGTGCAAGCACCGCTCAGCGCCTCATGTATATCAGGCAAGCGAAGGATTATCTGGAACAGCACGGGACGGACGCCGATGCGAACGACGCGCGCCGCGACATTGCGACCCAGGACATCGCTTTAGCCAAGGCCGCCAAAAACCGCGGCGACCCCTCGTCCGAGATCGATGCCGATGCGCAAGATGCGAGCCAAGCATTAGATTCCATGAGTCTGGGCGCGGGTTCGTTGCCGGACGTCCAGCGTCAACGGCGAGAGATTGCCTCGCTTCAACAAGCGGTTGTCGTCAGTCCCGGTAGTTCACAACTTCCCGGCCAACTGCCAAGCTCACAGCCGGACGGGAATCCGAGTGCCTCGCCCGTGACAAAGGGCGATCCCGCGGCCGTAGTTGTTCCCCCGGTAGCGATTGACCCGGCCGTAGACTACCGGCGCGCGATTCACGCCTGGCAGTCCGGCGACTATGCCCGGGCGAAACGGGCGCTCGACCGAATCCTACGGAAACAGCCCAACAACGCCGATGCGAAGGCCCTCCTCGACAAAGTCGTCAGAGCGCAGGCAATCGATCCGGGAGTGAGTCAGTGACGCTTTATCGGGCCGGTTGTCTCGCTGTCCTGCTCATTTGCTCCTTCAGCGCTTTCGGCTGGCAGACCACACGGAAAGCCGATCCGTTCCTGGCCGGCCCTCCTTTTACATTGCAGCAGCTTGAAGATGCGACCGGGAGCATATTTGAAGAACGCTTACTCAAAGCCATTCAGAACCGAGGGGTAAACTTCGCGCCCGATGAGCAGACGAGTGATTCGCTACGAAAAGCGGGAGCTTCCGACGCGATCCTTCAGGCAGTGCAAGGGTCCAAGCATCCGCCGCATGTGAAACCCGCGTCCGAAGAGCAGAAGACTAATGCTTTGGAGGTGGACTGCGAGCCTGCGGAGTGTGAAGTAGCTACCGACGGAACTTCCCGCGGAGTTACCCACGACGGGCGCCTGAACATCCAGAGCCTCCCAATCGGGCCAATCAAGGTCACGTATACCAAAGCCGGATATTTGACCAAAGAGGTCGCTACGGTCGTCCCGAAAGGGATGCCTCTCGCCGCGCAATCAGTGACGCTCGAGCCGACGGACGAGACACGACAACTGCTAGGAAAGCAACTGTTCCAGAAGATGTACAGCGCGCTCGGTGGAAAGGCACTTCTTCAAGAAACTTCTAATTTAGCTGCAACCGGCACCGCCGTTGTGTTCGATACAAAGGGGCAACGCAGTCAATGGAGCATCACCGCGCGTCTTCGGCCAGCGGATGCCTACTTCAAGATGGAAGGCGTGGGAACCAGCTTTTTTGTCCGTCTCAACGACGGGAATTACCGTGCAAGCAAATCGTTTAGTAAGGTTCCGGTAGCGAGTGAAATTGAGAACAGCTTGCGTCTTTTCAGCGACTACCAGTTGGCTAAGCTGATCCAACGTATCTCGCAAGAGAACTATCGCCTCACCGCTGATCCACCTTCGCGAAAACAGCCCGTTGCACTCATTCTCCACGCGGACTCTCCGGCCGATCGCTTCCAGTTTTCACTTCGCGACAACTATCTACCCACTTCGGTTCGCTTCGATTCCGCTGTCGGGCTAGGTTCCGGCTTGCAAGTTCTCTATGCCGAATACGTGGCCACGGGGCACGTGCGCTATCCAAGAGAAATAGTGATCAAAGCTCCTGGTCCCTCTCAGCATGGAGTCGAGTTCCGCTTTTCGAATTTGGATGTAAACGCGAAATTTACGGAAAAGGATTTTCGGTGATTCAGCCTGGAGACGTTACACCGGAGACGCCCGGAAACGGTCCGGGCGGCGATAATCTAGCGCTTCTTTATCAAGGCATGCTGACCGGCATAGTTCGTATTCAGGCCGGTAAGCAGCCGATTGGCGATCCGAAATCGTTTCAACGCCGGATGGAAGATTTGTTGGCGGAGATTCAGCGGGAAGCGATCAAGATTGGCTACCGCCAGCAGGAGATTGACGACGCGCACTTTGCCGTCATTGCCTTCCTGGATGAAACCGTCTTAAGTTCCCGTGATCCAAGCCGCTTACACTGGTCGTCCTTGGGGGCTAAAGTCTATCAGCAAGCCATAGCGGGCGACGCTATATTTGATCGACTAAAAAACGTACGGAGCCAGCGCGATTCTCCTGCCTTGGCGGATGTTCTTGAACTCTACTATTTGTGTTTTGTGCTCGGGTACGAAGGCAGATACGCGGTTGTAGAAAGAAGTGAATTAAGCGTTCTGATGAGCGAGTTGAGAGACCGTATCGAGCGCATCAGAAACCGCTCCGACGCGCTATCGCCCGAGGGCGGCTTGCCGCCGAAACAAGCGCGTTCTACAAATCTCGATCCGTGGGTTCGCCCGCTTGCCATCGTGGCGGTATCCAGCGCTGCATTAGCGGGTTTGGCCTGGATCGTATTGAAGCTGCTCCTGAATTCGTCGGCTGCCGCCGTGGCCGTGCAGTAAAGTCAGCCTGAAATGTCTAAACGCAGAATTCTCGTTCTTCTCGGGCTCTTTCTGCTCTTTGAACTACTGGTCTGGGCGTTCGCCTACGCTGTTCTAAGCGATACCAACCGGATCTTATTCGACACCGTTCTAACGGCTTGCGGCATGACCGTGTTGGCCGTTTACGTTATGATCTGGCGCGCTGTCGTTCGCGGAACTTGGGCCGGGCCGCCCGCGCCCGCTACTCCGGTATCCTCTCCGGCGGAGCCAGTCGCCGCTAAGCTGACTACCTCTTCCGAAGACGACCAGGCCATGGCCGCTCTTATCGCGGAGGCCAACGAGCGTTTGTCCAAATCGCCTTCGTTGGCCAGTCAAAGACTCGAAACGACAGTGGACCGCCTTCCGCTCTACCTGTTACTCGGCTTCGACGGCGTGGGAAAGACCAGCACGTTTGTCAGCGCCGACATCTCGCCTGAACTACTTTCGGGGAAGGTTTACAGGGACTCCGCTATCCTGCCCACGCGATTGTGCAATCTCTGGTTCGCCGGCGGAGCGCTTGTCGTCGAGCCCTCGGGACGTTTCCTCAGTGAGACCGCCACGCGCCTGCCTTGGCTGCTCAATTTCTTCAGCAAGTCTGGATCCCGCTCCCGTTTGCGCCGTTTATTGCCTCTCCGGGAACGAGAAGAGCAGCTTCAGGGTGTTTTCCTTTTTTGCGATGTCCGGGATTTTATCGGTATGCCCGATGTCTCCCGGCAGGCGGCGCTCGCTCGTCGTTTTCAGGAGCGTCTGCGGGAAATCGGCGATGTTTACAAAATCGATTTCCCGGTCTATGTCATCTTCACTAACGCCGACAGTCTGCCTTACTTTCAGGAGTATTTCGCGAGGCTGACCGAGAGAGAAGACCAGCAGGTCCTCGGATCCACTTTGCAACCGATTGCGGGTAGCCGCCGTCCCGCGGCCGAGGAATATGCCGACGCGGAGAACAAGCGAATCTCCGTTGCCTTCAACAATCTCTATTACTCCTTAGCTGAGAAGCGAATGATTTTCCTCGAAAGAGAATTTGATCGCTCACAGCGGCCCATGATCTACGAGTTCCCGCGGGAATTGAAGAAGATGCGAGCCGGTATAGTGCATTTCTTAGTGGATGTGTTCCGTCCCAACCCCCTCCAGCCCGGCCCCATGCTGAGGGGTTTCTATTTAACCGGAATTCGTCAGGTCGCTTCGGCACTCAATCATCCTTCGCAAGGGTCCCGTGATCGCGAGAGTCAAAGATTGGGCGAAGCGACGCGGCTGTTTCGTCAAGAAGACCTGCAGCGAGCGGCGGGAATCGGCAATGCCGAACAGCCGAGGACAACTCCAGTAGTTCCTCGTTGGTCTTTTGTCTCCCAGCTTTTTACTCAGAGCATCATTCGCGATCGCGGAACAGCCGGTGCGGTGTACGTCAATCGGCGCATTCAGGTGTACAGACGAATTGGACTCATCTCCGTTGCCTGCGTAGCGCTACTGTCCTGTGCCCTCTCCCTTGCGTCTTGGTTGCAAAATCGTTCCCTGCTTCAGGAAGTCGAGACGGCCATGCGCGATTGCCGGCCTCTCGCGCCGGAGATGCACGGCTTTCCTACCGCAACCAACTTGCAGCAAATTGACGTCTTACGTAGCCGCCTATCCACGCTGCTCCACTATCGCCAGGACGGCGCTCCTCTATCCATGCGATTCGGAATGTATTCAGGCAATCGAATATTGCCGGAAGTACACAAGTTCTATTTCGATCGCTTTCGCAATTACTTTTTGGACCGCGTGGTCCAGAGTACAGCGGCTGAACTGGGCACACTACACTCGTCCGCGAATCCTCAGTTCAGCTATGAGGCTGTTTATAACAACCTGAAGAGCTACCGCACGATGACTGTGTCGGCGGAAACGAGTTGTAAACCCGATCCCGCATTCTCGGCCTGGCTAATGGACGCTTTTCGAGCCGGCCATGAGTTGGACGCCGAAGCTAGCTCCGCGGCAAATCGTAACATCGCTTTTTACGTTGGGGAGTTGAGCCGGAAAGACCTCCCATTCAGTATCGAGGCCCGGAAGCAAGCGGTGGACAATGCTCGCGACTACCTCAACCAGTTTGGCGGCGAACAGCGCATATATCGGAATATCATCGATGGGGTCGACAAGTCCGCCGGTCGTTCTGCGCGGCTTTACGACTACGCGCCTAAGTACGCGGAAGTGTTGGGCGGTCCAGTCGAAGTGGAAGCGGCTTTTTCAGTGATAGGCCGTGACAAAGTTCTCGACAGGATCAGGAACGTAGGTGCGGAAGCTTCTGGGGAGTCGTGCGTACTGGGGACCAGTCGTTTGCAATCGGCGCAAGGGATGTTTGACAAGGATGCTTTGCAAGGCAAATTGCGAAACCTCTACGTAGGCGACTATATCCGGAAATGGCAGGAGTTCCTCCGGAGTTCTCGCGTGATTTCGTACCGTAACACCCCGGATGCCGCTCATAAGCTGACGTTCTTGCAGGATACGGACTCGCCTTTGCTTGGCTTGCTATTTATGGCAAGCGAGAACACGACCTTTCCTCCGACTGGGAATTCATCTGCTCCGAAGCTGGCACCCGAGGTCGCTCCCAGGCTGCTGGACCGATTCTCCTACCGCTTTGGACGGGCGGGAAGGGCGGCTCAGGCCGCGCGTAACTTGACGCGCGATGTGAAACTTCCAGAGAAGCCAAAGGAGTTATCGACGGACGATATCAACAGGACTTTCCAGCCGGTTCATCAGTTGTTTTCTCCCGACGCGACCCGCGACCGCTGGACCGGTGATAGAAATCACCCGTATTTGATGACCCTTACCGAGATGCAGCGTTCGCTGGATGCACTGGCTCACAACAGTTCCGCAAGTACCGACGTCGGGCTGAATACGGCGGCAAGCAAAGCAATGGACAGCGGCTTGGACCAGGTAAAGTTCCTGTCTGAATCGTTCATCAGGAACCCGGAAAATATCCAAGATTCCGTGAAGCGATTATTGAGCGAGCCTTTTGAGAACGCACACCCCTACATCGTGACCGACTTCGGGAAAGCCGCGGCTAAAAAGTTGGACGGTGGCCTGGGCCCGCTCTGCTCCCGGCTTACTCCACTACTTAGAAAGTTCCCGTTCAACGCAGGGAGCGGCGCCGATGCCACGCTCGACGAGGTGTCTGCAGTGTTCGCGCCCGGAACCGGCGCGCTGTGGACCTTCTTCGACAAGAATCTCTCCACCATGCTGGTGAAACGGGGACACCATTACGTACTCCGCCCGGACGCTACCGCCGAATCCAAGATTGCGCCGGAATTCCTCGTTCTCTTCAACCGGCTTGCGCAGATTACGGACGCCCTTTACCCGGAAGGAGAACCTCTGCCGCGGATGCGCTACAAACTAAATCCCATTACGGACGCCAACTTGAAAGGGATGGCCCTGAATATTGGCGGCGACCGCATGACGAAAAGTTCCAAGGTGTTTACCTGGCCCAGCGCTACTGGTTCGCAGGACCTTGTCTTGCTGGCAAAACTAGGAGAAGCAGACGTGCCGTTCGCCTCTTATCAAGGTTTATGGAGCATCTTCCGTATGATGAACGATGCGGACGTCCGGGCCTCCGGTAGCCACATAGTTGGTTTGACTAACATCAGCCATGGCAGTAGCCGCCCACAGCCTGTACTCGATAAGGACGGAAATCCTATTACAGTTCGCCTGGAGATTCAGGAATTCCCGGGCGGCATTGAGACTTCTTTCGACCGAAACTTTTTCACCCAACTGCGCTGCCCTTCGAGAGTAGCCGAACCGTAATCGCGTACCCGGAGAATCATCGAGATGAACCTATGAGTACTTTTTGCATGAATGAGGGTGAGTTCAATGTTCCGGAGAACTGGGATGATAAGACGGTGACTGCTTTGTCCTTCCCAGCCGGAGCCAAGAAGCCGGAGGCCAGCTTCGCCGTTACGCGCGACGTCAACGTGGCGCCGGGTGCTTCGCTCGCCTCTTATGTCGACAAGCAGCTTGTCGACTTGGCGAAGACTTGCCCGCGCTTCGAACTGGTATCCCGGGACCGCCTGGAGATCGACGGCGCTCCGGCCGAACAACTCCGGTTTACTTGGCGCTCTCCAGACGGCACCGGCGTCGAACAGCAACAAACCTCGTTTTTGCTTCCGGCAAAGGGAGCGCTTACCTTTACTGCCACCGCCCAACACTCGAAATTTAGCGAATTCGCGCCGCTCTTTTCAGGGCTGGTCGCGGGTTTCCGGTTCCGAAAAGAGTCTTAGGACAAAAACGTGAGCGCAGCAGAAGCGGCAAAACAGGCGGCGAGGCTTACTGATCCTGTCGAGCATGGTCTCGGCATGGCGGGCATGCTCGCGGGTCTCGTGCTGGGAGCTGTCGTCGGCGCCCTCATAGTAGCCGCAACGGTAGCGACGGGCGGAGGCGCCCTTGCGATCGCGATCGCAGCCGTAGGAGCAGTCGGCGCGACTGCGGGTGGCGGCCTCGCCATGGGCCAACTGGTCCACGGCATCAGTACGCTCCTCGGCTTCAGCGGGATCGTCACCGGCGCCATCATTCCGGCGACCTCGCCAGATGTGCGCATCGGCAATTTGTTTGCTGCACGCGCAAAGCTCGATGGAGCGATCTGCAGTGGGCTCATGCATCATGCCGCTTTGCCGAAGGCGCTGATCGCTACGGGTAGCAGCGGCGTTTTTATCAACCGCATGCCAGCCGCGCGTCAGGGCGACAAACTCGTGTGCGGAGCCGATATCAAACAAGGGTTCCCTACGGTGCTCATCGGTGGTGGCACCGTCCAGGTACTGCCGATCGACGACGCCGAAGCAAATTTACGAAACATACTTGGCGCCGTGGCGCTGGCTTCACTAGTAGGCGTAGGGCTGCTGCTGGGCGGCGGCTTCCTAGCCGGAGCAATCTGTGGAACCGCCGTTCTGAATGCCGTTGCTGTAGGTTTTCTTTTCTTCGCCGGGAACGAACTACTGGGCGTGGCCGGCGACCACCTTGGACCCGGTTGGCGAGACGCCCTGCAGGGTGGTTTTGGCGTTGCCGCACTCGTGGGCGGCGGCTACAAGAGCATGCGTTCCATCGAGACCGGGCGGCCTCTGTTGGGCGAACCAGTCGACGGCGTGACCGGCGAAGTCTGTATGGTGAAGTCAGACTTCCTGCTTCCCGGGGCCCTTCCGCTCGAACTGAAACGCGCCTACGCCTCCGGGCTCGATCACGGAAGCTGCTTTGGTCCGAAGTGGTGCTCAACATGGGGCCAGTATGTCGAGGACGCCGGCACCGTAGCGCTGTGGCAAACGGCTGACGGCCGGTCTCTTGGCTTTGAATTGCTTGATGCGGAGCCCGCCGCTTGGCTGAAAACACCGTTGGTCGATAAAGTCAGGCTCCGACGCGCGCCCGTCGGCTATGAAGTGCGTGATCAGCAGCGCCGTACCTTGCGATTTTCCGAGCGGCTTGGAGTTCGCTGGCTCCTCACTTCGATAGAGGACCCAAACGGCTATTCCATTCGCTTCACCTATGACCGGAACGGCGCGTTGCGGGAAGTGAATCATTCCGGAGGTTATCGATTACACATCGAGGGCACTGCGTCGCAGATCCGGCGTGTAGTGCTCGATGGTGGCACGGAACTGATCCGCTATGAATATGATTCGGGTGGTCGGCTGAGCGCCGTGATCGATGGCAGCGAGCTTCCGTTCCGCTACGAGTACGACGAGGCGGCCCGTATTACCCGTTGGCAGGACCGCTCCGTCACCTATTACGAATACCGCTATGACGAGGCGGGCCGTTGCATCGAAGCCGTCGGGCCGGACGGCATGTATCATTACCGCTTCTCCTACAACGAAGCGCAGCGGAGCGTGCAGGCGGCGGACTCGCTCGGTGGCATCACTACGCTCATCCACAATCAGCGGTTGCAAGTCGTCCAGAAGATCGACGCACGCGACAACGTAACCGCGACTGAGTGGGACGAGCGGTCGAACAAGCTTTCTGAAACGGATCCGATGGGCCGGACGACGGCCTACTCGTACGATGCGGAAGGCAATCTGGTGACGGCCAAAGATCCGCTGGGGCGCACCACTCGCATTCTGTATAACGACGCCGGCATGCCCGCCTTGCTGACCGACACCGCGGGCAAGAACTGGCTGAGGCGTTACGACGAACGCGGCAATCTGATCGAAGCGGGACTCGAGAACGGCGCTGTCTGGAAATACGAACGCGACGGCCAAGGCAATCTGGTGCGGATCGTCGATCCTGGCGGCCGATCTCGTCACTTCGCGTATGACGCGCGTGGCTTACCGGTACTCGAGACCGACTGGGAAGCCAACATCGCTACCTATCAGCGCGATGCGTTGGGCCGCGTGGTGGAAGCGAAAGACCGTCTGAGCCGCGTCACGCAGTTTGGGTACAACGGCTTGGGCAAGCTGGCCGACGTGACGCTGGCGGCCGGGTCCGCCGCAGCGAAGACGTTGCATTGGGAGTACGATGCCGAAGGCAATCTCGTCAGGCGCGTGCAGGCGGATGGTAGAGCCTACACGTACGCGTATGGCGCTTTCGATCTGTTGCACGAAGTAACCAAGCCATCCGGTGGACGCCTCAGGCTCAGCTACGACACGGAAGCGCGGCTGGTCACGGTGGAGAACGAGCGCGGCGAACTCTATCGCTATACGCGCGACGCGGGCGGCCAAGTCACGCAGGAAGACGATTTCGCGGGGCGAAGGCAGCAGTACCGGTATGACGCGTCCGGTCTGCTGAATACAAAAATCAACGGCAACGGCGAGCGGATACGGTACGAACGCGACAGTGCCGGGCAACTGCTGCGCAAGACTTCGGCCGACGGTGAAACGGAGTTTGCCTACGATGCCTACGGGCGCATCACGAAGGCAGTCAATCCTTCCCTAGCCGTTCTGTTCGAACGCGACGAGTACGGGCGCGTAGTGCGCGAGACGCAGGGTGGCCGGTCCGTCGAATCGCGCTACGATGAGCGCGGCTTGCGAGTTGGGCGCCAGATCTCGGACGGCTCCGAAATCAAATGGACGCACGATGGCAACGGCCAGGTGACCGGTTTGCAATTGCCGGGCGACGAACTACTGGCATTTGTGCGCGACGCAAACGGACGCGAGACGGAGCGGCGTTTACGCGGCGGGCTGGTGATGAAGCAGGAGTTCGATCCGCTCGACCGGCTGGTGAATCAGTGGGCCGGACTCGAAGCGACGGGCTCTAGCACGGTCTCGGCCATTGCCGGACGGCAATACCTCTACGACGAGAACGACAATCCAGTCGAGATCCGCGATGCCAAGTGGGGCAATGCGCGCTATGCTTACAATCCTGATGGGCGCATCGCCAAAACCGATAAGGATCGCGGAACAAACGAAGAGTTCACATACGATCTGGCAGGCAACATCGCCGCGACCACAATCCTGCTGCGTGGGGCAACCGCCGAACTCAAGCTGCGTTATTACGCGCGCGGCGGCCGCCTCGAAAAAATCGGCGAGACGGATTACCACTACGATGCCGATTGCCGCGTCACAGAAAAGCGGGAAGGCGGAAAGCGCTGGCGCTATGAGTGGACCGTCGAGGGCCAACTCCGCAGCGTCATCACCCCCAAAGGCGAACGCTGGACGTATCACTACGACGCCTTGGGCCGCCGCGTCAGCAAGCGCGGTCCGAGCGGCAAGACGGAATATCTGTGGGACGGCGGCACAGTTGCCGAAGAGATCACGTCGGGACGCACCGCAACCTGGGTCTACGAACCCGGCACCTTCCGGCCCGTAGCGAAGCAAGAAAACGGAAAGACCTACGCCTGCGTCACTGACCAAGTTGGCACCCCACGCGAGCTCGTATCCGGATCGGGCGAAGTTGGCTGGTCAGCCCAATTCAGCACCTGGGGCGAACTAGAACACGAAACAAACTCCAAAACCGATTGCCCGATCCGTTTCCAAGGCCAATGGTTCGACGACGAGAGCGGGCTTGCTTATAACTGGAACCGCTACTACGAACCCGGAACTGGAAACTACTTAAGCTCCGATCCAATCGGGCTTGATGGTGGCACGAGGTCCTTCGGATACGTCCACAATCCGCTCAGCTGGGTGGATCCGTTTGGATTACAACCGGATCCACCGCCAACCGTCTGGCGCGTAATCAGACACGATGAAGACCCTTCAGCGGGCCTATTTGCCAAGAACCCTGATGCTACTTATACTGTTGAAGGGCATGTTTTGAACGGAAGTCGTCCGGGATTCTCGTCCCAATACATCTCAACGACGGCCGACCCAAGTGTCGCCCAGCAATGGGCGTCGAAAACCGGGAACAGGATTGTAGAAGTGGATTTAAGCAAAGTTGACAATCCGGTTATCGATTTGTCCAATCCAGAAGGACGTGCTGCTAGCTTAAAAGGTGTAACATCGAGAAATTTCGCAGGGAAATCGTCCGAAGTATTGATAGAGAAGTCGATTCCTGCCGATGCTATAAATTCGGTTAGCGATCCGCCTCCGCTAAAATGCGGTTGAGCATAGATGGTCATTATTGAATTAGTTCAACAGCTAGAGAGTGCGTCCGGTGATATTCTTGGGTCGTTACGGATGCTGGAAGGGCTGGATAAGCAGCGCTTTACGGATCTGATCGGAGTAGTTGATCGGTGTGCCAAACAGTTTGAAGATCGAAAAGAGCTTCCAAAGGAGATCGGCGGCATTTTTTTTGACATATACCCTGCAATCGTTTCCGCAAGTTATCTCTACCCGAAGGAGATAACTGCCCAGATACAGGAAGCGGCAGAGAAACTAGCCGATCACATCAGATCTGTTTTTTGCACTTAGAAGTTCATTTGAGCAACGCCTTTCTAATTAGAGCGGCATGAGATAGCGGTACGGAAAGATCGTCGGGGTCGAAGTTTTTCTGGTAGTCGAGCAAAACCAAGCCGCTCTGGCGAGAAATTTCATTTAGCTCTGATAGAAGATTTTGCAAGAAGTTCTTCATTATGTACTCGTAAGACGGAATGTAGATAAGTTTTCTAGCGTCCGAGTAATTTAAAAGTTCCTTTCCATATACACCCTTTCGGTGTCCAAGCACTCTTCCAAAACGCCTAACGCTTCGTTTGAGATTTTTCATTGAGCGGTTTGAAAATTTAGAAACGTCTATATCAGCTGTTTCGAAAACCTTCAATCCCTGCCATATACCCTCAACAGAAACGGCTAACGTCGGGGGTGAGAAAGGTACAGGAATCGCTTCGTGAGGGAAAAAAGGGCTGAATCGAATCCATGGTTCCGTAGCTCTGGATGTGACGTCTATAACGACGCAACCACCAAAGTTATCTTGAAGTGATCGCAAGGACATACGTCGCGACGCGAGAAAAACAAAACCGGCACATCTTCTGTTCACGGCTACACTCCTATGCTTATTTTACGTTTGAATTAGTGGGGCGAAGGCCTTAGCTTCAAATCGAGAAACCCGAACGTTGTGTTGAGCAGTACAAATGGAAATCCCGAACCGGAAGCGGTAAGCCAAAAAGCTTCTGTTCCGCCCAGCGGGTTCATCGTAGTCGTGAGCAACTACCGTCCGCTCAATGAAAATCGCGGCTTCGTACCGGCAGCACCTCATTTCCCTCCGCGTGCAAATCTCGCAATTGGGCAGACCAGTCCCAAATAATGCGGGCGATCACATGCAACACCTGCCCTTCCCGTTGCACGACGCCTTGACAGACCAGTAACTTTCCTCCATAAACAGCTTGCCGGTATTTGTTGTGTACTTTATTCCAGACAATTATGTTAGTAACTCCGGTTTCGTCCTCCACCGAGAGGAAGATCGTCCCCTTTGCTGTTTGTGGCCGCTGCCGGAATAAAACCAATCCAGCGACTGTAACTAACTTGTTATTAGCCGTCTTTTTCAAGTCAATGGCGCTCGTCACTCGTTTGGCCTGTAACTGGGAGCGCAGGAAAGTTAAAGGATGACTGCGCAGTGTAAGTCCTGTTGCCAGGTAATCTTCCACTACTTCTTGGCTCGGCGTAGCTGGAGGCAAGTCTGTCTTTGGGTCGTCAAACAAATCTGTTTGCGCGCCGCGGAACAGCGGTGGTATTTTCCCGGCAACGGCGCCCACCCCCCAAAGCGCTTGCCGGCGTTGCAATCCCATCGAACCGAACGCATCGGCCTGTGCCAACCGGTCCAGGGCGAGCCGGCGGCAACCAGCCCGCATGGCGATCTCAGCCGTCGAACGGTAACCCGGGCCGCGAGCTTCCACCAGCTTCAGGCCATCCTTCTGGGCTAGCCCTGCAACCATCCGCAACCCCAGCCGGACAGCATAATGGCAAGACCCTTCGCTAGTCTCTAGCGTATTTTCCCAATGGCTGTGATTGACATCGATAGGGCACATCTCCACCCCATGTTCGCGCGCGTCCCGAATCAATTGAGCGGGCGCGTAAAAGCCCATAGGTTGGCTATTCAATAGCGCTGCGCAGAACACGGCCGGGTAATGGTGTTTGATCCATGCCGACACGTACACAAGGTTTGCAAAGGAGATCGCGTGCGACTCCGGAAAACCATATGTGCCGAATCCTTCGATCTGGCTGAAGCAGCGTTCCGCGAAGTTTTGTGGATACCCATTGGCAAGCATTCCATGAATGAAACGCTCGCGAAAACCCGAGATCGTGCCCACATGCCGAAAGGTAGCTAGCGCCCGGCGCAACTCATCTGCTTCATCTGGAGTGAAACCCGCTCCGATAATCGCGATCTGCATCGCCTGTTCCTGAAACAGCGGCACGCCCAGAGTTTTTTCCAGAATGCCGCGCAGTGCTTCACTCGGATACTCCACCCGTTCCTTTCCTTCTCTGCGTCGAAGATAGGGATGCACCATATCGCCTTGAATCGGTCCAGGTCGTACGATCGCCACCTCAATCACCAGATCGTAAAACTCTCTCGGCTTCAAGCGAGGCAGCATGCTTTGTTGGGCGCGGCTTTCAACCTGAAATACTCCGATAGAGTCCGCAGCTTGCAACATCGCGTACACGGCGGCGCCTCTGGCGGAACAGTAGCCAGAGTAAGTTTCTTTCCGTAGTGACGCTGAATCAAGTCGAAGGCTTTTCGAATGGCGGTGAGCATTCCGAGCGAGAGAACATCCACCTTCATCATTCCCAGCTCGCTCAAGTCGTCCTTATCCCATTGCACGACAGTACGATCCGGCATCGCTGCATTTTCTACCGGCACCAGATCATCCAGTCGTTCCCGTGCGATGACGAAGCCGCCGACATGCTGAGACAAGTGCCGTGGAAATCCGACCAAGCTCCTCGATAAATCCAGGGCCAATCGCAAACGTCCATCCGATGGATCTAGTCCAGCCTCCCGAGCCTCACTCTCCGCAACACCTCCGTTGCTCCATCCCCATACCGATTTCACTAGCGCTCCCGTAACTTCATCGGAGAGACCTAACACCTTCCCCACCTCGCGAACCGCGCGGCGTGTACGGTAATGAACCACAGTGGCCGCGATGCCCGCTCTATCACGGCCGTATTTTTCATAAATGTGCTGAATTATTTCTTCCCGCCGCTCATGCTCAAAGTCAACATCGATATCGGGCGGCTCGTTGCGGGCCGCGGAAATAAAACGCTCAAACAGAAGTCCTTTTGCGACCGAGTCCACTTCCGTGATGCCCAGGCAATAACAAATCATTGAATTGCCTGCCGATCCGCGGCCCTGATGAAGAATCTCTTTGCTGCGTGCAAATTTCACAATGTCGTGGACTGTTAAGAAGTAGGGCGCGTACTCGCGGTCGGCAATCAATTTGAACTCATGTTCAATTTGTTTGCGCGCAGCGTCTGGAATCCCAGTTGGATAGCGAATCGCCGCCCCCTGCCACGTGCGTCGAACTAAATCCTCGAACGGCGATACGCCCGGCTCCAAAATTTCTTCCGGGTATTCATAACGAAGCTCGTCGAGAGAAAAGCGGCAGTGTTCAGCGATCTCGAGTGTTGCTTCCATGGCATCTGGCCAAGCGTCGAACAAACGCGCCATTTCCCCCGGCGGCTTCAAACATCGTTCCGCATTGGCCTGCAAAAGAAAACCCGCTTGCGCAATGGTGCGCTTCTCGCGAATGCAAGTCACAACGTCCTGGATCGTCTTGCGTTCCGGCGTATGGTACAGAACGTCGTTGGTTGCCACCACCGGCACGCCGCAGTTACAGGCAAATTCAGCCACCGTGCGAATCCATCGCTCCTCATCGCCCCGGAAGGAATGAGTCAGAGCTAAATGGAATCTCCCCCGGAACAAGGCCGCGCACGTTTTCACCTGTTGAGCGACGGCTTCGTTCAGCACTGGTGGAAACGGAAAAATAAAATGCTGCCCTTCGGAGTGCTCCTCCACATCGGAGAGATGGAGAATGCATTCTCCTTTCACCGCGCGGCGACGCCCCAATGTAAGAAGCCGGGTAAGCCGCGCATACGCTTTTCGATCGGTTGGGTAACAAAGCAGACTTAAGCCATCCGAAAGATCCAGGCGGCAGCCCACGATGAAGCGGGTTTTCCCGGGAGAAC
>JAABUQ010004096.1_pt1 | contig 25462 bp, 23 predicted proteins | sample 5560001 | NCBI WGS metagenome assembly JAABUQ01 (sample SAMN10711888, study PRJNA513371) | rock metagenome | isolation source: Antarctica rocks | place: Antarctica: Victoria Land, Finger Mt nord | collected 2015-12-18
CAGACCGCCGGCCCCGCGCCCGCGAGGCCGCGTCCGTGGAGGTCGAGGCGCTCGGCCAGCACGGGGACCTGCATCAGCAGGTCGGAGAGGCCCAGGTGGGTCAGCGCCCCCACCACCAGGACGAGGTCGGCCGCGCGCAGCGCCGCCAGATGCGCGTCGCCGAACTCGCGCGGCGGCAGGGCGGCGCCCACGTCCACCAGGACCAGATCGAAGGAGAGGCGCAGCCGCGCGAGCAGGGCGGTCAGATCGGTGGGGTCGAGCGCGACCTCCTGCGCCGGGCCGGGCACGCCACGGATCAGCGCGAAGCCGGCCGGGTGCGCGTGCAGGTCGCGCGGCCGGCACGGCTGATCGGGTGGCGGCGGGAAGGTCGCGGCGGAGGCGATGTTCCCGCCGCCCGTCACGCCGAGCAACAGGCCCAGCGCGCCGCGGTTTCGATCGGCGTCGACGAGCACGGCCCGCCCAGCCGGGGCCAGGGTACCGGCCAGCGCGGCGGCCAGCGTGGAACGTCCGGGGCTGCCGGTCGGCCCCCACACGGTCACGACGCGACCGGGGCCGTCCCAGGGGACGACGGACGTGTGGCGTCGGAACAGGCCGGCCATGTCACGCGCCTCCACCCAGGAACGCGCGCAGCGCGCCGGCAAGGACGGGGTAGAGCAGGGTCACGCCCACGATGGGCAGGCCCAGCGCCGTCCCTAGCGCGGTGGCCCGCAGCACGGCATAGGCCAACTCATCGCGCCGCTTCTCGTCGATCATGACGCGCACGCTGCCGGCCAGGTCCTTGAACATCGCCGCCGCGCGCTCCAGCGGGACCGCCCCGCCCAGCGTCGCCGCGACCAGGCTCATGGCCTCGCGCACCTCCTCGCCGCCGCAGCGCGCCGCCAGCACCTCCAGCGCCTCGGCCATGGGCACGCCGTTGACGTGCAGCTCGCGGGCGAAGGCGACCTCGCGGGCCAGCTCGCCGGGACGCAACGCCAGGCGGTCCAGGGCGCGCTCGACGGGGCGTCCGCGCACCACGAGCGCGGCCAGCCCGTAGAGGAACGTGACCAACTCGAGGCGCAGCCGCGCCTGGCGCGCGTGGGCCAGGCGGCGCAGCGCGAGCAGCGGGAGGTGGTAGCCGGCGAGCAGGGCCGGCAGCGCGAGGAGGAGCAGCGCCAAGAGATCACCCCCCAGCGCCAAGGGGAGGACGCCGCCGAGGAGCAGGGCGGCAAGCAGGGCCTTGGCCTGCTGGCGGCGCAGCCAGACGACCGAGCGGTGGCCGTACCCCGCGTGCAGCAACAGCCAGCGCAGCCTGGGGATACCCTCTGCCGCCGGCCGCCGCGTGACCAGCCCCGGCCCGACGGGGCCGCGCGTGTCGCCCACCACGGCGCGTCGCAGATCGGCCCACAGGGTCACGAGCCGGCCGCGACGCGGGCGCGGCAGCACGATCGTGCGCGCGCGGCGACCGACCCCTGCGCGGATGCGTGTGCCAGCTCCGGCGCCCAGGGAGGGAACCGGGACGACGAAGACGACGGCGCCAACGACCAGGGCCACGAGCAGGGCCACGATGACATGCGCGACCATCGCTACACCGCCCGTCCGGCCGCCTCGCGCGCCGCCCGGCGCTGGTGCCAGGTGGCGAGGCGATACGTCCCCACGCTGCCGCCGGCCACGAGCGCCGCGACGGCCCAGCCGAGCGGCGACCCATACGCCGCTGCGACCATAGCCGGGTCGAGCAGGCGCAGCAGCAGGGTGGTGACGAGCGGGAAGGCGACGATGACCAGGGCCGTGCCGCGCACCGTGGCGAAGGTGGCGCGCACTTGCAGGCGGAAGGTCAGGTCGAGCCGCGCCAGCGTGGCGATCATCTCCAGCGACTCCGAGAGGTCGGCGCCTTCGGCGGTGTGCTCCTCCAGGGCAGCGCGCGCCAGGCCGAAGGCGGGGCTCTCCAGGCGCGCGTCGAGGTCGGCGATGAGGTCGGCGAAGCCCACCGTCGCCAGGCCGCGCTGGGGGTCGGCGCGCCGCAGCACGGCCTCCAGGGTGTCGGCCAGCGGCGGCTGCGTCGCGCGGGGCAGCACCTCACGCAGGATGCGCAGAGGCGGGAGGCCGGCCGCCGCGGCGCCTGCGATGAGCAGGAGCATCTGCGCCACCTGGCGAGCGAGCAGCAGCTCGCGCCGCTCAGCGCGGCGTCCCAGCCACGCCCAGGGCAGCCACGTCGCGGCGACGAAGCCGACGAGCGCGAACGCGGGCGCGCCGAGCAGCAGGAGCCCGGCGACGGCGCCGCCCACCCCCGCTAACAGGCTCACGAGGGCAAAACGGCGCAGCGACCAGTCGTGCAGGCCGGCCTGCGTGAGACGCCGCCGCACCCGCGCGCGTATCCGCGCGTCGAGGCGGGGGCGCGGCGTCCCTCCCGCGTAGCGCAGCCGCGCCTCGTAGCTGGCGAGCAGGGCCACCGTGTCGAGCGGCGGGCGCGGCGGGACCAGCACGAGCAGCGTCACGGCGGCGCCGGCCCCGGCCGCACCCAGGGCGAGCAGCGTCCCGAGCACAGGCGCCAGGGGGCTGAGGGGGTTAAGCGGGGCCATGCTGACCTCCGCCCTGGCCCCGCGCCAGGGGCAACGCGTCCAGCGTGGGAAGCCGCCCTCCCGCCGCCTCGACGCGTCGCCGGAGGGCCTCCGAGACAGCGTAGCGCGTGCGGCATAAGCGCCCCTCCTCCCACACCAGCAGATCTTGCAGCGACCAGTGCGCGCCGACGCGCCCGACCACCTCCGTGAGCGCGGTGAGCCGTCGTCCCTCGGGCCGCTTCTCCACCACGGCCACCAGGTGGACCGCCTGCGCGATCAACTCATGGGCCACCTCCGCCGGCTTGTCCGCCAGCATACACAGCAGCACGAGCCGGTTGAGCGCCTCGGTTGGCGTGGCGCCGTGGACGGTGGTGGCGCTGCCGGCATGGCCCATGCTCATCGCCATCAGCATGTCGAACGCCTCCGGCCCGCGGCACTCGCCGACCACCACGCGCTGCACGCCCAGGCGCAGGCTCTCCTGCACCAGGTCGCGCTGCGTCACCTCACCCTTGCGGGCGGGATCGCCCGGCTGCCCCGGCCGGCACTCCAACTGCACCACCTGCGGGCCGAGCAGGAGTTCGTGCGCCTGTTCGATGGTGGCGAGGCGGCAGGCCGGCCCCAGCGCACAGAGCAACGCTTGCATCACGGTCGTTTTGCCCGAGCCCATGGGGCCGCCCACGACGACATTGGCGGCGCCGTGGCCGAAGAGGGCCCGGAGGTAGTCCCAGGCCGCGCCGGGCAACAGGCCGCGCGCGACCAAGTCATCGCCCTGCAGGGGTGTGGGCGGGTGGATGCGGATGGCGATGGACCGGCCGTGCACGGCGACGGCTTCGTGCAGCAGCGTGATACGCACGCCGGGTCGGCGCGCCGTGACGCGCCAGTTGACCGCGTTCAAGGGGTGCTGGGCGTCGTCGATCCACTTCTCGACGTAGGCCTCGATCTCCTGGGCCGAGAGGGTGAGGTCGAGCCGTTCCAGGTGGCCGTGCCGCTCGACCCACACCGGCAGATCGGGGCCGTTGATGAAGATGTCGGTGATGCCGGTAGCGGGCGCGTCGTTGATGAGGGCGGCCAGCAGCCCGTCGCTGCGGCGCAGCCGGCCGAAGATGTCGCGCACGGCGGCCTCCTCGGGCAGGGGTGGTAGCCCCCGTTCCAGCGCGGCGCGGTTGTGCCACTGCACGGCGGGGCGGATCAGCGTCTCGCGGATCGCGTCGTCGCGCGCCTCCTCCGTGAGGTCGGCGTGCGCGTCGAGGGACGCCTGCGCCCGCTCCTCCAGTGCCCGGACCTGCGCCGCCACCGCGGCGTAGTACGCCTCACCCGCGAGCACCGGCGGGCGCGTCGGCAGACCGCTTGTCGCCGCGCCGGCCTCACGCCGCCGGTGCAGCGCCGAGTCTTTAGTCAGGACCACCGCCTCCTCCTTCCCGTGCTATGGCTCCGCCGGGCCGAGGCGACCGTGTCCGTGAAAACCTGGTGGGGAGGCGCGTGAGCGTCGCGGCGACGACGGCGGGTAGGCCCGCGACCAGCCCCGCCTGGCGCGCGGGAAGGAGGCCCGGCCGCATGTGGCGCACCACGTCCTCGACCCCGCGCACGAAGCGGCTGCGCCGCGCCGCCCCATCGGGCGCCAGCACCGGAAGCAGCGGCTGGTCGGGGTCGGCCAGGCGCGCCCGCCCCACCAAGTCGCTGTCGTGCGCCACCACCCCCGCGACGCCGATGCCGCCGACCTCGCGGAAGCGACCCGCGATCCGATGCAGTGGCAGCAGGGCGCGCTCATCGGCGGGCGCGTGGTTGATAACGAGGCGGCAGCGTTCGGGGGCCAGCCCCGTGGCGTGCAGCAGCCGGGCATGACCGCGGGCCACGCGCTCCACCGTGTCGGGTAGCGGCCCCGTCACCACCAGCGCCATGTCGGCACGGGCGACCATCTCCTCGTACCACACGAGGTCACCGCCCGTGCCCAGGTCGAGCACCACGTCGTCGTAGCGTTCGCGCAGCAGGTCGACCAGGGCGTGCAGCGTGAGCAGGTCGCCGGCCACGCGCTCGCCGCCGTCCGGGGTGGTGACGCCGAGCAGCACGTCGACGGCCGGGCCACCCTCACCACGCGGATAGGGGACCAGATAGGGTGTGAGGTCGAGCCCGCGCACGGCATCCAGGGCGGCGGCGCGGGACAGGGCCATCATGTCCGCCTCTGCCGCTGTCGGTTGGCGTCCCTCATCGAGCGTCGTCACAGCCGCCGCCACGCGTAGCGCGGCCACGGCGTGCAGCGCCTCCAGGTCGCGGCCCGGTGGAACGACCAACCCGAGCGTGTCGTGGAGACTGCCGCGCAACAGGTCCAGATCGGCCAGCGCGACGCGCCGCTCGCAGACGACGCCCAGATAGGCGGCGAGGTTGGCGGCGAGCTGCGTCTTGCCGGTGCCGCCCGCCTCGCCCACCAGCGCGATGGTCCCACCCGTCGCGGCGCTGCGCGCGCTGCCCAAGGGGCCGACCTGGACGAGCAAGTGGGCATGTGCGGCCGCCTGCTCGGCGCGCAGCAGCAACTCGCCGGGGACGGGCGGCCACGCGGCGACCCCGACGCAGCCGAGGCGCTCGGCCTGGGCCAGCACGTAGGCCGGGTAGGGCGGGCCGGCCAGCAGGTCGTCACCTCGGCGCAGCGCGGCGTCGACGAGCAGGAGCGTGGGGATGCCCGCGCGGGCGAACGCGGCCACCAGGGTCTGGTCGGCGTGGGGCAGCGTGGCGTGCAGGAGCGCGGCGTCAGGACGGACGGCGGCGACCTGGCGCTTGAGCAGCCCCGCATGGGCGGCGATGGCGACGACGGTGAGCCCCTCGCGCTCGACCGACGCCGCCGCGGCGGCGTCAGCGATCGGCACGCCCAGGACGACGCGCGGGCCGCTCGTGGGACGCGGGTTAGTCGGACGGGACATGGTACAGCCTCCGGAACTCGCGCGCGTCGACACCGCGCAGATCGCCGCCGCGGTCGGCCGGTCCGACCAGGGCGAAGGAGAAGGCGGCGTGCTGGCCGCGCAGCCACACGAGCGTCGCCAACTCGCTCCGCGGCACGACCAGGGTGACGGCGGCGGGGCTGGCCTGCACGGCGGCGACCAGCGCGTGCGGATCAACCGGCTGGGCCGTCGCCGTGATGTCGGGACTGGCCGGGTCGCGCGGCAGCGCCGCCAGTACCTCCACGGCGTCACCGATGGCGAGGCCCGGCAACGGCTCGGCGAGCGAGCCGACGGGGACGGTGTAGCGGGCGTAGCCGCGGGGCAGCGTGGCCGCGTCGATCGTCGCATTATCGGCGCCCATCCCGGCGAGGCGCGCCCGTGAGAGCGGCTCATCGGCCAGGATGGGCGCCAGCGCGCGGCGACCCAGTACGCCGGACAGGTCGGTCGTCAGGGCCGGGGTGTCCCCCAGCGGCGCGCCAGCCGGGGCCAGCCGCACACGCACCATGTCGCGTGTGACCGTCTGGCCCACCCCGATGTCGCGCGTCGCCACCAGCACCGCCGTGCCGGGGGGCGCGGCGCCGTGCGCCTGCATGCCCTCCAAGGCGGCGAACAAGCCGAGGAACACGCCAGCCACGACCAGCGCGGCCACCACGCCGCGGCGCGGGCGTCCTAGATAGGCCATCACTTGTCTCCTCCCTCGTGTAGCGTGCCCGCGGTGGTCCGGGCACGTCTGTGCAGACGGATCGTAGGTGTCCTCATGGTCTCGTCGTTTAGCGGTACACCGCCTGGGCACAGGCGCGAAAATGATAGGGAACGGCCAGCCCCTCGTGGGCGATGACGCCGATGGTGGCGTCGGTCGAGAGACAGACCGTGGGGTAGTGGTACACGCGGCTCGCGTCCTCGGGATCATGCACACCCGGCGCGAGCGTCCAGACGCGGGTGGCCGCCAGCGTCGCGGCCACGTCCAGACGCGGGTGAGCGCCGGTGTAGACGTGGCCCAGTCCTCGCCGTAGCGCGCGGCACGCCTGCCCCGCGGCCGTCGTGCCTGTGGGGTCGCGTGCCAGCGCCACCGGGCAGGTCACCGGCGCGCAGGACGGGTCGAGGCAGGCCAGCGCCGGCACACCGGACATCAGCGCGTTGTCCACGGTGCGGTGGCTCGCGTCGTAGGCGGCGTCCGCCACGAGACGCCCGACCAGGGTGTGGTCGGCCCCTTCCTGGATGCCGGCCCAGGCCACAACCCCGAGCAGGACAATCACGTAGAGCGTGACCGCGGCCAAGACGGTGATCGAGCCGCGCGCGGCGTGGCGGTGCAAGCGGTGAAGGCGGCGAGAGTGCGTTGTCTTCATGGGGCTAGCTCCCCGTAGGCGCCCGTGCTTGCCTGCGAGAGCGTAGCCCCGAGGGGCACCGCGTCGCCGAAGATGTTGAACAGCAGCGGCTCCCGGTACGTCAGATGCACCGTGACCGCACCGTTATAGCCCGCCGGCGGCGGCGCGTCCGTGGCCTGGGCTTGGTCGGCCCGGTGGGCACGCCCCGCGCCCGCATCGGTGTCGATCTCGACCCATAGGCGATCACTATGCAGGCTGTTGGCCGCCACGGCGTTTAGGAGTGTCATATCGACCGTGTGGGTCTCGCCGTTGGCCGCCGCGGCCTGGCGCACGATGGCGCCGGCGACGCTGTTGAGTTGCCACCAGCGCACACCGAGCACGCAGAGTTGGAGGCAGAGCAGCCCCACGGCCAGGAAGACGGGCAGCACAAGGGCAAACTCGACCAGGGACTGGCCCCGCGCTGCATGACGCCTCCTCACGGCGCCACCTCCCGGCTGACGAGCAGGTGGTAGCGTAGCGTCACGGTCCGCTCGACCGTGACGGTGATCCGCACGAGCGTCCCCGTCGCCGTATACGCCACAGCGGTGATGGCGCCAGCCGGGTCAGCCAGCGTCAGCTCCGTCCGCCAGTGATCGAGGGCGTTGTGGGCCGCGGCCAGGCCAACGGTGGTGGCCGCGCAGGGTCCCGTCGGGGCCTGGGCCGCCGTGAAGGCGGGCGCCGGCGCGGGGACGCCAGGCTCGGCCGAGAAGGGCGTGGCGGCGGGGGCAGGGGCGAGGTGGTCCGCGCAGTCGGCCACGCCGCCAGCGGACGGCGCTGGGTTGGCGAGGCGTGCGGCGAAGATCAGCGTTTCGTGGATGCGGTAGCTCAGGGTCGCCGGCCCGGAGGCGACGCCGTCGAGGAGTGGCGCCACGTCGCAGCGGATCGTCGTCGCGGGCAGCGTCCCGGCCAGGGTGTCCAGCGCCCAGACGAGGGCCACACGCGGGCTGAACGGGTCGACCTCGGCTGGATAGCGCGCGTCGTGCAGGTAAGAGTGGGGCCGCGCGGCAGACCCTGATGGGAGGCACCGCGACGTGCCGAGCGCACCACCATCGAGCAGGGTGTAGTCGGTCGCCGTGACGCTCTCAGGGTAGAGTACCGCGCTGCCCCCGTTGCCGAGGTCGTCGATCGTGAGGCGCGCCTCCAACGGGTTCTCGTCCACGGCGGGCAGCAGGTGCAAGGGACGCCCGACCGGCCAGTAGAACATCGAGGGGTCGGGGTTGTGCCTCCAGGAGGAGGCGTAGAGCTGGTCCTGCGCCGCCGGGTCCTCGGCGTGGGCGGAGCGCACCCAGGCGTAGGGCACGACTGTCTGCACGAGCGTCGCGTCGCCGCGCGCCGGGGTAGGCGTCGCCGTTGGCGGGACGGGCGTCGCTGTGTCCATCGGCGTCGGGATCGTGGCGCCCGTCGGGGCCGCCGTCGGCGTCTCGGTCGGCGGCGCACTGACCTGTTTGAGGCAGAAGACGTTGTTGTAGTCACCGGGGTTGTAGCCGGCAGGCACGAGATCGCTGGCGAGGTGCAACTGTCCCTTGACGACATAATTGACGCGTAGTTGCGGCCAGTAACAGGCCCCGGGGCCTGTCGTGCTGGCCGGCAGTCCGGTCCACGTATCGCTCGTGCTCGTGATCCGATGCGGGCTGCCAGCTTCCTCTGCCCCAACCGTGCAGGAGGAGGGGTCGGAGATCGACGGACACTGTACCTTATAGAGATGCAACTCGTACTGCCAGGCCATCGCCCCGCCGTTCGGCGGATCGACCGCGCCGGAGGGGACCACGTCGTAGCGCGCGAGTGTCACGTCCGACGATGGCGCGGACACGGTGAGCGTGCTCGCGGGTGGCTCCGGCGTCGAGGGGTTGGCATAGAAGCGGAAACCCTGGCCCTCGCCCAGGTTGTCGGCGCTGCCCTGCCAGCCAGCCGGGCCGGTAATGCCGTTGTCCAGCACGTAGGAACCGACGTGGAAGAACGTGACGCCGCCGCTCCGCAAGAGGAAGGGCTCGTCGACCTCGACGTGGTAGCGATAGGTGTGCCCACCTAGCGTGTAGGAGCCGTGCTCGATCAGGACGGTCCCGGTGCCGTCGATGCGGACACCGCCGAGGTCCTGCGTGAAGGTGAATTGCTCTGCTTGCCGGCCCCAGCCATCCTTGTAGAATGGAACGTGTGGCGGTGTGTCGAGCAAGAAGACGCTGCCACCTTCGAGGTTGTTGTCCATGCCACCCTGGATGAAGGTGGTCGCGTCGGAACCGGGCGTGCAGCGCACTTGGGCGCAGACGGCGGCTGGGTTGGCGTCGAAGTAGAAGCTGGTGTGGGCGGTGACGGTGTTGGAGGCATCGGTCGAGAACAGATTGTAGGCGGCGCTGGCCTGCTGATAGCCGATGCCGGAGAGCCAGGTCTCCCAGTGGATGGCGCCGCCGGTGATCGTCTCTACCGACGGGCGCACGCTGATGTTGGCGAAGTACTCGACCAAGGTGCCGTCGGCGAACTGGAAGGAGACTGCGAGATAATAGATGCCATTCTTCGCTGGGGTTGTCCAGTCTGCGCTGTAGGTGAATAGGGATGTAGTCGGGTGCGGCCCGCCTTGGTTCTGCTGGCAGCCCGTCGCCTTGACGGTATATGGCTGAGTCGCCATGGGAGAAAAGTCGCTTCTGAGGACTTGATAGGACACAACGGTCGGTGGCGTATCATCGACGGGGGCATAGGCGGCGAATGTCAAATGGACAGGCTTGTTGTACCCGAAGGAAAACTGCGGGGAGTAGTAGTCGGCGTTATAGGGGCCGTAACCAGGGTCACCCGGGGCGGCGAGGTTGCCAATCTGGCAGGTCGTAGCGGAAGGAGACACTGCCGACTGTGCGGCCAGCACGGGGCACGCGCGGGTGGAGGCGACGGCGAGGCACAGGACCAGAGCACGACATAGATGGCGCATCGCTTAGATCCCACTCCTCCAACGCCACAGGCCGCCGATGGCCCCAGAGGTGAACACGAGGTGCGCCGCATGGTCCTCCCAGAGGCGCGTGTACGCATCTCCCTGCATCACGTCGTAGTCCATCGCCCCGCCGAGATGCGCCGGCCCATAGGCATTCGTATCGACGAGCAGGCGCCACGGGCGCCCATCCTGCGTGCCGTAGACGCCGGTGGACAGGGTGCGCGCCGTTGGGCTGAAAGCGGCAATCCAGCCATCGCTGCCCCGGATAGACCCAGCCATCGTCCCCGGCAGGGGATCGGGGATAGCCAAGCGCCAGTGGTGGCCCTGGTCGTCACTGGCGTAGATTCCTTTGTAGCCGGTGAGGTAGAGCATGCCATTGACGAGTGTCGGGTCGTAGAGATGCTGGTTGCTCTTCTCCCCGAAGTCGGAGGCCAGCGCCCAGGTCCGGCCTGCGTTCGCACTGCGGTAGACACGGCCATTCACGCGATCGACGGCGTACACCGCAGAGGTGTTGCGCGGGTCGATCAACAGATCGCACTGGACATTCTCCCAGCCGTACTGCGGCGTGTCGGAGTAGCGCCATGTCCGCCCCCCATTGTCGCTACGCAGCACACCGATGCCGCTCAGGCAGGCATAGACACGGTTGCTGTTTGCAGGGTCGATAGCGACATCGAGGGCTTGGCCGGGCAGCTCCGATGGCCCCGCCTTGAGGACTGCGTCGAGCGCGGGCGTCTTGGCGATGTTGGTCGTGAGGTTGGCCAGGCCGGTATACAAGAGAGACTTGGTGTGAAATAGGATGGCGTCGCTCCAGGTGGCGCCGCCGTCCGTCGAGCGTAAGAGCCGGTGCTGCCCCGCCGTGCTCAGGCACAACGCGTCCGTCCCCGTACAGCCCGCCGAGTAGATCGCGCCGGCATGGCGCGGGGCAACGGCCAAGGCGTTAGCCGTGAAATCGGCGGGCCAGGTGTGGTGGTCGGTCCAAGGCAGCATGCCGTATGCCGCCTGATGGACGACGCTGACGCTCGTCGTGCTGACGCGCCGGGTCCAGTGCGCCCCGCGGTCGTGCGACACGAGCCACACACTGCCGGCGGGTACGACCGGCGGATTGGCGAAGGCATAGCTGCTCTTGACCATGATGTGGCCGCCGGCATAGACCGTCCCATCGGGCAAGCTTGCGAGGGCCGTGACTAGCACATCGGGCAACACCGGCTTGCCGCCGTCCAAAGGCACGAACGGGATGGCGGCGCGGGGCGTCATGCCAACCGCCGCCACACGGGGGATGAGGAGAGCGCCCACCACGGCGATCATTGCCAACACACGGCCGGCCGTACTACCGTACTCAACGCGCTGCATCACCGCCCTCCTCCGGCGCCTATCGCGCTACCGCCGGCTCGGAGCGGCGCGTGGTCGACGACGATGACCTGAGCGCGACCGTGGCGGACCCGGATGAACCAGCGCGCATGCGGGAGCCGGAGCAGCGGATCGTGGGCGCGCGCCTGCGCCAGCAGGGTGGGCACCTGGCGATCGGGCACGGGTTGGCCCGCCGGTATAGCGGGTGTCGAGCGATCCGGCGCAGGCAGTGGCAGGAGTCCATGCCCCGCCAGCGCGAGGACCGCGAGCGCCAGACCGCCCCCCAAGTAGCGCATGATGCGTCGTTGCCTTTGGGCTGTGCCCGTCCGACGCGGAGCGGCTCGCCCTGCCGTCCGGCTCATTTCACCGCCTCCCATTCTCCCATCTCCCCTATGGCTCGACGCGTGGGTGTTACGCCACACATCAGTCGTATCCGGCAAGAACTTTTCTATGGCCCCGGCGTGGGCGTCGTCGGGGCCGGTGTGCTGCTGGTGGTCAGGGTGGTCGTCACCCGCCCGAACGTATCGGCGATGGCGGGTTGCAAGAACTTGAACGCGATGACGGCGGCGACCGCGACGAACGCCAAGATGAGCGCGTACTCGACCAGGGCCTGCCCCGGCTCGGCCCGCGTGGCGCGCTCGCGCACGCGTGTCAGGATGTGCTGTCCCACGACCAGTCCCGCGACGATGGCTCCATTGATTTTGTCCACTGTGTCCTCCCCACTCCTGTGCAACGAGCCGGGCACATTGAGCCTCTCCCACCAACCTCTATCCGGCCCGTCGGCGCGGTGAGCTGTGCCCGCGCAGTCTACTTGCCAGCTCCAACGATACCCGGAGAATCTCCGCAAAATCTCCGGCCGGAGATTTTGCGGAGATTCTCCGGAGAAAAGATGGCCTCATCCTCCTTCCGCGGCGGCCATGGGTCTCGTCTGGGTCACCCTGCGACGCCCCCTCTCTCCCTTCATTCGTCCCGCGCGCCACGCCGACCCTCGGCCCATGGACCCTACACGCGCATCGGACGATTGGGTATCATAGGACCAGGCGCGGCCAGCCATCGTGACGGATAAATAGACGCGCTAATACGTCTCTATAGCTTTGGATGGGAGCATAGCAGGGAGAAGGAGTCGTGTCAAGGAAAGACAGCCCACCGCTTGAGCCTGACCCTCCCGTGGGGGAGATGCCCACCGTCACGCGGATGTTCCGACGCCTCTTGGAGGAGCGCCCCTCGCCGGCCGGCCGCCCCTACAAGCTCTCCGAAATCGCCCAGGCGACAGACTTACCTGTAGCCTACCTGCGCGACCTGCGCAACGGCGGTTTCACCATGCCGACGCTGGACCGCGCCCAGCGCCTCGCCGACTTCTTCGGCGTTGCGCCGCGCTATTTCCTGGGGCAGGAGGAGCCGGGCGAGCCGGTGGAGGTGCAGGCCGAGCCGGACGGGCGCTACCGGCTCACCGTCCGCCTCGACGAGGAGCACTATCGGCCGCTCGCCGACATCGCGCACCGCTGGAGCGTCTCGCCGGTCGAGCTGCTGCGGGCGATCCTCGCTACGGTCCTGGGCAACCTGGAGGCGGTGACGCCGGTGATGCGCCAGGACGCGCGCCTTGGCATGGTGACGGTGGATGCCGTCGTGCAGGCGCTCATGGTGGTGTATGCGCGACAGGTCGCGGCGTACAACGAGGAGATCGGATCGGGTGCCGCGGATGCCTCCGATCTGTAATCGAACGAGCAGAGGTAAGGGCGCGCTGCGGAGCGTCCCACGCCGCGCCGTAGCGCGGACGACGGCGGGGAGACGGCATGCCCCAAAGGAACGCCCGGTGGCCGTGATAGAGTGGCGTATCTCCCGCTGGTGAGCATGGCCGCGCACACGTCCGGGCTGGACCTGATGCGTCGCGCGGAGCGGCACGGGACGAACAGCGTGTATGCGTACCAGCCTAGTGCACGACGGGGCCACACGGACGGCCCTGCGGCCACACTCAAGGCTGGGGCCGGGCTTCGGGCAGGCGCCGCCAGAGGATCGTGCCCGTGCGCTCACGGCGTTCCAAATGGAGGTGCAGGTGTGTGCCAGCCGGCGCATACGTCAGCACGAGGTCCCAGGTGGCGGGACCAGGTGTCGCGACGACCCGCCAATTGGGGTCCGCGTCTAACGTCAGCAGATAGCCCTCCAGCGCGTCGTCGGTGAGGTCACCGGCGAAGCAGGCGTCCACCTGGTCGGGACTTGGGCGGGGGTCGAGGCACATCGTTGACCATTCCAGGCGTTAGGAGCGCTCGTCCGTCGGCCGGATCAGGAGCTCAGTGATGCTCATGTGCGGGGGCTGGGCGAGGACGAACAGGATCGCCGCCGCCACGTCGTCGGGCCGGAGGGGCGGCGGCGGTAGCGCGGTCCCGCTACCCTCCCCCGCTCCCACGCCAACGGACTCGACGACGGCGACGCGGACGCCGCGCGGGCCACCTCGGCGACGCAGGTTGTCGCACAGGGCCGCGACCTCCAGGGCGATGCGCGCGGAGGCGAGGCCGCCGATTCCGGCGCGCAAGATGCGACCGGCGACCGGAGCGACGGCCACAATGTCTCCGCCGCCCTGGCGCTCCATCTGCGCCAGCGCGGCGGTGGCGGCGTGCAGCAGGCCGCGCAGGGCGGGGTGGGGCTGGCCTAGACGTGGCAGGGCGCTGGCTCCATCGCTTGGGAGGCCGGCCGCCGCGTCGTAGCCATCGGCGACCACGAGGATGTCGAGGCGGCCCCAGGCGTCGACGACGCGGCGCACCAGGGAGCGCGCCTCGGCCCGCGTGTCGAAGACGGCGGTGACGGGCAGGGCCTGCCCCCCCGCCGCCCGGATCTGCACGGCCAAGGCGTCGAGCTGGGTGGACGCACGGGGTAGGGTCGTGAGCGCGACGCGCGCCCCCGCTGCGGCGAGCGCCTGGGCGGTCGCGACGCCGATCACGGAGGTCGCGCTGGTGAGCAGCGCGACGCGCCCCGCCAATGCCCCTGCGGCACCCCCGTCCCTCCCGCTCGCCATCCCTCATCACCTCCGCTGTACGCACGGTCTAACCCGGCACTCACAGTCCCACATGTCGTCCCCCTCGCACCGCGTCGGGTAGCTCTACGAGAGGGGCCACCTGAGTACGTCAACGCAGCGCAGCGTGGCGCCCACCAATTCCCCTGTCGGGTAGTAGAGCAACCGGAGCGTCAGGGTGTCGGCTACGCGATGCGCCGTGACGCGCCAATTCGGGTCGGCGCGCAGCACGCCCAGGTGCGCGGCCAGGGCCTCGTCGATGAGCGCCCCGGCGAAACAGGCGCGGACCTTGTCGGGGCTGGGACGCATCGCACGCCCTCCTCTTGCGCTCCTCCTACCCGCTATGCCGTGGATGTGAGAGCGTGTCTGCCTGTCGCAAGCCGCATGTGCGCCGATGGCATAGCCTCGTCTGGGCCTGGGCTCCCATAGCGACGTATAGCCATCGTGGCAATAACGTCGCACACCGCAACATCCAGGCTTAGCTTTCGATTACAATCAGCGCATGCAGGTCCAAGCGCGGCAAGCGGATCGAGGTCTGCCCTCCATCAACTGTGTGGTCAAGCGCCTCGCCGCTCGGCGCCAGCAACACCCGCTTCGGCGCTGTACCCACCATCACCCGCACGACGATATCCCGCACGGGCGTCACTTCCTCATTGTTCACCAGTATCCCGGTGCGTTTCTGCGCGAAGTAGTTGAGCACATGCACCAGCAGTCGCCCCCCTTGCCTGGCCATCACCACTTCCACATGCAACGGCTTTGTGACCGCCAGCCTGCGCACCTCCGCAGGCGCCAACTCGTCCAGGCAGGCGAGGATGAAGCGCCGCGTCAGGTGATGCCCTTCCCGATAGTAGAGCGCGAACGGATCGACGGTTACGTAGAGCACGGTCCCCTTGCCGTAGCGGTTGATCGCGATGCCGACACCCGCCGCGATCTGACCGGGGGGTGTCGTGCCGAAGACGGTGTAGTGCTGCCAGTGGGCTCGGTCGCGGATGCCGTCCTTCCAGACGTCGGCGCGCGGTTCGTACAGGGCACCCAGCGCCTCAGCGCCACGCATGGCAACCGCGGGGGCCGCGCCCCACATCTGTAGGGGGACATCGTCGAGCCCCGTTGTCGCCAACCAACCGCCGTTCATGCGCAGGTAGTGGAGCGGCGCGGGGAGCGCATCCGTGCGCTCCAGGCCCAAGAGCCCGCGCAAGGGGTCTCCCGCCCGGCGTTGGCCGGCCGCGTCCCAGAGCCCCGCGCGCCCGCTCACCAGTAGCTTGCCTCCGGCATCGACGTATCGCTCCAATGCCTCGATCGTGGCGTCTTCGAGCAGGCACTGCTCGGGCACGACGACGGCCGTCTGGTCGGCCAGGCGATCACGCAGGGTCGCCTCGTCGTAGATGAGCGCCTGAATGCCTCCCTCGACGCACGCCAGGTGCGCGCCACGGACGCGGTCCGTCCGGTCTCCCCCCACCGCCGGGACCAGGCGGCCCTGGGCGACCAACTGGCGCCCCCATTCGGCCCCGCCGTGCGGGCCGAGCACGTTGCTGGCCAGGCTGGCGAGGATGGCCACATCGCCCACGGGCTCGGCGCCACGCAGGTACGGTTCGATGGCGGCCACGTGCCCGTAGACCGGTGCGAGATCGCGGTAGACTGTCGGCTCCAGGGTCCCCTCAGGATAGGGTTGATCGGCGAAGAAGGCCCGTCCGCCGTTGGCCACGACCGTATCCGCCTCCAGGAGCCAGTCCGTTGGGGGGGCGAAACTGCCATTCACCCCAGCCATTAAAACGTTCGTTCATGTAGCTAAACGGCAGCCCTGTCGTCCATTGGTAGCGCCCCTCGACGCTCAGGGTCATTTCGTGGTTGCCTCCCATCGGCACCGGGTCGCAGGAGAGGTAATCGACACCTAGATCGGATGGACGGAGCCAGGTGATCGGCGTCCCATCCCTGACCTGGGGCACGCCGGTGGAGAAACGGCCCAGGTTGTTATCCGCCACCAGCACCCCCGGGTTGACCGCTCGGACAGCCGTCACCACGGTTTCGACGTAGGTGCGGATCTGCCCCCGGCGCCAGAGGCGCCAGGCGACCCACTCTGGCCGCTCCAGCTCATCGCGGGCATCGGGCATCGGGCCGCGCGGAAGGTCACGCCCGGTCTGGGCTGCGTACGCGTCCGCGCAGTTAGCGCAATAGCAGCGCGTCTCGACCATCCAGGAGCCCGTGTCCAGCCAGACGGCGGCGGGATCGTGTCGGCGCACCGCTTCTTGCAAGAGCGGCACGAAGTAGGCATCCAGATAGGGCGACGAGGCGCAGATGTGGGAGGCATCGTGCGCCAGCCATCCCCCCTTGGGGTAGGCGCCGTCCTCCGCCTTGACGAACCAGTCCGGATGGTCCCTGTGCAGATGCACGGAGGAGTACACATTGAGGTAGAGGATGAGTTTGAGCCCCGCCGCTTTGAGCGCCGCGGCCATCCTACCCGTGTAATCGGCGGCCAGACCGGGGTGGACGATGCCGATGTCCGAGGGGTAGAAGGCCTGCCCGTAGTGGTCGTAGGCGAAGATTTCGACGGCTTGCACGCCGGCGTCCCTGAACATGCGGGCCTGCCGGTCTGCTTCCTCCTCGGTGAGCTCGGCCCCGACGCCGCGCATCCAGGGCGGCTGGTGATAATCTAAATGGAGCATGCGGTACAAAGGTGTCATCCAGTTGTCGCGCGTTGTCCTGCCCTGCGGTACGGGTTGCCCCGTGGCCATATCTATTTGCTCCCTTCCCAATCTCTTGGGCGGCTCAGCGGATGTTATCGGCGTCATCCCCCGACGACTCATCCGGGATCACACGATAACCTCTCCCTCCGTACTGCCTATTCCCAGGCTAGGCGCGCCAACGCTTACATCGGGCCATCCCCGCACTAGTCAAGCATTGCACGGGCGGCCTCGTCTGATCGTGGCCAGGTGAACGCGTTGCGATGTCGTTCGTGTGCGCGTTGTGCGTTAGCCCTCTTGCCTGATCTCGCCCAGGCGGCGCAAGAGCGCCTCGTCCTCGGGGCGGAGGAGTCCCTCGCGGCTTGGCCCCACGTTCAGGAGCAGCACGCTCGCGCTGCGCTGGGCCAGTGCCCGCAACGACACGACCTCTCCTATGTCGCGCGCCGAATGATCCCACGCGTGCCAGTACCAACTGCCGTCGGAGAAGACGCCGGTCGGACCCTGGACCGAGAGGGTGTATTCCATCTGCATGGGGAGGTAGACGTCGTGGCCGTCGAACGTCCAGACCTTACGGTCGACGGCCTGCGTCTCGCTCTTCTCGCCGGGGCGCGCGTCGACGGGCCAGAGGGGGATGCCGGGGAAATGCGTGGTCGCGTTGTTGATCACTGTGCAGTCCGGCTGCAGGCTCTTGATATGGGCATAGAGGGCATCCCAGCCCCAGCGCGGCGCCCCATGTGAGCGCCACGCGGCCATCAAACCGTCGGCGGATAGGGTGTGCCAGTTGGCGGGCATCTTGGCCCACATACCGTCGAACCAGAGCTCGACGATCGGACCGTACCCGGTCAACAACTCGGTGAGCTGATCCCGCATGAACGCGGCGTACGCGGCATCGTCATCGTGGCTCGGCTCGTGCCGGTCCCACAGCGAGTAGTAGAGGCCGACCTGCAGGCCATGGCGCCGCGCGGCGGCGATAATCTCGCCGAGCACATCCCTGTTAAACGGAGTCTGTGTGCAATTGTAGTTGGTGTAGCGCGTCGGCCAGATGCAGAAGCCGTCGTGGTGCTTGGTGGTGATGACTATGAAGCGCATCCCCGCCGCCCGCGCCGCGCTGAACCAACTGTCCGGCTCGAAGTGAGTGGGGTTGAAGCCAGCGGGGTCGAGGGTGCCGTCGCTCCATTCCAGGTCGTAGAACGTGTTGATGCTGAAGTGGATCATCATTCCCATGCCCAGGTCCATCCAGGCGCGCTGCGCCTCCGTCAGCGTTGCATCCATCGCGTGGTATCCTCTCTCTTGAATCTATCGTGCTCAGTGTCATAGCAGCCCGATGACACGCGCATAAACGCACTAATGCTCGTCCGCGCGCGGGGCGTCTTGCTCCAGCTTCTCTGCTTGTCGGGTCGCGTGGGCCGATGCTCCGGCTCACCCTGTGTGAAACACCTCGACCATGTCAACCCACCATGCGTCCGATTGCTGCCCACCGAGCGGCTCCTGCAACGGGTTGGTATAGGTCCACCACTCCCGCGTCTTGGGATCGGCCGCCATCTTGGCCATGTCCGCCGCGATGTCCTCTCCGACATACTCGAAGTAGGCGAAGAGCGTTGCCTCGTGGCGGAAGATGGAGTAGTTGCGGATATTGCAGGCATGGATCATGGCCAGCACCTCCGGCCAGACGGCGGCGTGCAGCCGCTCGTACTCCGCGATGTGCTTCGGCTTGACGCCGATGACCTGGCCGAACCGTCGCGCCATCGTCCCCTCCTCATATCCGATACACGCGGCCGCCGTCCCGCCCAGGAGCGCCTCGCGCTCTGCCTGCGTCCGTCCCCCGAGGGCGTTGTTCGTCTCCGTCCATACCCGCTGGTAATCGCCCGCGAGCGTGCAGACGGGCCAGTCGCTGCCGACCATGAGCCGGTCGGCGCCGAACCGCTCGATGGCCGCGTCGATGTACGGCTGGAGATCCGCAGCCGACCATGTCGCGGGGTCGGCCGTCGTGTTGAGCCCCGAGATCTTGGCGTACACGTTCGGGTAGCGCGCCGCGGTGGCGAGTTGCGATGCCCATGGTTCCATCTCGCGCGCCGCGATCGGCGGCTTGGCTAGATGGTCGATGATCAGCGTCAGCGTGGGCAGGCGCGCGGCCAACGTTGGGACGTGTTTGAGGTGGTCGGGGAACACGGCGACGACATCGAACGACAGGCCGCGGTCGGTCAGGAGGCTCAACCCCTCGATGACCCGTTCCTGCACAACCCAGTCGGGGTCGGCCTCGTCATGGATGAGGTGGCGCACGCCACGGAAGGCCGGGCGCCGCGCGTAGCGGTCGAGGGCGCGCGCCGCCTCCTCCGGCTCGGTCAGTGGGACCCAGCCGACGACCGCTCCGATCCACGGGTAGCGGTCGGCCTGATCGAGCATGGCGTCGGTGTCCTCGTACGAGTTGGCCGCCTGGACGAGCACAGTGCGCTCGATCCCGGCATCCCTGAGCTGCGGCTCCAACTCTGGCGGCTCGTAGGTGCGGTACAACGGGCCGGCCTCCGGTGTGAGCCAGGGGTACGCGACCCGGTCAAGATTCCAGAAGTGCTGATGGGCATCGATTGTCCTCGTCGTCATGCGTCTCCTCCTCCTGCTGCCTCGGTGACGTGACCCAAACCCGCGGGCGCGCGCCGCCTATCCGCTGCCGGCCTAGGCCTGAAGCAGCCTCTCATCTCGTCACAGCGTCGCCGGCTCGATGGCCTGACGCTCGTCCATGGAGCGGTACGCCGCCATGACGAGGCGCAGCGTCTCCAAGTTGTCACGGACCGCTGTCTCCGGGGCGCCCGCCTGCCCCTCCAACCCGCGCATGATACTGGCCATCGTGCCGATGAAGGCGTCGGGGAACCAGGCGCCGGGGAGTCGCGGGGCGATCCATGTGCCCGGCTGGAGCCGCCGGCTGGTGTAGCGGAACTGGTCGGGCGCCCCGACGGGATAGTTCTTGTTGAGACCGATCTCGGCCACGGCCGTCCCCTCCGTGCCCTCGACCCGCAACGTGGAATACTGATCCTCGAGTCCGCCGAGGTTGTGGTGCGTGTCGAGCACGGTGGCGCGCAGCTGGCCGTCGAAGATCAGTTGTATGTTGGTCCGGGTCTCCCCGCGCGTCGCGTAATCGGGCAGCGTCGCCCCATCCGCGAATACCAGGCGCGGCTCGCGGCCGAGGAGCGCGCGGATCGTGTCGAGATAATGGATGGAGTGGTACAGCACCTCGACCGTCGGCTTACTCATCACCCAGGGCCACAGGCGCCAGGGAGTCTCGACGTTGATCAGGACGCTGACCTGGTAGACCTCGCCGAGGAGCCCGCGCGCGATCAGATCCCGCGCGGCCAAGGCCGCGGGCATCCAGCGCGCCTGCTGGTTGACGGCGGCGACGATCCCGGCGCGCTCGACCGTCTCCACGATGGATCGGGCGGTCGCCAGGTCCTCGGCGAGCGGCTTCTGGAGGAGCAGCGCCTTGCCGGCCGTCGCCACGCGCTCGGCGATCGCCGCGTTCTCGCCGGCCGGGACGGCGACGTCGACGATCGTGGCCGGCCCGTGGAGCAGGTCGTCCAGCGTCGCGTACACAGTCGGGATGTCGAAACGGCTGGCGGTCCGCCTCGCCCGGACCTCGTCGACATCGTAGATGCCGACGACCGCGAAGCCGGCCTTGCGGTAGGCGGGGAGGTGCGCGTCGTTGACGATGCCGCCGGCCCCGACGATGGCGATGGGATAGTCGCGCCGCTCCGGCATCGGAATCTCCGACCGGACACGCCATTCTTCTGACATCGATCCCTCCTCCCCTCCCTTGCGCCTAGTCGTGCGGCTCAATGACAATGAGCGCGTGCGTGTCCAACCGCGGCAGCGAGACGCGGGTCCAGGCGCGGTCCTGCGCGAAGGGGAGGGGCTTGTCGCCCGGGGCGAGCGACACGCGCGCCGGCGGCCTCTCCGTCCGCACCCGCACCACGATGTCGCGCACGGGCGTCAACTCCTCGTTCTGCACGAGGACGCCGGCGCGTTTCTGCGCCGCGTAGTTGAGCAAGTGGACCAGGATATGTTGCCCTTGGCGCGCCACCGCCACCTCCACATGCAGGGGCTTTGCCACGGTCAGCAGGCGTCGCTCGGCGGGCGCGACGTCGTCCAGGCAGGCGAGGATGAGCCGGCGTAGCAGTGGCTGTCCCTCCCGATAGTACGGGGCGAACGGATCGACGGGCAGGTAGAGGACCCGCCCCGCGCCGTAGGCGTTGACCGTGATGCCGGGGCCGGCGACCGTCGATCCGGGCGGCGTCGCGCCGGAGACCGTGTAGTGCTGCCAGTGCGCGCGGTCGCGCACGCCGTCGCGCCACGCCTCCGCGCGCGGCTCGTACAGGGCGCCCCGCGTTTCGGCGCCCCGCGGTTCCACGGCCATCGCGGGACCCCACAGTTGGATGGGGACATCTCCCACCCCGGCCGCCCCCGCCCAGGCCGGGTCCGGCCGCAGGTAGTGCAGCGGCGCCGGCAGCGGCCCCGTGCGCCGGAGGCCGAGCAACGCCGCGAGCGGATCGCCGTCGCGGCGCCGGCCCGCGTCGTCCCACAGGCCCGCGCGCCCCGTGACGAGGACGCGTCCGCCCGCGCGCGCGTAGTCGTGGAGCGCCGCGATCGTGTCGTCCGCGAGCAGGCACTGCTCCGCGACGACGACGGCCGACTGGTCGGCCAGCCGGCCGCGCAGCGTCGCCTCGTCGTAGATGAGCGCCTGGAGGCCGGCCTCGACGGCGACCAGGTGCGCCCCCCGGATGCGATCCGTCCGATCCCCGTCTGCCCCCCGGACCTCGAAGCCGCCGGCGAATGAGCGGCGCCCCCACTCGGCCCCACCGGGAGGGCCGAGCAGCGCGCTCGGCAGGCTGGCCAGGATCGCCACGTCGCTCGCGGGCGTGGCGTCGCGCAGGTAGCGGTCGATCTCCGCGATACCTCCGTAGACCTGGCCGAGGTCGCGGTAGATCGACGGCTCCAGCGTGCCCTGTGGATACGGCTGGTCGGCGAAGAACGCGGACCCACCGTGCGCGACCACGGTGCGCGCCTCGAGCCCCCAGTCCGTCGCGGCGCGTACCTGCCACTCTCCCCAGGCATTGAAGCGCTCGTTCATGTAGCTGAACGGCAGCCCGGTCGTCCCTTGGTAGCGGCCCTCCAGGCTCAGGATCAGCTCATGGTTTCCGCCCATCGGCACCGGGTCGCACGATAGGTAGTCGACGCCCAGGTCCGCCGGCGCGAGCCACCGCCGCGGCCGGCCGTCGACGACCTCGGGGACGCCCGTCGAGAAGCGGCCCAGGTTGTTGTCGGCGACGAGGACGGCGGGGTCGACGGCCTTGATCGCGCCCACGACCCCCGCCACGTACGCGCCGATCTGCCCGCGCCGCCACAGATGCCAGGCCACCCACTCCTCCTGGGCGAGCTCGTCGGACGGGGGTGGCGGTGGCCCACTTGGTAGATCGTGCCCCGTGGCGGCTCGGAACGCCGCGGCGCAATGGTCGCACCAGCACGGCGTCTCGATGAGCCAGCAGCCGGCGTCGAGCCAGACGGCGTCGGGGCCGTGCCGGCGCACGGCCTCCTGGAGCAACGGGATAAAGTAGCGCTCCAGGTAGGGCGACGACGCGCAGAGGTGCGAGGCGGGGTGCGCGAGCCACGCCCCGCCGGGATGGCCGCCGTCCTCGCCGCGGATGAACCAGTCGGGGTATCTGGAGAATAGGTGTACCGACGTGAAGACGTTTAGGTACAGGATGACCTTGAGGCCGGCGTCCTTAAGCGCGCGCGCCATGATCCCGGTATAATCGGCGGCCAGGCCGGGATGGACGACGCCCACCTCCGACGGATAGAAACACTGCCCGTAGTGGTCGTGCGCGAAGATCTCGACCGCCTCGACCCCGGCGTCCCTGAACATGCGGGCTTGCCGCGCCGCCTCGCCCTCGTCGATGTCGGCCGCGACGCCGCGCATCCAGGGCGGTTGATGGTAATCGAGATGCAGCAGGCGCGGGCGCGCCTCCATCCAGGTGGCGCGCGGCGCCGTTCGGCCTCCGTCGTTTCTATCTACCGTCACCATCCATGTCCCTCCTCGTTATCCCGGCAGGCCCTGTGGCCGCGCCAAGCGGCGCCCCTGGCGCGACCTCGATCGGGTTGGTCCACCTCAGGCCACGCGCCAGCGCGCGAGGGCGTCGGCGCGCATCGTGGTGGACGCGCCGGGCGTCGTCGGCGTGAGGATCGTCCCGTTCTCGACCCGGACGGGCTCCTCGAACAGGTCCAGCAGCCAGGGGATGTACTCGAGCATCGGCGCGTTCGGGAACGCCGCCACGAGATGCTGATGCACCTGCATCATGTCGCTGATGTGCGGCACGACCGGCAGGTTGTGGCAGGCGGCCAGGTTCGTGATCGCGAGCGCCTCGGTGATGCCCGCGACGCGTGTGACATCGACTTGTACGAAGCCGACGGCCTGCCGCGCGATCAGGTCGCGGAAGCCGAACGCGCTGTAGATGTGCTCGCCGGTGGCGATCGGCGTGTCCAACTCACGGGCGAGCTGCGCGTACCCCTCCACGTCGTCGGGATGGATCGGCTCCTCCAGCCAGTAGACGTTGTGCTCCGCCAGGCGCCGGCCCCACACGCGCGCCGTCTGCAGGCTCCACTTCTGATTGACGTCGACCATGAGCATGATGTCATCGCCGATGGCCCGGCGCACCGCCGCCACCCGGCGCAGGTCCTCGGCCGGGTCGGGGCGCCCGAGCTTGATCTTCACCCCGCGCCACCCCTCGGCCACGATGCGCCGGCAGTCCTCCACCAGTTGCTCTCGCGACCAGTTCAGCCAGCCGCCGTCCGTGTTGTACGTCACGATACAGTCGGGCTTGTGGCCGCCCAGCAGCTGCCAGAGCGGGCGGCCGGCGGCCTGGGCCATGAGATCCCATAGGGCGATGTCGATGCAGGCGTGGGCCATGGTGGTGATGCCGACGCGCCCAATCCAATGGAGGGGCTCCCAATGCAGGTCTTCCCAAATGCTCCGCACGTTGTATGGGTCCTGGCCCAACAGACGCGGGCCGTAGTACCGATCGATGACTCCGGTGATCAACTCGTCGCCGACAGCGTGGGTGCCGTTGTAGCCCGTGCCGACGAGGCCCTCGTCGGTGTACAGGAGGACGCCGGGAACGCCCCAATGGGTGACATGGCTGGACGAGTCGTTGATGGGCAGCCGTAGCGGCACATGGACGATAAAACTCTCGACTTTGGTGATTTTCACGCCGTCATCCTTTCCCTACCCGCTCCCTATCCGTGGACCCTGGCCATCTGCGCGGGAGCAGAGCCGACCCTCACGCTCCCGGCGCACTACGCGTTGCCCCTTCGTTGGACCTGTCGAAGAGATCGGCCAGGACGCCCGCCTTGGCGTGCGCGATGTGCGCGGCCAGGGCGTCGGCGGCGGGCTCGATCTCTCCCGCGACGAGGTAGCGGAGAATGCGCTCGTGATCCTCCAGGGCTGTTTCGATGCGCGGGAGATACGACGCGTCGCGCACCTGGAACACGCTGAGTTGGCTGCGCAGGGCCGCGAGGATGCGGATGAGACGCCCGTTGGCGGAGGCGTGGATCAGCAGGTTGTGCAACCTCAGATCGGATTGCAGGAACAAAGCGAGGGGCCGCTCGTCGAGCCGGGCGCGCACCGTGCGTAGGGTATCGAGTTGCGCCGCGAAGTCGGCGACATCGAGGTGCGGGGCGGCCAGGCGCAGGGCCAGGACCTCGAGCGAGCCCCGCACGTCGTAGATCTCATGCACATCCTGCGCCGCGAAGACGCGGACCCAATAGCCGCGGCGCGGGTCGGCGTGGATCAGGCCATCCTGGACGAGCCGATCTAGGGCGTGGCGGACGGGCGTACGGCTCAATCTCAGGTCCTCGGCCAGGGCAACGTCGGTGAGGCGCTGTCCTTCCTTAAAGGTTCCCACGATGATCAGTTTCCAGATGTGCTCGTAGGCGTAGTCGACGGCGGTGGGGACCCCGACGCGATCCTGCCCCCACAGGAGATGGAAGATTTCCGCGCTGAAGCGATCGGTCGTGAGGGACGCGTCAACCGTTATAACCATCGTTCATGACCTCCCCCGTGCAGCGTGCGTTGGTCCTTGGCGCCTACGTCCCACATCTATCCTCATTCCCAGCCCTCTTGCATTCTGAATGCAATATGCTGTACTCTATGTTCATCCGCTCATAGTATGGCGGGAAAGAGGGCTGTTCGTCAAGAAGCATAGTGAGGAGGTGACTGAACGCGCCCGAACGTCAATGCACAGCGCGCCCATGTCTTCTGTAGCAATCGCACGAGTTCGTGACGTCGCGTCACGATGTGTAACGAGGAGCACACGCAATGAAGCTTTCCTGTCGACTGTCGGCCACGACGGCCGCAGCAGCCTTGGTCGCCGTTTCGCTCGCCGTACCCGTGGCCGCACCGGCGACCGTCCGCGCCGCACGAACCCATGCCGGCTACCAGGGCACGATCACGATGTTCGCACAGGGGTACAGTCCGCCCTCGGCCACCCATGCCGTGTCAGGCCAGACGGTCGTCAACCATAACACGCTGCCCATCCTCGCACAGGCCTGGGAGAAGAAACATCCCGGGGTTACCATCAAGTTTGTGGATCTGACCGCGACCGGGGGCACCAACGACGCCTACTACACAGCGCTACGCACCCGGCTGAC
>JAABUQ010004097.1_pt1 | contig 25460 bp, 16 predicted proteins | sample 5560001 | NCBI WGS metagenome assembly JAABUQ01 (sample SAMN10711888, study PRJNA513371) | rock metagenome | isolation source: Antarctica rocks | place: Antarctica: Victoria Land, Finger Mt nord | collected 2015-12-18
CGATAAGCGGAAGCTGACGATCCCGCCGGAGTTGGGATATGGCGAGCGGGCCATGGGACCGATTCCTGCGGGTTCGACGCTGAGTATGTTGTCTCCCTCTTTCTCTCTCTCGTTTAGGTATGGGCGTTTTGATGGGGTGGGATGTAGATGGGGGAGGTTGAGGATGGGTAGGTAGGGAGTGGTAAGGTGGAAAGGGAACAGGGAAGGAGATAGGGAGGGGGGGGGTGGTAGAGGACTTGGCTAATTCGTATGACTTGTAGTTTTCGAGACTGAGTTGATGGGGATACAGGGGGTGGAGAATGAGGGGAAGGATGAGCTGTAGAGGGGGGTGGTGAGGGGAGGCAGGAGGTGGGCTGCGGTATGAAGAGGCGAGGAGAAGTGGATGCATAGATTGTGTGTTTTGATGTTGGAGACTTATGATACTTTCTAGCGGACCAAGAGCCATCTCGTATCCTCGCTTCCTCTTTTCGCCTCCGCATCTATACCTTTTCCGGCCATCGGCAGAAATGCAAGGCATTGAACCTTCAATGCCCATTGATTTGTATTCTGTAATAGTCTTATTGCTTAGATTTAACCGTAGTATGTGGATTCATGTCAAGCAATGTGAAGCCCATATCAGCAGCCTCAGTAATATACACATCCATACCCCTAGCAGCAATGCAATACTGTACCCCCCAAGATGTCAGCCAGCTCCTAGGGCCTCTACCTACCTCTTCTTCTTGAACCGGAACTTCAGCTCATCGTCATCGCTATCGCTCTCCGAATCCTGCGCCACCAACAACTTTTGCTTCTTCGCTGGTGGAGCCTTCGCCCGACTCGGCGCCGGCCTCTTCCCATTGACTGTTCGAAAGCCAGTGTCGCTCTCTTCAGCCTCCTGCGTATGCGCCGTATGCCTTGTCGTCCTCGGGGTATCGACATCGATTATCTCATGATCCTCGCCATTAGCCATCAGCTCGGAAGGAACCTCTGCCGTATGCTGGCTCTTTGCACTCGAGAGTGTTTGGCTCTGTGATTGCGTAGCTCGCTCCTTGTCTTTCCGCTTCTTCTTCTTGTCGTCCGGCTCATCCCAGTACTCCTCTCCGATGCCAAAATCCTTCTTTTTCACTTCTTCGAGCCGCACCATCACACTTCGACCTCGTCTTGGATTGCTATTCTCGCCCTGCTGTCGGAATTTCTTAAAATTCCGCCGGCCGTTCCAGGCTGGATCCCATCGGTCACTGGCACCACCGTTGGCTTCTCGGCGCTGCGGGCGATCAGAACGCTCAAGAACTTCCATTTCTTCGACCACAGCCAACTTCTTCATCTCTTCGACAGTCATACCCTCCAGGGTCTCGCGAAGATTCTCTTCGTCCTGGCGTGCTCTTTCCTCTTCCGCTTCTCGACGCTCACGGACGGCGTCCTTGATGTTGATTTCCTTCTTGATCTTCTTGGGTTTTGGCGGCTCGATCTTGATTTGTGATTGTAAGAAGGATGTCTCCGTTAACTTCTTGCCCGTCCGTCTTGCTTCCTCCTGTTCTTCCAGTCGACGACGCTTGATGGCTGTAGCAGCTGGGGCAAGGCTGTCCATGAAGTCTTCCTCGTTCTCTTCTTCCGATGGCGGAGCAGGTCTCTTTCTCGAACTTTGATTCTTTGTGTTGCCATGGTTAGAATCTTGCATTTCGGCGTTAATGTGGGAGTTGCTGTCAAGGCGGGAGAACTATTTGGTCTTAGTAAGGCTTAGTTGTAGTGAAAAGGTTGGGAACCTACAGAGGGTTGTTGGGAGGCCTCAGCATTAGGCACACTCGCGTTGTCGGAACTGTTCATGTAATCCAGTGTCGGATCTGGTAAGACAGTGTCATCGTCGTCATCATCGAATCCCTTGAAACGGCGACGAACAGGACCCCGGGTAGGATGACGAGATGGCGGTTGGGAGACTTTCGCTTTACTAGAACTCCGTGCAACCGAACGTTCCCGTGATTTCTCGATCGCTTCATGGGAAGGACTATTTCTAGCAGCTTGGCTCGGTTAGCTTTGTGATGAGGACCAATGTGATGACAGAAGTCTTTGCATACCTTGCTCGTCTTCGACTTGTAGCGGTCTCCTAAGCATCTTTGCGTCATTCGTCAGGATCGCGTCCATGAACTCGCTTTGCTCAATCAAGCGTTGGCCAAGTGCCAGGGCCACTTGGTTTCCTAAATTGAGCGCCCATTGCTGATGTTCGTCATTTCCGCCTCTGAAACGTACAACGACGACGCCCTTTCCTGCACTGTCGTCTTCAAATTCGCCTAGACCTTTCTCCCCAGCTTGTTCTTTGACGAAGCGCACGATCTCCTCGGCCGTGGTCTTGCCCAGCTGCAGTAGAAATTTGAATGCTTTCCCACCCGCGTTCGTGATAGGCGGTAATAGCGTTTCGAATTGCACCTGGTCACAGAACACAAAGCTGTAGCCTTCAAAGATATTCTGCCGCTCGGGATTTGGGGCGAAAAATTCTGCAGGGCGCTCGTTGGGTTCTTTGCTTTTTGCTGGGAGGAATTGAAGGGCGTCCGGCCAATACTTGTCATAGCCCTCCTCCAGAAGCGACATGCTTTCGTCTTCGTTAAGGTTGCCCGGTGTCGTTGCTTCGACCAAGGCATCGGTGAATGAGTTTGTGACGATGTACTTCGCATTGATGAGAGCTTGCAGCCCTTTTGCTGTGTTGCGCTTGTTTTGGACAACATGTGTTGTTGTACCTGCGATGTAGGGTATTATCGTCTTAATGTCAAGCTGTTCGAGTTGGCCCCGGATGTCGACGAGTGGATCTTTGCCATCTTTCGTGTCCTTCTTGCTGAACGAGAAGGTCAAGACCACTGGCTGCCACTTGACGCTGTACCAGAAACATGAGCCCTAGTCCGCTTGCCCTCAGTAGATGCTTACCGAAAGTAAGTGTCCTCCTTCCCCAGCCGGAACGTGTGCTCGTCATTCTTGAAGAGCTTCTCGGCCCCAGCCTCGATCTTGACGCCATCCACTTCTGTACCAAATTTGGTGTTTTCATCTTTGATCGTAACCTCTGAGCGAGCGTGGAGTGAAGACTACGGTGGTTAAACACATTGCGCAAAGACCCAGGGTGTCAGAGACTCACTCCGTTGCCTGCTTTGACCGGCGAGACGGACAATGTGACGTGCTTCCGAGATATCGCTTTACCATCGATCATGAACTCTCCTACATGAAGTCAGTCAGCAAAAAGAACATCGTACTGATGAGAGGGTGGTTGTCGTACCTTTGACTCGGCGCGCATCCTTGGTCCTGCCCAACAGGTACTTCTTCCCTGGTCGAAGCCATATCCTTTGACCTAGCAGAGTTTTGTGAGTCTGAGACAACCATCTAGAAATAGAGACCCACCTTCTAGGAAATTGTTGTCACATTCCAAGATCCACATTGCACCGGAAGGTTTGGTCAAGATCTGGATTGGGCGGTCGGGTAGAAGAGCCCTAAGGTTTTGGCCACTTTACGCGTCAAACGCGCCGTCCCGTGATGTAGGTATCCAAGTTAAGTCCTGTTGTGGATGTTAAGATATTTATCAATTCTATCTAGATACTTATACATGCTATTGGCAAAGGAGCAGGAGGCTTCCGGTACACAAAGTTACGATCCAGGATAGACGCCCACCTCTGCCCACCCTGGCCCCATCACCCGTAGCCGCTCCAGTAGCCGTACTGCTGGACGAAGACGTCTGTGACGAGGAAGGTCCAGGTCCCAGTCCCGACATGATCAGACCTCCCAAGCTTGCAGTGCTGGTTGCCGCTGTAGGCAATGGGACAGTCGAGTTTCCAATAACTAAGCCGGACGAACCCATGGATACCTTCGCTCCATCTATCGTCTTTGCAGCTGCCCCTTTCGTCACTGTTGCAGTTCCCACTAGAACCTCGTTGCTGGCAACTGGCACCACGGTTTCCCCTGCCGGCGTGAAGCCTGCTGTGCTGGGGGGCGCGGGTCGCGGGATCGTCGAGCTGCCGATCACCAGCTGAGAAACACCTAGCGATACCTTCGTTCCACCAACGGTCTGTGCTTGAGCTCCCTCAATTATCGTTGATCCTCCGACGATGACCTGATTGCTGGCATATGGTATGACGGTTTCTCCTGCGGCCACGTAGTATACCATGGTGGTTTTGGAGGGATTCGCGGCAGCTGGTGTAGGTAGTGGGATCGACGAGCTTCCGATTGCCAGATATGAAGTTCCCAGCGACACCACTTGGCCCCCCACTGTCTTAGCGGGAGCTCCTTGAACTATCGTCGCCCCTCCTAACTCTACCGCATCACTACTAATTGGCCTAACGGTCTGACCCGCTGCTACGTAATATGAAACGACGGAACTCGGAAGACCACTTTGCGCTGAAGGCTGTCCTTGGTTTTCTGGCTCGGGACTTGGTTTCGGTGTTTGGCCCGATACGACGGGGCTCGGAAGACCATTCTGCGCCGGAGGCTGTCCTGGATTCTTCGGTTCGGGACTTTGTTTCGGTGCGTGTCCTGACGGCGAATTGCTCAGATCACCTGAGCCACCAGCAGCTTGTCCAACATTCAGACTCGGCCTATTGTCTGACGCCGGATCTGGCTGGGCGATAGGGACCGCAGTAGTCACCTGGGCCGCTGGCTTATTCGTTGGCCCCAAAGCTTGAACAGTTGTGTGGTAAAAAGGGGTTAAAGTCTCTATCGACATGGGCGTAGATTGAGAGACGGTACTTTGCGATGGCCCCAAAGCTGGAACGGTAGTATGAAAGCCAGCGGTTTGATATTCTGGGTACGAAGTCGTAGCTTTTGCTGGTGGCGTATACTGTGCAGCTAAAGCTGAAACTGTGGTATGAAAATAGGGACTGGAATTCTTGTCCGTAGGCGTCATTTCAGCCGCTGGTGGAGAAGGACCTAAAGCCTGAACAGTCGTGTGGTAATACGGACTAAAGACAATTGTCGTCGTAGGTTTAGCGCCATTGCCCATGGGTAAGACGGTTGCGTTGGTGGACGTAGGAAGGACCGCATCATTTGCAACGGCCGCTGCTATGGACTGTTAGCACTTCCTATTTTGGATACCACGACAGAGAGGAACAACGGCTGAAATAGCTTACCTGACACAAAGCGACTGTTGCTCAAGAAAACAACAAAAGCTAAGGATACGGCGCAGGTGAGGAAAGCATACATGATGATTACACAGTAACGACCGACTGGAGGAACGAAGAAGAGAAAAGAAGGGACAGTAGAATAGCAGTTATCACTTCAACATTTCAGCAATAAAGTACTTTAGCACCGCCTCGTATTCGGACCGTGTCCATAAACAGTGCGTACCCTACCTTGCTAATGCTGATTGGTTGTGTCGTTTAACATCGACTTCAGCTCGTGCTCATTCTGGCTGGCCGGGGTCAATCCGCATGATGTAAGGTACTCGTACAATGCACTGTCATATCGCTCTGCAGGTCTTTAAAGGGCCGAAGTTATGGGCACGCCTCACGTAAAGTTTCACCCAATGCCTGACTAAGGTAGCAACGGATATTGCCGTCAGTGGCTCTGGGGCGCAGTCTACTAATTCTACCAGAAATGCTGCCAGATTTTGATGACGACAGCGCATCTCTTGACCGCGGAGGAACAGTGGTCTGCACGTGTAAAGTATATGTTCAATGGAAGTATTTCTTCCTACCAAGGACAAGGGTCGAATACTTGGGCACCTGAATTTCATCTAGACGCCCTAAACTCGGCAAGTCGGCAAGTCGGCAAGTCGGTCAATGGTTAAATTCCATGTAAGTGGGATGGGAAAACGTACGGAACGCGATCTTGCTAACGACAGACTGTACAGGGAGACACACCAAGTCGAGTGATCTCAACAGATCAACCGAACCCATTCTCTTGTCTACCGCCAAAGCTACGTGGCCAGCACGTCGGCTTTCTGTGAAAATATACCGCTATACAGAAAAATCCGCTCTCTCGGTCAAAACTGCTCAGCACGACCGCGTCGAATGGTTTCGATCCCTGCGGAGTCTCGCGGAAAGGGTCCTGCCACCTTATTACCAGCTGGAAAAGAAGACGATCAAGCAAGATCCACAAATTCTGGATTCGGCTGTCGAAAGGAAAGCTCGCGCATGTCGAGCCAGCCTACTCAAAGAACAATTGCAGCAACCTAAGTTAGAATGGATACAGAGGCGGAGGGATTGAAAAGTGAAGGTTCGTCGCAAAGAGAGTCCTGAACCCTTCTCGGCATTCTCTCACGAGTGATCGCAAAACGTGGTCGCCGTACAAAGACGATGCCAGATCGCGTCGTATCGGAAGAGGAGCATGAAGAAGTCATCGAGGACCTTTGCTCTCTGGCTTCACAGGACTGTACCATCTTACACTGGCCCGGTGAGCAGCCTGCTCAGAGTCTCTTCCTGGTGAAGAGTGAGATTTGGTTCTGAGGCTTCCGGCGCAGCAGAATCACCAGGGCAATCCTGAAGGGGAAAAAGTTGAAGATGGACCGAAACGCTACGTGTATCGTAGTTTGTTTCGAAGCACTTACGTACTGCCTGCGAGTGCCAATCAATTCTGGCAGTGCGCTGCCCGACATTGGTGAAATGGCTCCCGAGCTTCTCTGAGCTAAGGCAATGCTCCTATTTGCTTGTTGTTGAGGTCTTAATTCAGATCCTGGAGGTTTGGATTGAATTGCGCAAAATATAGATACCAACATTGGTGTGATAGGGCCACCGAAACCTCGTCACTCCTCGGTTTCGGCCGATACCACAGCTTACAAAAAACTGGTCACACAGCATCCTTTATTGGATCCTGCAAGTCGAATGCTGCAGACGACCTGCTGGCGCGAAAGTATCACGCTTAGTTTGACATGCTGTTGGCTCTAGACAGTTGAATCTCTTACCCAACACGACCCAGATGTTTGAATCTCTCATGGCACGCACACGAGTATCTTCTTCTACTACTAGCTGAGAGATCACCTCGTAGACACAATCAGATCGTTGACTGCTAGAATATAAGCGAGGCAGATATCTAATAACCGCAACTGCTTCTTGTCATCCTGTTTTTCCAGGAGAAAAGGACCGCAATTTTTCAAGGACACCAGTGTTTCCTCTAGGAGCATCCTTTGGTCGGATTTCAGCCCGACGAGCTAGGGTATTCGAGTGGGGTTCCTATCGGTCTCAGCCTCTCGAAGGATGAGCAGCAGCAAAACGTTAACTACTAGTATACTTTAATTGATGTTGCCAGTCCATCTACCAAGCTTCTTCTTCATTGGTCGTCTCGTTTACTGAACCTAAGAATATCGTCGATATTGGTCCTGTTCTTGGTTAACGACGCAAAACAGGGTTTCTGCTTTGCAAGGTAACACTCGGTCTCGAATGTCGACGATGTCGCTGAATCCTGGAGGAAGTTGCTTTGATGCGACAAGAATGGTATTTCGGCATACCAGAGCCACGTTCAGTAAGAATCGCTTCGGCTTTAATCATGCTCCTTGATGAGAAATGGACTCTACAACTTCGCCCGTTCGAAGAATATAATGTGAGCTTGTATGCTCTCTCGTTCTTCTCCTCATCAAATTTCGAAACTTCACCATTTTTTTCCACGTACGTTACTCAGAGCTGGACTCTACAATCATCAAAATCCCCTTAACAAAAAGCCCCAAAACCCCCAATTTTACAAAGTGCACTCAATCATCTCAGTTTACTCGCTTTTCCAGCGTACATATTCGGCGTATCGTCCATACTCCTGAGCCGAGCTTAGCAGTCAACATTATCATGACGCACTTCCAACTCACCATCGTCACCGCCGCCGTGGCTCTCTTCAGCGCTCATCAGCTCCATGCCATGCCATTCTTAGAAGCACGTCAAAGCTCAATCCAATGACTCAGCCTCGCCGATTTCTTCAACAAATTCGGGGTTCAAGCTACCGGCGGCCCAGCCATAGCGCCAGGCGGCCGGCTCTCCGCCTCCGACGGCTCCAGCTGGACCGCCTCCACCGGAGCCCCGGGCGACTACGCCTTCGTCCAAGACGACGCTACCACAGCCAACTGCCTCGTGAATCTCCACTTCACACAGGACGACGCCTGCATTCCGCTTGCGGGTAGCGAGTGCGCGGCCAACGCAGGTACGAGCAAAATCCTGAAAGTTCGAGCAAGCAACCAGGGCAACGATGGAGCTGCGAATGGGTTGAATAAGCTCACGAGTGATGATTCGGACGCGATTCAAGCGGCCATTTCGGCCACGGTGGGGAATAACGTCAATTCGTACCCGGATATGGGGGTACTTATCGACCGGTTTGATTTTACGAAGAAGAAGTCCAGTGATACACCAGGAGTGGGGGACCAGGCGACCCTACATGGAGGGGTCACTATCTTTTCTGGTGGCTTGTCTCAGTGCTAGGATCCAACCACCTCGTTGGCCACAAGTTGCCAAGTATGTATAGTGTTGTAGGATCGATGTAATTGGGGAAGTCGAGGTACTCTCGTCGCAAGGCATATAGCATTCCATATGAATACAGATCGCTCTTCTTAAACCATTGTACCATTATACCTTCAAACCATTCGACCATTAGACCTTTCAACCATTAGACCATTAGACCTTTAACCATTTAGACCATCATACCATCACACCATCATACCATCATACCATCATACCGTCATATCGTCATACCGTCATACCGTCATACTATCATACCATCCTACCATCCCACCATCCCACCAACAATAAACTCACATTCCCCATAACCCCAATAACGCTTCTCACTCCCATCAAAACCTCTCATCCCCCCAGCTCCAAAATCTCGAACCCCACCCAACATCCTATCCTCACACACCAAATCCATATCACCCCAAAAACATCTCTATCCCGTTCATCGCCTTCGCCCGCCGGATTGAGGAAATGACTTCGTACCTCAAATCTCCACATCGCAACCCATAAGCCAGGTAGGTGGTCCTTCGTCGCCTTGGCATTGAGTTCTGTATAGAGTGTTTAGTGGAATTTGATCTTATCGATGAGCGCGGATTGCGGGAGTGATTGTTGGGGGAGTGGCTGGTAGGTAATGCTGGGTGATGATGGGGATAAGTGAGTGTTCTACAGGTGGGCTGCATAGACTGTGGTTGAGGTTTCTATCATGATGGTAAAAGGGAAAGGAGGTTATTCTCGGGATAGGAGATTATAGCCGAAATGGTGCAGTGACCAGCCTGCTTTTCTGACAAGCAGGCTGTCGGTGCCGAGCTGCAAGTATCGATTATCTTTGAAATATTGTGTGCGATGTAGATCACAGCAGGGAAACGTGATCTGATCCAGAAGCAATTCATCTCATCCTTGGATGTAGCGGAATGTCGAAACAGCAAAGGGACTTGTTGGTTCGTGGTTTGCTAGGATATAGTGCATGCAGTCTACCTACAGCTACTCGACCACTCCGCCATCATCAAGCCTCGGAATCACGACAATACCACCACGAGGGAGCAGCTCAACACATGACAACACAATTACCCAAGGCCTCGACGCTCACTTCCCATCCCAGCGACCCCGGCAGTCTCACCAAAACCAGTCTCGAGCTTTCTTGTCAGTGTCCGATACTGAAAGCCGTCCACAGCCCTGTCGACGCAGGATGGCTGCCATTGTTGACTGTCGTTCTTGAGGTTAAATGTTGAGTCCGTTCCTTCGGACGTATCGTCGGCGCTGGATGTGAATGTCTGGTCTATGCTTGAGCTCTGTGCAGGCCAGAGGACACTTCACCCGTCCAATGTCGCTCCCTTGCCCCGTGGACAAATGGAGTGAATGTCGCCCATCAATCGGCTTTGGTATGTTTTCCGGCTAGCGAGGTTTTTCTGCGACATCTCGACAGCTACTATCGCGGGCTTCGAAGCGGCGCTGAAGGTCCGTCGAGGCTAAGGCAGCCGAGCTCGAGCTTCGCAGTAGTATAGATTCCTTCTCTGAGACAACCCCGCTAGATCTTTGCAGCATCACGAAGGAGCGAAAAGTGATGTCCATGACTGTACATAGTCCACCCAGGCATGCGATTGAGGCAGATTACAGTCGACCCGTAACCAGCTCCATGACGAATTCCAATTGTGAACGAAAGACCTGAATGAGGTTATGAATGACAAGACGATCGCCTTTTGTCAATCAAGATCAAACTTGTGGTCACCACTGAATCCACCTACTTGCTTGTACCAACCCTCTCTGTTCGCAGCCTTCATAAATTTCTTCGTCTCGTCCTTGTCCCCACTGCAGATGCCCTGACGCCAATCATAACCTTCCTTGTAAGTATCTGTGTCAGATCTCTCGAAGGAATCTCCAACATCACAGACGGGAATAGTGAAAGTGCCTTCCCAGCTGGGTCCCTGCGCACCGGGATTGGCCCACCCTTTTGTCAAAGCATCTTCGACTCGAGCCTGCGCAGTAGAGTTCGTATATTCGTAGCCGGCTACCTCATAAGCATCGACGGATGCCTTGATGATGTCTGCAATTCTGACGTATCTATAAGCGCCTTTTCCTAATTCATCGGCACCGAAAGGTCCAACTGGGTGACCGTTCGGCTCATCGTGGGGGGCTGCCTGTTGCCATCGCTGAAGTTTGTAAGCTTTGTTCTTGTAGCAATAACTGTGCTTATGGTCAAACTTAGATCTGGATAACTTGCAGTTAGCAGTGCCCGCCATTCATATGGGATTGAAGCATGATGCATTGTCTCTAACCACAGCGCCGAGAAAGCTCAATCAAAGGCTCTGGAGGCTGCGTGCAAGACAGGGAGATACCGAGGATGCGACTTACCCATTGTCGCCCTTATCACATTTAGGACCTCCCATGATGTAGACTTCTTGAGTGCGCCATATGCGGTTAATTGCGTTAGCAAGAAGGAAGCCGGCGAGATTGTCGACGAGTTTAGTCCGGTCGAGGCCCTTATAATCAACCCAGTAGCCTCCGTGAAGGAACCTACGTATGTCGCCCGACTGACCAACAACCCGCCCTTGCATAAGGAGGTTATCAGCATTGACTAACTCCTTCGAGGAAGCTATAACGAGTTCGCCTAAAGCTGCACCAAGATCCGCTGCATCTGTAATTGAACGGTCCTTGTGCACATCAAAGGTTATCAGCGACGACTGACCGGCAGACCATAAGGCAGTGCCTGAACCTGCAAACGCGGCTGCCAATGGCCCTGCGACTCTGCCAAAAGCAAATGCGATGGCAACGAAAAAGCCCGCACTGATCAAACCTGCTTTGGATGCTGTATTAGACTCATGATTATCTGGATGGAACGTTAGTGACCATTTATCCTTAGCGAAAGCGGCCCAGATGGCGCTGTCTTTGAACGCCTCGGACAGATCGTCGAAGTAGGAGTGCAGGCGGGATACTGCTTCTGTCACGTAGTAGGCATGTCGTAGGTCATCGTCGTCATCAGTCGGTACAGAGATGTCGCAGGGTCTGAAGGCGCAATTCCCATTGAGGCACCAATCAGGATTGCCTAGCACCTCCGTTCCCCATACTTCAGTGAACTTTCCTTCCACTTTTCCGTGATTGGTCCACCACGCTTGGAACCATTCATCTGTATCATGGTCTCTCCAGTCCCGAGATGTCTGGTCATAAAAAGGCTTAAGCTTTTTGCAGTCTCCATGGACAGTTCCGCGTTTTTGGATGTCTGCCGGGCGGAGGCTTCTCCTGTGACTGTACTCTAGCGCCGACGGGATAGCTTTTGAGTGAACGATGTCACTAAGCAGGGAGACCAAGAGGATAAAATTGAATAGCATGTTGATATCCCCTTGAGCAAACAGTCTTGAGTCCAATTGAGCTTCAAGAAGCGTAAGGTAAGTAAATTGTATTGGCTCAAGTCTATTAGAGATATCGTGCCTAGACACTGTTTTGAAGAAGATGAGTATGCCGAAAACGAAAGAAGACAAATAAAAGTGGTTTTGAAGATATATATAGTGGAGCAGCAGGAAACAACGGGTTGAACACATGTATGCAAATATGCTCAAAGCTACTGAATGAGAGAAGAACTTCCTCAGAAATATGCCTTCATCGGTCAACTACTTTATTTATAAAAGCCTCAGGCGGATTGCGGCACTTTGTCCTGAGTGGCATCACCACACTGAGTGAAATACATACGACAAAATTCGTTGCGAACCTGGAAGCCTTAGACTTGTTCAAGGCCATAGTGTTTCATTCTCTGCTTCAAAGAAAAAGTGCAGGAGAGCCCAAATGACAAGATGATATTCCAGGACTCGGACTCAGCAATTGCTGTTGTATAGTAAATGTATAGAGAAAGGGTCTCTTGGTGAGCACAATCTTGACTTGATGTTGATGAATTAGCAAGCAAGCTTGGCGTTCTCGTATTCCTTGGCGCACTAAACCCCGCATTGCCCTGGAAACAATTGCCCTCCTGCAGCGACCCTTACTTTAAGGTAGATCACTATCGAATCTCGACTAAATACAACACCAAAAAATCACAACTATGGCAGATCAGACCGAGAAATCGATTGATGAAACGCCCATCTCTCTCATTCAGCGCCGTGATTCCCTCGAGAAGCATCTCCAGACACGGCCCGAGGCAAAGGACCTGAAGGACAGGCACATCCTGCTGGACACGAATGCTGCTCCGTAAGAGGTTTGAATACAGTGGGATTGGCCCTGCTGACATATGTCCTCTTAGCTCACTTCAGTCCAAGCAGCTGGAGCTGGAACGCCAGCGTGCAACGGATAGCCTGAAGAAGGGATTGGAAAAACGACCTGAGAAGGATGAGCTTGTAGAACGTATGTTCCTTCGTGACTGTTATGTGGAATGACTTTTGACCGATTTTTCTATCAGGCAATATCCTTCCAGATTCCTCAGCGGCGCCTGCACTGCAGGGGCAACAGAAAGAGCTCCAGCGGCACATGCGCTCCGATAGCCTGGATCAGAAGCTCCAACAACGACCAAAACTCGAGGAATTGATCAAGGAAGGCATACTCGAAGCTGACGAGGACCCGACGAAGTAGGGGAACGTGTGGATCAGTACGAAGACTTTAGCGGATACCCAAGTGGACAATGGAGACGGCTACGATTGCGTGAGATTTTTGGGGGGGGGGCTTCATCGAAGACTTAGCAGAATAGCTTTATTGGCTGCTCTCTCAATAAGTCTCCACCGGTTCCAGTCTTGTTTCACTCGACATGTCAGGAACCCATCCCTTGGGCCGTTCCCTCCCTCGGATAATCATCCCATACATCGCACCCTCGACCTTCTCAACACACGTCTTCATGACCCCCATCTTCTTCTCAATATCTCTTTTCAGGAATGAGCCATCAGTGCTTCCATGGCTCGTGTCCAATGCCTCAAACTGGGTTCGTAGTGATCTCAGATCCGCCAGATTGTCCCTCTGATCTTCTCCACGCGGCAATTCTCCATTTGTGGCCATGCTCGTGATGGCAAACCTCATCAATTCACCCACGAGATCGAAGAGCCCAAGGATATAATCATGCTCAGTCAGCTGAACGCCCCCGGGTATCTTGCTCTGTGTTTCTTCGAAGGTAATAAGATGCTGAGTCTCGAGGTAATGCTGGAAGGAGACAGCCTCCATGTATTCCTGGATCCCGCTGGAGATCTGTCTCTGGTAGCGCCACGCGTTGACGACTTGCAGATCTGGAGCCACTGAAGTGAAGCGGTCGCCGATGTCTTTGTACCGCGGCTCATTCTCTTTACTGACGTTTCCTGGAAGGGGGGCTTGAAGCTTGCGGACACTTTGCCAGGAGGGTCAATAAAGGGCTTTCAGGGATCTTTTATTGATACGTACCGCTGTAGAGAAAAGATCCTAGAGCGCCATAAGCAGAGTGCATCTCGGCATGGCGATCCCAAGCTCACATCTTCTTGCTTAGCGCCGTTATGTCTCTTGAGGCTTTAATGATGCGCTCACGCCTGTCGTGATGCTCATCGAGCTCGCTACGGAACGTTTCGAACATTGGCATAAAAGGAGAGACGTTGCTTGAACCTTCCATGTTGATTTGGTTCCATGAACGCTTTGTACCAGCAGCCATGAAATTCTCCTCTATCAAGTATACGTTGAAAGATCTGGGAGATTGGTTATCGATAAGGTGAAGTCCGCAGCCTGAAGTATGCCAAGACCTACTCAGTCTAACCCCTTCATGCACTCCACCTAGTAGACAAAGAGCTCCCAATATTAACACTACCTTAGTATCTTGCGATTACAATAGGGAATGCCATCTGTAAGGTCACTCAGATTGCACGAGATGAATAATCGGCGGAGGGGCAGGTCCTCAAGGTACAACTCGAGGCATGACTCGTAGGGGAAGATCTGTCTTCTCTCCGAGACACACAGCATTATACCGGGGCAAGAAAGTGAGTAATACGGATGGGAGGAAAAGCATGTATGGATGGAAAAGAAGGAGCCTGCCCCAAAGAAAGAAATAGCGTCGTGTCTTTCGTCATTTGTTCCTCTCTGTCCACCTAAGCTTTTTACTTTGGCTTGGAGACTGCTTTAGGAGTAGAAATGGTGATGGTAAAGGTTATAGCAGAGCCGCGATAGGTGTCCACGCTGTCAACCGTCTGGTGTGATACTTTGATTCGGTAGAGATACTATTGGCCCTGAAATCGCTATGTGGCGTTTTTCAACGATGGATGTCCGACTTTGCACCTTGTCGCCGGCACATATCGGCCAACGAAAATGTCGAGAGCCATGTCTCGGGGATAAAGGCTGGAGTAGCAAAGATTCAATGTGCAGCTGATTTGCAAGAGAGGGTTTCAACGTTTCCTTCATATATTTTCCAATTCAAAAACGTCTGACACGCATTCGGCGAGAAAGAGGTGGACATCAAATACCAGCATAATCCATGCAATGTCCACACCATCCACAGTCCTTATCACAGAGTCCGAAACTGTCCCCCTTTCCAGAAAAATATTCGTCATACTCGTAACTTTCAGCAAATCCACTTTGTCCAAACCCCATGAATCCCCAATTGGGGTGTGCAGGGGGCTCAGGTGGTTGGGATGAGGATGCTACAGCTGGTCCGCGTCTGAGCTTTCTGTTCTTGGATCCAGCACTCCCGGGGTGTCCTTGCTGAGTTGCCTTTCTGGGTTTCGGTTTTGGATTTTGAATTCTTGCTGTAATGGTAGTGGCTGCCTGTGGAGAGTCCTTCTTAGCGGTAGTGGCCTGGAGTGGTGGTTCTGAAGCTCCACCTGCGCTTGAAATCAGCTTTAAACGGTTGATGTGCGCTTTGCCAGCCCAGTGGTCTTGTTGCTGTGATTTGAGCATCTTTCGGCTGCAGGTCGTGCATGTCCATTCATTGTCAGGCATGGTAAAAGTTAGTTCAGTGTCTACCTGTGCAACCACTGTTGCATTGGTCTCGTCTTTGCTTCTTGTTGGTAGGCGGGTTTGTGGGAACGGACGCACGAGCGTGGGCTTTGTGATGGTCGGACTCGTCCGTGCCGCTATGAAATCTGCAAATGGCTTTGAAGCTCGTGGCTTGATGGTTTCTGCTGGTGATTGACGGGTCAAGTCTTCACGGAGTTGCTTCTCTGCTTTGCGGTGCAAGCCTTTCGCGGTACTGACTTCTGCAAGAGTCGCTCTCTCTCCTTGCTCTGTCTCTCCAAAAGCAGGTTTTCGGTATCCCACAATCTGCTTCCCTCTAGATCTTTTGGACTCGTTTTTGGTGCCCTCTTTTACGGTCTTAGCCCATGGACTCCAGACTTTGTGTCCTCCTTGAGGTTCATATGAATTTGTCTGCGACATTAAGACCCTGTACCTAGTCTCCTCCTGGACTCTCTGAAGCCATTGCTTAGACACCTTTCCTGAGTAAACTTTCCAAAGGATCGGTAGATGAACGGTGTCTTGTACGCAATAGTCGATTATGTCTTGCAACATAGGCCGGACGTTGAACACTTCGTACGATCCACCATCCTGTTCAGAAAATAAGGCCATTCCCCTCTCTTTGGTAGCTTTCCATTTTCGTTGTACTTCTACCGAAAGCTGGGCGTCATGTTTGATACAGTTACCAAGCCCAGACACGAGATCCTTAGATCTCGACCGTGTCGCCACTTCCAATAACTGAATATCATGCACATTCTGCAACGAAACGTTGAAATGGGCAAATAGTGCATCAGAATCATTGCGTACGTCGAAAAAAACTTTGGGTATTGTTGGTGACTCGAGGATCGAGCGCAGAGTCGTGCCAGATGAATTAGCGGTATCAAATGCTGCTTCCCGAAGTATGAAGATGTCGATGAGAAAGACGCTGTTTTGAGGTAAGTGGAAGAGTTGTATGATGGATATGGAGCCGTGACGGGAGAGCTTGATACCCTCGATGTCTAGATAAAGCGATGGTGGACTTGTTGGCTGGTTTTCAAGATCGTTGAGAAGAGAAACCACCGAGGTCGAGGAGTCTACGAGTACGATGCTTATGGTCATGATGGGATTTGGATTCGAAAAGTTTCCTTATTTGTGGGTAAGAGACAAGGAAGAGGTAAATTGGGAGAGAAATCTGGATTGCGACTACATGTAGTCAAGCTTGAAATTTAAGTTTTTCGATTCTTTTACAGATTCCGATTCTCATAGAGAAGTCTACATGTAGTGAGAACAAGATTCTTCTTATTCAAAGTATTTGGATAGTAAGAACGTGGATTTATAGAGATTTCCCATAGCTTGATTGATTGATTGATTATTTTATTAAGCACTCGAGCCTTCCCTATTTGGGAATGCTATGCGGCTAGTAACAATCAATCAATTAGATTTCGCAAAATTTTGATTGATTATCTATCTATATCTTCTATATACGTTTTCTGAATAAAGCAATTTTTTTGAATACAATTATCTTAGTTCTCGCTCTGTATTTTATGTTGCTAAATAAGTTTTCGATTCAATATATTTTATATCGAATGTTCTAATAGTTCTCTACAATTAAGATTCGAAATTAATCAATAAGTTCGATTTTTTTTATAAATATAATTGTTTTCTTTAGATTGTAGAAATTAGTAAATATAGTTTTTAGACTAAGCTTTTTTTAAATCTTTTCTTTTTCTTTTATAGATTTTGTTTAAAATCGATATATTTTCTGCATATAAATAGAATATATTCGATTGTTTGCGATATTTGTCTATACTAACAATATTTTGTTTCGATATTAAATACTTTTTGTCAAAATAGAAAGAGACAAAATTCTATTTTTTCTATTTTTATTTGTATTACAAGTATGTTAAGATTTTTGATTAAATTGTTGTAAAACTTTAATATTGACTTTTTTAAATTTAACTACAAAATGTATAGTTTTCTATTAATTTTATTTTTGTTTTATAAAGTAATTTACTATTGTTAAACTTTTTTTGTTAATATTTTTTTTTTGTATTTCTAAAATAATAGACTAGTTTTCCAAATTTTATTGTTTAATTTGTATTGTATTTTACTAGTTTGTTTTGTCTATTCTTTTTTTGTCTCTATTTTGTAGTTTGTTTAACAACAATATCTACTATTTTGTTGCTTTTAATATTTATATATATCGATATTTAGTATAGCTTAATCTCTATATCTTTTTTGCAAAAAATATTAATAAATTTAATTATATTTTTGATTAAATATTAATCTAAGTTGTTGTCTAAATTCTCGACTACTCTAATTGTTGTTTAATTGTCTATATATATAATTATATAAGTTTTGTTTTGTTTAAATATATATACTAGTATCGAAATCAGAATAATTTTATATAGTTTTGTCAAATATACAATAAATTTTGTATTTAATTCTAGATAGATTCTAATTATTTTGTATAATAGAATAGTTGTTATTTCTATCTTTTTATTAATTTTGCTTTTGTCGATATATACTATTAAAATATCTGTTTTTTTTGTAGTTTTTTGTGCGCTTTTTCTGCTATTTTCTTGCGCAAACTAATAACAATAATTAATAAAATCTACTATAATAATATTACAAATAATATAATAATCTTTAGATTGTCGATACTAGTATTTGTTTTTTTTTCAATCTTTTTGTTAGCTTTTCTAGCAAACTTATAATTCGACTCTTCTTTTTAGATTTGTTTTTTACTATAGTATTGTATATCGAGTTAATAGCTATTCTAAATATTTTTAAACTTGTTATTTAATTTAGATATATATATATTAATAAAAAGTATATCTCGATTAGACTAATCGCGAGGAACCAAATATATTACGTGAGAGCGCCAAGATTTGGTTCCTCGATTTTTTTTTCGAAATCGAATTGCTTAAAATAGTAACTTTTCGACTAAGCTAAACTTACTATAGTAATAAGCTAGCTTCTTTAAGCGATTTAATTTCATTCAATTTCTTGACAATTCGATTTGATTCCAAATTTGAAATCGAATATCGAATTGACAATTAGTTTAATCTCAATCTATAAGATCGAACGTAAAATAATTCTATAAACTTTAATAATAACTTTTTGTACTTTGTATTAAATACTTAATAGATTGTTAACAATACTTTTTAAGTAACTGTTTTTCTTGTAGAAAATATACTATATCGAGCAGTTGTAAATTAGTTAAGATAGAAATATTATATATATTATCTATTTTATTCTAATTAGTTTAACTTTTTATATCGATTCTGCAAGACTTGTTAGAGTCTCTATAGTTTTAAGTGTTTTTGTTTTGTTGTTATTAATTTAAGTTTTTCAATTAAGTTTGCTATCTAGTATAATCTCTAGATATTTAACTTCTTTTTTTAATACTATTATTGTGTTTCTATTAATAATTATTGCATTACTAATATCTTGTCTTTTTTATATAATATAATACAATTAATATTTGCTAGAAAAGAATTTGATTTTATGCGTGCAAGTTTGTTTCTTATATATATTCTTATATATTTCGATTAGTTGTTTGCAATTAATTCTAATATTGTTTTTTTAATTAGTAGAATTACGTTGTTTACAAAGTTGCAAATTATAATATTCTTTCTATATAACTTTTTTAGCAGCAAAATATTGTAAAAGGGAAAGAGAATTAACAACAATAGTAATTTTTGCAATATATTTATTGTAATATCGATTTTATTTGTTTCGTATTTTTTAATTCTAAGAATAGTAATTCGATTGCTTAGAAAGCTTTTAATCTACTGTATTTTATTACTTGTTTATTTGTTTATTTTGCAGATTGTGCAATAGTTTTAAATATAATATATTGTTGAATACTTCTAATATATCTAGTATGTTACGCTAATACTTCTATAAAAGACATTAGAGAGAATTATACTATTAAAGAGATCTATAGATGTCTTTAGACAATGCAAACAATTACTTAATAACAAAAGATTGCAGTTTAATAGTTGTAACAATAAATTAAGACTTAATATAAGTTAAACACAATTTATAAAAAAGTTGTATTCGAAAACTATATATTTTTCTATTATTTGAAATTTAAGATATTTAAAATATTTAAAATATTGATTATCTTAATTATTGTAATTTAGAATTTAAGATATTTAAAGATTAAACTATCTTAATTATTTTAATTCTATTAACAAATCTTCTTTTTCTAATTATTTTGTGAAAAGCGATATACAACAAATAGTATCTATTAGCATGCAATTTGTAATACTATTTTCTCTCTTCAAGAATTTTTGTCTCGAAATTATCTATTTTTTTTACTATATTAATTAAGTTGACTACTAAACAACGTTGCAATTCGATTGCTAATTGTTGCTATAAATATATTTTTCTTACAATACGATCTTGTCGAGTCTGCATTTTATTTAATATATTTTATCGAATAAATAGAAAATATTTTAAATATAAAAAGTATTATCGAAAGAATCGAAAATATAATTTGATTTCTAATTATTAGAAAATAAATAAAACTATTTAGAAAACTAAAAAGTTAAATAACAAAATAACAGAATTGTGTTTAAGAATTGCGCAAAAAACAAAAAAAAATTATCAACTTTGTTGTTTAAAAGATATAAATAATACAAAATCGAAAAATATTTTGAAAATCAAGAAAATTAAAAATTAAAAATAAATATACTAAAAAGATACTCGAAACTTTGTTCAATACTATTATTGATTTTTTATTGTTTGCTTTTTTGTTCTTTAATACTTTGTCAACTCTTATAAGTAATTTTGTTGTTAATTAAACTAATCGTCGATTCGATATTTAATTTCAAATTTGAAATCGAATCGAATTGTCAAGAAATCGAATAAGATCGAATCGCTTAAAGAAGTTAGCTTATTACTATAATAAGTTTAGCTTAGTCGAAAAGTTACTATTTTAAGCAATTCGATTTCAAAAAAAAATCGAGGAATCGAATCTTGACGCTCTTACGTAATATATTTGGTTTCTCGCGATCAATCTATTGTTAACAAAATTGTTGTAGTTTGTCAAAACACTTTTTTAGATTTTTAAGTAATTTTTATATATTCTCGAAGATAAAATATTTTTTCTATTTAATAAAATATTTCTAATTTTTTTGTTCTAATATTTGATTAACTTTTCTTGTATTTTTAAAATATTATTGTATATCTTTTTTAATATTGCTATTCTTTTAATAATTGACTAAACTAATAAATATTTTGTTTTTCAAAAAGATTAAATTCTCTATTATAGTTAACAAAAAATAAAATTATTTTAGTAATATTCGAAATTTTTGTATTCCATATTAATTAAATTATAAATAAAAATAATATTCAATTACTATAAATATTGTTAATATAATATCTTAAATATTGTTTTAAACTCTAATTTGTTTGCTCTATCTAATTATTTGTAATCAAATAATAGATAGTAAATATTCTAAGTTTTATTTCTAATATCGATAGAAGTATTTTTTAATAGTTAGATATAAAAAGCTTGTCTCTGTTACTAATTAGTTTTTTAAATATATTATAGTACTATATAAATCGATTTAATACAACATATCTTAGATGTTCTACTATAAATTTTTTTTGCATACAATAATATATAAATACTTAATAAGTTTGTTAATTATTATTAGTATCAAATTATATCTATTTCTAGTTGCTAAATTTGTTAATTTAAGCAACTTAATAATAAAGTCTATTGTAATTTTATTTTATAGCAATTCAAATAGTTTCTAATATTAAATTTTGCTATAGTTTTTATATATTAGTATAATTGTTGAATCGAATCGAATACTTTTTTCTCAATCCGATTTACTCTCTTGAATTTCGTAAAATTGAATTAGAATCAAGACGCAAATCTAATTCTAGAATCGAGTTTCGTCAAATTAATATCAAAAGCTTAATCTAATCAAGTATAGTAAGTTAAGCGAGATATATATCTAATAAGATCTTTATATATATATATAGAACTCTATTATCTTATCGATTACAAATATAATTACTAGAAATAGCATATTAATTCTAATTACAATTTCGAGAAAAGAGCAATAAAAATAAATAGTAGAATTTCTAGATTAAAACTATATATATATATTAGTTTTTTAATTTTTGTTTTCTATATTTTTAACAAATTGTTTAAGATTCTATTTGTTCTATCTTTGCATCTATATTTAAAGCAAACTTTCTTTGCGTTTGTATTTTCTTAAGAAGACATTATACAACTGCAAAATATTTATACAAAAACTCTCTTACTTTATTATGTTTAGCGTAATTAACTAGAACTAGAATTGTTCGATTAATTGTTAAACAATATATAGAAACAAGTATCTATTTTTGAACAATTTAATTAGATATAGTTTTGCGATTTTATGCAATATTTCTATTGTATTGTTTTGCATTTAATTAATATAATTAACAATATCGATCTCTAGCAAAATATCTCGACAATAATAATAGAATTGTTGTTCGAAAATTATATACAATAGTTTCTGCTAATAATTAATAATCTTTTTAGAACAATATTTAGTTCAAATTTTAGCAATATTAATTAGCAATATAAAATAATAAATTTGTCTTTTAGTTTGTTGTTAATACAAATATTTATAAAAAAACTTAAGAAACTAGATATTTGTATAGACAAATGCTCAATACTTTTAATCTAAAAAATTAATATTGCACTTGTATATTTTCTTGTTGCTAAATCTATAAAATTAAAATTAATAGATTTCTCGAATATTTTTTGTAATAAAGATTTTTTTAAATATTGATTTTTCTTTTCTATACTATTGTTTTAATCTAGATTGAGATTTTGATTACAAATAAATTTTAATAGCTATAAATTAAAATCTAATTTAATAGTTTTTCTTAAATCTACAATTATAAGCTACAATATATAAAATACAAAACAAAAGTATATACTTTCTAAATATCTTATATTTGTAAAAAAATTGTCGATTAAAATAATTGGATCTTTCTAATTACTCAACAAGAAATATTGTATAAAATCTAGTATTTGTTAATTGATATCTACAAACAAGTTTTTATTTGTTATAGTTATTGTAGATTGATCGCGTTAGATTAGGTTATCGAGTTCGAATCAAGTTCTTAGCTTGTCAAAATCTAGATCAAGTTAAAATTTTAATATCGAAAAGTCGATTTGAGTCACGATGTTAATATCAAGTATTCGAATTAAGTCACGATGTTAATATCGAGTATCGACTTGAATTTTCGACTTAACTTGCCAAAACATAAAGCGATTTAGTAGTAGAATTTGTAGACATGAATTGTGTATTAAATTTTATGATTTTTTTCTTAAAATATTGCATAGTAATGCAATTAAATAATGCAAATAACAAGAAAATAATAAAGAAAAAAATTGTTTTGTTCTTGGCGCATAAATCTCTCGAAAGTCGTAACGTAATAAATTCAAAAATAGAAATTCTTGACATTATGACGACATTATCGATTGTTTAACGATTCGAGTTAATAATTCGAATTAAGTTAGAAATCGAGTCGATATCAAGTCGAGTTACGATATTGATATCGAGTATTTAAGTCGAGTCACAATGTTAATATCGAGTACTCAAGTCAAGTCAAAAAGTTGATATCGATTTCTAGCTTAACGATTAGTCTAAGTTATTACAACAAGCAAATTAGCTTTTCTTAATTAGTTTAACTTAGTAAAAGATAAAAACAATACTAATTAAACAACAATAATTAAAAGTATATCTTTAATATGCAAAAAGATTATTGTTGTTAAGTTGATTAAGATTTTGTTTGTTTTATTGCTATTGTATTTTGCAAGAAATAAACTAAGAAATCTATTATATTTATTTGATTTTATACTCTTTAAACAATTTAATTTTCTTACTCTATTTCAATATTTACAATAAAGCGTTTAAATAGTTTTCAAAAATTCGATTTTTATTGTAGAGAAGTTAAAAAGACAAATAGTAAAAGTTACAATTTATATAATACTAAACTCTAATACTAATTTTATTGCAGAGAAAAATTATACAAATAATAGCAATATCGACGCAAATAATAGCAATAGCAATATATTAAAAATTAAATTGCTTTTAACTTTGTACAAGAGAAAAGTTTTTGCAATTTGCTTTATATAATTAAAGTTTTTATTAAAAATATATATCGAAATTTTTAACAAATTTATTACAATTAAAAAAGATAAATATTAATATATATAATAGTAGTAGAGTATATTTTGAAACTTTCTAGTTTTAAACAAGCATATAAAGATATATAATTGCTTTACTCGAACAATTAAGAGATTCGAAAATAACAATTTTGATTTAGATACAAAGATTGCGCATTAGTTTGAAAAACAAAAAGATAAACAAAACTATTTATTGTTAGTAAACTAATCTTCGAGTCAAGTTATAATGTTATCTCTCTAGTTCGACCCAACGTCAAGATTGAGTCGCGACGATTTTTTGAAATTAAATTGCTCAAAGTAGTTTAGCGCGCTTCGTGCTAAACTACTTATAGTAATCGACTAAATTACTTTAAGCAATTCGATTCTTCGATTTTTTTTAACTTAAGTCTTGACATTTGCACGTGACATTTCCGGATTAACGCGATTAGTCTAATTGTTAGTAATAGATTTTGTATTGTTTGTTGCAAGAAATTGCACAAACAATTGTTCAAAAACAATAACAAAAAATAAATCTATATTAATAAAAGTAAAATTTGCAAAAAAAATTATATTTAAGAAAATTACAATTGTAAAAAAGAAGTCTATATCTAGTAAATTTGTTCAATCAATATTTGCTAAGTTTTGCAAAACAATAGTATTTAAGTTTAATATTAAAAATCTTGCAAATACAAGAAATTCTATATTTGTTAGCAAAATATTACAAGTATATATTTTTTTAACATTTTTATTGTTGATTTTTATTGCTAATTTTGTACTTATTAGAACAATAAACTTAATTACAATTGTTTGCTTTATTCGATTGTTAAAAAGATTGTTAATATTGTACTACGTTAAGAGCAATTAATTTGTTACATAAAATTTACAAAATTAATAAAGATTTAGAACGCAAATTTAAAGAGTGTATTAAATATATTTATAAATTAAGTACAAGCTTATAATAATATAGTCGAGTTGTTTTAATAAGTTCGACAAGTCTATTTTATGTAGACTAACTACGTTGACCCAAAAATGTCACGTGCAAATGCCAAGACTTGAGTTCAAAAAAATTCGAAGAATCAAATTGCTCAAAGTAGATTAATCGATTACTATAAGTAGTTTAGCGCAATACACGCTAAACTACTTTGAGCAATTCGATTCTAAAAATTTGTCGCGACTCAATCTTGGCGCAAAATTGAATTAGAGAGATAATATTATAATTCGACTCGACGATTAGTCTAATTTTATGCTCTTTGCTTATATATATTATTGTTGCGCTTAATAGCTAACGCGTATTTTACAATTATACAAGTTCGATAGCAATATTAATAACAAATATATACTTAGACAACAAAACTAAAATTGTTATTAGCAATAATAAAATAAAAAACAATAAAACAAATTTCGACAATAAATTGAAAAACTATATTTAAATTTTTAAGTAAAGTAGAATATTTTAACAAAAATAAAGAAGAACATAGAATTTAATAGAAAATGTATAATTTTTTTTCTATTGTACTAGTTGCGACAATTTCTATTGTTTAATTGCTATTCAAATTGACTAGACTCGAACTTTACTATATATTTAATTTTACACTATAGAATTTTTAAGAGTATCGCAATTGTATATATAAGTCTCAAAATCTCAATATATTTAATATATTATTTAAAATTTTATTGTAATTTTTATTTGTTTTTAGCAATAGAAAAAGATAACAAATCTATTATAATTTCGAGATAAACAATAGTAGTAGACTGATCGCGTCGGGTCAGATCATCGAGTTCGAGCCAGGTTCTCAACTCGCCAAGACCTAGGTCGAGTCAGGATTTTGATATCGAAAAGTCGATTTGGGTCACGATGTTAGTACCAAGTATTTGGGCCAAGTCAAAGGATAAATATGAAGTACTTAGCGTATAACCTAGTCCAACTCGCCAAGACTCGAAAAATTTAGATTATTTTTGAAAAAGTGCATTAATCAACTTAATCAAGTTGATTAATTTAATTAATTTGTTTATAATATTATATAGTAATGCATTTAGGTAATGCATTT
>JAABUQ010004098.1_pt1 | contig 25454 bp, 18 predicted proteins | sample 5560001 | NCBI WGS metagenome assembly JAABUQ01 (sample SAMN10711888, study PRJNA513371) | rock metagenome | isolation source: Antarctica rocks | place: Antarctica: Victoria Land, Finger Mt nord | collected 2015-12-18
TAATTACTAGATAATGCTTAGTAGTAATACATTTATAAGAGAAATTTCTAATATATTTATTAATTAATATAAATAGATTAACTATTTCTATTAAATTATTAATTAATTGTTACTAAAAATAATTAAATTATTACTAAAAATAATAAAATTTACTAAAAATAGTAGTCTTGACAATTCGGTTCGATTTTTCGGTTCGATTTTCGATTTAACTTTTGAAATCGAATCGAATTGTCGATTTCAACTTTAGAAATTAAATTGTCAAGACTTTCGATTCGATTCGAATCGAATTGTCAAGATTCGATTCAATTTCTTGAATCGAACTCGATTTCCCGAACCGATGCGATTAGTCTATTACTACTAAGCATTATCTAGTAATTAATAAAAAATCTAAATTTAAACTTAATTTATACTATTTTTAGTATTCTTGACATTTTTGACGATTTGATTCGATTTCAATTTTTGAAATTGAAAATCGACTCGATTCGATTTGATTCGATTTCAAAATAGTTGGAATCGAATCGATTTTCGATTCGATTCCTAAAGTTGGATTGTCGATTCGAGTCGATTCCAAAAGTTGGAATCGAAAACCGAACCGACGGTCAGTCTATTGCAAACAATAGATCTTTCTAAGATTATGTAGTGCTTATGTTCGAATGTGAATATCCTCTCCTAGTCGGATTCCTGCGATCCCATGCTTTTCTCTCATTAAGCGCCATTGCCCTTTTATGGTTGCTTTCCTTGTGATGGCACAGTAGCGATGCTTCGGAGGGAAGTGCTGCAACGTGGCGTGTCACATTGATCGTTCGGGACGCTCTTGGCGGACGGGTGCTGGCATCTGCAAGGTTGGTGAAGATCTCAATACCACAAATCATGATTGTCTAGGTACGCCATTGGCCGTCGCTCTGAGCATACTATCCCTTTCCTCGTGTTGAAGGGGCCGCTTGGCATTGCAGGGAGGGGGAATAGTTGATCCGGCCGTCTTGGCATAAAATTAATACTAATCGGTGAGCGCCTCCACGGTAATAATTCCTATTCAGTCAACATCATACCTGCTTAATTGATTCGATTCTTCATCCAATGAACTATTGCTCTATCACATCACATATACATACTATGCTTCCCAGTAAGCGCATGCACGAGCCCTCCTTACGGCCTCCGCCCTCGTCGCCGCCGCCGCCGCCGCCGCCGCATTTGGTCGTCACCCTGGAAGTGGTTCTCTTGAAAATTCCTGGCACATCGATGACGCTCAGATGATCTTCTTTCGGCCCAGAGATCTCAAGACGCAGGAAACCGTTAGGAAACGTACTTTCACGCCGGACTCATCCGGTGCGAGGCCCATCACGGTGTTGACCTGGTCAAGTCATTACTAGAACCGAGCTGTGAAGAGCGTATGTGCCTGTTTCATGATGTTGGCAAAAGAGCCCGCGTCCAATGATCGAAAATCATTCGCAGTCGAAGCACGACAGGTAATCTTGTGTTCTTCAGTTGCAGTTTCAGCGGGAATCACTGAGACCGATACTCGGGTCTCTTGGGATCGCCGAAAGGTGATTTGTGTGGCGAATCGGGTACAAAGTCCACTCTCTCGGGGAAAGGGGAGATTCGTTAGTGCTTCCAGAACAGAGCTCTTGCCACTTGATTGATCACCGACGACGACCAGCTGCGGAAGATCGACGTATTCTCCTACATTGCATGTAAAAAGCCGATCGATCTTCTTAAGCAGATCCGGGCTTGCAAGCCCGAAATTCGAGCCTTCTCCATCCATGGTCTCGTAGATGGAGAGCAAAGACCAAGGGGATGGCTTTCTGAATTGATATCGATAGCCGGGTCGATATTTGTATGCTTTTTCAAAACGTGAAAGTCCCAAGCTCAGAGAGCGAAATCTGAGGGTGAGATCTGCGCGCATGATTGGAGATTCTGGACGATGGATGGAGGCTCATCTTTAGAGGAACATGTTGCCCCCTTGCCTCTCGCTATCTGAGTCGCGGTCCTCTTTAGATATGTGGTCATGTCGTGGTAGGCAATTACGATTCCCCTTGCTGGCCTTCACAAGCCCCTTGGAGCCAGAGGTCTAGGGCCTTGCTGAGACATGGTGCGCCGAGGAGCGAATGCTGTTTGACTTCACCACCTCCCTAGAGCCGTTCGAAGGCTTGATACCAACTCGCTGCCGGCCTTCTTTTTCTTCTTTGAATATTGTCTGCCCTCTTGCTTACTTTCATGCCGTCTGACTGATGGCTTATAATGAGTATGAATCAGGTTTCGATTGCATTCACTGTAAAAAATCCAAAGGGACCTGGCTCCTCTATCGCTCATCTCGATTCACATTCGTAACCTTCTATGACGGTTGTCCGCCATTTCTGGACACTTCTATTCCTTCAACGTCTCCATTCTGCTACTTCGAGCCCATTGTATTGACCTTATACTATCCCTTCTCGTCGTTCAAGATGCCCACCTCTTTCACAAAATAACCTTTCTTCCTTTCAAATATCGCATCTTTATCACCACCATCTATCTGTGAAGCGTACACCGAAAGTCAATATCTTTTTCTCCCCCTTCCTTTTGCAAAGAAAACACAGTCCACCCCCCACCTCTATAGACAACCGCAGTCCCACCTTTTCCCAAAGCTTATCTCCCTTCCTCTCCCTCCCTCAACCCCCCATCGAACCCCCCTTATCCTGACTCCAATCCGGCGGTAAACTACCCGTCCCATTTGGGGCATTCCACTCCTTCAAGGCCTCCGGCAAACTCACGGGCGGTGCCCCACGGATGGTGAACTCATGATTATCAAAGATCCACTTCTGGAACCATCGTCCACTCGCCACACCTTCAATTTTCGCATGGGATGTGTCCGTGTAAATGTCACCTCGAGCTGGCAACGGGCCGTGCGCGAAGGGGTTCCAGGTGACGGGGTCGGAGTTGCTGCAGAGGAGAAACTGTCTTAGTGTCTGTTCTATCCTTTGGGAGGAGGAACGGAGGAAGAACACAATGTCTAATGACGGTGTGGGGTGATACTAGAGCGGTTTGGGCAACTTACTTGAGACTGACAGTCAGATACAATGGCTGGTAAGGATCAACAGTCATCCTTTCCATCAACACATTAACATTCGGGTCATCACAATTAAATTGCTTCGCTACGGGTGGCCCCGTGGCGGCGACTTGAGATGCTTCGCTGGCGTTCCATGTTAAATCGCAGTCTACCGGGCGCCGGGGATGGTGCCTCGAGCGCCAAGGTAGACGGTCTCTTCCATGTAATTTGGGAGTCTTGTGAGTTGAACGAGTTCGATGTCGTAGATTTTGTAGGTTGGATCGGCGAGGACTAAGGGGGTGAGGAGGAGAAGAAAGGGGAGGAGGAGGGTGTCGGTGCGGCGTATGGTTGCGGTCATGTTAACGTGGTGTTAATGGAGACGTAAGGTGAGAAAGAGATCGAGAGATCAATTGCGTTGTAGTGCTGTGTGACACAAGAAATGAGAGCGCGAGAGCAGGAATTCACAAGCAAGGCTATTTGCGTCTCTTCCATTGAACAGCTGTGCTCCCACTGCGTTCCAGTACTGTATCAGTCAGTGCAAAATCGCTTTTTACTAGAAATACCACACGCAACCTTGCGCGATTGTTCAATGGCAATGGGGCGCATTTTGTGTGCATGATATATCGAGCTTTCGGCCCCAGGGTCCGCTCTCCGGGGCCTGAGACACACGCTTTCCACCCCATATGTCATTCCACTGTCCCCAAACACATGCCTCGGTCTAAAGGCTGGTTTCAACAAGAGATCTTCTCGAATTCCACAGCCATTGTGCACGCTTGTATTCCCGAAGCGCTGGCGAAGATGAAAGGCGTGAAGAATTTGGACATTGGATATACGAAGGACATTGGATATACGAAGGACATTGGATTGGCGGAGACCATTGCGCGTATATTGGGCGCGAATCAATTGGTCACACAGATGTGTCCCGAGGGTCGTACACTCAACTTGAATGGGGATGAGTAGAAGTTGTGGAAGGCCAGAGGCTGGAGAATGGATGGAGCGCTCGCAAATAAGATCCTGGGCAACTTTGACGATGGAGAAGCAAAGATAGGGCACGTGGAGAACAGCAGTGAAGCGATGCCATCGACAATGACATCTGCTGGTTTGCCCTCGATAGGTACCTCATTCGGCCAGCCATAGACAGGTTCGCGATCGACCGGTTCCAAAAATGGGGCTCGATAATGCTCCATTTCCTTTTCCGTCAGGGCTCGGACAACACTTCCTGGGAGGACTTTCTCGACGAAGACATTCTCCTCAATAAGGAGCTTCCGCCCGACTTCTGGAGGGCCCCGGAACGCCTGGAACGTGCTTGTCATGCCACCTTTGTCGAGAATTACCCACGTTGGCATAGGCGGAATGAACTCCATGAAGGCTAGGCCTGCTAAGCGATGCTCGTTGCGACGTGCCCAATGAAACCCCAGTGCGGAACCCCAATCGTGCAAGACGAGGATGACCGTCTGGTTCTTCGGGACGACTTCGGCGATAAATTCATCGAGATAAAGGGCATGTTCAATAAACCGGTATGACAAATGGGGAAGCTTGTCCGATGCACTTAGCGCTTTCACAACGGTTGTCGCCCCTTGGCCTTATTTTTCGATCCCCGACCCCAACTTCTGGCAAGATGATTTTGGTCAACTTTCGCATTTCTTGATTAAAACATATAAAATTAATCAATTATTACTCTGGACACTATGCGCTTTCTAAAACTGCTTTGCTTATAAGTTTTGATCAAGAATCGCTAGAGCTATAGAAACTGCAAAATTTGTTGACATGTAATATTACTCTGAACACTATACGAAGTTCAAGTCGATCTTTGTTTTTGAGACATGCTCTGAAACACAAAAACTTTGCAATTAGATAACTTTCTCAATGTTGACTTAAACTCTATCAAAGATGTGCTATTAAAAGCGCAAAGTCCACTCTATCAAACGTAAGATTTTGATAGTGATAAATCAAGGAATGCGAAAGTTGACCAAAATCATCTTGCCAGAAGTTGGGGTCGGGGATCGAAAAATAAGGCCAAGGGGCGACAACCGTTGTGAAAGCGCTAAACCCATGCCGATGAGGTCCGGAGCAATGCAACACGTCTGGCTGGAGACGTGAGGAATTATGTTCCGCCATAAGTACGAAGAGGTTCGGTTGCCGTGGAAGAAGAGCATAACAGGTCGTTGTTGCTAAGAGTGCTTTGTCGATGCAGTGTCTACGTAGGCCATTTCGGCATTGAGGACCTTGACGCGCTGGAGGGTGAAGGGGAAGTCGGGTAGGATTTCATGTTCGACCATGGTTGCTTACGGTTTGCTGAGTGACCTGAACGGTGAAAGGTGGGATAGGAACTTTTGCTTGTGTCTTTCGTCTTTGGGTTGAGTAAGACGATGGTAGCTGAAAGAACACGAGTTGACGGTTGCGAATAAGATCTAGATAATGGACATTGCGATGCTGAGCTGGAGAAGATCCAAATCGAGGAGGCTTGGTTATGATTAAATCTTAACCACAAGTGCTTAAGATCTCTTTTATCGTCCTCGCTGTGGGCCTCTCAAGGATTCTATATGCCTTTCTTACATGCGAGCAAGGGCATTAGACTACACAATCTAACCCTCTGCCCGAAAGGGCGGGCTCTACTGGTGGTGACTCATTTCTGAGAAATGTGACCTGTCTCGGTATGGTTAGATCGATCGCCCCTCAAAGGTGGATTAGTCAACATCGAGCTTCGTCCGAGCTCCGTCCGAATCTCGTCCACAAGGGCCACAGCATCGATGTGACATCGCATAACTCGACAAATCACAGTTCCAAGCCTCCTCTTCATCAACCATGCCATCCGCAATCTCAACAAGAGAAGTCGCAGGCTACACCATGGCGACCCTGATCCTGCTTGGCGGCATCCGCGCCATCGCCCAACCAGTCGCCCAAGCCGACGTCTTCGGCGTCCCCATCTCGTCTCAGACGACTGACTATGTGGTGGTGATGGGCGGTCGGAACATCACCTTTGCGCTCGCCATTGCACGCCTCCTCTACAAGCGCCGATTGCACGCCGCTGGCGTCGTCATGACTTCCTCCGTCCCTATTGGTGTCGTTGACACGTACCTTGCGTGGAAGCAGGGGGGCTGGCTGGGATCGGGGACTTTGAGCCATCTGGTTGGTGATGGTCTGTTTGTTGTTGTTGGTTATTGGTTGATGCGGTGATTACCGGACTGGAACGACTGTTTGAGGCCGGCTTGGATGGTCGGAGTCCAGGAGGGCATGTAGCCGGCGCGACCGGTAGCACAGAATTCCTATCATTGAGCAAGGCGTGCCTGGCTGGAGACCAACGCATCGTCGTACGAACGAGACGAAAAACGGGGCGAGAAGCAAGAAGAAGCGGCTCGAGCTCGGACTGTGCAATGTACTGTAGAGGCTTCTCATTCAAGACTGGTAATGCAGGTCATCGGATGGCATTTCTTACCGTCAATGATCCGTGAAAGCTTTCTTCGGCTGGCGTCAACACTCGTATCGAGCATGTTTCTGATCTTCAGGCTCTTCAAGCGATTCTTGATGTCTGATGCGGGCACGACTGCGTCCAGCATCTCGTTGACAAAAATGTTGCAAAACTTTGCCACGGCGTCAACATGGGGTTCAGCAAGCGTCTCCCAGGGACTCGACTGCTCCCAGAAGAGGCTTCTGATGAGCAAAGGGTTGTATGTGCCTGCCAGCTCAACAGGGGATCTGTTCATCTAGGTCGCCAAAGCGAAACCTGGAAGAAGCCCCACTGCACAAAAGAGGCTACGCACGCAAAAAGGTCTTACGAACCGTCGCCGTGTTGTTCTAAAGTGCATAATGCTCGAGAGGCGACATCGTTCGATCTATCCAAAAGGCAATCTCATGTTTCTTATTCGCTTCACTTTTCTGGCAAGCCGCCATCTTTACATTAATTGGATCGCGTTCATTAGGCTTAATATCTCGGCAATAAGGGAAAATCTCTGAAAAGCGCTGGTCCTTTTGAGGAATCCTCAACATTACTGGGAATCTATTAGATAATTCAAGATAGATTCAAATCGAATAGCTGCTTTAAAGCCGCTTTTAAGAAACTATTAAATACTAACAGATATTTGCGTTTATTTAATAAATATAATATATATATATACTTATTTCCTAAGCGCCTATTAAGTAGTAATTTTTAGATCGATTTATTTAGTTTTAAATAATTTATTTTTTAATCACGTGATATTTTAATCCCGTTTTAAAGGCGAAGCGCTAGCTAACTATATTAATTTCGGCGTTCGTATCGAAATACACCTTATAAGAAATATAGACCCGTTAACGATTTTTCTATAAGTTCTTTTTATAAGGAAGTAAAACCGTCCTATTAAAGATTAGCGTAAGGGTAAAATTTATTATTTCTGTAAGAGAGCCAATAACGATTGGCTCTAAAGGGTCTAGTAATAATGTAAAGTCCAGTAGGGAGTTCAATTGCTCGATTTGATAGTAGAACTATTCTCTAAAGAAGAGGAAGGAAACAGGGTGGGAGTCTCCTTTTTAAAAGAGGGGGAGACACATAGCGCCATCGCAGCCGTTCCGCTGCCACCGCTATCCTGACTAGATTGTATCAGGATGCTGTTTCTCACAATTTCCCTTCCCGGTAACGCTTTGTAAAAATTTCGTTATTTTCATTCCGCCTCCTTTTTACGCTTGTTATTAATAATAAAGAAAATATAATTATAACGGGTTTTAGCACGGAAATAAGAATTTATAATATTATTTGCTAAATGCTTAAGAGTCGAGTTTTCCGCGCCCTTACCTATCTGGAACTTATAACGCTTATATTCTTTTCCCCTCTTATGGATCTTCTTACCGCTGTTGCAAGCGAGGTCCAATCTTCTTATCGTTCGTGCCGGCCTGGGCCGTCGTGGTGCTATAGCCCTTCAGACTTGGCGGATAAAGGCGAGAGGAGAGTTGCCCCACTAACGGTAGAACACCGCACGATATACGCATCTGTAAGCCCATAAATATCGCCAAGCCTTATGATTTCTGTCTCGGGTTCACCCTTCATCCAGCATAGGGTGAACGCCGCTTTGCGCTCGCGCGATGCTGGCGACCGTCGCGAGAGCCTGGGTGATCCTGGGTGATGCAGGTGCTCCTAAGGTGACTGCGCCTGGGTGATGTGGGGGGAAGCTCGCTAATAAGCAATCCCGCTAATCTACATATGGAAGGAGCTCCCTGTCTATTCTCAGAGCGTTTTCTACTTGAGACTCGCCGTGCCAACAATTTGCAAACATTCATACGCATCATTGCGTTGCTCATATTTTCACTATGGTCCCTTCCATCCACGATCAATGGCCTGCACTATGTTACTATCGCCTTGCGCTTGGCACGCTTCTGTGCGCAGCAGTCCTCTTCCCATCCCTCTGCCAACCGGCGCTGTCAGGACTTTGGCAGTACCTCTACAAGTCTTCATTTTATCGCTTTTCGGGCTTCGAAACGCTTTTGACAATCATCAGTTATATAATCATTTAACCACTGTACACGTACAAATTCGGCAAGCACCCCCATCTTCGAATCGACGTCCGCGGCAGGCAAAACGATGCCATTTCGCATCCAAAGCTCCCCAAGATGCTGCGACCGCAACAACGGCTCGGCGAGATAGCGGTCTACATTGGACCTCTGCTTTTCCTAGATTTCATGCTGGTCAAAAAATTCGCCGGGGTCCCAATCGAGGACATTCGAGCCTCAGCAGGCTATTCCCCCATCCCAGAGGTGCGAGTGGATAACCTCAGGCCCACTGGCGCTGCCACCCCCCAAATTCCTTCAACATTCCTGCTCCCAACCCTCCATAACTTCTCGTCGACATCATTGATTCAAACCCGCCGTGCGCTTCCGCCTCTACCGCCAACCAGTCGACAGCTGGTCTTACAACTCGCCGCGGCCTTCTTCATCTACGACGCTCTCTTCTTCTACATTCACATCGCTTTTCACCGCCTCAAGCTTCTCTCTCGAATCCACCTCCCGCATCATACCCATGGCGAGATGCATCCCCAAGTAACCAACAAGCTCTCGGTCACAGAACGTGTGTCTCTCATTATGCTCGCTAATTTTGCCCTCAATATCATTAGCTCGCATGTCCTGACCCGGACCTGTTTTGTTCCAATGTTCGTGTGGCTATTGGTTGAGGTGCATTGCGGGCTGGAGCTACAATGGGGATACGATAAATTGTTGCCACGGGGTTGGGGGGCAGGGGCAAGGGCGCATGCGTGGCATCACAAGACGGGGCAAGGAGGGTACGCACCGTTCTTTGGGTGGTGGGATGCTGGATTGGAAATGCTTGATAGCTGGCGAAGCAATGAACGTCTGTAGATCAGGGCGGACAGCCACGTGGTAATCATAGATGTTCGAGCAATTGCAATGTACCTCCGTGAAGGCTCCCACGAGCTGGCAGCATTCCATTCCCAAGCCGCTCTCTGTACTCTCTAAAGGAGAGTGCCTGTGCCATTTCCGGAATGCAACGGCCACTTGACTCGGGCCAACAGTCGTTCGTGCAAAGTCTCCGAGTTCAGTGAGGGAAGTCGCGCCCCTCCTTCCCAAAGTATCTTTGTCAGCAAAAGTGTCTACCTGTTTCAATGTCTCCATCCTGTGTAGTTGTTTGGAGTTAGTCAATCTAGCGAAAAGGGTTCACAATCAACCGCAGAGCTAAGATTAAGAGGGTGGAATGGTTTGAAATCGTCCCTAGTTTTAAAAAGTGGATAAAATAACGTCATATCACATGCAGATGCGTACAATGGTTGCGGGGTAGTACGTCTTCGAGTTGCCCCTCAGTGCAGCGCTCCCAGGTGAATGCTCTTCCACCAACGCGCGGTGAAGAAGCCCGCAAATCTCCTGGGAGCCCTAGACAATGTTTTCGAGATTGAATCAAACCTTTGCCTTTCATTCCTCTCCTGAAGCTTTCATCTCTTCTCGTCTCGAGGCGATGACTATCGATAACTCAGAGCTACTTGCCCCCAACTCACCGCATGAAAGACAAGGTGTTATCCAAGCATCAATACTTAATCGCAATGTTCACATTGTATCTTCCTATCGGTTATGCAGGGCTATTCTACAGCATTCATCCTCTGTTGGTGGGCAGCCTTCTGGTCTGGTATCATGCCTGCAGGACACGGAACATGTATTCACAGTGGGACCGGCTTATACACAGCTCATGTCTGCATTCTTCCCTGCCCCTAATCTCCTCCTTGAGGACGGGGAAACACATGCCTTCCACAAGAGCCAATGGATGTCTCAAGTGGGAAAGCTGCCCTCAGATGCTGCCCCGATTGTTCGTCCGATCGCTACAAGGCTCATACGTACCAAGCTGCAACCAGATCGGAACATTGACCTTTACAACGTATTGAAGTCATTCTCGTGGGATTGTATGCTCGGAATCTTCCTAGGGCTGGATTCCGAAAGAGATGGCAAAGCATTTTCTGAGGTTGAGTCAGCGCAGGAAGACTTGCTCCGCGGTCAATTCTCTCTGTTCCCAGTGCCAGTGGCAACGCCGTTCTGGTCATCAGCTAGAAGCAAAGGCCTCAAAGCAGTCTCTAGGCTTCAGCAGATCCTGACAGAGCGCGTCCATTTGTCGCACCGCCATGGCAGTTGTCCATATCTTAACGGACATAGGCATATCAACGATGCAACCTTAGCGTCGCATTGTCTGTTGTTCACAAGTAGTATTGTGAACAAGGCAATTTCGTCGCTCTTGACAGCGTACATGCTCAATATATTCCTGGGTAAAAATGAGGGGCAGTCTTTGGCCAGCCTTCTACGGCAGCATCCATCTAATAATCGACAAGCCATGATGAGAAGTATCCTACTCGAGACCGAAAGACTTAGCCCTCCAGTGATAGGTGTTATGCGCAGAGTTGCGCATGACGTGACACTGAAGGGCGCCATGGACGGCGGTAGTCCGTCTATTATTCCGGCCGGTCACGACATCTGGCTCTATTTCTCCAAGGCAAATCGTGATGAAATGGTTTTCAAGAATGCTGGAACTTTCGTATGGAATCGTTTCATGAAGGAGGACAGCCTGGAAAGTGTAGGACTAGCTTTCGGTGACGGTGCGAAATCTTGTCTGGGGAACGAACTCGTGAGACAAATTTGCTTGATCGTTGCCCAAGAATTTGTTGATTCGGGAATTGACCTGACCGGCGATATCCAGGCAGATGGCTTGAAAGCATGGTTGGGATGGGTCCCAAATGTAGATCCTGCAGTGCTTGCCAGAGACATGAAGCAGTTGCCTTGTCAGAGACCGAGAGAGCCTGTGACAGTGAGGATTCGGCTTCCACCCTCAGCCTCAGATGGTGAGGAATCTAGTCCTCATATCAGCTTGCACGCTTAAGGTCCCTCTCAATGAAATTTTTTACGGCCATGAGAAACCAGGCCGAGTTGACTATAGCCATGGTTGCCGTCCCTGCCTTGCAAGGAAGTCGCAGCTTCCGAAAGCTTTCAAATGCAGACAGTCGTTGTTGGCTGCCGAAGGTTTTGAGTACGTGGTAGATCAAGTAGACACGGCAGACTCCATAGGTGCAAAGGTACCCAATCGTAGCCGTCGCAATTGCCCGACGATTTGTCGGACGGAAGTTTATCAAATACCAGCGCACGGTTCCGAACGGAGAGGAGGCGTTCATGAGCATCAACATCACAAGAACCAAGATACCCTTCTCCCTACCCTTTGAAATGTACCATTGCAGCGTGACCAGAGGTAATGCTAAGCCAGCGTGATGCCATGATAAATGGCGGCCAAGTGGTGATCCTTGCACCATTCCAGCTTGCACCAATCTTTTGCTCTTGTGGAAAGCATAGCGGAGGAGGACCGAGTCTTGCAGCAAGTATGCAGTCTCCAGCGCCATGATAGCATTGCCGAAATTAGATTTGGTAGCGATAATCGGGAGATCAGAATCTGGCGATAGAGCAGCTGCCGTGTCGGGCGGAGGAGTAAGAGCAGCGTGATTGCCGCGGAGACACATGCCAGCGAGAAGCACCATGAAGGTGCAATGAACGAAGGAGATAATTTCTCGTGATAAGGCAAGTCGAGACGGAGTCGCGCCCTCAGGTATAGACAGGTAGAAGGCCAGAGGATACAAGGCCAAACCTGCGGCGAAGAAGGTTGGGGGGGTGGCAGAAGCGTAGCCCATGTTGATAGTGGTATGGTGAATCGTTGGTAGCTTGCTGAGACCAGGAGGCAGAACGTTGCTCCTTGACTTGGCTGAGGAAGATGTGTGGTTATGGTATGCTTCAGGAGAATGATGTAACTCAAGGATAAGACTTACTCGTAGTGGCCCATTTATGCACCACCACCCCGTTATGCACCCCCTCTTAACGCCGATATTGCCGGTAGAATTTTTCATCTTTAAACTATGCCCTCTTACCACCTTTCCTTTGCGCAGAAGAGTTATAGTAAGTATTGGCGATATTTTTTAAGCTTAATTTATTTTCAATTCGGTGCACCATCTTTGGTTCTCTTTGTGTCAGATATAGGGACAATTCCTGAGCTTTTGTGATAAAGAGCACTTGGAAGTTCAACTTCGACTATCGCAGCTCGGGAGCTTCTATAATGCAGGCGTTTTCTAAAATATAATACTGCGCAATAATCACCCCTCCCCACCAAATTAGATGACATTGCCACCTTAATTTTCGAAGAACAAGAGTTGATCTTATTGTCACAATTTGTATCTTATTGTCGCTATCTTCTTGTTATTAAACGTAGATCTTATTGTTATCGCGATTGCTTTTAAAAAATGTCTCTCTACTTTTATTAAATTTTGATAGCAATACTATTAAATAATTCGAGAAGCAAAGAGATATTTTATTGTTACTATTATATATAGTAGTATAGAGTAGTATAATCAATAAATTTATATTTAGTTTTTCTTTTTTTTATTATTCTCAAATCTACGTCTTTGTTTGCGAGAAAATCTCTCAACAATATTATTTATTTTGTCGACAAATTTTTGCAAAACTATATTTACTTTTTTTTAATAGAATCGATAAAATATACTAGCTATTCTATCTATTTAATAATAATTAATATATACTTTTTTTTTATTTAATTTGTTGTTTGTTTTGCAATTTTATAGTAGCAATTCTTAATTGAGTTAAGAATTTTGCGTATTTTTAACAAATACTTGTTAAAAGTTTTAATAGTCTTATATATATTTTTAATAATATACTTCTTTGTAATTAATTTGTAGATTTCGAATTTATTGTTTTTAAATATAAATATCTATTAATTTTAATTATATAAGATAAAAACATTGTAGAACAATTAATACTAACAATAGAATATACAATCTATCGAACAAATTATATTGTTGTCTAGTTTTTTTACTAGAGAGATTTTTGTATTAATATTTGTTTGCTTTATTAATTTTAACTAATTTACAAAAAAACTTTAAATAGAGTTAAAAAATTTATAAAATTAGAATAAATTATATACTTGACAAATTGTATAATATATTAGTTTTTTTTTGCTTTCTTGCTCTATTATTCTATTAATTATCGATATATATAATATAAGTTGCGCAACTCTAAAGAGTAAACTTCTATATTGTTGCTTTTTCTATTAAATAATTAGTCTCTATTATACAAATAAACAAAAAGCTTTAGTTAAGATATATATTTTTTGTATATTTCTTTAGAGATATTGTTACGAGATTTATGTCTAATGCTCTTGTCAAATAGCAAGAGAACGTTTGACGTCTATTAATAACATTTGCTCTTAAACAATTAGATATAACTTGATTGTTAACTTAGTTCTTAGAGAATTATCTTTACAATTATTATAAATGTTTGCCTTGTTTACTTGCATGTCTTTTTATCTTGCTTAGTTGTTTTGTCTAGTTGCTTTGTCTATCTAGTTGTTATTCTTTGTCTAGCAAATAATAGCTTCAACGTATAATTCGAGTCAATTGTTCGTCTAATTTAGACGAACGACACTAATTATTAATTCTTTTATCTAGTCTCGCATTTATTACTAAACATTAGGTTATTATATTAGAGTCAACATTTATTTACGTTTCGCAATTACTAAATATTAAATTATTGTATTAGAGTTAACATTTGTCTATCTTTTGTAATTATTAAGCACTAGATTATTGCATCAAAGTTAATATTCGCTTGTCTTTCGCAAATGTTTACTTAATTGTGTTAAGATATCTTTCTTAGCTAAACTAGCTAATCTTATTCTTTTCGCTCTTACTTATTAAATCTTGCAATTTTGCACTATTGAACATTAATATATTTCTTGCATTAGTAAGTCAATTAAACTAAGAGTTAAGAAGCTCTTTAAACTTTTGTCTTGTTTGTCTTTACTCGAATTGATAAGCAAAACTTATCGTTCTACTTAGTTTGCTTAATCTAGTAAAGATAAACAAATTTAATTAATTAAATAAGCAATCGATAAAATTTTACTTAAACGAGCAATTAATAAGTTCGAAAGAATGCAATAAGCAATTTTACTTAATACGATTAACAAAGTTTTGACGAAAAAATTATTACTTGTTATAGCTTACAACAAGTCTTTAACAAAGACATTATTATCTATTGTTTTTAATTATTAGATTTCGAAGATATTATAATTTGTTATAGTTAACGTCGTTACTTTAAAGACATTACTATCTTCTATATTAAACAACATTATTTCAAAGACATTATTAGAGTTGTTAGCAAGACAATTATTTAAATATTAAAACGAGCAACTTGAGCAAAAGAATCTAAACGTCTATTTTGATAACATTTTAAATCTAGAATCTTTTAATTCGATTGTTGTCTTAAAGCATTTTGACGAAGTTCTTGTCGTTTAACGAAATAAACTTGCGTTTTCAAGCATCTTAAGTCTTGTCTTTTTATTCGCATTTTCTATTTTACTTGCGTTATTAAGTAAACAATTAATAACTAACTTTTTCGACAAATTAAGAAACGACAAAACTAGCGAATTAAACAACGATAAATCGCGCAAAGACAAATTAGCGAACGTTGACAATTTACATTGTCGAAAGCGAGCTTTCTTTCTTAAGAAAGATAGCATAAATTGTCGTTGTTAATCTAGAATTAATTAGACGAGTTTCGAAATAAATAATAGATTCAAAATAATAAATTTACGCTCTAATAATTCTTTGCAAAGTAATTGACAACAATTTGATCAATTTAGTCTTGTCGCACATTGGTACAATTTATAGTTATTTAACTTATTTGACGCTAGACAACATGCTTAATACAATTAATAACAAGATGTCAAATCTAATGTCTTACAATCAAATGCTTAATTTATTTACTTTTCGATAACTTAATCGAATATAATTACGCTTAATAATATAGATTCGCAACAACAACAACAAGAATTTGTTCGACAATCTCTTAACGTTCAAGTCAATTTAATAACTTTTAAATAGATTTTGTTTTCGCAACTTAATTTTGCAATCTTTAAATAAACTTTAATTTCGCAATTCAACTTTGCGACTTTTAAGCAAACTTTATTTTTTATAGTTTTCGATCTAAACTAGTTGCGAACTATGTTGCGTAAAAAAGATTAACGCTCTTTCGTAAAGCAAATATAACATTTGTTTCGAAATAAATCGACTAATTTTCGTCGCGCTTCTAGATACTTTAATAAGTTTTTATAGAAAAACATAGATATATCTCTTAGTCGATTTAAGGCGTCTAATTTAAATTTTTTATTTAAACGATCTAAACAACTATAAGTTAAGCAATATTATTTTTGCTTATAAGAAAACAATATATAGAGAAGTCTTTATCTTTATTGAGCGTATAGATAATTACGTACACGTTATTGACAAATTCGTTGTTCGAGATAATCTTTTTCTTTGTCTTCGTAACTTTGTTATAACGTAATATTTTAAAAAGATAAACGACTTTAAACGTTAAACGTTTCGAAGTCTATTTCTTTTGAACTTTATCAATAAATTGCAAAATCGCTTTAAAATAAAAATTAACAAAACATTTAACAAGTTAATATTAAAGATCTTTATTATTAAAGATGTTAAAACCAAACAAGAAATTATAAGATATTTATAAAACATTATTCTTTATGCGCAATTAACAAATATCGAAGAAATTTAAAAGCAATTAATTTAAGTATAAAATTAACTTAAAATAAAATAGCGTTTTATTGTTAGCATATTTATTGCTTACACATTATTTTAAAACTTTATTAAGAAATTTGACGCAAAGTGCGAGATGTAAAAGACAATGCTTGCTTATTGTTCTAGCTAGCAAAATTCGAATCGATTAAATAGACGATTAAAAGAACAAATTGTTCGTCAACTTGCATTATATGTGTCTCGCTTAATCTATTTCTTTCGTATGTTCTTTTATTAGTAATTTAATTACGCGTATTTTTCTTAATAATAGTTCGCAAACTACGAATATTCTAAACAATCTATGCAAAACTTGCAAAATTTTAACAAGTAACTTCGTCAATTAATACAATAGACGTTGATACAATTCTAAATATTAAAGTCTCTTGCAAAACTCGCAATTACAACAACGATAAATTCTTTCGCAAATAGTTAAAGCAAAAATTCTTACTATTAAAATTAAAAAACAAGAGATAAACAAAACAACGCACAACAAAATCGAGACAACTATTAAGATAAATATTGCAAAAATTATTGCAATAGCTATTAAAGCGACTACGAACAAATAATAATTTATTAAGTTTTCGTTGTAACAACATACTACGCGAATTTTACAAAATATATAGAATTCGTTTATTATTTTATGTTCTTCGAAGATTTTACAAATTATTACGACGATTCTTGTATAAATACGACAACATATTATGTTGTTAACGATTAATCGAAAGAAATATATTATGTCGAAAAGAAAACATTAGCAATTATTTATATAATTAACTTGTTATAAGAAGTAACTTACTAAACGAATGCAATGCATGTTAAGTTAACGTTAATGTTTTTTCTTCAATTCTTTAAATGCAAAAGTTGTGCCTTAATTTTTTTATCAAAAAACAAGCTTTTTTAGTATATTGAAAATAGACACAATAAGATATGTTGTCGAAAATTTATTAAGACATTCTATGTTAACTTTGTTTTTATTAAGACAAATTTTATCAACTTAGAGTTAATCAAATTAGACGCTTTATTATTGCGTCAAGATAAATTAACTTTTAAGCGTTAATACTATGCGACATGTTAAATAACATTCTTATAAAAAACATCTCGTGTGCTATTTACGTCGACAACGAATGTACTATATTATTAATTAACAATAACTTTTTTAGTAACTTAAGACTAAAGCATCTTACGAGACAATTTAACGTCGTTGTATTCGTACGCGACATTAAGAACAATAAGTATTTAATCAACAATTATTTTCGACTTTCAATATATCTTTAAAGCAAAATAAACGACAAAATAGTTGTTGCTTACTTTTGTTAAAAAGTTTACATCGTAAAAAATCTAAAAACAAAACTATTGCTTAAAATAAATATTATTAATCTTAAATGTATAGTTGTTGACGCAAATAGACGAAAACTAATTATTAAAAGTTGTTAAAATTTAAAGACAATGCTAGAGATAAAATAAAAGAACAACATTCGAATAAAACAAGTCGTCAAGATTAAAAAAAGTCTTGTAATTGTTGCTTATTTTATTTTCGAAATTTTAATAATAGTACGAGACAAAATCTTGTCCAACAAGAACTATCTTTTTGAATTGATTTTGCTCGACGCTTATTTTTATGTCGCAAATAAAAAAATGTCTTTCGTATATATTTGTAACGATTGTTTTGTATCTCTTTGCATTTCGCAATACGCGACGTTGAAACGTTTGCTAAAATTTAAGAAGTAAATTTATTATTAAGTTAACTTTAACGAAGAGAGTTAAACAACTAAAGAAGATATCAAGATTAATATGTTTAATAATAACTATTAAACGAATTTAATTAATAACGTTTATGTTTACGACAATCTAGACAAAATTATTGCACTTTAGCGTCTCGTTAAATAATTGCATGTCTTGTGAAAGAATACTAGCAAAACTATTAATCTTGTTAAGAAAAACTAAATGTTAATTTTATTAAATAGCGACTAGAACTTTACATCAACGTTAAAGATAAAATATAAGATTTATTTTTTAAAAAAATGCGATCGCAAGATAGTTGATAAAGAATTCGACAAATTGCATGTTCAAAACAAAATAATGTAATTGATCAAATCTTTGTCGTTCGAATTTTTTATCTTCGTAATTTGACGAATTTTATTAAACGAAATTCGAAAGCATCGAATAGTAACTAATATTTGCGAACTAAATAGATTAATTACTACAAATAAGGATTCGATATCTATTTAGGCGAATATTATAATTTAAATTTGTGATTTTAAGTCTATAAGTTTAATAAACGAGTTAACTTTCTTTTTGCAATTCTTAATTGCGTTTAAAGACAAACATAAGTTCTTCTTTATTATTTATTAAAACAAAAAACAACTTAATGTCGTTATTATAAAATTCAAAAATTCGTTCGTCTACGTTTAACGAATAATAAACAAAGAACTTCGTCAATTTAGAAATTTCTATCGTATCTATATTAACAATATTGTTGCTTTCTCTTAATTGTTCGACATACATTTAACTTATTTTATTTAATTGTTTGACAAATTAGTCTTGCTAAACGTTACGCTTAGTTTTAAAAAAATTTATCTTAATTATTTTAGCATTATTTTGCTAGAACAAAAAGTAAATGTCTTTGACTTATTTATTATTAAGAAACGTATTGTCGTTATTAAGACAATCAAATTTTTTAAAAATTTAAAGACGCTTAAGATTTATCTTGATCTCGTTAATTATTAAAGAAACAAAATTTTCTAATACGCTTAGCAAATTAATGTTTTACAACAAGATAAAACTTGTTTTCTAAAGAGCTTCTCTATTGTTAGCGAACAAAAGCGAAAGACGTATTCAAAAAATACGTGTATTAAACATTTGTTTATTTTTCTTTAATTCTTTTATTAATTATAGCGATTTTTGATAGCTTCGAACTTCTTAATTTATTTCAACAACAATTGTTAATTGTATATAGATTTAAACGTCTTTAAAAAGCGCAAATTTAATGTCAAAATATATTATTTTAAAGGCGATTCGATTAACGACAACTTTAGATAAGACAATATTTAATATGTTTTGTTTTTGTTCAAGACTTTAAGCTTTATTGAAATAAATTATTAGTTAACTAAAATAAAAGTAACTTGTCTTGTATAAACAATACGAAAGATTAGATATTTAGTAGAAGCGATCAAAAGATTTATTATAGTTTATACTAATTATTTGATTACAACAAGCATTGTTAAATAAACTACGTTATTTTTTTTTATTAATTAACAAATTTAATCTTCGTTTAATGCGTATTTCGCAATATTTTTTACAATTTTCATTAAATATATGTTATTATGTAGAAAGATTACATACAATTTCGAATGCATTGTTTAAATTTTTCGCATTTGAAATTAAATATAACAAAAACAAATTATTAATCTTAAATAAGATAGACAACTTTGCAACGAACATAAAGATTATAATTAAGTTAATGCGACAAACTTTTAAAGAGAAATCAAATCTAATAGATTAAGATACAATTGATAAGACGATTTTATTCTACTTATGTCTTATCCAAATAAGTAAAATCTTTAAAAAAAGACTTTTTGAGATATACGTTAAATTTATCAAATGAACAAAAATTCTAACAACGATTCGAAACTTATTTATGTCTTTTAGCATTCAATTTTTTAAAGAAAACGACTTATTTTATTTTACAAATTATGCAAATCGCAAGAGACTATATTTGTTCAAGAAATTTAAGACGAAAATCTTTTACTAAATGTACGACATAAATAGTTATGCTAGCTTTACGCGCATTTACGAGACAATAATTGTTAATTTTTATTTTCGCAAACTTGTTTCTCAATTGCATCGATATATTGTTTATTGTTAAAAATGCAATCTTTGTCAAATTAAGCGATATTAATTGTATAAAAGTTTTAATTTAATTTTAAATTCTTTCGTGTCTTTTTATACTATGTGCATCAATTTTGTTTTAAGTTTATTGTTATGTTAAAGCTTCAATATTATTTTGACAACAATTTACAAATTTTTCAAAAAAATAATTGTCTTAAGCGACAAAACAATTTATATTGCAACGAAGTAAACAAGTATTCTTTTTAACAATCTTATTAATTAAAAAGTCTTAAAAGCGTTCGTATACAATAAAAATCGCAAGTTTATATCTAAATTCTAAACAATTATGTTTTAAAAGTTAGAAGTTTAGTTTTTAATTTTAACAACATATTATTTACAAACAAACGAACAAAGTAAACGAACAAATTAAACAATTAAAATAGTCTTGCGATATATAACGATCAACAACTTTAATCTAGATTAAATGTTCTTTTTGCTTGCACTTTGCGTTCGTCTTAATAATTTATTTAGTGTCTTTATTAAGTTGTTATTAAATAAAATAATTATAGGCTTTAAGACGCGTAATCTTTTGTTTCTTCTTAAATTTAATAATTTTTAGACAAATTAATTGTAAAAAAAGATTGTTAACATCTTCGAAGTAGAAGCGACAATTGCGTAGATTAACATAATAGTTAAAACAATATACGATAAACATTATAAATTTATTAAGTTTTCAATAAATAATATAATGTATCTTCGTCTTTACAAGAGCTACTTTTTGTCGTTTGTTAAATCGTTCAAATTGTCGATTTAACGCATCGAGTCTCTTAAGATTTTCGAACAAAAAAATAATTTAGCGTACAAATTAAATTTTCTAACAAATTAAAAAATTTATTTAATTATATTTATTGCTTATCTTGAGTTAGCGCTAGACGATAAAGATTTATATAATCGTTTAAAGTTAAATTATTCAAAGATTGTTATTAAGTTAAATGTTAAATAATATTTTTACAAAATTAAGATTTTTATTGAACATCGTATTCGTCAATATAAGCAAGATTGTCTTATTTCGAAGTATTTTGTTTAATGAAAGAGTTACGATGCTAAGTAAAATCGATAATATGGCGAGAATTTGTTAAACGATTTTGCGAATTTTGTCAACAACTATAAGACAAAGCACGAAATGTTTATTTTCTCTATTATAAGACGCTTTAAAATAACTATTATAGTACTTAAAGTAATTGTCTTGATATCTCTAGTAAACATTATTGTTCTCGTATTATTGTTAAAGAAGCGCGATCAATTATCTAAGACAACAAAAAACGTGTCTATGTCTAAGAAAAAAGATAGATCGTCTAAGATTAAAACTACTACAAATAGCAAGAAAAGCAACAACGTTAAAACATTATTTTAATATTATTGTTATTAATGTCTAAGAATTGATAACGATAAACTACTCGCTTAAACGTAACGTTAAACGATTATAATTTATTGTTTATTTATAGCAAACGTTTTACAAGTTTTGATTATAAGACGCAATTTATTAGAACATTAATATAATTAACACTAATATTAACAATATTACTAAAGCTTATTATTTTTAATTTTATTAACATCTATTCTTGCTTATTATTGTTAACTATTATCTTTATATTATTGACAATAACATCTTTATTATTGTTGTCGCATTGCAAAATCGTCTATTTATTGTTATTGTCTAGCAAGCAATTAACATAATTTTCGACAAAAAAAATAAGAACTCTTATTTTAGTTAAAATGTCGCAAAAGCTCGCGAACGCAAAGTCGCAAATTAGACAATTAAAAACAATATTGCGAAAAAGTTAAATTAGCAAGATAATAATAATTAAATTGCATCAAACGACGTCAACTTAAGTCAAATAAATATTAAGCTTAAAGACAATTTTTTCTAAAAGCACATTATAACAAACGTCGAACAACTTATTTGCGAAATGTTTATGTTTAATAACTATTTTATTATATTTATGCTTCGCAAAGACAATAATGTATTTCTTGTTTATTTAGTTTTTAATTTTAAAATCTTAAATGCGAAGATAATTAAGAACAATATTGTTCTATTTTAGTCTAAAGAAAAGATAAAGATCGACAATAATTTTATTTATTTAATAAGTTATACGTGTCTTATTAATTACAATGTGAATTGTATTGTTTGCGTCAACATTATAATACAAGATTGCTTCGCTTTATAATTTGCAACTTTCAATAAAAATAACAATATTTGTATATTACGCGAATCTTTAAAGTTTGTTTTTGTGTTTATAAATACTATTAATGTTTTTAAAAAAAATTACATCTTGCAAGATAATATTAACGTCTAATTTATTTAAATTATCGATTCGCAAAAGAAATACAAAACAATTAAGATAAGCAATCTTATATATAGCATTATGTTTTACGACACATTAATACGTTTTAACAAGTCGTTGTCTCTAAAGAAAGATTAAGTTTTTGCAAACTACAAAACTTGCAAGTCTATCTTAAATCTTATTATATTTAACGATCAATTTTCGAATTTATACAACAAGAAAGATCTTAAAACAATTGATATTAACAAAAAGACTATGTTAATTAAAGTTTGTTAAGCAATTAAACGTCAAAGCGCAACTTTAATTGAAGCGCGAAAGACGTAAAAGACAAACGTTAATTAAGTTTTATTTAAGATAATAAGATCGTTTTGCGAATGTTTAGCTTCGACAATAAAAGCAAGCAAATCGACTTTAAAAATTTTAATTAACAAAGATGTCTTCTTTAATCTTGCTCTATTTTTCGCTTCGCGAGATTCAAAGTTGCTAGAACGTTACGCGAAGAAGCTCAAAACAATTAAGACGAACTTAATTATGCGTTAAACATCAATTTCGAAAGATAAATTAATTCGCAAAAAATAGCTTTTAAACTTATAAATGTCTTAGTTACTAATTGTTAAACAATTTGATTTGCGACAACTACTAAACAAATGTTAAGCAAAATAGCGAATAATTTGAACGAGACAACGACGCATTTTTAAACTATACAAGATAGTTGCAACGCTATCTTTGATGTCAATTTTATTATCGTGATTAATATCTATGTTCTTCTTAAAAACATTGTTAAATTCGTTGATAAATCAACTTAAATTGTCAAGATTATCGAATTGTTCGAAAATAGTTTTTAAAACAACTTTGCAAAAATTAAGCTAAACAAGACGTACTTAAATGCGAGAAAAAGCGTTTATTGTTAACGCGACAAGAAGTTCTACAACGAACTAGATATTAAGAAAAATTAATTTAAGATTATTTAACAACATGACGCGCAAACGAACAAGAACAACGAATTTATTACGATTTATTAGATTATTGAGATCTAGACAAAATGATAATTGAGTTTAGAAATCAAATGACGTTTAAATTTGCAACATAACGAGAGCGTTAATGTTTTTCCTTTTAAGAAGAACATGTGTTACGAGATTTGTGTCTAATGCTCTTGTTAAATGACAAGAGAGCGTTTGGCGTTTATCGATAACATTTGCGCTTAAACAATCAAGTATAATTTGATTGTTAACTTAGTTCTTAGAGAATTATCTTTACAATTATTATAGATGTTTGCTTTGTTCACTTGCGTGCCTTTTCATCTTGCTTAGTTGTTTTGCCTAGTTGCTTTGCTTGCTTAGTTGCCATTCTTTGCCTAGCAAATATATATTAGAACTTTATTATATTAGTATTTATATATTGCAATAATAGATAACTATACTATCTTATATATAATATCTATATTGCTTGCGTTTTTTACTATTCTTGTTCAATATAGTTTTGCTTTTTTTTATTAAAAATAGTATTTATAATTTGTTTAATATTTTTCTTGCAATTAAAGTTAATTTTGCAATAGTAAAAAGTTATATATAAATATTTATACAACTTTTTGTATTAAGAGTTAGCAAACTTTTGTTTTAGCGTTTGTTCTAAATATATTTTGCAAAAAAAATAGAAAATCTCTTGCTTATTAATTTTAAGATTGCAAAAGAATATATATATAACTTATTGTTCTATAGCAAAATTGTCGATAATAATATATTTATATTGTTAGACTTTAATTTATATCTTAATCTATCTTAAAAAGATTTTAATTATATTGTTGTTTTTATTACTAATTAATAAATAAACTACGAAAATCTATTAATTGTATTTAAAATATACTATAATAGTAAATAGTTTCTATTGCAAAATATTAGAATTATAAATAATATTAAGCAATATTAAATAATTGCGTCTAATAAGAATACAAATATATTCTCTAAGAAAATTGTTAACAAAATAATGTTTTTTCGATATTACAATTTTAACAAATTAATAATATCTCTAATTTTGTTTTGCAAATACAATTTTAAAACTCTTATTTAATTTTCTTTTATTATTCTTTTCAATCTTTTTATCTCTTTTTTTAACTATTAGTTTTTTAGATAGTATATTTGATTCGAGAGTTTATAGATTCTCGAAACAGCTATTTAATTAAAGCTCTTATAGTTCTCGAAAGTTTTGTATACAAGAATTGAGATATTTCTAAAAAAAATTAATTAATATTGTAAATAATTTTTAGATTAATATTCTAATTGTTAATCTAACAAAGAATATTATTATTAGTATTGTATTTAGTGCTTTGTAGCAATCTATTAATATTGATAGAAATATAGTTTTTGATAATTTTCTTAACAACAATTTTTTTGATCGCGTTATTAATTTTGACAAAATCGAAGTACTTTAAGATATAATTGTATTTTGCACAATTGTTATAATATTGTATGCTCGCAAACTTTATCTTATTAAAGAGTATGTATTTCTTAACAATTTTAAGTTTTATATTATAAGAAAAAACAATACGTATTTGTTTTAATTGTTTTAATAGATTTTGCGTTTTAGTTATCGATTGTTTTTAAAAACAATAGTATTAATAAATTGTTTGTGTGTTCTTTCTTGTTCGAGAATATATTTAATTGAGAATTTAGATATTAGAAACAAAAAATTATAGACAATTGTAATATTTTTTTCTAGTATTTGAAAATTGCTATTAAAGATAAATCGACAAGTCTCTTCTAGATTAGAAAAGATACAAAAAAGAATAGAGTTAATAGAAAAAAAGAAAGAGATATTAGAATTGCAAATAATACTCAATTGATTGTCGACGTTAAGATTCGAGACGTCGATAATCTAACTATTCAATTAACTATTCAATTGAGCGACGATAAGAGCAGCAGAAGAGAAGAGAAAGAAAAAATCTATAGCGATAGTACTATAGACAAAGAGAGTAATTCTAATAATGTTTAATAGCAACGACGAGATCAAAATATAAACAGAAAATAGCGACGAGACTGTTGTTTACTTCTTACGAAATTACTGTAACAGTGCCATCAAATTTGATAAGGAGATGGCTGCATTCTCCTGCAGAAACTAGTAAATAGTAAAAATACAGAACGCCTGCATTATAGAAGCTCCCCTCGGGGG
>JAABUQ010004099.1_pt1 | contig 25453 bp, 26 predicted proteins | sample 5560001 | NCBI WGS metagenome assembly JAABUQ01 (sample SAMN10711888, study PRJNA513371) | rock metagenome | isolation source: Antarctica rocks | place: Antarctica: Victoria Land, Finger Mt nord | collected 2015-12-18
CTATCTTTTTCAAAAAAGCTAGAGAATCATATTGGTGCTATTTGGTATTTTATTCATCATTACAATGCGTGTTTGCAGTCTTGAAGGGCTAATCACTACATATTTACCACTACCGACTCAGATTGGCCCGGCTGAAGTTGAGACTAGCAAGCCATTCTTTACTTAGCTTGGCTCTAGTCAGGTTGGCTTCGCTAAAATTCAGCCCACCCAAACTCAGGGACTTTCCAGTAAAATCGAATCCAGCTAGGTTAATGCCTGTGAAATCCCGTTCTTGCTTCTTATGACGGCACAAAAATTCCTCAGCATCTGGTGACTGACTATCTTCAGCGGAATCATCAGTGTCCTCATCTTCGTCAGGTTCATCCAAATCGGGATTCACCAAACTAGTATCAGACTCCGAGCCTATGTACTGCGCGTCTAACGCTTCAACATCATCTAGATTCACAGAACCCGCTGCCAGATTCTCATCTATAGCCTGTGCATCTTGCACCTCAGCACCGTCAAAGCGGTCAATCAACCCCTGGATAATGTTGGAGTCTGTCGTGCGAATGCCCACTTCCCGTGTAACTCCTTGGGTATTGGATGTCAACATGTTGTGACTGCCCAACATAGTAAAAGAGGCGTCACATATCAGAAACTTTTCATGGGTTCCCAGTAGCTTGAGCCTAAATTGTTGAGGATAATCCCGTTCCAATTGTTTTAAGTCTTTAATAGCGCTATTCCCCCAGCCAATACCCGTTTTACCTCGCCCACTTAGATAACCCCAGCCGATATCAATGCGACAATTGCGGTTTAGACAATCCCTTAACTTTTGTATTAAATCAGCGTCAATACTGTTGCGGCTGAGCCACGGACAAACAATAATCAGTCGCTTCTGGGCTTTCGACAACGCTGACATCAGCACGGCCCGACTTCCAGAGCGGTCAAACACCAGCTGATACACAGAAGATTGCACTTGTGTGGGCTGCTGTTGGCTCTGGTCTTGGTAACTAGTACCGCCTAAACCCGCAGCGCTAGATCTCCGACGCCGACGAATTGTAACACCTTCCATGGGCTGTGGCTGGCCTGAGTCAAAGTAACTGACCGACTCTGGTGGCACGTTGACCACTTCAATTGGTGCTGCTGGTAGAGCCGAACGCTGATTAAATTGCCGATGTAGCTGGGTTAAGGCATCCTGTGAGCTGGTGCGCTGCTGTAATTCGGATCGATTATTAAATTGTTCACTAAGGGCATCTAATTGGCATTTCATCTCAGCCATATATTTGGCCATAATCTGTTGATTCTGTGACAACTCTTCAATTCTAAATACAAGGGACTCGTACTCTTGGTAAGACATATTTTTCAACTTTAGGCATTTTTAAGCATCAGACGAATATATCGAGCGGCGATTCTGTTTAACTGAGTGACTGGTCATTAATTGTCAGCATTTCTTCAACTTCAGGCTCGTCGAGACAAAACTCTAAAATGACTCGGGCTCTCAATCTTCCTTTTTGCCAACCTTTAGCACCAAATCTCAGTGCTTCACAATTTACACCTTGGTCGAAGAGTTTATTACCTTGATTGTCTGATCTATCCAATTTTCTCTTAATTACCTCTATGAGTTGCTCTCCTTTGATCTGTAAATCAGCAAAGTTGTTTGACGCAAGATGTAACTGCCGACCGATAAATTGGGATTCCAGAGACAGAGTTTCACCCTTAGTCAGCGGATTGAATCCATCGTTCATATCAATCTCCCCCCTGAAAAATTTTTACTAAAGTTGGTCAAATTGCAGTTATTGAACTGCGTTGGTGGTAGAGTACCCCGCTTTCATACTGGCTTGGAGTAATTGCAGATTCGGTTTAGATCCGATGAAGATATGCATGAAGAGTTTGTGTTCACTTAGTTATTCAGAACACCTATTGTATCAGCTTATCTACGTAATCCGAGAGTTGTGTGTGGCGATCGCCGCCAAGCCCAATACCGGCGCTTACTCTTCTGTGGGCGATCGCCACTCTTCACCGAAGCAGCGTTTTACTGTTGAAAGGCAACTGTGTTGTGGAGATATCCAATAACATAAAGATACAAGCTTTACCCAAGCGCGGTATTCGAATGGCAGACCTGAGTGGCACCTGGCTTGGAACGTACTGGCAGGGGGGATTCCCTACCCGCTTTGAAGCGACACTACTCCAGAGTGGTAACGCATTGAGTGGCAGTATTCTGGATGACAGCTATTTAGGGGAAGCCAAGTTGAGCGGTGAGGTAATTGGACGCCAAATACAATTCATCAAACGATATCTCGCCACCTCACCCGACCCAGTCAGTTACACAGGTACGCTGACCGAATCGTTCGATTTTATGCAAGGGCAGTGGTGCCTGGGTCGCTTTGCCTCTGGCCCCTGGGAAGCCCGTCGTGGTGGCGAAGATCTGATGGCAGACCTGAAAGCTCGTTTGGCAGACCGGGTGCCCGTTGCAGCTTCACTTTAGTGAAAGGGTGTCGAGTTGGAGCTAGACTCACCAGCTGAACTACTCCTTTTGCCCAGTTTGACATGGCGAAAACCAGAGGGCGCGGCCAAAGGTCTATCACCCGTGCTTCCTTTAAGAATCAGTGGGCCTATTTCCCAACGCTTTTGAAGAAGCGAAAGCGAATGCATCAAAACTGCCAGCGCCGGAGCCAAAGGTTACTTTGGCGAGGGAGCGTTGCCAATTGAGGGCGATCGCCACGCCACCAGCAGAAAGCTTTAAGCACACTCAAGAGCGCAGTGGAGAACTCTGCCTGATAAAGAACAGCTGGGCGGTCGGTTTTTAGAGTACGTTACCAGTACGTTACTAGTACGTTACTTTGGTCAAGAGCTGGCGATCGCAACCCACAGACAGTTGGAGTGCATTCACAGATGCCAGAGGGGGCCTACTACTCGTCGCACCTGCCCCGAGGTTACTCAAGCATCCGCCGATTTTCAAGCTTTCACCCTCGGATGTCAGCTGGCATCGCCTCTTAGTTGTACTGAATCGTCTTAAAGTTCCGCTGGCTGACCGAAAAGTTGCGCTCTTTGTAGTGTCGCAGTTTGCAACAATGGCGAGAGCGGTGGTGCGCTGCATCAGTTATTGAGTCAGCCAACTGGTTTAGGTGTTCGTCGGTGCAGCGGGTTCGCCCGTTGTTGTTCATAGTCTACCGCCGCTACAACAAAGGCGATTACTTGCTACCTGATTCAAGATTTGATCAATTCCAGATCCTATAGTTTGAACCCCCATTCATGGCTATTATAGTGTACCTAAGTGGCAACTGGCAATCGTTGAGCCAAACGAATCTGGTCGTCGGGGATGTAAGTTATGTAAGACTTGGGCTCCCATCCGTAAGCTCTAGCAATTTTCTCCATCACTTCCTTCCCAGGTATATATGATGGGTCTTCGTAGAGTTTGTAAGCAGTGGCTTTATGCAAGCCTGTATCCTTCCAGAATCGATAAGGAGTAATGCGATTTTCATCCATTAGTCGTTTGAGGTCATTCAAAACCATAGGTCTGTCATGGGATTTTATTCCTACTTTAGCATTCCTAAAAGCTTGACACCATTTCATGGGTACACTAGAATGTACCTATAACGAAGGGTTTGAACCCGCTAACCAAAGAAATACCTCCGATCTTGCAACAGACGGAGGCGACCGTAAAATAACCTAAGAACAATTCTAATGTCTACATTTGCAGAACGCTTTGATTTGTTTTTCAACGCCCACTGCGACTATAACAGCTACCGGGAAGCGAGGGGCTACTACTGTGACAACGGCGTAACACGTTGGGAACCGAGATCGGAAGTTGAAGTAGAACCAGAAAAGCGGTTTGGGGCAGGGACTACAACTAAGGGTGAAACTGACGACTACGACTTTCAAGGGTTGCGAGGAGTTCTAGAGAAGTTGGGCTGGGAACTGATGTTTCCAGCCCTAGATTTCTTGTAGTCAAGCGTCGCGTCACCTTGAGCATTTGTGGACTGACGCTTTTAGATGAAACCGAAGTTGATTCAATACCAAGGAGCAGAGGCGAGGGAACTGAAACAGAATCTCCCCTGAGGCTACCTAGCCATACTCCTGAAGTCTGGCGCACCTGGAAAACACAGGGGGATGCTAAGCGCCTAGGCTACCACCATACTCCCCGACCTGACACAGGTGCAGTTGCGAAACTGTTCGTTCACCAACCTCGGCCTCAAGGCGCGAGGATTGTCCGAACCAATTCGGACAACGTAAGAGGTGAATAGCCCATTGAGACTCGATTTGGTACAAACTTCCAAACACTTCTCTAGTTCGGATTTCCTTTAAGCCTGATTGGTTCAGGCGTTGGGTCAAGCCAAGACATCTTGATCGAGTTGGGTTAAGAGACTTAAACGAGTAATTGGGTTATACCAAAATGCGAATTCCAGTTGTTGATTCAAATCAAAAACAACTTATGCCCACCACACCAGCAAGAGCGCGAAAGTGGATTCAATCTGGCAAGGCAGTTAAACGCTGGTCAGATTGTGGGCAGTTTTACGTGCAACTCACTGTAGAACCATCTGGACGCGATACTCAGGATATTGTTATCGGGGTTGACCCTGGCAAGAAGTATTCAGGGATTGGCGTTCAGTCTGTAAGATTCACGTTGTACACAGCACATTTAATTCTCCCTTTTCAAACGGTAAAGGACAGAATGGATGCACGGCGACTGATGCGACGTGGACGTAGAGGAAGAAGAATCAACCGCCAGATTGAATTCTCAAAACGCGCTCATCGTCAGAAGCGCTTTGAGAATCGTCGTCAAGCCAAACTTCCACCATCTATTCGTGCCAATCGCCAGTTAGAACTCAGGATCGTGTCTGAACTCTGTAAAATCTATCCGGTTACAGAAATCCGTTACGAGTACGTCCGAGCTGATGTGGATTTAACGAGTGGACGCAAGAAAGCAAGATCCGGCAAGGGGTTTAGCGCTGTGATGGTTGGTCAGAAGTGGATGTTACAACAGTTGGAGCAGTTTGCGCCTGTCGTTAAAGTTGAAGGCTATCAAACTTCTAAAACTCGTGAACATCTAGGATTGACCAAGAACAAAACAGAGAAAGCAAAAGCTGAATTTGCCACTCATGCGGTAGACGGCGTAAGTATTGCGGCATCGCACTTTGTTGAATATCGGAAATATCACAGAGTAAACGTTGATGGAGCTAACTGGTTTGGGACTGTTTCGATTACGACTGCATCATTCTTTGTGATTCGTCGCCCTCCATACTCCCGTCGTCAACTTCATCTCATGGTGCCTGCCAAGAGTGGAGTTAGGCGTAAGTATGGTGGCTCTACAACTCGTCATGGTGTGCGTAAAGGCGATTTAGTCAACTCCCCAAAAGGAATTGGTTATGTGTCAGGAGACACCGAAAAACAGATATCCGTCAGCAGCGATAGCTGGAAACGGCTAGGGCAGATATCGGCTAAAAAAGTAACTTTAGTCCGTCGCTCTAATGGATTACTTGTTTCTTAGTTCAATGTGTTTTGCCGTCCTGGAAGGACGGGGTTTCCACCCACAATTTTGATGAAGTGCCAGCCGTCGGCGGTAAGGAAAGCTCCTGCTTGAGTAGAGAAGGTACTGTCCATGGCAGTTACGTTCGTTAGTGACTAAGCCTGCCCACATGAAGCGCGAAAACATCCGTCCCAACAGAGGATTTAAACATGAATCAGCCAATTGAACCATTATCTCGTCAATTATTTCAGGCACGCATCATTCGGCGAGAACCTAAACGTTACTACAAGGCTGTTGGCTTGCCTTACTCAGAATTAGTTGTGGAAGTTGAGGGGTTAGGCCAAGCAGTTTTAAATTACAACAAATCTTTCCATACGTTGTCATTAGTTCCAGGCGACCAAATTGAATTTTATGCTGCTCGATCCGAACAGATAAGTGCAGGACTTCCAATATTGCTTAGACCAACAAAAATTAGGAAAATTTAGGTGATAAACGCTTTCACTTGCGCGGTAGTTGCCGAGTAGGGCTCTTTTCACAAGCGCATAGGCCAACAGGATATTACCCGACAGTAGAGCAAAGAAGTAACTGCGACGACTTTTGACTCCGTGTCAGGCAGCAATGGTAAAGAGGCTCCTGCTTGGGTAGAGAAGGTCTTATCCATGGCAGTTACTTCTAGTTCGCAAGCGCAAAAAGACCCCAGTGATAGTCACGCCACTGGGGAAACAATCATAGACTTGTAATTTCATCATGACACCAATATTGACATCCTCGCATACGACCGTTGCTCACCGTCCGGCTCTAGCACCTCACCAGCAATACGTGCAGTGGACGGAACACCACCAGCATCAAGCTCAAGGATTACCACCATGCGCTATCCATTTGTGGCAATACCTGCTCTACAAATATCCAGGTGGAGTGCCACAAGAGATTGATTTAGAAGAGGTTCGGTTTGAGATCTCTGAGGGCAGAAGCAAGATTTACTGCGTGCAGTCTTTGAAAAACGCCCTCTGGAAATATTTGGTTCCTAGAGACTTGGTTGAAGTTGTAAAGCAGTTCACCAAGCGAGTTATGCGCGTTGTTGCTAATCATGCTGGACCAGTCAAAGAAATTGAGAAAAGATTTAGCAAACCCGCATTTAACTTGCAGTCCACCAAACAAATTTGTGAATTTGAGGCTGAAACCATTGAGATTGCGTCCCCTATACAGAGAAGTTCAAAGTACACACAATCACCAAGAGCTGCAACTGAAAAAGCGGATGTTGAGTCCGGGAGTTGTGATCAGGAAGAATTATCGGAAATCCGAGCCGCGATCGCTGATGCTCCCTTCATGCCGAATGGTTCGGAGCCAGAATCTTCACCAACGGTGGAGCCACCAGTTGAGGACAAGTTTTCCGCCCCCGTGGCCCGAGTGATTTTAGAGCGACTGCGCTCTCTGAGCATTCCCCTGACAACGGATGTGCGAGCGCTCGTTGCCCAAACACCAATTGCACAGCTAGAACGCAACGTCTCAGCATTGGAGGAAGAGGCCGCGACCAAGGGGTTGAAGTCACCTATCGCCGCCTTCAAGTACTTTGTCCTCAACAACTGCCAACCCCGCAATGATCGCCAGGCTTGGTGGAATAGGGCAGCAGTAGCTTTAGGTAAACAGCGGCGCGACCAACTGATTCAAGCCGTGTTTGAGCATGCTGGTGAGGTAGTGGTCATGTTCACTTCGGGGCAACGATTGCCACTGGCCCAAGTACAGGGAATGAGTTGGGAAGCGATCGCGGCTCTGGGGGATGGGCCATGAGCGACACCCTATTCGACATGACCCCATACAAGTCTGAGGCTGCCCACAGCTATAGCCCAGACTGGAAAGATGCAGCTGGCTCTGACCCAGCTTGGGATGAGCCCAACTTGGAGCCAAACATAGAAACCAGGACTGATGACCCAGATGGCAATGCACCTAGTGGGTGGCGAATAAGGCGCGAATTTATCATCACCCTGACATTGGGGCAGACCATCGAGGTAAAGTTCGTTCCTGGCATAGAAGGTCCAAAGCGAATGCACCAGTTTGATTTCACCGGTCCTTTACGCTCCACAGGCTTTAAGTCCCATTTCGTTTTAGCGGTGGAGTCAGAGTCAGAATGGGCAACGCCAGCTGATTATGCCCAGTCCTATGCTCAGACATTGGTGGATCAGTTGGAGTCAAATCTGCACTCTGACAACAACAAAAAGCTACGAAGCTCAGTTACCACAGCCCAAGCGCCACGCTTATACGCGACCGATAAGGACAATTCCACGTTTGAACCAGCTATGGCAGAAAACCAAAACCCAGAGTTGAACCACACTACAGTTGAGGTCGTCGAGGAACTGTCACCGGAGGAAGCGGCTGACCGGCAACGGTTGGAGCTTCGGGTCGAGAGGGCGTTTTATCAGGCAGGATCAGCCCTGCGAGAGTTACGGTCTAGACGGCTTTTCAGGTCAACCCACAAAACCTTTGAGCACTACTGCCGCGAGCGCTTTGGGTTTCAACGTGCCCATTCCTATCGGTTGATTGATGCTGCTGTCGTCATGGATAACTTGTCTCCCAATAATGCCCAAGCCAGTTTGTCTCCCAATGGGAGACAAATTCTCCCAACTAATGAGCGCCAGGTGCGCGACCTTATCGGGCTAGAACCAGATGAACAGCGGCAGGTTTGGAGTGAAGCTGTAGAACAAGCCGGTGGAAAAGTCCCTTCTGGGCGCACAGTCAAGGGCATTGTAGAACGTCTGAAGGCAAGAGATGCAACACCACCACCCATACCCTACCAAGTAGGTGACGTGGTGTTGATTCGCGGACTAGGAAACCCAGAATTGCGAAAATATGACGGCCACTGGGCGATAGTGATGGCGGTAAACGAGTACAGTGTTACTCTAGCCGTTGATGGAAAGAATATCCCTGTGAAACCGCAATTTCTGGAAGAAGTTGATCCGAAGTATTGGGTTGAGATTAAGGCTGTGCATGAGCGGATTACACGGCTGAAGCAGTATGAGCTTGACCCGATGGAGTCGGCAGGGCTTGAGGTATTGCGACGGCGTACCTGTTTTACCCCGAAGCAGCTCACGTTGTTAAAGCGGATGGAAAATGACTACGGCGTTATTTGAGGAAGTAGGCCACAGTGGAATCCACCTCCATCATTGCGGCATTACTGCTACCTGGAACTGCCCCGGATTCAGTTAAATCCCTCAAAGAACTGAGTGAAGAAGAGGATGCTGTCCGTCATAGACTTTGACAATTAAGCAACTTGTCTCCTCTGGCCAACTTTGGCTTCTTTAGGAAAGTCAAAAGATTTCCACGTCCGAAAGGGTATTGTCCAGCGAGTGGTAAAATCTCAACTTTCGCCCCAGGGTGAAATGTACCAGTATTAACCAGATATTTCCTATAAAAGAGAGGAATGATAGAAGCTAGATGCCATTAATCGCTACAGCGCCATCTAATTCTATAGTTTATTCAAGAATAAAGTTAAGTTACTATATAAATGTTTTATGAGTGAGGCAGATAAAGAAAAGCTTTGTTAAAATAAAACGTATGCACATTCGAGAATTCCGGCAACGGATGGTAGCTGCTTGTACAAGCCTCAAGGTCATCTTGTAACGAATCCCGCTTGCGGGACTGGCATTGTAAAGTAAAGTGTTTAAGCCAGCCAAGAAAGTTATGACCGAAATTCAAGAAATTGCTGACCGATTAATTGCCGAGCCAGATAAGTTTGGGGATAGTGAGCTATCAGAAAATGTGGCTCAAGAAGTACTCCACAAAATCAAGTCAGCTGTCTTTGGTTATGGGCGCATAAACTATGATGCGTACAAAAATGATGCAGAATACGAAGAGGCTCTGTATGCAGAAGTAGAGTTTGAGTGTGGGGAACTGGGTTTTGACGACAAACAAACCCAGCAAATCCTAGCTCAGTTGGGTTAGATTATGCAGATTTATCGAATCTTACTGACGGCTCACGACGATATTTTTTTTGCTACTTACGAAATGGGGAGCTTGATAGAAACCGGAGTCTATCTGCATAATTATGCATTAAGCTATGCTTTGTTTGAAAATTATTTAGTTCGCCCAAACCGACAAGTAGGGCGTAATGCTCAACGACCAGGATATGTTGATCCGCTCGATGAGCGTAGTTTGCTTTGTTTAAATGAGCTTGGAATCTACGTTTTTCCAGCTAAGCCCATCAAAATCGTCAGGTGTTCTGAAGAAGATAGCGTCATAAATCCCCGACTGCCTGTGGAAGAGGGGTATTATCGCCCTGTGCGAAAGCAGTTTGGTGATTCAGCAGTTCAAGGCAGAAGAAATCGCCCGTATGGTCCTTTAAGATGCAAAGGATTATGGATTGGTAGTGAGCACTGCGCTTTCGTGGTTAGCCGCTCCGCCATCAACTTTCCTGCTTGGATTCGATTAGGAAAATGGGCGGCAAAGGTTAAGGTTGATATCCAAGAACACTTTGACAATCCCCCTACGCAAATAGGTTCTTTTGAGCTTAATCACCCAATAAATCCGATTGATTCATCAATCCCCATAGGGGTTTATCACAAAAAAATTGTGATGCCGCCTAGCAGCTTGGTATCAGTCGCCAGATTAACAGGCGAACATTGGAATCTTTATGGAGTTTCTCTTCCAACACAGATGTGTTATGGATGTGGTTTTCAGCGGCAAGCGCGATGATTGATAAAATGAATGATGCGGACAAAGAAAAGCTTTTACAGTTGGCGGTGAAGCATGGAGAGCCGGTGGAGCAAACCTATCGCCGAGACATGTTTGTCACATATCGTAATCATCGCGTCTTTTTCAATTGGCACCCAGAGCACAACCAGTGGTTTTTCTCTGCGAACAGAACTGGCGAGGATGCTGCCAGGGACTTGGGCAGCGCTTGGTTAGGAGGCGAGTGTTTTTCATCGTGGGACGCTTGGAGTGAGTATAGCTTGGGGCAAGCGGTTGATTGATAGCCTTGAGGCATAGAAGCACGATTGAGGGCAGATTTCAACCTGCCTGTCTTTTCAGATTAGCCCTTTCAAGGTGTGTTATTTTCCAGGGTTTTCTGGTTTAGAATCTTAGCAGTTGAGACATGAGGTCGATTCTTGAGGTAAGTCCGCTTTGGCAGAGGTTTTTTTGGACCTCGCGGATGACGAGAATTTCGAGTTGGAGTCAATTGAATATGACATTCTCGCTTGCCTTGCAGCGTTCTAAGTGCTTCACGCCAAAGCAACTGATGTTACTGGCCTTCTTAGAGCAACAGTATGGAATTGTCTGACATGGCAACGACAAACACTGCTGTCAAAAAATAGTTCTAGCTAGGTGGCATGACGTTGGCTGTGATCGCGCTTCGCTACTTTCAAGTGACAAAGGAGTCGATCTTTTTCTCTTCGGGTTGCCGTCAAAGACTCATTCCCTCAAGGCGGTGCCTGCTTGCGTCAGCAGACTGGCTAAAAGACGCATTTTAGTCGCCACCTCATCCGAAGTTTCAATCGCCAGTTCGCCAGCAGTATCTTCACTTAAATCAATTAACAGATTGGCAATCGCGTCTGCACTTTTTTGTTTACGAAGTGCGTCTTTCAGTTCCCCCAAATCATCCGCAATTTTTAATCCCTGAAGCTGTTGCTGCCAGCTTTCGAGGACTGACATCGCCTGCTCGATTGGAATTGCTGTAATTCCCCCTTGTAGTGCCGCGATCGTTGTGTCAATGTTTGCCTGATCCAAAGAAGCCATGATCACATCCTGCTCTAAACAAGCGTTTGACTGCGTTCCCCAATTAAGGGGCTATTGTAGCATTGTCATGGCCAGCGCTACACATCAGGTGTCCAAGCTCGAACCAAGGGATGAGGTCTAGGGGCTAGAGCCCTTACTCAACCGAGGCTAATATCGTCCATTAGATCCTCGTTCTCGTCTATTAGGTCCTGAATCCACTCCCTACCTTTGGCCTCAGCACCCGCAGCGCTGTAAAAGATTTCGCCATAGCAATAGCGATCGCCATTTGGAGCGATCGCATCAAGTTGGTAGCCGTGGCAGTCTTTGAAAACAAGCAGTGTGTATCCAAAGACGTTGGTGATTAGGCTGATAGTGCTTTTGATTTCGGTCACTTTACTCAATTAGGCGCTGGTTTCGACTGCTACTACTCACCGTAAACTGTCACGATGACTCTTCGTTGACGCGGTTTTACATCACACTCAAGGTGAAAGATTTGTTGCCAGGTTCCTAGCTCTAGCTTTCCATTCTGTACTGGCACCGTCAAAGAAGGTCCAAGCCATGTCGCTTGCAAATGGGAATGACCATTGCCGTCATGCCACATTTGCTCATGTCCATATTCCCGACTGGGGGGAATGAGCTTGTTTAAGATCTCAGGCAGGTCGAGTTGGAGTCCTGGCTCAAACTCGATTGTGCCTATAGCAGCCGTACTACCAATATTGAATACGTGAGCCATTCCTGTCTTGATGCCGGAACTCTTTACAATTTGATTAACCTTGTCGGTGAGGTCATGCATGTCCCCGTGACTGTCTGTCTCAAGATGGATTTGTGACTGATGAACCATAATTTTAGTTGGGTATAATTTCTATTTTGGCGTATCAGTCGCTCCTATGAAAGCTAAACTGCGCGATTACCAGAGCTAGACATGACAGTGTGTTTCAGAGCCAAAGGGGAACCTGACTTGAACGCTATCCCTGAGTGGCTATCGGTCGAATTCTCATTAGATGCCAGAGAGCCTCGTCTCTACAGCGTGTGGGTTGTACCCGGTATTGCTGAAGTGGTAATCGCATTAGGAACACTAGGGGTGGACGGCAGTGTAGAGTCGTGGAAAACCCATCTTGAGAGCCTGGGCTTTGAAGACGTGGTGCAGGTGTCGTGCTTTGAGTTCTTTGGACCCAGGGCCGACCGAGATCGGTAGAATTCCGTTATCCAATTGCCCTCAGAACATTTACCAGATTATCGTCAGTTTTTGCAACACAACCCAAAAACTTAAGTCTGGGTCGAACAGTGCCAGCTGAAGCTGGGGACGCCCACAGTTGGGGCAAATTGGATGCATGTGTCATAGCAAGAGCCTAACTCCCAACCTCCTGTTTTGGGCAACGGGCTCAAGCACAAACGTGCCATGCCCAGAGAGCATCGCTTGCCCTTTAAAATCAATCACCTGTGGCACAAAGAAAGCTGTCCGCCCCTCCCAAAGTAAACCCCACCCAAAATGGGGTAAAACCCGCTCTGCCTATGGCTTTGGCTACTTACGCACTTCGTTATAATTATAAGTAGGTACTTACATGATCAAAGTAAATGAAATTACAGTCATCGGTGCTGGTACACTTGGGATTCGGAAAATATGTGTGCTCCGATCAGGTAACAGCGGTAGTGCCGATTGAGGAAGAGCGGGGACCAGGACGGCGCACTTTCGTCCATCTACAGGGGCAAACTGACCCAATTGTCGCTTCACGGTCTGAGGACACCATCGTGCGCGACCTTGTACAGGAGCCACGTGAGGTCATTCAAGCGCGTCAGCAGCAGGAAATTCTGCAAGATTTATTGGCAGACCTGGGCAAGGTCAACGCGACCGTGCGCCGCATTAGTCGCGACGAGGGCGGTCTTGATCTCGAACGTTTGGAGCGGCGTATCCGTCAAGTCTTGGAGCAGTAGTTTAGGACTTACGCATTGACAAGGTAGACAAAAGGTGCATATACGGAAACTTTGAAGGCATGATGGCGATCGCTACCTTATAGTTAGGCGATAGTTATTCACGAAGGGCTTTGGAAGATGGATAATACCTATGTTGTTTCCATAAGCGGGTTCCGATTATTAGAGCGACTACCAAGCCATCCACAGCCAAGTGTGACCTGGACACTTACACTCTGTTTTTACTGGCAGAATCGAAATATCCAGGTTGTACACGTTTGGCGGAAATTTTGGAAGATTTATCTCATGATAGTGTCAATCGTTTCCTTTTAAGGGAAAGGTATGAACCCAAGGATTTATTTAATGAAGTAAAGCCGTACATCAATTTAGCAGGCGGTACTTTAAGTGGAGACGATACAGTTATTGACAAGCCTTATAGTGACCCGCAGTTAACAGAGTTGATTGGTTATTTTTGGTCGGGAAAGCATCATCGTGTAGTTAAAGGAATTCAATTAATTACCTTGGATTACACCGACCTGTTAGGTAAATCTGTGCCCATAAATTATCGAATATATAACAAACAGGAAGGGAAAACAAAAAATGGTTATTTAAGAGAAATGATTGCTGAAGTTTTGGTTTGGGGATTACAGCCAAAGACAGTGACTACAGATGCTTGGTATTCCAGTCGCGAAAATCTAAGATTCATTAGAAAAAAGGGATTAGGACTTTTCATGGGCATAGCGAAGAACCGCTCATGTTCCATCAATGGTCGAGATTACACCCAAGTCAAAAATCTGGAAATACCTGATGAAGGTTTAATTGTGCATCTAAAAGGTTTTGGTAAAGTGAAAGTATTTCAAAAACTCTTCAAAAACGAAGATAAAAGATACTACATTATATTTTTACCAGACGAAGATGCGCTAATTGCAATTACTAGGGTGGAATTTAAGGCATTACATTCAATCCATTGGGGAATTGAATGCTACCACAGAGCCATTAAACAGGTATGTGGTATTGAGCAGTTTATGGTCAGAACAACTGAGGCTGTTCATACTCACTTTTTTAGTGCCATCCGTGCGTTTACCCAATTAGAGTTAATGCGAGCCGAAGAGTTAATTGAAAACTGGTATGAACAAAGCGAGAAACTTGTCTCTTCAAGTAGCCCGCGACTTCATTTTGTCACACCTCAAACAGAAGGTGGGCTTAAATGCACATAGCGCTATTTCTGTTAATGCGTAAGTTCTACCCAAGTAATAGTCGGGCGATCGGTAGCAATGGAATAGTCTTATACAGTGGTGGATTGCACATGAATAAATTTTAAGTAAACATAGTTATATCAAATACATATTCATTACTAATGGCAGCGCGCTTCTCGGCTAAATACCAAGCTACCCCGCCGTTCGTTGCAGCGCCTTGTTAGGCTCAGTGGCCGGACAATGGAGGTGGACAGATTTCCATGGTTTGAATCAAGCCATGCTCAATGGTATAACGATGACCAACGTGCTGATCGGAAAGAACTGTTCCAGCTAGGTCGCGCACGACCTGATGCACATCGACTAAAATCCGCCCGGAATCCTCCCGGTGAAAGGAAATCGGCTCAACGTGCGGATTGATGCCGAACCATTGCCTCGTCCAGTAAGCGCGGACTGCTTGATGTCCATGGACATAACCGCCTTCAAACGCTTTCGGCCAAGCCACGTCAGGAGTCGTTGTGGCGAGGGCGGCGTCAATATCTCGCGCGTTGAAGGCAGCGTACGCCGCGCGTATCACTTCAATTTCTGGTGCAGATTTATCTGGCATAAGAGGTGTGGTGAAGGACATGCAGCAGGGCTTAACATACTAGTAAGATATTTTTTGAGTTTACCAGACAAGGACATTCTTACAAGAAAATCACCCACGCCCTTTTATACTTCCCATCGCGCTCTTAAGTGTGGGAATGCTGGTAGGGCATAGCTTTCAGCCACAATATACAAAATCCCCCATTTTCGGACTTGGGGGACTTCTATAGGGTTTTACCTTCTCTTGGCTTTCTGGCTGCCTTTATGGCTCTCTGGACGGCTTGTTTTTGAGTTATTGGGCAATCATCCGTCCTCCTCTATTTTTCACAATACATATTTTGCACCTTTTGTCAATGCGTAAGTCCTATAGTTAACCGCTTTCAGAGCTGCTGCTAATGCTAGAAGATAGTTGCTTTCTAAAACACTTGGGAGCATTCATGGCCTAAATCAAAAGCACTTGACACTGTGTTTCAGGGCCAAAGGAGAACTTGACTTTAACGCTATCTCTAAGTGGCTATCAGTTGAGTTCTCGCGCTTATTCCAGAGAGCCTCGTTTCCCAGAGCGTCTGGGTTGTACACTCGATTGCTGAACCAGCGATGCCCTCCGGGCATGGCACTATGTGCATCGCATTAGGAACACTCTTTTCTAGACGGGAGTATAGAGGGATGGATAGCCCATCTGGAGAGCCTGGGCTTTAAAGACGTACAGGTGTCATGCTTTGAGTTCTTTGAACCTAGAGCCAACCAAGAGCGGTAGAATTGGGTGATCTAATCCCCCGAAAACAAGCGCTGTGGGGAAGCGATCGCCAATGCTATTCAAGTTCCGCCGCACGCATCGCGAGTGTACTACGACAGCATAAGGGTTACACAAACATACTTTTCACCTAGTCCGCGACAATTTTCATTTAGTCTGCGAACCCACAATACCTGTGGCGTGTCAATATACATCTGGCTTCAGGTATGCTGCCACAGCACACTTGAGGTCAGGTTTGGCATACTGAGAAAAAAGGAGTAACTGCATAACTAGATCCTCAACTACAGGATTTTTCTATCCTCAAATAGTTTTTGCAACGCCACCGGATTTGGCGCCGAGAAAGGAGCTTTAACCCGATAGCAGCCAGACCAAGTACAGTTGGTGCGGCTGTTGTTGTCGGTTCAGGCACAGGCACCGTATCTCCTGAAAGTGGAGGCGTACTTGTAGGGGGAAGGCGGAGCTGGCTTGCCTGCTCATAAGAATAAGCCAGGCTGATCAGGGTCGGCTCACTGTATGCTTTACCGAGAAAAGTAACGCCATACGGCGATCCATCTGATAGGTACCCGTCCGGAACAATAATGCTGGGATATCCAGCCTTTGCCCCTATTGCAGCTCCATTGGTAGCGGGAAAAAGAACCGCATCAAGGTTGTATTTATTAATAATAAAGTCAAGCCCTTCGTCTTTAGCAAGGCGCAGATCTGTTGCTCTGTCTGCAAGATACTTAGGCTTGTCCAGCTCTAAGTCTTTAGCCTCGGACGCTAGCGCGAGTGTTTGTCCGTACTTCAGTGCTGCCTCAGGGTGCGCATTATTAAACGCGATCACGTCTGCTAGTGTCTTCACAGGAGCATTAGGGCCTAGTGTGCTCAGGTAAGCATTGAGATCCCGTTTGAACTCGTAGGAGAGAACTGATGAATTGACGTTAGCAAGTTCCCGTGCCGTGGGTATATCTGCATCAATGATTTCAGCCCCAAGGCTTTTCATCTTAGCAATCGCATTCTCCGTAATCGTCCTCTGCCCAGGTGTTAGATTATCCCAGTAATAGTCGTGGGGAACGCCGATCCGGGCACCTTTTAGACCATCTACCTTGAGGAATTGCGTGTAGTCAGTATATAACTTGCCCTCACTGCTACTCGTAGCCGGGTCTTTCGAATCCACACCTGTGACGCCACCCAATAGGATTGCAGCGTCCGTCACATTGTGGGCAATTGGACCGGCTGTATCTTGACTAGCAGCGATCGGAATAATTCCATCACGGCTAACCAGACCGACGGTAGGTTTGATTCCAACGAGCGAGTTTTGGTTGGAAGGACTGAGAATAGATCCAGAGGTTTCGGTGCCTATAGCCACTGTCACGAAGTTCGCTGCAACTGCTGCTGCTGGACCAGCGCTAGAGCCACCGGGGGACAACACAGGTCTTCCATCTCCACCCGGCTGTGGACGGGGATCATAGGGGTTGAAAACATAGCCACCCAGAGAGCTATACCCAGCTGGCATTCCGGTCGTCAGGTAATTGGCAAACTCGGTCATGTTTGCCTTCCCCAAAATAATCGCTCCCTCGTTCCGAAGTTGTTTAGTGATGAACGCATCGGTTGGCGGAATCGAACCTTGAAGTGCGAGCGAACCAGCTGTAGTGGGCTCGTCAGCAGTATTTATGTTGTCTTTCAAGAGTAATGGAATACCAAACAGAGGTCCTTTAGGGCCTGTTGCTGCGCGCTCACGGTCTAGGTCTTCTGCTATCTGTAGCGCATTGGGGTTAATGTCGCGGATGGCGTTGATATTAGGACCCTGCTTATCGTATGCATCAATCCGATTCAAGTCCATCTGAACCAATTCCTTGGATGTTATTGAATGAGAGTCCAGGGCTGCTTCAATTTCGGGTATTGTTGCCGATTCCAGATCTAATTTTGCCGCTCGTGCTGCTATCGGGAAAATCACAAATATTACTGCTTGAGTTGCTAACAGAGCAGTCGTTTGCTTCAGCGTTCCAGTCACTGTAAATACCTCTGATTTTTTTTACTTGAGAAAAATCGTTGCTGTAAATTTTCCGGTGATAGATGGAATAGGCCAGACGCCTGCTAAACTGTCAGCACCTGTCAGCAGCTGTTCCTCTACGTCTGACCAAATTAATCTTTCTGGATTTTCGCCGTTGCTGAAGCTTCAAGCCTAAAGCAGTCAGACAAACTTGAGTCAGAGCAGTCGCTGGATCTGGTTCAGGACAACAAAAACTTAAAGATTTTCGTAAATCTGCGGTTGTGTAATATCCTATTTATGACTGCAGATGCGGCAAAATACTGTTACGAAAGCTACAAAAAGAGCGGTTCCCCCTCAGGGCAAACGCATCTTATTTTTGAAATGCCCACTGCGTAAGGGTTTCAGTCATTTATTATTTATGCTGATAGATTCCTGAAACCCTTGCTATGTAAGGCATCCAGAATTTAAATGCGTTTGCCCTCGGTTCCCCCTGGGTTCGTCAAACTGTCTAAACTTCAATAATGACCGGCACAGTTGATATAATCATCCCCACCTATCACCGCCCAGCTGCTTTAGCCGTCAGCGAAGATAGCAATCTTATCGCTTTCTTGAGATGAGGGAGCTGGGAAAAGAGCAACCCCATGGTTGAATCCTCAACCCTAAAGCTATGTTTTTAATTGTTATTTTTTGACCGGGAAAGTAAAATAAAAATGCGGCTAGTAAAAGACAAAACGCTCGCTCAGGTAATTAAAGAAAGTGTTAACATAAACCCTAATTTTAGAAAAATCAGCTAGAATAACTAACAATGAAGCTCCGCCTTTGCTTGTTGGTTTCGCAGTCCCCACCCAAAATTGGAGATTATGGGTGGGGACTGCGCTCAAGCTCTTTGTTCAATTAAGTGTTTTCCAAAGCAAGAGGGCTAAAGTTAGCTCTGACATTTCCTCTTCTTCAGCAAGCGAGGCACGAAAAGACCACTTCTCTGCTTGCGTCACCATGGCGTCTAGCTGTGATTGCAGCAGAGCGTTTTCCTCTTGCTTGTCCTGATTCTGTTGCCTGAGAAACTCGTTTTGCGCTCTTAGGCGCTCGACTTTTAGCTGTAATCGCAGCAGAGCGTTTTCCTCTTGCTTGTTCTGGGCCTGTTGCCTGAGAGACTTGTTTTCTGCTCTCAGGCGCTCGGCTTTTCCAGGGCTAACTCCAAAGTAGCTACCTTTTCCTGTAGAAGGGCTATCTTAGGGGCTATACCTTTATCCACTTGGGCGGCAGAAATCGCAGCAGATGCTGGATCAGAGTGCTCACTCTGATCCAGCATCTGCTTACAAGCCTCGATTACCAGGTCGGTGAATGTGGTCTTTTCGGCTTCTGCCTTGGTCTTGAGCGCTTCAATCAGAGCGAGGGGCATTTTGATGTTGACTTGTTTCTTGGTTGGTCTAGCCATAGATGACTGTCCGCATGTATATATATTTAGCTATGCGCTAAGACTTAAAATCTAAGAACTTTCCCATTCCTTGCGACTACCTTGTAAATAAATCAGGAATCTCTCCATAAAGAGTGTCGTCACCAAGTAGCTCATACCTAGCCCGGTACATTGCGGCTTGAATAGTTCATGAAATGTTTTTCTGCTTTCTATACGATTGGCTATATAGTGAGGATAACTGGAACGCTGCCCAGCTACAATACTCTCATCCATATCAGCAGGTTTCGATATCAACTAGTCAAACGACTTTACGTCTGTGTAGCTTTTACCGCTTGATGGTGGGTGTGGTCATAAGCAGTTGTTGAGGATGCCTTGGGGACAAGGGGAGAGAACTGCGGGTTGATTCCTTTTGTCCCCCCATTCTCCTGCCCTACAAGACCTCGGCCAAAGAAAACGACCCTGGCCTTTTGGGTCCCAACTTCTACTTCACTATTTTTATCTCCCCACGCAAAATTTACTGTTTTTGTAGCGTTATGCCAGAGAATTAGTCTTGAGAACCGCACTTCTGAAGACTAAATGAGCCAACTGCTCTCTATTCAAGAGCCGGGAAACCTGAAGCTACGCTCGCCGGTGCCGCTGACAATGCACCCAGCGGCGGTGTATCTGGAGGGTCTGGGTGAGGGGTCAAAGCCGACGATGCGCCATTCCCTGGATGCGATCGCTAAAATGCTGACCAATGGTGAATGTGACGCCCTCGAATTGGACTGGTCAAAGCTACGCTACCAGCACACAGCGGCAGTCCGGGCAGCTCTCAAACAGCAGTACGCACCGGCCACGGCGAACAAAATACTGTGTGCTTTGCGGCGAGTCCTCAAAGAAGCGCATAGACTGGATTTAATCGATGCCCAAGACTATACCAAGGCTGTGGACTTAGCGAGTATTAAGGAGACGAGAAAACTCAAAGGCCGCGCTCTATCGCCAGATGAAATTGCCGCTTTGATGGATGTGTGCCACGAAAAAAGTCCGATTGATATCAGGGATGCCGCACTGTTCGTCATCTTGCGCGGCGGTGGGTTACGACGAGCTGAAGTGGTCAAACTGGAGCTGAAAGACTTCAAACCCAGCACCGGCGCTGTAGAGATTTGCTTTGGGAAGGGCGGGTCATACCGCACAGTTTATCTGCCAGAAAGAGCGATCGCCTTTGTGGAAGAGTGGCTGGATCTCCGAGGATTTGAACCTGGACCACTGCTGTGTCCAGTCCGCAAAGGTGGGCGGGTTGAGTTACGACAGATGACTTCTGATGCAGTGCTGAAGATAGTTCGAAGACGCGCCAAACAGGCCAGTGTGGATTCATTCTCGCCTCATGACTTCCGCCGGACGTTCTGCTCTGACTTGCTGGATGCTGGGATTGATATCTCTACAGTGCAGAAGTTAGCTGGTCATGCCAGCCCTGTGACGACTGCAAAATACGACCGGCGCGGCGAAGAAACCAAGCGGCGTGCTGTTCAGGCGTTGCATATCCCTGGCGCTCCAAGGAGGAAGTAGTTGTCTCGTGGACATACTGGACACGGGGAAATCTCGTTCTTGAATGTGGTAACTCGGTTGTCCAACTCACCTTATGGGATTTGGGACTAAGTGTGCCGAGCGATCCAGGCGTCTGCAAGTCGCAAGACGGTTAGAGAGTCATCCTGAGATGGATGAGGGATGTCGTACCATGTACCGCATTGGTGCGCCAGTCTGGTTACTAGGTTTTACCAGATTTGTGTTAGCGGAATCAAAGCACCGGCCTTTGTTTCAAAATATTCCGGATTATTGTCACTAAACTACTAGCAACTGATAAAATTCTAACAACCTGAAGCCAAAACAGCACAATACTAAGCAAAGAATCAAACCCGTTTATATCACCAGTTTTCTCAGCCCCTATAAACCCTGACAAATCAGCTAATCCTAAAAAAAATAAGGCAATTAAGAATGCAGTAAGTACATGGAATAAGAGAAGATTATTAATTTCTTTTTTGAATTGCTTTAAATCTTTTATTTCCCTGATTAATTCTGAATGCTCAAAAGGATATTCGATAAATAAAAATCGAAGCAGCATCGCTTTAGCAATAAATACTTCTTTGCTGGCATCCATCCATCTAATAAGAACTGAATAAAGGCTGTAAGGGATAAAGAATAAAAATATAGCCTTAGCAGCTACGTAGGAACTTAATAATCCCAGAATTTGCCTTGGGTTTTCCAAATAAAATATTCCCAATCCAACCCATCCGCCTAAAATCAAAGTTCCAAGAATAACAACTAAAATTTCTTGTTTAATTTCCCTCCACTTTCGGGATTGAAGGGATTGATATTCCTTCATTGCTATAGAGAGCGAGTCCATTTAAATAGCCTCCAAAAGGCCAAGAGCGAACGGCACATCTACTACTTTTTTTAAAGCCAACATGGCTTGAGTTTACATCAGTAAAAACCAAGCATGTGTGATGGCGCTGTGAAAATTTCACGAAGATTGCCTTTATGAGTGGGGCAGGCTTTTTTGGATAAGTGGTAAAGCCCTCTGTGGGGTACGAAGCCTGCCCTCCCAGCTTTAGGCTCCGTCACAGTTTTAGCGATCGCCCCTCACACCGTATCGTCAACCCACCCACACGCTCACAGGACAGCTGCGCCTAGTGGCTCAATTACTGCGCTCGTCGCTCACGGGGGTGCGTTCGCTGTTTACTCCTTCAGATTGATGTCTAGCTCAAAAAAAAGGTCAATGCTTGTTACGTAGCTGTCACCATTAGCAAAGCGCTGGTTGCAACGAGGGAGTGGAACTATGCCCTATAAGCAGATCAATGATTTACCTGACTCGGTAAAAAACCACCTACCGCATCATGCGCAGGAGATATTCCGCGCCGCGTTTAATAGTGCTTCAGAAGAGTATGGAGAAGAAGAAAGGGCCTTTCGCGTTGCCTGGGCGGCGGTGAAACGCGATTACAAAAAAGGAGAAGATGGCAACTGGCACAAAAAACCGGAATAGAAGGTATTACCTAAATACTGCCAGGATCAACTTCAGCCAGCTTTTCAGTTCTCCCCGAGAGCGCCACGTTTGTGATGTGATCCAAGATCCTATCCTAATAGAAACCCTACACCACCACTCCTGCTACCCCCGCTGCCATCAACGTTTCAGCAACTTGAGGCAGGATGAGTACCTATTCCAAACACCCTTTAGCTATCCTCCACACTTAGCTTCTTTCTTCGACTGCTGAAACTTTAGCCAACTCAAAGTGAGGCTAAACACAAAAATCGCAAATACGTTGCCAATCAAGGGCAGTCGGAACATTGTGCCTACTGCAACGTCTTTGAAAGAGGCAGGAGGAACATAGTTGATGAATCTATTCGTATTTTTAGCATTGATTTTACTGTTTTATCCAACTGCTAATCCAGTGTTAGCGCAAGAAAAACTGCTTAGAACTCTCACTGTTACGGGTCAGGGCGTTGAGAGGATTCCTACGACGTTGACAAATGTGAGTTTGGGAGTTGAGGTTCAAGGTAAGACAGCCTTTGGAGTGCAGCAGGAAGCAGCACGACGATCATCAGCTGTGGTGACATACTTGAAATCGCACCAAGTAGAAAGACTCGAAACCACTGGCATTAGTCTTAACCCTATCTATAGCGACAACAACAGTGTGCAGCACCTTACGGGTTATTCTGCTACCAATACCGTTAGTTTTCGCCTGGATACCAAGCAAGCTGGTACTGTACTAGATGAAGCGGTCAGAGCTGGAGCCACAAGGATTGATAGCGTTAGCTTTGTGGCATCAGATAGTGCAACCGCGCAGGCTCAACAGCAAGCATTGCAAAAAGCTACCCAGGATGCTCAAAGGCAAGCGGATGCTGTTCTGGGTTCCCTGCATTTACACCGACGAGAAGTGGTGAGCATTCAAGTTAATGGCGCTAGTCCACCCCAGCCCCTTGTACGCCAGTATGAAGTTAGGGCTAACGCAGTTAATATAGCTGCTCCCACACCAGTTATAGGTGGTGAACAGAAAGTAGATGCAGCGGTGACGCTGCAAATCACTTACTGAGCCGATCCCCAATGGAAAACAATACCAAAGGCGGGTGCACCGTGTTTAGAAAAGTGAAAGCTATCTGACCGTTTTGTCGGCACCGATATGGATGAGCTTACGGGTTAGATTCGGCTGGAGGCCGAACAGCCTCCGCAGCGCCTCGCCGACCACGAGCAGGCAGGCGGCGTAGGCATACGAGGCGGCGAGGCCGATAAAGTCGCTGTTGGTCATTTCAATCACACAAATTGAGAAGACTTATAAGCCAATCTACGGACTCTGGATACTCTTCACAATCCAGAATGAATTCTTGACCCCGCCCTACACTGTTCAGTAGAACATAGCCAATTTCTAACGTCCAGCGCTTCAAGGAATGGTGATAGCTCAAGGTAGACTTCTTGCCGTTAGGGTGAAACCAACTTGGCAGTTGCCAAACACTTCTTGACCTTCCAGGAGCCGTTAAGCATAAAGCCTGGTTAAATCTTTTGAACGTTCCTGCTCCTGGCTTATCAACCAAAGTATTTGGCAGATTGATTTGGTCTGTTGCAATATAAATAGAATCGATGTTGCTATATTTTTCTGGCTTACAATGCGGATGATATGACGCCCATGAGGGTATGGACGATAAGTTATCCACACTCAAACGTTGCTCAATTTGTAACCAACCGAATATTACGTGTAGATCGGGCGCACTGAGAACATATTGGTATTCCCCGAAGACTAGCTCAACTTGCTTGAACCACCCGAAGAAAACAAAAATATCCCCTTCTTTCACTCCCTGATTCTGCAGATGTCTCTCGGCAGCACCCGCCTGCCCAAAAATTGGCTTCCAGCTTTCTGGCCTGGGAATGCTACCAAAGTTTAGATCCGGGTCAAGATGTGCTGGTGTTTCAGGTCTGAGCTTGCCCCGCGTCAAATCATTAACAACAGCTCCTAAACAATGAGTGCCCATCATTATTTTTTCATATTGCTTAGAGCAGCTGTCGGGCCTAGATTCAGGTATAGGTAGCGAACATAACTCACCGTCCGGCAAAATTGGACTGGCGACTTGACCCGTTGCAGAGTCAAAACCCTTTCGGCTGAGAACTATTTTCATACTTTATAAAGTTTCTAAAAGTAGTATGCCCAATTACTTTGGTAGCGACAGAAGTCAAACTTCAAAAAAGCAGCAGCATTTCAATCAGATCTTGCAGCAAGCGATTTGCCAGGAGCGCGCTCGGTGGACACAACCTCTATGGTTCAATCATGAGCCGGGTCGGTAACTCTCGGTTCAACTACGCTACCATCCAGGAGTAGGACAACCGGGATGGCGTCGGAGTAATAGGTGCGACCATCCATTACTGGAAGGAAGTGAAGAAAATAAAACCAGTGGGACGACTTCGAGTGGGATTCGACGGACGTAATAGCGACGCTAGTACATATGCAAGAGTCGAATTTAGGTCGCTGTGCCTGAGCGTGGGGCATGCCGAGCCGAATGGCCTCCCTTGGGGAGAGAGGCACAGCCTCTGATTCCGGAACCCAGGTAGGGGTTGCTTGCAACATTGTAGAGGGAATCTCAAAATGAAACTCCTTCTCGTTAGTGCTGAAAGAGGTGAGAGGGATTCTTTCTTCACGCATCACAGATTGAGCCAGTTTAAAGATATCTTTCGCGTCACCTAAATCATAACTAGACTGCACAATACGGTCTAACGATGATGGCTTGCTCCCGCCTGCACCCAATGGTTTGAGGAAAACGTTGAGCATGGCATACTAGGGCGAACGCACCTAAATTTATACATGAGAGCTAAGTGGTATCCTAGAGGAATACTCTTTGACAGCTGAAGGGGTGACAAGGAGGGCTACAACACTTATAGGTTAAAGGTTTCAGGTATTCATGGTATAAAGAAAAGAGGTCTGGCTTTGTCAACAATACCTCCTTAATGATAAGATGCCTGAATTTTACCAAATCTACCTAAAAAGTCAACTTGAACCGTGCCAATATCTGCTGCTAAGTATCTTGATTGATCTGTTGCAATCTATCAAAATGGTGAAACTGGAAGCTTTAGCGACCGCTCTGCCCTTACCGATAAAGTTTGAAAGTCGGCGGCATAGACTACAGAGATTTTTGTCGCTACCGATACTGAAGGTCGAAAAACTCATGTGTCCCTTTATTCAAAAGTGGTTAGAAACTGATTTTCCCTGCTCGCAAGTACTTTATCTTGCAATTGATCGCACGAATTGGGTCTGGATAAATTTACTGATGATTAGTTTGATTTGGGATAAGCGCGCCATTCCCATCTATTTTGAGTTATTGCCCAAAAAAGGGAGTACTAATTATGAAGAACAAATAGCATTTTGCCACAAAGTTTTGCATCTGTTCAAGAATTATAAAACAGTGGTATTGGGGGACAGAGAATTTTGCTCTGTAAAGTTGGCATCCTGGTTAGCTCAAA
>JAABUQ010004100.1_pt1 | contig 25450 bp, 22 predicted proteins | sample 5560001 | NCBI WGS metagenome assembly JAABUQ01 (sample SAMN10711888, study PRJNA513371) | rock metagenome | isolation source: Antarctica rocks | place: Antarctica: Victoria Land, Finger Mt nord | collected 2015-12-18
ATCCTCTTCCCCCTTCCCCTCTCCCACTTCCCTCAAAAAACCCCCTTTCCCCCCCCCCCCAAAAAGACCCCCATTCCCGCCCCCCCGATCCCAACATCTCCCTCTAAATCCCCACCTCTACACCCCCCACGTGACTCCAAGCCTAGAGAGCCGCCCTCACACCGCCCGTACCCACCTCAAGGACTCCAGAAGCCCCAGGCCGGGACCCAGAAAAAGAAATCTCGAGACGCAAGCCATCTTGCGGGGACCGAGAAAATGACCCAGCACCAGAACATACAGCGGTAGCGATGAAGACCAGAGAGATAGAGCAAGAGAGCACATCACGCCCCGCCACCTCACGACCACGACCGCGACCACTGCGCGGCCCCCACGACCGGAATCAGAGCCAGAGATACAGTAGAGTTGCATCGAACCCGCAGCGAGAAAACCATCATATTACGCACTGACACGTCACTCAAACCCACCTTCTCTTCCCACCCCCTCACGCCCCTTTTCCACCAAGATACCCCATTACCCGACCCATCCCCATGGCACACGCGTCACATTGAGCGCACGTTCTTCTCAGCCGCCTCTCTGGGATATCATACTAGCAGATAATGCTGGCGTATGAGGCGGGGATATAGGTCCGGCATATAACGCTATTATATAAAGTAAGCCATCAGGCAGCATCACACGCCCATCCGTGCTCCCTGTGGGTATGATCCTGCTGGCCGATGCTCCCTGGGGATATGTATCAGCTTCGGGACATTTTTCAGTGGGGCAAGGGGGCTTGCGCTGGGGGCGTTTACGCGGGGGTTAGGGACGCTAAGGTACCGAAGGGTATGTTACTGGGGTCAAGATTTTGATATGGCTGGGGTAGTGGGGTGTTAGGACGGGGGAGTAGGGAAGGGAAGGGAAGGGAACGAGGTGGATACTGTAGATGGGAAGGAGGAGAGGATGAGGGGGAAGTTGTGAGGGAGAGGTGGGAAGGTTATTGTGGAGATTTTCTGCTATCTGGTGAGCTAGGCTGGTGTATGTTCTATCTATCGCTGATATTGCAACGCTGAGCTAGAATTTGAGCAAGAGGGGGTGTGTGCTGGGTACTGCAGTAGTAGATGGTGCCAGCGCCAGGATTGCTGGGGGTATGCTGCCGTGCTTGCGCTGTAGATGACGAGTAGGTAAAAGCAAAGAAGCCATATGTAGCCGTGTAGTAGAAAGCAAAATATCCCTCCCCACCTTCGAGCATCCCGCGTGTTCAGCAATTGAAGGCAAAAGCAAAGCATCTTCTTATTTGTGGGGTAGGCCGCCAAGGTTCTCCTCGACCCTTCCACCCGTCGTGAGACCCTTCAAACCTCCACAGGGATGGCCAAAGCAATAGGCCCGTATCCCTCCTCCTGCGTCGGACGCAGCAGTCCCTTGGTAGCTAGAGCGAGCACGTGGTGTAAAGCTTGCGCTGCAACGATCTTGCTATGCTGTGCCGGCGGGAGCAGGTCTTCGAAGAACACATCCCTCGCCCCGCCTTCATGTGTATCGCGAGCAAGGTCGTCTTCTTCCTCTCCATCCGCTTCGTCGTCGTGTTGTGTGCCAAGAGCTTCGCGTGTTTTGATCTCGGCTTTGACAAAGTCGAGGAAGTTGACGGCTTCGCGGTCGAGGGTTGCGCACATCCATTGTGATTGCGCTTGTGTCTGCGTGCCGATGCCTGTATAGTCACCATATAGTTGGAACCCCTCGTTGCTGTCAGTAGAGCCAACCGGCCAGGCACCGAGCAGCTCGTCGTCATCATGCATAGATAGCTCGAAGCTGTCTTTCCTCTCTACGCCCCGCCCGACAAGGGGGCTTGCACTGGCGATGCGGCTGGCGCGGCGGTCGAGCGAGCTGGGTGCAATGCCTTGTCGAAGGGAGGGAGGGCCACCGGCGCTGGTAGGGAAACCACCAACGCTGCTTGGAAAACCGGCGTGGGATCCGGTGCGGGAGGCGAGGGCGCTGGCGGTGGTGTTCCAGGGAAAGGAGGGGTCTTCGAGGGAAGGGGCCGCGTGCCGGCCTATTTCGATGGGAGGCTGTGAAGTGTTAGAGATGCAGGGGTTGGAGGTAAAGAGGGCATGGGGAACAAAAGAGGAGCGTACGTCGCTGCCAGGGGCCATCATTGTGTCGTCGTCTTCGAAGATCACACCGTCGCCGCGACCAATTTCGTCTTCGCCTTCTCTGATGCGAATGCGTCGAGCATTGTCCGATTCTTCGTCGTCTGCCTCATCGCGATTTCTCTTCCGTCCGGTAGGTGGTCGAATACCAGTCAATGCTTCCATCAATGCATCTCCTGTGAACATGTGGAAAGGGTTCTTGAGCAAAGGACCACCCAGTGCGGTTCCAACATCACCAATGCCCTTGACCCAGAGCGCAGCATTCTTCTTGGCGATGAAGGGGGCTTGATGATTATGCTTCGACGAGATTGCTTCAGACATATTGGTAATGTAGTTGTCTTTCCACTGGGCTAGGTCGGAGTTGCGAAGCTCCTGTCTCTCATCTACTGGAAGTGCCCGTGGATTTGGACGTTTGCGTCTGACAGGGGCTTGAGCAGAGTCGGAAGATTCCCGCTCTCCTGCAGCCTCCGACCTTTGACCAGAAGGACGTGCCTGGTCGAGATCCCCAACAGCCATTGCAGGAAACGCCTCTACCCCGGGAAATAAAATGTCACCGTCTTCGAATCTTGGTAATTCGGGTTCGAAGTCCATGGCGCTAGGCTATGCATCGTCAGTAAATTGTTCACATTGCCTTTGAATTAGCTTTACCTCGATTCGACCTTGTTCGAGACCTTCTTGCAGCTCTCGCCTCATACGACTATTGGCCGCCTGATCACTTCCGAATCTCGAAACTCCCATTTGAGCGACAGCTCCTGGTGCTGGATCCTCAATCAGATTACCTTCAGCATCAATTGAAAAACCCGGGTCAATGTCAAAACCCTCGCCTTCGTCTTCCAGAAGACGACCCAATCGAGCACTTCGTTGAGCAGAATTGGCATGATCACTAGGAAGCACGAATCCACCATGGTCTCCAGCACCCACAGAGTCCGAGTTCGGAATTATCAGTCCAAGCATAGACTCGTCACCAGATTGCTGATGGCTTGACAGGCTAGATAATTGGGAATGCGGTGACAGAAGGCTAGAGCGGCGGGAAGACTCGTCTGTAGAAATGTTGAGGGCAGACAAGTCGATATCTAGGCCCGGCAATGCTAAATCGGGCAGGAAACCCGGATCATCTTCGACCATGAGCTGACCAGGGCTATAAGCTGTCAGATCCATGGATGTTCGTGCTCGAGTGTATAACATACCGGGCTTTGCCAGCGTTTGGATCTAGATCCGAGGTGCGCATGGCTTTGAGGAGAGCTCTTATGTTGCTCTGGGCGATTTGTGCGTCTGACAGGACGTAGCCATACTGTTGGGAGAATACACGCGATACACCATATCTAGCGAGAAGGATCAGCACTACTTTCTGTCTGCGAAGCTGGAAGAGAGTCACAGTAGATTGCTCTGCAATCGCAGGGCCATTGGCGCCTCAGGGTGGATGATAATATCACATGTTTTCTGTACATCTACATCCACGATGGCCTTGCGGGTGACCTTCTTCAGGCCGGATCTCGATCCGAGGGTCGCGACGAGCCTGTGTATGTTAGCTCTGAGACGCAAGAGGAAGGCTGAAGGAAGTATACCACACGGTAGCTAATCCTCCCTCACGAGATGTAAGGACTGCGAGACGAGTAATTAGACAGGGTGGCGTAGAAGAGAGTGAACATCTAGGAATTGCATACTCTCGTGACTGTAGAACATCCTGCTGATCTCTTGCTCCTATATCCGAATGACAGTGTAACCCGGGTAGAGGAGCCACCAGGGTTCTGCACGAAGGAAGTTGATACTTAACAGCCTTGTAACGAAAGAATCGATTCCGCAAACATGCAGTAGAACAAGAGCGCGAGACGGAATTCGTGACATGCCATATTTTGGAGGTCATGGATGGAGCTATTTTAGCCTTCGTCCAGCAGGGAAAGGAATTTGTCATGTACCAAAAACGAGATTGATTGAGAACATTAGCATGGAACCTCGTTGCCAGGCTCCGAAACGAAGTTTTGGGTAACTCGTGACCAGCATACTTGTAACGAATATATATGTAGATACGTATCAGTATATTACAGTCACGGGAACATTTGAGGAGGCATCTTTCCTCCAGCTTTTAGACGGAGGTGGGGCGATGTGTATAGAATGTATAAGAGGTTAGAGCTTGGTTCTCCTTCACGTTCAGTTTCCAAACACGTTCCCCATACTGCTATTGCTTCAAGAATATGAAATGCACAGTGAAGATGGAACTCGGGGTGTGCTCTTCAGTGGAACATCCTTCTTAGTGCTCTTTGACATAGAAACGGCACGCATTGCAGGAGCCTCGTGGCTATTACTAAGTGATCTTCATCAGGGCATTGCCAAAGCATTCAGTGATGGAGAAGGAATGCAAGGTACTACCTATGGTACCTAGTTGTCAAATTCAGTATCCATGAACGATGAGGGAGATATAAATCTCGTCGGCTAAATATACAATTATCTAGCGTAGTCTGTTCACCAGCCAACACTCCAGGATAAACACCCGAGGAACACCTCCGTTTCACTCACTCTCTTCTCCGATTCCAAAGCAACAAAAGTTCAATTGTTTTCGCTCCGCTGCTTTTCTTCTCACGATTGTAGGGGCAATTTGCCCATGCAATCCGCTTGTTGATCTCCAACCGTTGCTGGAGTGCTCCTGCTGGTTTCGACAATAAACAGCTGCAAGGAGACGGAGTCTCAGGACTCTGACCAAACCCACACACCCTCTTTCCAACCCTTCAAACACATCATGGCTTCTACGACGCAGTCAATGTCTCCACTCAAGGGCAAGCCTGATTTTTCCATTCCCATGCCTCCACCTTTGCTGCACACTCGTTCTAGCAACGAGATCTACGACAATGCACCCCACACTCCAACGAGCGCCGCTTTCACTTCTCCCTATGCCACACCGCAGGGGAGCCCGAGCAAGAGCAAGTTGCCTCCAGGAGCAACTGAGCTCCCTGATGCATTCGATAGCGCTATGAAGCTGGCCCCGACCAGTCCTGCCAAGGCAAGACAGCAGCTTAGCCCACACTCGCCAAACAAAGGTGGGAGACAAGCGTTCGACGAAAACCAGGAGGATACCCTCAATCGCCAAGATCTTCTTGTTGGTCCAGGAAGCCCTCTTCGTAAATCGGGTAAAGAGAACACGCCACCAGGAGTTAGACAATCAAAGCCAGCTACTCCCAATCAAGCTGCCGTGTCTCGTCAGGAGCCATATGCGAGCAGAGATACAGATTCTGGACCCAAAGCACGCTACAACCCTCAGCGTGGCCTCACGCCGGAGGAGATGGAGAAACTGCAGTTGCCAAAAGTCAAGCGGCTCGCAAATGTCACCCAGCTTTGTATGTCAGACCCGAAGAATACGTCCTAAAGCCAGACTAATGACGGCAGACTTCCTTGACCACTACTTTGACCTCCTCAGCTACATCCACCATCGCCAGAGCCGCGAAGCGCTATTCAATCAGCAGATCCCTCCACCGCCTGACACACCGGTAGAAGAATACGAAGCAGCGAGGAGCAAGTATTTGGGTCGAGAGCGTGCAAACCTGCGTAAGCGACGTACGAGGCTACGACATGGTGACTTCCAGATCCTTACACAGGTTGGTCAAGGAGGATATGGCCAAGTCTACCTTGCAGCAAAGAAGGATACAAGGGAAGTCTGTGCTCTGAAGGTCATGAGCAAGAAGTTGCTCTTCAAATTGGATGAAGTCAGGCATATCCTGACCGAGAGGGACATCTTGACCGCAGCCAAGAGCGAATGGCTCGTCAAACTTCTTTATGCCTTCCAAGATGACAAGAGCATCTACCTCGCCATGGAATACGTCCCAGGAGGCGACTTCCGTACCCTCCTTAACAACACCGGCGTCCTCCACAACCGCCACTCACGCTTCTACATCGCCGAGATGTTCTGCTGCGTCGACGCCCTCCACCAACTCGGTTACATCCACCGTGACCTCAAACCCGAGAACTTTCTCATCGACTCCAGCGGGCACGTCAAGCTCACAGACTTTGGCCTCGCGGCTGGCATGCTCTCTCCCCAGAAATTCGAATCCATGCGCATCAAACTCGAAGAAGTCGGCAAGATGTCCGTTCCCTTCAATTCAATGGAACAACGTTCCGTCGCCGAGCGCCGAGACGGCTACCGCTCCCTCCGCGACCGTGAGGTCAATTACGCCAAATCCATTGTCGGATCCCCCGACTACATGGCCCCTGAAGTCCTCAAAGGCGAACAATACGACTTCACGGTGGACTACTGGTCCCTGGGCTGCATGCTCTTCGAAGCCCTTTCGGGCTACCCCCCCTTCGCCGGCTCCACCGTCGACGAAACATGGCAGAACCTCCGCAACTGGGAGAAGGTCCTGTGTAAACCCAAATTCGAAGACCCAAACTACTTCCTCTCGCCCCGCACCTGGGACCTCATCACCCGCTGCGTCAGCGGCAAAGCGAAGCGCTTCAAAGGCATCAACGAGATCTACAAGCACGTCTACTTCGCCGAGGTGGACTGGGCCCAACTGCGCGAGCAGCGCGCGCCCTTCGTGCCGGAGCTGGACGGCGAGACCGACGCGGGCTACTTTGACGATTTCTCCAACGAGTCCGACATGGCCAAGTACAAGGAGGTGCATGACAAGCAGACCGCGCTGGAGAACATGGCCGACAGGGACGAGAAGATGAACAAGGGCCTTTTCGTCGGCTTCACTTTTCGGTAGGTCTTTTGCTCTTCCCGCCCCTTCTCCTCGCCACCCCCATTTCCCCAACCCCTTGGCCTACTTCCTCCAACACACTACTAATAATCATACGATGTAGACACCGCAAACCCGCCATCGAACCCGCCCCGCAAGCCCAAAAGGGCAGTCCCCGCAAAGCCCTCCCCACCGACGGCTCTTTCGGCACCATTTTCTAAACCCACCCCGCGCTGGTCCTAGATCCGTGCGACTACCTTCTTCAAAGACGCTCTTCCGGCACTCCTCGTGCTACCACATCTCAAATCCGCTCATTCAGCACTCCAACCACTCATATCGACACATTTGTCTTCGCAACACCACCGGGCCGCATTGTTTCCTTTCTTTCGTACGCTGTATTCTTTGCATGCTTTTCCCCTTTGATGACGGATGATGGGAATGATACACGCGGACGGGTAGAGACAGGAGAGGGGGGGGGGGGATAAAGGCGTTCAACGATGTGTCTAGATGGAGAAAGGATGGCGTAGCCGAGGTAGATAGGTTGGTACAGTAGGTAGAGGAGTGAATGCGGCTACAAAATCGCTTTGCCCATGAAGTACTCCTTGTGCCAACGTACAGTACGACGCACACTCACACAGCGGGGATGGGTAGATTACCTAGATAACAGCGCGTTCGCGTCGGCACAATGGAATCGACTCGAGAGGGATATAGGCTGTGATTGAATGATCCCACTCAGGAAACAACCTCTCCCCCTTAGTATTGACAAGAAACAAAAAATGCCGTTTCGCCATTGCACATGCCATGCTACCTCCAACTTCATCCCTCGCTCGCAGTCTGAAAGAAACAAAACGCCAGTACGCCAATACGCCATTGACACCACTCCACCGCCCACCCAATCTACCAAACCCCCATTCCCCGAATTACTCCCCCGAATTACCCCCTCGAATTAATCCCCGAGTTACTCCTCGAATCACCCCCTAATCACCCCCCCGAATCACCCCGAATTACCCCAATCCAAGCCCAGGTTTCCCCATCTCCAACAGAAGGGACCTCAAAAGCCCATCTCCAATCAGGTGATGACAACATTGCTCTCGTGTTGATAAGAGCGCTCCATCGATTCGCCTGAGCATTTCCATCCCCACCCAATTTCCAAGGCCACGAACACTCATTCCTCTTGCACGCTTGAAATCTTCCTATGGGCTTGTACGAGACATGCCAAGCCAGCGCGACGTATATCGTCAGTCCATCGTTCGATAGTCTATTGGACTTGATGTTTGAGTCGAGATTGTCCAAGCCTTACGCTTTTCCCGGAGTCAATTCAAGAGTTCCCCCAGTCCCACTCCCGTTCCCACCTCCACTATCTCCTTTCTTCCCCTTCCCACCTTTTCCCCAAGCAGGCTCGTTGCCAGGTAAAGCCCATGGATCGCTCTTCTTACATTTCCGGCCTCGAGGCTCGCTTTTGGCACCTTTTCGGCCGGGTTTGCTGGTGCTGGAAACAAGGCCGGCTAGCGTAGGACTGGTGGTGGTGGTGCTGCTTGAATCTTTGATGGGCGTATGTTGTTGTTGAGTGCTGGAAACGTTCAGCTCGCTCTTTGTGCCATCATCTTTGGTAATATCTTTGTCGCTCATAGTTTCGTGCCCGGGATTGTCCACTGGGTACATGGACGATTTGGTGGGCGTTGGTGGGTCAGATTTCGAGCGCATGGCTCTACGAATGTCTTTGTAATGAGAAGCGGATTGTATTGCCTCACTCCGTTCAGTTGACTCAGGTTGGGCAAATGGGTCCTTGGTCTGTTTGCCTGGGCCTCCCTCCTTGTGCGGGACAACTTCACTTCCTTCCGTGAGAGTCTTGCTCTTCTTGATGTACTTCTCTTCCGACGGGTCTGTTGTGCTTCCCTCTGGTGCGGAATGAGCGTCTCTCTCCCTACTGGATTTCGCATGGTCTAGTTTGAGAGTGCTGCATTCACTGGGAGTTTCGTCGATACTGAGCTCCTCTTGGCCCCTTGAGTCGACATTCCCTTCATTCCAAACCTCTTTCTCCTTTCCCTTACCCTTATCAACCGGAACCTCTGCGCTGTTCAGCTTGTCCTCGGATGGCCCAACAACTTTGTCGTTCATCACATTATTTCCTCGTTGGGCAATATACTCTTTCATTTTCTCTTTGATCATGTTTCCCAATATCATTTGCTGTAAAGTCGAGGTATCCTTTGAATCATACTGAATCTTGATGTCCCCGAAGGCCTTCATGGCTTCGACGATTGAGACAGGTTGGTCAGACTCGGAACCCCGAGCCTTCTTGATTCTCTCAATCAGCAGAGCAGCCTCTGCTGACAGATCTCTACGGTACTTTGGACGGGAGCTTGAAGGATTTGCTGGCATACGGCCATCTTGTTCAGAATGAGGAAGCACGTCCTCCGCTGAAAGGCCACCTGGAGCGTTCAAGGATGTTCGAAACTCCTCCTGATCTGGCATCACTTGACTGAAAGTCGCAGCCAAGCTTATCCCAGAGTCGACTTTCAACTGAGCTTTCATCTTCTCCACCTCCTCTGTTGGCAAGGGATCAACATCCATCACCAATTCCGACGCGTGATAGCTCCATCTCTCCTTCCTCGCCTTGGAAAATTCAAGGGAGTGCTCTGCGTCAGATTGGGGCAATTTCTCGAGTAAGTCCAGCATCTTGACCACGTTCGTCGTATGGGTACCTGATGGTATGCACGACATAGCCAGTAACTGTTCCGAGAAAACTTGCTTGAGATTTTCCGAGACCTCCACTGCCATTCGCTGAATGCCATCTGCCGAATCTGCCTTGTCGGACGTTAGCATAGTTGAAAGATCTTCATCAGGACCAAGATGTGTCTGTTGCGCAGCTTTCTCACTCTTCCTTTCCTGATTGGCATCCGCCAATCTGGGCTTGCCGGGCGTTGAAGGGTTCAAATGACCATCACTACGGCCAACATCAGTCTGTTGTGCAGCTTCCTCGTTCCTTGTTTCCTGGTTCACAGCCGCCAATTTGGGCTCATCGGACGTTGAAGGGGTCGAACGACCGTCACTACTGCCGACATCGGCCTGTTGCATTGCTTCTGCAGGGTCTTCGGTAATTAAGAAGCCATAGCGGCTTGTCGTGTGCAACACATCGTGCCACTCGTCTCTTTGTGCGAAGTAAGCATCCAAGATTAAATTGCGCTTTGAAGTTCTGACCGCATCAATATTCACGATGTTTTGATTCATCGTAGGAGGTGTTGCTCCAGCTTCTTCGTCTACTGTGACTTGCATTGGCGCGGGACTAGATAAAGCTGAGGGTGGACTCGAGTGATGAGGGTTTGGGGTCTCGGCCTCGCGAATCGCTGCTCTAGTTTCCTCGTTTACTGTTGAAGATATGTGTGAGGGATCCGATGGGCCTGAGTGGGGTGTTGAAAGATCGAGCTTTGGCGCTGCTTGGGGCTCAACGGACAGATGTTGAGACTGGGAGGCTTTCGACTTCTTTTTTTTTTTCTTCTTCGATTTTGAGCCTATCGTTGGGGTCTCTTGAGAGGTTGTTATGACAGCTTTTGAGGGCTGAGGAGGGGTCGAGGGCGGGCTTGCGTTTTTGGCAGTCTTGAAAATCGGTCCGTTAGCTTTAATGTTCACGAACGCTGTGTATTACGATTTCAATTGCGCTGTCCATAAACGAGCCGGTCAAGACATGCGAACCTCAGGACTTGGGTCTGCTTACAGTCGAACTCTCGCTAGGAACATCTGTTTGCGGTACATGTAAAGAAGGTTCTTCATTAATCTTAGTCTCATCTGGTCTCGTAGTAAGACCCTTCTGGGAAGCCTTTGTGTCTGAACTACCCTGCTGCTTAGCAGCGGCAGCCTTCTGCTTTTTCTTAGATCCCTTGACTGGACTAGGCCGTGAGTTCGACGCTAACGAGCTGTTTCTTGGTGGTATCTCTGGCCTGTCCTTGCGCTCTGGGCTCTTTGGTGCATTAAAGTCAGAAGCAGTCTGGAGAGACAAGTCGGGTAACTGGGGCTCCGGGGGATTTTCAAGTTGTCCAGGCTGAGGATCGATTTTCATGCCATCATAGTGGACTTCATCAATGATGGGGCTACTATTGTTGCTTCGGCTTGTTGCTTCTAATTTGCTTCGCAGATGGACTGGATCGACTCCTGCGGGTACAAGCGTTGAGGGCAATGAGCCTGGAAGGTGATTTGGTGATTTAGATGCTTGAGGTAGATTTGTTATGCTGTTGGTACGTTCGGTCGGACCGTATGAGGTTGCAGTCGTAGATGCGATAGCGGAAGACTTATTGCCCTCTGATTCTCCGGCGGAAATACTGGAGCCTCGAGTGATTGCTTGAGATATACGCTTCGTGTCGGATGTCGAGCGAGTCGGCCGTGCAGAAGCCTCAGACTCAGACGACATGTCTGTGTCTGCACCTTTCTTTCGATTGCCATCAGCTGATAGGAGACTCGTCCCAGTTGTCAATGTATTCTGCTCCACGGCAGAGAAAACCGGGTCACTCGCGATTTCTTGTCGGTCCGTGGACGGTGCCGTAGCTTGTGATGCTTCCGGAGGCCGATCTAATTTAAGATCCAAACCCTCTTGGTTGAGACTAGCTTTGGTATTGGTGGTGGTTTCCTCACTCTTGGCCTCATTCTGTGCCCGTGGCTCGGACTTTTCGTTCAACTGTAGACGTGGTTGGTCAGAGACATGTTGTGTTTTAGACCCTGAAGGCTTCGCTGGGGAACCCATTGTCTCGCTGGACGATGAACCCTGTTTAGCTCTGGATTTCGCTGCGCCTGCTCTAGCCTGATGGTTTTTTCTCGATGGACTTCCAGTGCTGAATGCAGAATTTCCATCTGTTGGGATGGAAGCTGTGGACTCGCTTGTCCTATGAGTTTCTTGCTTGTTGTCGAACGTGCCATTAGATTCTCCCGGAACGTATGCTGATTTTGGGCTCGCAGTGATACTCTTTGCCTCAGATGATGCTATTGCATGCTTGTCGTGGGAGAGGATAGAAGAGACAGCAGCCCTCTCATATTGGTGGGAGGGTGGGGTGACTGATTGTTCAATAGCTGGCACATCAGCGGCTTTCGGGGATGTCTTCGACGTGAGCCCCGTCGAGTGCTCATAGTCGATCCTTGCAGTATTCTGAAAGCCTTTTCCCTCCTTAGGAGAAGCTGCAGAAGACCTTCGTCGATGTGACGCTTGTTTTTCAAGACTCGCTACTTTGGTGAATTTTCGAGCTCCTGCTGTCGCTTTCGTTGAAGGCGTAGTCTTCGTAGCCTGGGCGTTGCCCTTGCGGTAATTGGTTTTGTTCTTCTCTCCTGGCTGGGGCGATGTTTGCCGATATGCATATCTCACAACAGGGCAGCCATCTAGCACTTCAAATCTAGTTTTCGGAAGCTTCTCAAGAGCTTCTTCTGCATCGTTCGCGGTTTCAAAACTAAGTTTGGGGCGACACAGTTAGCTCGAGATACCATAATAGAGATTTTGCCTACGTACCTAGCGAAAAAGAAACGCGAATTAAAGGTACCTTGCTTCGGCAACAGATCCGACATGTACGAAACACCGTGGCATGGCTGGACTATGGTCAGCATCTCAGGCGTACTAAGATTTGGCGGTAAGCCTCCAATCCAAAGTTTTCGACCCAGCTTCGCTGCGTCGTCATTTTCAGATTGTGACAAGAAGTTCCTCGGGTCGTGTGTGAAAACAGGTTGACCAGTATTGGCCATCTGTCCCAGAGGCGATCGATTTGGTGCCGGATGGTTATTCATGTGTTGATATACTGCAGAGTCTCGAGTCCGGGATTCATGTCTCATACGCTCAAAAGAGTGAGGGTCCATTCTGTGTTGATCGGCAGCAAAATTTGCAGAGCAGATTACGTTTTCGATTCTTGGTTGGCCTATCGATTTTCTACGTCCTTGAGACACAATGGCAGTTGTTGGCGCGGTGGGAGAAACAGGCTGTCCGAATGTCCTATGAGGAACTGCATTTGCACTTTGTGCGTAAGGATTCGATACAAATCGATGGGGTGAATGTTGTGGGAGACTTGGGTGAGCGACCACATGTTCCCCACTGCTTGGACTTGTGTTTCCCTCTTGGTAGCGACGCATGGAATTAGGATGCGGCTTGCTGTACGAGATTTCGGGCCCATTATAGGCCTCCGAGACTCGCGGAGGTATGTTAGCTTGTCGCTGTCGCAAAGACACTGCGTCCGGAACAGGGTCCCATGAAGCAGCATTATGTCCCAACGAGAAACGCTGGACGTTCCGTGCGTTCAAATCAACACGAACGTCATCTGAAGTCCGCTTGACTGGATTTCTCCGGGGCATGGTAGCACTGTTTGGGCGATTGGGCGGAACGTGATAACGGGCAGTTGATAGAGGCACAGCACGATACTGGGACGGCCCTCCACGCCCAGTCTGGAAGGCTTCGAATTCGTCAGTTGCATGGCGCTGCCTACTATCCCAAGTATAAGTCATCGGATCGCTATGCCAATCGCCCCGTTTTAGAGGGTGATCACGCTCAGAGGCCCTCTGGGATTCATTCGAAGTGTTTCGACTACCCACGGGATTGTTGTTAGCCGTGATCGGAGTAGGCCTTGCATGAGGCATCAGAGGCCCTGGATCATGGAAGGTTGACGCGGGAGCCGGTAATAACGGCGCGGTGGCTGGGGGTATCATATGCGGACCTGGAATGAGGGGCGTTGAGTCGTAAGGGACATACTTAAAGTGCGGGAGGCTGTGCTGCAATTGGTATTGCCGTGGTATCTGTGGGCCCAAGCCTTGTGGTAGCATCACGTGCAGTCCTGGTTGCATCGGATTCGGGATAAACTGCATGGGCTGAGGTGCTGAGGAAATACGCGGCATGATTCTCTGCAAAGGCACATGAGGGTGTGAGGGTCGGCGAGACACTACCACTGGTGTTGGGTGAGTAAGATCTTGATTGTCGGTGTAGCCCCCTGCGAGGAAGTCTAGAGGAATGCTTTGTCAGCTCGATACTCGGACATGAGATGCAATTACTAACGTCCAGTCTGGCGTGCCTTCAAGAGATGAAGCTGTACCCTGGCATCCAGAAGAAAAGCGCGACCGTACATTTCAAAATCTTCAGGGACAAAGAGATCTTCAATGCAATGGCCAGTCTCCATCACCTCGAATGCTTTCTGGCAATTTGCTAGCCAACGCTTGATGAAGTCCTCCACTAATGGAGCCCAGGCACGATACTGAGCTTCGTTCTCGGCGACGATCCGCTGGAGCAAACCGTAGAGATACGGAAACGAGTGAAAGTGGATGTCATAGGCATCGAAGTATTCCCAAACAAGGACATAGTCCTTTGTGAGTAATTTGCACTCATCGTGATACTTTTCGCGTAGGCGTTTAATCATCTTCGCTTGGGCTTCGATGTCATCCTCTCTCAGTTCACGTGGTTGGCCGTGATACGCTTCGCGTCGGGGTCGCTGACCGTTGTCACTAGAGAACAAGGCACTCCCCTCATCGACATGTGGGAGGCCGTCGTTGAATGGACGGCCTGTTGGGATAGCCATGGTCTTATGTTCTATGTAGAGTCCAAAGGAGCGTATGTCGAATGATGACTGTGTTATGCAATCTGCAAGGGCAGGTAGCTTGAGCGCTGGTAGCAGCAGAGCAATGGTAGACTGCAGGTGTTGTCGATATCCAAGCGAACCGATCGATCAGTCAGAGTCCAAGGATGCGGAGGAGATCTGATACTGGAGAGTGAAATGGATTTCTAAAGTGTTGCTTGCTCGTGGTTTCCAATTAGGACGAAAGATGCACGCTTGACGTAAAAGTAGTGTTGAGCGTTTCAGTCGTGCTTGCAAGTGATATTTGGAAGTACTGATTGAGAGTTGATGGAAGGAGCTAGAGCTTAGTGGGAAGATCGAGTAGGAGACTTATACTCATACGCTCAAGAGAATTCTTGTTAGGTGCAGAGGCAATTCTCGCGTACCTTATGCTGTGGCGATCAAAAGAAACACAGCACTTTCGTTCTCTGCTCGTTCACAGAATGCAATGATGTGAAGATGTAGTATTGACCTCGTCAGTCATATGATGGAGACGTCTCTTCCCCACAAAAAAACGTGAGTTCACGGGAAATTTGACGTGGATTTGGATGCCTGGGGAAGATGGGATGCGTAAGGTATGGAAGAAGAGAAGAAGAGAAGTGTGAGTTCACAGCAAGATTCAGTTTGGCGTGACCCAATATGCTTTTTCCAATGGTGGAGCACACATGGCTTTCTCCCCACCAGCGTCTTGTTCACATCAAGTATGTCGCTGCCACAATCTGAGCCCATTGAGCTACAGTCATCAGATTGGACTCCGTTAGCGAGACATAAGTGACTATCAATGCATTCCACCCCAGACTCCCAGTAACGACTTCGGGCATCAGCTGCTGTCCGCCTCACACCTTGTCCGTCTCTTTTGGCAGCTGGGCAATCATTTTCATAATCTCACTCTCACTGTCCCCAACAACTACAGAGAAGTCAGCGTGCTTTTCGCTTGATTTGGGTCCATGTAAGCATACCGGCCCTGCCATTACTCCAGTCCACAGTCTGTGGTTTTATCAGCCTTCTGTGTTCGCAATCTTCTGCACAAGACTCACCACAGGCCACTTCAATTTCTTACTATCTTCCCTCAACTTCTTCATCGCATCAGATTCGCTCAATGCCCCCTCTACCAGTTTCCCAGCATTCTGAACCCCAATGTACTCCAATATCGACTTTGCCTGATCGGTTGTTGGCGGTTCCTCTGTCACGTCCAACGTGAACTCTGTTCGCTGCAATTTGTTTTGAGCAGTGTGATCTGCAGCTTGGTCTTCTGTTGCCGTCTCGGAGGCATGGGCGCTGACTTGTTTGAGGAGGGTAAAAACGCGTACAGAGGCTGGTACGGAAGGTTTGTGGAAAAGGGTAATGACATCGAACGTCTTGCCCTGTAGGTGGTAGCCGATTGTCAGCAATCTCGAGTGCATCGTTCAATGCCCGGTTGGCTTACAATGTTACTGAACATCACCATCCTGCCGCCTTGTTCTTGACTTGAAAGCTACTCCGTACTTTGACTGTAAAGACTTAGCGGAGTGATGTTTGATGTCGATGGCGGGGCGTAGCGGAAATGCGGAGCCCCCCCGGGCAGCACCCCCTCGGGCCCCCTTAAGAATTGAATGGCCGAGGGGACGCGAGGAGTCAAGACATACTATCAGTATAAAGTACTTTGTCTGTTCGATCTCGGTCCCTCAATATTCGAGCTACCTGCTAGCTACCATCCACCCGCGTCCCCTTTCAATGTTCCCAGCCCCCTCTCTCTTCCCCTGTTTGGGAATTCTAGAGCTTTGCAGCACCAGTCACCTTCTCGCACTATCAAAGGCATATATGACTTCCCGCGATCAAAAAGCATTACACATTTCCCCAATCGATGATGATTTGGCGCTGTCATCCACCCAATCATTGTCGAAAAGCCAACATCTTTGCCAGTCATGAAGAGCTACCCTTCGATGTCAACCTGCACTTCAGTGTGGGGCCTCGTAGAGTATCCCTATGTATGAAACCATGACCGAGGCTCTCCCAGTTACGCTTCAACCACGTACCATCGAGTGCAAGGAGGACGAGGAGATCGACATCCTTTTCCTTTTTGTCTCCGTTCCAGTGCTCTCTGAATTCCCAACGTTGACGATTCCAGCATGTACCATCGCAGGGGAGGATTTCATCTCACACATCTTTTCGGTGGATCGAAGTAGACTGGGATTTTCCAAGGTGCGGCTGTTAGCCAGGAGTAGGACTTTTTTCTGCGGAGTCCTTATCCGCGCTAGGTTTCGAAAGTTCAGTTGTAGACTTGTATGTCAGCATTTTTGTCGTTTGCCTATCTTGCATCTCTACTGCTTCCAAGGAAGGGTAGCTTGAAGGTCAGTTCTGCTCTGAGAATTCATTGCATAGATCTTGGATAGGCATCATAATATCCATTAGCAACGCATGCGTACCCTTCCTGCTCAACCCAAAGGAGGCAGCCTCTCCGTCAAATACCCCTCCAAATCATCGATCTCCTTCGGATCCGCAGAATGTTCCAAACCTTTATAAGTCCGGAAGTCCACCGTCCAACCCAACTCCCTCAAAGACGTGACAGTTCGTTTCCCCCAATCGTACTGAACCAATGGATCCGCATCCCCGTGGCCCTGAATTCGATTTCTGCGTCAGCTTTACCATGTAATACTGATCCAAGAGCAATGTGATATGTCAGAAGTATAGGAAGGCCACAACATGAAATTTAAGTTCCCAATTCATGCCTCGACTCAGAAAATAGGCCAACAAGAGTATGGCAGGGAGCTAGATAGGACTTACCATGAATATCGGTGTTTCTTTGTTGGAGCTCTCATGTACTACAAAATCCTTAATCTTGTCGTGGAGAAGCAAATAGCTTGATAGGCCGAATATTCCACCTAGCCGGTCGCCGTAGGTGATTCCTACGAAGAGGGACATGGAGCCGCCTTGGGAGAATCCGCCTAGCGCTAGTGGTCAGGAGGAGGTGGAGGAACCAATGAGTTGGGAATGTACCTAAGACGATACGGGAGGAGGGAACCCCCTTTTCTATTTCGGCTTTGATGAGGGAGTTGAAATAGTCTCTCGTCTTAAGTATACCAGGCTGTTCGCACATTCTGGATCAGCACTGTGCATTTTTGAGGCTAATGGCCAGTCCCTCCTCACGGCCATCCGGTAGGCCTCACCCAACTCGAGGATCTTGGGATCGGTCTGACCTGATCTTGGTTTTGCGTCAGATCGTCGAATGTTTTTATGTCGTACCACGAAGGCATTGACATGCCAAAGTTGATTGTGACCGGTTGATTCGGGGCATTGGGAAAGATGAAGCTGGTCTCGGGGAATTTCCCTCTTAAACGGAAGTTCTCAGCAACGGGCATCCTGGAGAGCATGATATCAGACTCGTCGGAGGGAAGCACTGGAGGCTTGTTTACCATCCCGCACCACTGGCATCAATTAGTATAGTTTCGCGGTCAGAGAGGGTTGGTGGTACTTTACCTGTCTCCCAAGCCATGGGCCCATATGACAGAGCTTGTGTGTTTATGTAGAGCCGGCACGACCAAGGGTGCACGAGTGGCCATAGTGTAGAAGAGGTTGTGGCAAAGTTATGGGGGGCTTCTCAATGGATTGTCAACCTCAAATGAACAATAATGGAGGCTCTAAAGTGACGAACAGTTGCAACGTGCTACTTCATTGGCTAGAAGCGAACTAGGCAAGGCTCATTGACAGGGAGACCGGGTGTCAAGCTGTGGAAGAAGCCGTTGAGAGTCGGAGGAACAAGGGTCTAGCCTGCGGGGAGGCAGATCCTAGTAATTATGGATCACCCTCGGAGAAAGGTCGAAATTTGGCTGGGAAGCTGGGGTGGTCCTAATAAGCTTTGAAACTCCGAACTGCGAGACGTCCAAGCGTCATACAACAGCGTCGTCAGCAGCAGCCTAGAGCCGCTCTCACGCCTTTCTCTCCATCACCCTCACCCTCTAACCCCCAATACTCCATTGCTTCACCGGCGAATCTTTTCCGCAATCCAAAAATACAGCAATCATGAAGTTGATCACCTTGCTGCCGCTTGCGGCCCTCTCCTCCGCCTTCGTCATCCCTGACGAGGTTGTGATGAGCAACATCGCCCGCGAATCCCCTGAGAACCAGAAGTTTGTGTTTGACAAAGTCCCCTCCAAGAGTCAGGTCGTCTCCGAGTTCAAGACACGTTTCTCCAAGCTCGTCGATACCTCCAAGGACGCCGTCGATGACACCGCTGATATCGCAGAAGACGCCAGCCAAGGGACTCGGGAGAAGGCTCATGAAACTTTCTTCGAGCTCAAAGACTGGGCTGATCAAGCGATGGCCAATACCGAGCAGGCGGTCGAGGATCTAGGACACCATGGAAATCGTGGCCATCACTGTCACAAGCCCAACCTCACAATCTATGAGCTGGTCTCCAAGAGCAAATTTTTCACCAAACTTGCTGCTTTGATCAATGAGTACCCGGACTTGGTCACGATTCTCAATGGCACAGTGGCTAATTACACCTTATTGTACGTTCTTGACTGAGGAGCTTGTCGTTCACAACACTGACCCATGACCGTCCAACAGTGCCCCAATCGACAGTGCCTTCGAGAAAATCCCCGAACATGCACCAAAGCCATCAAAAGACGAACTCAAGCAGATTCTCATGTACCACTACTCTCCAGAATTCTACCCAGCCGGCAAAATCCTCGTCACTCATACTATTCCAACGGCATTGGAAGCTCCACACATCGGCGACAAGCCACAGAGACTATCTACCAACATCGGTCTCCGGGGTTTGACGCTCAACTTCTACAGCCGTGTCATTGGCGCTAACCTTGTATGTCCCGCATCACTCCTGAGGCACTACCAAAGCTGACAGACCTAGTTTGCGACCAACGGTGTGATCCACGGCATCGACAGCCTTCTCGTCATTCCACTCAAGGCCGCCGAAGTCGTAGAGCTCCTCCCTACCGAATTCAGTACTCTTGAACTCGGCCTCGCCAAGACTGGCCTCTTCAAAGCCATTAATGACACCTCAAATCATATTGGTGGCACTCTCTTCGCCCCTAACAACTTCGCCTTCTTGAAGCTCGGCCCCAGGATCAATGCCTTCTTGTTCAGCAAGTACGGACAGAAATACCTCAAAGCTCTGCTCGCCTACCACATTGTGGCCAACAAGACACTCTACAGCGACGCCTTTTACGATGCAGACTTGAAAGAAGACGCGCAAGGCCTCGGCCGAATCCCCAAGGGCTATTTCCACGTCGACCTCCCCACCATCCTCAAAGGAAAATCACTCAGCATCGACGTCGCCCGTTTCGGCCGTTTCATCGAGATCAAAATCAACGGGTTTTCCACCGTCGTGACCGAAGATGGCATCGCGGACGACGGCGTCATCCAAGTCGTCAGCAATGTCCTCATCCCACCCAAGCCTGTTACAGACGGTGCGACCGCGGGATTCTGGAACGGTGAGGAGCTGAGCGTGGAGGAGCTTAAGGAGAGGCTCGACCCTTATGTCGAGGACGAGGACGTCGACTACGTTGAGCTGTGAACGCTGGTGGTGTAACATGACCAAAAATTGGAAGGTCGGACGTGGGCGAAACGGGGAATTGAGACAAATTGGTACGAGCGCCACCCTGTATGTAGGAACGAAAAATAGGAAAATGTACACATATGCAGACGACATCATTGGCCACAACCGCACCCGGCCTCCCTGCCACTCCCTCACAACCGCCTTTATCACTCCAGATATCCCCTGACCCCAAGTCTACCTCATCGACCCCACCACAATCCCATCCCCATCTCTCCCAATAATCCCATCATCATCCCCCTCCAGACTATCTTCACCCCATATCACCCTCCCCATCAAACATCCTACATCCAACACCCCATCCCACGCCCCCTCCTCCACCTCCTCCATCCGCCCGCATCCTCCCAATCCCACTCACTCATCCCACCACCGCACTACCAAGTTCTCCCCTCCCCCGGCTTCGAGAACGTAACATAGCTTGTGCTCTCCTTGTCCTGCCTACTTTTCCGCAAGGGAGGCGATGATTCTTCCTGGCTGGGGGGGAAGGGCGATTATGCCGAATGGAGCGAGATGGGGGTCTACTTATTCCTAGCGTAGGTGGTCTTGGGCTCGAATAGAGCGATTGGAGAACTTTTGATTCTTAAGTTGAGAGATAGCATTGCAGGGAGGGAGAGAATGGAAGAGCAACGGCATGAGCCACATTGTGCGCCACAGAGCGGATGAATTCAAAGCTCCGCAGGAAGCTCAACAAGCCCAACAGCGCCGAATGAATTGTTGAGCTGTTTAGTTTCTCACCGTTGCACGAAAACAAAACGATGTAATTCAACCTGCAGCTTCTTCCACCTGCATCTCTTCTGACATCCGCATGGACATAGTCCGGAAGCTGCCATCCTTGCGTCCCATCGTTAGGCAAAGACCTACACCGCTTCAGACCACTTCCTAAAAACCACGTCTTGCATCTCGCGCAAAGATGTCGAAACCTACTCAAGCTTCCTCCTCGGCCCCTGCAGCCGCCAAGCCCTCCCCCATCATGATCATTGGGTCCATCAAGAAGACATGTGCTGAAGTCATGAACACGATGCCAACAATCCAGGCCAATTTTTCCGTTTTCACCATCCTCGCTGTGGGCATGTGCCTTCAAGTGATTGTGGATGGGGTCATGCCCCACTATAAGAGCCTGTCCAAAGCTCTCCCCTTCATCTTGTTAGCCATGAGAGGTATCTTCGTCTGGACCCGTGGCAAAGACTTGCCTTCCAATCCCTATCTGCATGGTGCTATGAGCGGCAAGTGGACCGCATCGGTTTTCAACGAGGACGGTGAGCTTCCTGAGAGGAATGGTGCAAACGGGGTAGTTGTCTTCCATATCGGCTTCCAAATAAATCAGTAAGATGCACCATTCCACTCTTGTCTTTGAAACGAAAGCTAACCACTGCCCAGTCCAATGGGAATATTTGCTCCAGGTGCAAACGAGATTGGCCCATACTATAGCAACATGTGGAAGGATGCAGAGGAGGATGCAGAAAAATGGGGCTGTAGGTCTTCCTTCCATCAAAGTCGCATAGAAAAGCTTTACTTACAACGCATGTATAGTTCTTGGGAAGACTCAACCTCTCATTGCTCAAGGCGACTCCTCCCACGGTAACACTATAACAAACACCTCGTACTGGAAGTCGATCGATCACCTTCGTGATTTCGCGGCTCATTCTTCGCACGCCGAAGGACGTCGCTGGTGGGAGCGGACTCGTGCAGAATGGCCTCATCTCGGCATCTTCCATGAAACGTTCGTCGTCCAGCCTCACCAGTATGAGACGATCTATGAGAATCTCCATCCTTTCGGCTTGGGCGCAACGAAACAGACGGTTGGCTCCTATTATCCAAGCCAATTCCCTTTAGTACCGTCCGAGGGGCACAAGAATAGGAGTTTGGACTCTCGTATGGGGGGCAATTAGGACGATATCGGCCCAGAATGGAATGTGGAGATCCTTCCGTCGGTCCGCACATTTCTCATTCTTTGTGCGCTGTTGTCGGCCTTGATGATATGGAGATTGGTGATCAGTTGTGTGTGATGGCAGAGAAGCGTGGTCTTTACTCAAAGACTGATCGAAGAGTCCAGTCGGTATTGAGAGGTACCAGCGAGTGATCATGAAACAGATGTTCTCGTGAGGGGATGCCATTGAATCGCGACTCTATGAGAGTACTCGATATGACAAGCGATGGCGATGTGGGGTCGCGATTAATAGGGTGTGCTTCCTAAAAACTAGCATAGGAAATCAGCTTAAGTATCATTATAGACAGCCTTAACTTTTATCTTCCCAATTACTTTTCCTTTGAGCATCGTGCATGAGCACTGTGACGAGATGCAACACCCTGATGATGATTCCTCTTTCCGATATAAAGTGCGGGGTGGGTGGGTGAGGCCGAGACTTCAACGCGCTCGAAGCGCGAATTATCATATATACTCGATATAATACCCTAGGTCTCTCCTTTATGGAAATTTCTACAACTTTCATCGTTCGCTAGCTGAAGCAGCATCTGACCTAATGCCTCACACCACATTAAAACGCAAAGGACCTACCACTTCCAAAAACCCTCCACCCCACGCTTCTGCTAAACGCGTCAAGATTTCCGCGGCCAAAACGATCCTTGCGCAGACATCAGACAAGGCATTGAACAAAAATGGCGACCTCGATGTCTCAGCCTTCATCAAGGCACGAGAATTCGAGATCAAAGCGATGGCGACGAACATGGCTGCTTCGAAATCGTCACTGAACAGGAGGGCATTCCAGCAGGTTCCGAAAGATCTGAGGAGGAGAACCGCGAGTCATAATGTGAAGAGAATACCCAGGAGGCTGAGGGCGAGGGCGGCGAGGGAGGTGCGTGTCCATCAATCCTGGGCAGGAGAAACCTGTGAAGGATGGATGCAGCAAAGGCTGACTGAATATTGCAAGGGCGAAGATGGTAGTTGATAATACACCAACGGTTACATCTCGACGAAGGAAGCCTACTCCTCACCAACGTCTCCGCCTCGAAAAAGCGAAAGAGTTGAAAAAAATGGGAGCTCTCACGAAGAAGAAAAGGGCAGCGAAGAAGCAAAAGCTTGGGGAGACCGATCCAGAGAAAATGGTCGCTATTGATCCTCCTTTACCAAAAGGCAAGAAGAATACACTAGCTACACCGGGAAAGCCACCTGCCAAGTTCCGCAAGCGCCAGATACACAAGTCCTGGCTTCCGACACATTTGTGGCATGCGAAGAGGGCTCGAATGACGGAGCCCAAGTATCCTTTATGGAGATTTGCAATCCCTTTGACGCCTACGGAAAAGTGCTACAGGACTACCCATCGAGCTGCGACTTCGAGGGGCTGTGTCGCTTGGGACACGAGTTATGTGGGCACGATTGGAATCGAAGGAGTTGAGGCTAGCCTGTTAGGACTTTTGAGGGGTGTGGGGGTTGCGGAAGGTATGTTGAGTGGGAAACGGGAGGCAAAGTGGAGAAGTGGCACAAGAAGCTGGGAGGGTTGGGTGAGAGAGAGAGATGGAGATCAAAATTGGATGGCTCCGGTGAAGATCGTATGGTGTGCGGCTGAGGAAACATCACCTGGAGAAGAAACAGCGCAGGAGAAGAAGAAATCCAAAAGAAAGATGCTTCTTCGGGTACATCCATCTGCCTTTCTTGGGGTCTGGAACGAGGTCTTGAAGGTCGCTAAGGTTCAAAGACCCCAAGCTATGGTCGAGGATCTGAGGTTTGAGATTGGAAGCATTGAGGTTATCGGGCCTGCATCTACAGAGGCCTTGATAAGTGCTTTGCATCCCGTATTACAGGCACTCCCTTCAAAAAACAGCGAGAAAGAAAAGATTCGGCCAACAACAGACGTACCTACAAAAGAGCCCCAGGACGAAGAATGGGAAGATATTCTTCTTCCCCACACCCTCTGGCCTCAAGTCGCCTCCCTCACAAACCCATCCTCCCTCCCAATAAACGCACTCCTTGCCTTCAACATCACCGATCCTCGCCTCCATCAATCCCTCCGCACTTTCTCCAAGCCAAAGACGGACCCATCCAACGACCAACTTCTCTCCCTCCTCTCATCCTGGCCACCAGACCAAACGCAAACCTCAGCAGACATATTTGACCGCACCAAACGCCTAACAGCCGCTCGCCTCCTCTCAAGTCAAAAAGCCATCAACCGTCGCAAATCCTCCGCTGCCCCGGGTACCAACCCTCCTCCCTCATCAAAAGATCCCCAGATCCCGATCCTTCTGCTTGCCTCCCGAGCCCCGTCGGTAGCAGCAGGTCAAGGCTCCTGGACCCTTCTCCTTCCCTGGGATTGCGTCTTACCGGTGTGGTACTCGCTAGTGCACCATCCCGTCTCCACAGGCGGCACACCTCGTTTCGGAGGATTGCAAGAGAAGAGACAGATAGCGTTTGAGCAAGGGGGCCTGTGGTTTCCGGGTGATTTCCCTGGAACTAAAGCGGGCTGGGAGTTGGAGATGCGCGAGAGGGTAAGGGCGAGAGAAGAGTGGGAGCGGAGACCGAAGGGGAAGAGGGTTGAGTATGGAAGCTTGATATTGGGGGAACGGAAGGGAGAGGTGGGCATGGGATGGGGGTGTGACTGGGAACGATTGTTCTTGGGCCCACCTGTTGCTACACATGCTACCGAGAAAGATATGTCAGGGCATAAAACAAAACCCACTTCAAAGCCGACTAAAACAACCGAGCCCGGCAAGAAACAAGAGAACGGAAAGGAAGCAGCACGACCTCCAGAGCCCGCTCAGCCACTCCCACCCCCACCGCTCAATATCCACCACCTCCCCTCTTCCCTCAAGCACCCCCTTCCCCTCCCCCCAACAGCGCTCACACCAATCCATCTCATTCCCCTGACAACAGGCCACCCCGCCCGCTGCGCACGCATATACCGCCTCCCCACCGACCCAGAGCTAAAAAGTCAGTGGCTCGAGCTAGCCACTCCCGCTCAAAAGAACAATGACCACCAACCCAGCCGCTCAAAACCCACCGCCAGCACCAACTCAGGCACGAGGAAGGCAACAGAGCAAGCCCCACACATCCGCGCAGCCAACCTAGCCACCTCCCTCCTGCACCCACCCGACCCCACGAAGAAGAAGAACCTAGCCGCAACTACCCCAGTGCCAGGGGAGGACGACCTAATCGGCTTCGTCACAAGCTCCAACTACCACCTCGGCGAAGGCCGGTGCGCCGCCGTTGGTAACATCGCGGTCGCAAAAGTCCTCCACGCACCCGACGACGCGATGGACAGTGGTATCGAGCCTTTCAACACGCGAGCGAAAAACAGGACCGCGAGCAAGGAACGGAAAACGGGAAGTACAGGAGGAGGGTTTTGTATCGTCCGCGACGCTGGGCAGGTGACCTGCCGCCTTGCGCGCTGGAGGTTCGCTCCATAGCAATTAGTCCATTACTGTCAATCAAAGAAGTCGGCATGGCTACACCTATATCCCGCCTTCCTGAACTAAAACCACCCTTCCTACCTATCTACCTACTCTACCTCACCCTTCCATCCACCTCCCCTTCTCCCTCCCACCCACCCCTTTCAAATCCCAGCCAAGCCCCTTTCCCCCTTCCCCACCCTTCCCCAC
>JAABUQ010004101.1_pt1 | contig 25445 bp, 28 predicted proteins | sample 5560001 | NCBI WGS metagenome assembly JAABUQ01 (sample SAMN10711888, study PRJNA513371) | rock metagenome | isolation source: Antarctica rocks | place: Antarctica: Victoria Land, Finger Mt nord | collected 2015-12-18
AGCGGCAGAGGTATTTGAGGAGGGAGCGGGAGGAGGAGATGAGGAGGAGGGGGAGGGCGGGGGTGTTGGTTGCGTGGACTGGAGGGGTGGTGAGGGGTGGAGAAGGGTGGGACCGGGGGGGATCGGGCGGACTTACTGTGGGATTGGAGGGCGGTGTGGTTGGTTGATGGGTCCTTTTGGAGGAAGAGGTTGAGGTTGAAGAGCTCGTTTACAACGAAGCCTATGAAGAACATGGTCCAGGCGACGCTGCCAGTTATGGCGTGGAGTTCGTCTGCTATGTTAGCTATGTGAGTCATGTTTCAAGGGGTTCAGAGGTGCATAACAAACCTGCTTTTCTGGCATCTGTTCCGGCGACCGCGAGAACGTTCTTGATAGAATATGTAATGATCAAAGTTGCAAGACGTATGTCGAGAAAGCCTTGGGCGATCTTTGCACGTAGCATGCGCGGTTGATCCTCGCCGTTATAGCCCAGCGAGAGCTGCATTCCGAGACACTTCTGGATCATCAGGTTCTTGAACAGCCACTCCACCTGGGGTTCGATCACATGATCTAGCCGAACGTCGAGCGCGCGGTACACTTCGTTGAGGAAGTCGCCGTCGATGCTGTGCTCTGGATGCTGCTCCGACAACAGCTGCATCACGCTGAGAAGGTCGTCCGCGTACTGACCGTGACTGGTGCAGGCCGAAGTAAAATGTAATATTAGCGCTTCTACGGTTGCTTCCATGAGTGCTGTTGTTTTTTAGCGGCTTCCTGTTCATGGGGATCATCCACTGACCTTTGTCGAATGATATGGCAGGGGGTATCTGCAAGAGTCCAAGCGTAATCTCGCTGCTGTCATTGAGAGAAGCCATAGCACAGAAATTGGGAGATAGGGTGACATGTAGGCCTGAACAGTTCAGTCTAGAGGGCAGAGAGGGTTAACCTGGTTATGTGGCCTTACGAAGTGTGTCTGGTACGAACTCGAATCCAATCTGCCCAAGACCAAAGACTTCTTCACGTATGTTATCCTGAGCAATTATCTCCATTGTCAGTCTGTCGCGAATTTCTACAGTTCCATCATGGAATGCAATAGCTAGTATTGTACTCAATCGCATCTGTTGGACATAGAGGAATATTTTGGGTATGAAAGTGTCAGGCAGTCTTTTGATTGTGATGTCGGCCTGGCTCTAGATTCAGCGCTTTCGTACTATAAAAGAGAATTGTGGGCGCACACACCGCTAGATGTTTTGGTGCAGTCGATCTCTTCGGACCTAGATTCTCAAAGTTCGGATGGAATTTTGGCTTCGTACTCTGCAACTCCCACCTGCATACAACACTGAATGGCTCATGACTGCCGTTGTTTTGATGCTGGTCCGAAGTATCTGTGAAGGATCCCAGAACAAATGGAAGCGATGGTTCCCCTTTTCGACTCTCGGGGCCTTGGGGGAAATATTCCAGATGGGTGAGACAAGCGTTCGGGTACCATCCAGTCCCCTCTGGACCACCCGTATCCCCGCCTTTAGGAAAGCAATCGGTCACAATTTTCAGGTGCTGTATGCTGAAAGATAGACGTTGAAAATCGATGCCGACACAGTAAAACCGTAGCTGATGATCTGTGGTATGTATCGTGACTAGTAATGTGCTGTCTACTTCGATCAGCATCACTAGCGTCTGAAAGCAGATCTGAAGTTTACCTTTGTTCGCAGCAATGGTGGCATGGGTGAGCAAATCCGCCGGCACTGAGTATGTGTCTAGTTCTGTCTTTGCTTCTTGCCATGTACGATCTCTCCCTTGTAGAAGCAGCCGGATCATACCGCCCCTTGTGATCGTGACCAACGCCGACATGCCACTGTTAGGATTGTGTGGACCCAAAGGCGTCTGCTGAGTGGAGGAGATCTTCCAGTGGCCCTCCTCCCTGCGTGCAGACTCCTGAAACATGTGCTGATGGACCAGTCAGCATCGGTTGACCCATCAGAGATTGATGAATTACTGGTTTTTCATTGTTGAGCCAAATAAGGCCCACAACAACGCCGAGCGGATCATCTGTATCGATTACACATTTTCTTGGGGCTGAGAAATCACTCAGAGTAAACAGCAGAGTAAAGATAGAGATGCGACCCATTGAGTCGAATACAGCGAGTTCGTGGCCCTGATGGTTCCATGATAGATGAATGATTGGATAGTCACAGTGCAAGGTCGGGACACCCTTGATAGATATTGGTTTACTTAGTGCCCATTTGCCGCTTCCTTGATCACAGAACAGTTGTCGAGTAGAGACGCCATGGCCATCCCCATCAATGGTTGCGATACATCCAGTTTTGGACCAAGCGATACGTCTACATCCGCGCTTTAGTGGTGTCAATGAAGTCAAGCAAGGACACGTACTGACAGCAACCAGTCAACCGGAGATCGTCCACATGTTGCAGCAGCTCTTTCGGCATGGACGATGGTATCTGGAGAGATGGATCGTCGCCATGATCGCCGAACAGGTCATCGAGGTCTTCATCCATCAACAAAGGCATCTTCAATTATCTATTATCTTGACAATGGTCGACGTTTGCAAGACATAACAAAAAAGAAATTCAGACAGAGATGAGTTCAAAGAGGATAAAGTAGGGTGTATAAAGGCATGATCTACTACTCTGACAGGGCGAATATAACATCACGAGAGTACGAAGTCTTGCTCATTGAAACTTCACCTATCAGATCTTTAAAGATACGGAGACGAAAGTCGTGAGTTTACTTGCAGGGATATTCGACATTGACCTGCGTCGACTATTTTCCCCGTCGTGCTCGATGAAGGGACAAATTAGGTTAGGCTGAGAGAATTTGGAAATAAACACGAAAAGTAAACACTGATGTGGCTTGAAGGTTAAATTAGGGTTGCAGCACCTTCATAAGGTATTCACTCTCCATTAGCGCCCAGGAAGGGCAACATCAACCAATTCCCGCCTTCCTGTCCACAACATTTCCGCCTTTCACCACTTCCATTGTTCGCTCATCTTTACTTCTCACCACCTCCCATTCCCTCTCACCATCATCTGTCCCCAACGGTAACGGCGGCACCATAACTAGAGTATATCAACAAATGTACAGCTACGTCTAAGTTGTTCTCTTGCGCCTGGGCGCAATTCGCGATCATGAACAGCCCCAGCTCGTCCGAACTGTCCTCAGACCTAGACCTGACATCTGTCGGTTCAATGTCTCCTCCGCCGTTCTATCCCTCGCCACCTCCTTCCCAGCAACCCACTTCCGGCAAGGGTACGCTCGGTTCAAAGAAGCGTTCTCGAGATGAAGAGCATGCGCCTCTGACGAAAAAGCGACGCAAAGTCGAAGTCAAACCCCGAACGACGCAGCATTTAGATCTACGATCACCACTCACCCCGACAGCCGCCGGGCAAACCAGTCAATTGGAATTGTTACAGAAAGCGCTAAGAAAGAGACGGAAAATCGTGGTCATTGCTGGGGCGGGTATATCTGTGTCTGCTGGTAGTACGTACTCATACCTTGGCACTCTTCCCAGCTTGTACTGATCACATCATAGTCCCCGATTTTCGGTCAGAGACCGGAATCTTTGCTACCTCCGGCAAGCACCTCTTCGACGCCTCAGTGTATCAGACCGATGAATCGACCACTGAGTTTCATGACATGGTTCGAGATCTCTCAGAAAAGAGTGCCGCCGCAGAACCGACCGAGTTCCATCATTTGATAGCCACATTGGCTTCTGAAGGTCGCTTGATGCGACTTTACACACAGAACGTTGATGGGCTAGACACATCACTGCCTCCACTAGCAACAACGGTTCCTCTCGGCAACAAAGGGCCTTGGCCACGTACGATACAGCTACATGGCGGTCTACAGAAGATGGTTTGCACGAAATGTAATAACATCTCCGATTTCGAATCAGCCTTATTCAGAGGCGCGATACCGCCTCCTTGCCCTGTGTGCATAGAAGCCGACAAGGTACGGACTGACCATGCCGGCAAACGTAGCCATGGTGTTGGCAAGCTTCGGCCGAAGATGCTCCTTTACAATGAGTTTAATCCAGACGACGAGGCAATTGGTGCGGTGACAGAAGCGGATCTTCGAGCGCGCCCGGACGCAGTCATCGTTGTAGGTACTAAGATGAAAGTACCGGGACTGAGAAGAATTGTAAGGGAGCTGTGTGGTGTAGTAAGAGGAAGGAAGGACGGAGAAGCAATTTGGATCAGTCGCGAGCCACCGCCTCCTGGGAGAGAGTTCGAGAATTGTTGGGATCTAATCGTGCGAGGCGACAGCGACACAGTGGCCGCTCACGCAAAGATGAGACGCTGGGACGATGACAGTGTCGACTATAAGGAATGCTCCGAATCTGACTCAGAGAGAGCCAAGGCCAACGACGCTAATGTCAAAGTGGTCATTGAAGCAGACTTGGGAATGGTCAAAGTTGCAAGTCCTGAAGTCAAAGTCATTGTCGAGACACCGGCGAAGAAGGCAGTCGCTTCGGCTCTGCTCACGCCGGCACCAAGTCCTCGATCAAAGTCTGTTGATCCAGCAGCTCAGCTAAAGATCTTCCCCAATCTCAAAGCCTTTGGCAAGAACGAGGACAATGTACCAAATAAGCCTGCGAAACCGAAACAACCTCTCAAGGCCACCAACAAACCTTCGGCAAGCAAGAGAAAGACATTGAAATCGGCGAACACAAATATCCTCAAAACTGGGAAATCGTCCGTAATTGCTAAAGCTTCCAACATGAAGATCAACACTGCTTTCAAGGTCTCAAAGCCTCAGCAGCAATCTAAGCTTGGCAAAGTTGCTCCACAGGCCCGAAAACCCAAGCCCGCCATCATCAGCAATGATGATGCACCAGAAGCCCCTAGGCCCATGGCACCCATCTCCCCCTCTGCAGCTCGCAACAACGGACCTTTATTGCCACAGCCGGCTCGTACTCCACCGAAACCGCAATTCCCAAACCTCACTCGTCAGGAGAACACCCTTGTACAAGCTTCTACGAAGAACATTGAGGTTCTGAAGCAGAGCAAGCCCCGACCTGCGACCAAACCTCCAGAGGTCGCTCGAAGGAGCCCCACAGTATGGTCGGAACCGCATGAGGTGACAACGCGAAATAGCCCCTCCCGACCTTTTTACGATAAAGACATGTCCGTAACGTTCATCTTGCACAACAGCCCATCAAAGCCTCCCTTCGAGAAATTCGTATTTCCAGGCGACCCATGCTATCCGAACCGGCCGACCCATGAATACACATTTCCTCCAGGGATTGCCAACGATAATGCACCGGAAGGTCTCGTAAGACAGCTTTTTCCGAGCCCCAGAACTCAGCTGGAGAAGCCGTCTGCGCCGCTGCTAGCCACTCCTCTTGTATTGGACACGGCCAGCACGATACAGAAGCACGAAGGAGGCGGCCGGCTGAAGAGGATGAGCGAGGAAATCGTTAGCCCCACGACGGTACCAGAGGGCATGAGGAGTCTGTTGAATTGAGTATTGGCTCGGTCACTGTTGCAACGGATTGTAAGCATTTGCATGGCGTTTGGGAGTTGCATTCCCGCAAGCAAGAGATATGATATGAGGGGGTTTGTTGAACCATTTACCCCTTATACAGGAGGACCGGAAGCATTTGCAGGGAGTTGGGCAAATGCATCTCTGTAACAGAGGTGGGAGGCATTAGTGGGATCTCTGCAACAGAGGTGCGAGATATCATTGGGGTGCATGTCTCTCGCAATGGTGGCGTTTTCATGTTGTTTGATCAGATACCCGTGCTGTTGGTTCATGGTGTTGCGCGAGCCCCGACATACCCTGGGGCTGGAGACATGGCTTTTGTATCTTCTTCTTGTTTCGCTTAGATGAAACCATGATACCATATACATCTTGATCCACGCTTTGACAATTGAGTGTTCGGTGTGAGGCACAAGAGAGTCTTATTAAGCCCTAATTGCTTAAGCCATGGCACAATTAGGTACTCTCGATATCATAATCGCGGTGCCCTAGCATGCTCATTGAATCACACACACACTATCGATTGTAACCTTATAGACCCAAAAACATCCAAACCCAACTTCCATCCCAACGCCACGCTAAATCATAAGTCATAGACCGACGACCCATATATCTCTCTCAGCTTCGACCCAATATGACGTCCAGAGAACCCCGTCACGACGCCTCAAAACCACGCGTAGCCTCCACAAACCTCTCCAGCGCCTGCAAAGCCCTCCCACTCTCAACCGCCCATCGCGCGAGCCTGACACCCTCTTTCCATCGTAGTCCGCCTGGGCCCCTTTCTTCAATCACTTGCCCATCATCCCCCTTCCCCTCACAAACCCCCGCGACTGCAAATAATGCCGCTGCATTCAGCAGTACGAAATCCAGCACCGCGTCCTCTTGCGCTAATTCCCCTCTTAAGAGCTTCATCAGCGTCGCGGCGTTCTCCTTTGGTAGTCGCCCAGGACTGACTTCTTTTAGAGGATGCACGGGTAGACCGAAATCATTCGGGTGCAGATCGAATTCCTCGATGACAGTCCGCATCCTAGGTTCGCCTTCCTCGTCGCTCGTGGTGTAATTATCATCCTCCTCGTCCCTGCCACCCTTGAAATTCGGGTTCGGTCTCTTGACGACCCACCGACAATGCGTGGTCCCAGCGCAGCTGATCTCGTCCAGGTCTTCGGCGCCGCATACGACGAGGACTTTATCGGCGGCGCTTTTGGCGAAGGCTTCTGCGAAGACGGGGAGGAGGGATTTCTGGAACACGCCGACGACGCGGGCTTCGATGAGGTCGTGGCAGGGGTTCGCGAGCGGGCCGAGGAGGTTGAAGATGGTGCGGAAAGCGAGTTCCTTGCGGATGGGCGCGACGTGGCGCATGCCGGTGTGGAAGCGCGGCGCGAAGAGGAAGGCGTAGTTGGAGGAGGCGTAGAGCTGGGGCAGGCGCTCGGCGGTGACGGCTTCGATGTCTGGGGCCTGGGGAGAGATGGCTTGGAGGAGGTCGGCGCTCCCGGAGGTGCTGCTGGAGGCGCGGTTGCCGTGTTTGGCGACGAGGAGGAGGGAGGAGGCGAGGAGGGAGGCGGTGGTGGAGACGTTGAAGGTGCTGTGGCCGTCGCCGCCGGTGCCGACGATATCGACAAGGCCGCCGCGGTAGGTGCCGCGCTTGAGGTTGCGGGCGCGGATGGTGGTGCGGAGGGAGGGGTGGGGGGGTTGGGCGGCGGCGTCGCGCATGCGGGCGGCGCATTTGGCGAGGACGAGGGGGTGGCGGTCGAGGTGGGTGGAGGCGAGGAGGGTGAGGAGGGAGGAGGCTTGGACTGGTGTGAGGGCGTTGATGAAGATTAGGGCGAGGGCGGCGGAGATGGCATCGGCGGGAATGGAGGAGTTCGTTGTGGCTGATTTGGTGGATAGGGATACGAGGTCTTTGAGGAGGGGCGAGATGGAGGGTATTGGAGGAGGTGGAGGAGGTGGAGGGCCCGTTTTAGATGCCATTGCTGGAGAACCAGAACCCTTGTGAGATTTCCAATGGCACGAAGGTAGGTATATATTGGAGTTTCGATCTCTTCAAAAGGTGCCCCAATCCTAGCCTATGAAGCCATGGACCAGCTCGCAAGCAACCGCGCTGGTAGAGCCCTGGGCTGTATATTGCTGCTCATAGAGACGTTATATGAGTGTCCTTCAAGCGTTGCGCGGAGCAAGTTTGATCGCTTTCTAGCTGGTGGCGATGCATGATCTTGTGAGGATGCTTGTTCAAGGATGCATAGCTGAGATGCTCTTTACTGCCGTCAATGTAGACCTTAGCATGGGATGAAAGGGGAAAGACTGGAAAATAAGACGAACTTTTTGTGCACGCCGGCGAAACTTCGGCCACCGTTCTGGAACGAGCTCCTTTCGTCTCGAGAGTTGAAGGTCGACAGCAACTATGTATATAAGCTGATCAAACCTACAGTAAGTTGGCCTTATCGCAATGGTAAATCTCATCATAGAGCTGATGTTTGAAGCAGTAGGACAGCCATAATGGCACCGCGACTTCGATTCTGCCCCCAGTGCCTCCATCCACTTTCAGGACTACGAAAGATATCTCTGCTCCACCCTCGATATGCCTCCGCCGCTGCAGCAATTACGCCCGCAGCCTCTCTAGATCAGATGACTATCTCACCACCTCCTTTAGCTCGCCATCCAATAACCCAACCGCCCTCACACAAACCGTCCGAGTACCGCAAATCGCAGCTTCACCGGCAGTATACTTCTCTCCTCCGCTCCACGCCCCTCATCCTCATCTTTCAACACTCCAATCTCAAATCCACAGAATGGATGTCAATCCGTCGCGAGCTTGCCTTCGCTCTCCGCAAAGTCGACGAGCAGCAATCCTCAACCCTCACCCCAGCGACACCACAAGCCGATGCCATCAAGCTCTCGATCATCCGCGCCTCGATCTTCAGCTCGGCCCTCCTTGTAACGGACTACTTTGATCCCGCAGCCTATCCTTCCCCGCCCACGCCGCATTCTACGGATCCTTCAACTCAGTCCTCCGCCCAGCTGCCAAACCGAACCCCTGACCCCAACGAGGATACATACACCCACGCCCTTTCCTCCACCGCCTATACCGCCACTCGCCGCCACAAATACTCGCACCCCCTCGCACCCCTTCTCTCTGGCCCACTCGCCATCCTTAGCTTCCCCGCCGTTTCTCCCGCGCACCTCTCAGCAGCACTAAGTATCCTAGCACCCAAAGCGCCGCAGTTCCCGGCTCCGAGGCGCAAAGTTAACCCGGGATACTACGAGCCAAGCGTGCAAATAGGTTTGCAGAAGCTGATGTTGTTGGGGGCTAGAGTGGAGGGGAGGGTTCTTGATAACGAGGGAGTGATGTGGGTTGGTGGGCTAGAGGGAGGTATGTGTGGGTTGAGAGCGAGATTGGTGGGTATGCTGTCAGGTGTTGGCGCGGGGATTACAGGGACGCTGGAGAGTGCTAGCCGGAATTTGTATCTCACGATGGAGGGAAGGAGGGGTATGTTGGAGGACGAGGAGAAAGAGAAGAATGGGCAGGATGGGAGTGAGGGTTCGGGCTGAGGAGGAATTTGGGGTGCCAAATGTGGTTGAGTATTGTACAGAAGGACGTCGGTCTTCCAACATAAGACCCAATGTGCATCCCATAAGGGTCCTTTTCGGTTCATAGCATATCTTTCGCAAGCTCCGAAGAGTTGGACATCATTTAACATCCAGTTCCTCAACCACAATACATGCACTTGGAAGAGCCACCGATCAAGCCTCCGAACACCACGCTAATCAGACCATGCCCCACCATTGCTCCCTAGAGCTTCCACCACGCCCGTCCCATCAACGAGCCTCAAACTGCACCATCCTGTAAACCGTCAGCTCAAACCCCAACACCTCCCCCACCTCCCGCCGCACTCACCGCTTCGTCCGCTCCTTATACAGCACCCGATGCCCACAATCCTTGCAACGGATCGGATCTCCCTTCTTAAGCTGCACCTTCTGGTTGCACTCGCCACAGAGATATTGCGTTGTGGGACCTCCGTCGTCGACGGCGGTGCGGAAGGCGGAGCCGGCGGTGGTGCCGGTTGTGGTGGTCTGGCTAGAGCCGACGAGGAGGGGGGGGACGTAGGTTTCGTGGGATGCCATGGTTGGGGGTTGGTGATGAGGTTTGGATGTGGGGTTAGAAGGGTTTGAAGGGTTTGATGAAAAGTGGGGTGATGGTAGATTTTAGGGGTTGTTGCTGGAGGAGCGGGTTGTTGTCTAGTGAGATGGGAGGGACAGTCAGGGAATAAATAGTGATGGAGGGTTAGTGATGAAGGCTCAGAGGGTGATGAAGACTTGGTGAAGGCTTGGTGAGGCTCTGGGTTATGATTAACAATGTTATCGATTAGACCCGCGCGGCTGTAGAGTAGCCGCGAGATGACGTAGCGCCAAGGAAGATATAAACTTCCAAGTTTCAGTCTCTCCAGTTCGCCAGGTCAAGAATTAGATATATTTCTTCATTGCGACGTCGCCGTTCATGATACTTACTTCTTGTCACCTTGAGACTGATAGGTATTAATCTATTTCAACCTACTGCTCCACTTCAGGATACTTTTCTTGCAAATCTATCAACCCAATTGGAAGTTCTTCTGGGAATTCTCCAGTGTGTATTCATTTGAAATTCAAAAAATCGTTACACCCTTCAATTCAATTAGCCATGGCCAATACGACCCCACTCATCATCCGGAATTTAACGTCCAATCGCTTCGAATTGAAAGTCATTGAGCGATTTGAGACCCTGCCCACAGTCAAAGGTGTACAAGGACTTTCCAAAAACTTTACAAAGCTATTCAACAACTCGACCGCCTCTCAGCATGAGGTCTCTGAGGGCGCTCAAAAATTCAGTCACGAAGAAGTCTCTCTCCCCATCGAGCCCCTTAAGACATTGAAATCGGATATCAAGCCTCCAGGTCCTGGCATTCACGCTCTACGCCTTACGTTCGATGCCGAAGGCGAACAACACCGTCTTGATACTCCCTTGCCTAACGATCAATCAGCGGTACTGACTCCGATCACGCCCGACCCAAGATTCAGCTACACGGCAATTTACCTTCCTGAGCACTCGCATCTGACTCTGTATTCGTCTGCGAACCTCCAGTCATGGATGTCAAAGTTCAAAGACGAGACACCCCTCTCCGCTCTCTCCATCCCGGGAACCCACAACTCCCCAACCTGCCACAAAGCCCTTCCTTCCGTCCGCTGCCAAGCTACATCTCCACCCGAACAACTTGACAACGGCATCCGCTTCTTCGACATCCGTGTCCAGCCGGAGGCGCCTCAAGATCCTAGCAAAGATGGACTCATTCTTGTGCATGCCGTGTTCCCCATTTCTTTGACAGGCAACAAGTACTTGAAAGACCTCCTCAAGGAAGTCTACGCTTTCCTCGACCACAACCCCAGCGAAACAGTCATTATGTCCGTCAAGCGCGAAGGTACCGGCAATGCTACCGACGAGCAGCTAAGCCGTATCATGCGCGATCATTACGCTGGTGACAACAACCGCTGGTTCACAGAGCCGCGTATCCCCACTCTTGGAGAAGCCCGCGGGAAGATCGTTCTCATCCGTCGCTTTGCGCTCGAGGGCCGACTTCACGATGAATGGGGTGGTGCCGGTTGGTGCATTGACGCTGCGACGTGGGAAGACAACACCCCGAATGCGACCTGCCCTAGCGGAGACGTCTGCGTGCAGGATTTCTACGAAGTGCTCGAAACAGAGAACATTGACAAGAAAATCCAGTTTTCGCAGGAGCACCTCACTCGCGCAGCGCAGTGCGTGTGCGCCCTCCCTGGTTCCGAGGAAGGCCACGATGATGCCCCACCAAAGCAGCCATTCTTCATCAACTTCCTAACAGCCAGTAATTTTTGGAAGGTGGGCTGTTGGCCGGATCGGATCGCGGCGAAGCTGAACCCCGCGATTGTGGAATTCCTGTGTCTGAAGCATAATGAGACTGAGGGGGTGGAGGGGGACGCTGTTGAGCAGGCAAGGAAGATTGGGGACGGGAGTACGGGGATTGTGGTCTGTGACTGGGTGGGCCAGAAGGGGAACTGGGATATTGTGCGATGTGTGGTTGGGATGAATGCCAGATTGGAGATGAGGGAGCATGGGCTTTGATCGCTGAGTGGTGCGACAATCGTGAGAGATTCTTCAGAGGTCTTGGGATCCACTAAATCGGTCACCATCGATGAAACCTCATCACAGCCTGGCCGGTTCCTTGTTGCTGAATAACCAATAAAGAACATTTGGCGAAAGCGACTACTCCCGAAACCCCATCGAAGGACTAAAAACATGATCATTCCGGAACAGGCCCATCAGTCTAGCAGTCGTCTACCGCACTCCCATCTCGAATCACCACACGCCCAACTTGTACTCAGGAGACTCTCCAAAAAGCGCACCTCCTCATCTGAACCTTCCGCATCACCCAACCCAAAGTCCGAACACGGCCCCGTCTTGCCTCAACATCGATTCAGACCATCAAGTCTCCGCACCACCCCAATACTTTCACCCCATCATCCTTCCGAGCGTAAGACGCACAACGCCACCCACAGCGAATCATACAACCCAGCGTGATTTCTCCATCTGGCACACCCAAGCAAGCATCTCACGCCACTCCTGGACCGAAGGTGGCGCGCCATGGCAGAATTCTCACGCGTGTTACAGAATTGGGTGTCAAACGCAAAAGTTTGGGAAATGAGAGCTACCGCACGATGGGACCAGCGAGGAGTAAAGATTCCCGCATTTGGCATGTTTGCGCCCGGGGAAAAATGAGGGATGAGTGCATGGACTACAAGGAAGTCTTCAGAGTTACGAGAGGAGGGTGGACCGAAAATTTCAAGGTACCGTTGACAGAAGTCGATATACTTACTATATATACATACGAGTAATTCACGAAGAACACAATCAGGAATCCTAATAGATTCCATTCTCCAATCCTCCTCATCTCTTCTTCGGGTCCACGACAAATCGATGACTACTGCAATATATATACTACACATCCCCATCCCCATCATGCCCCTCCCATCATGCCCCTCCCCATCCCCATCCACTCCCCAGCTTTTGCATCCCTCCAATCCCACGGGCCATCGGATAACAAATGTCCAAAACGAACGCCGTCGCCATGACCGCTCATACAGTGCTTATGCCTCCCAAATGCCCCATCCAAAACCCAATGCCATAAAATAACCTAGAATAATATCCATCATGCTCCCCAAAGACCCCTATCTTGAAAGTGTGCGATGACTCTACCTCGGCGTCATGATCGAATCAACCTTTCGTTTCTCCCCATTGATAGCAGTCTGCAGTCTGCGAGTCTGGCGCCTTGCGTCGTCGCTGTAACCCGTCATCAGTATAAGTCTTTGAATAATCGCAGTCTAGACTGAAAAGGGGCAATGAGAAGATGAAGACATACCGAGCAGACTGCAACGCCACAACCTCAATCTGCGCGCGATTCATCTTCTCCACCACCTTCCCGATCTCCCTATCCGCTCCCAATATTCATGTTTTGAATGTGTGATGAGTTTACTTCGGAGTCATGATCGAATCGACCTTCTGCCTCTCTTCGTTAATAGCGGTTTGCAGTTTGCGAGTCTGGCGCATTGCGTCGTCGCTGTAATTCATCGTCAGTACTTCGTAAATTCTTTGGAAGCAGCAGTCCAATACTGCAAGAAAAGATGGGGCAACGAGAAAGCAGAAACATACCGAGCAGACTGCAACTCCATAACCTCAATCTGCGCCCTATTCATCCGCTCCACCACCTCCCCCATCTCCCCCTCCGCATCCCCCAACGCCGTCTCCAGCTCCGCAACCCTCCTCTCCAGGAATTCCGTCCGCAGCGCCTCGTTCATCGACATGCCCGCCCCACTTGTCGTCCGATGCAGCCTCGGCGATTTCTGCGCAAAGAGTGGGGACACGGGCGGCGGCTGCCCGTTGGAAAGGAAGTTGAATTTCGTGGGTGTTCGACCGCCGTTCCTGACGCGCTGCAGCTGCACGTTGTGGCTCTCGTTCAGCTCCCGCACTTCGTCTTCGTGCGCCGCGAACGCCTCTTCGCTGTGCTGCTGCGCGCTCATGAGCTTGTCTTCCAGCGTCTTGAGCTTGCCCTGCATGCCGGTGATGCGCGCGGCCGAGGCCTTCTGCTCGGCCTCCCCGCGGCTAATGGCGCCGGCCAGACGCTGCCGCAGGCCGCTGTTGGAATCGAGCTGCTGCCGGACCTGCGAGGCGAGGGCGTCGACGCGGTTGGCCGAGGCGCGGAGCTGGGCCGCTAGGGCTTCGTTCTCGCCTTCGTGGAAGGTCTCGGCTTCTTCGAGGGACTCGGCTTTGGCGCGGAAGGACTCGGCTTTCTTGTGGGCTTCGTCGCGCTCGGCTTCGGCGGTGGTGATGCTTTGGATGAGGAGGTCCATTGTTTCTTCGGTTTGGGCGTCTTCGGCGTGGGATGGTGCTGCTCCGGAGAGAGCTTTGAGTCGGGAGATGGAGGAGGCTTGGGAGGTTTGGAGGTCGTTGTAGGCCTTTTGCAAGGAGGCGGACGTTGCATTGCCTCCTTCGACGTCTAGCGAGCCCCTTCCTTCTGACGAGCATCTGGTAGGAAGCTCCGGAACACCGATATCATGATCGTTCAAAAGCGTCCTCAATGAGCTGGTCTCGTACTCCGCTCGATCAAGATCCATTTTCAGCCCAACCAGACCCTTCTCGCACTGCCACTTCTGCGTCAGTGCCTCGTCGGCGCGCTTTCTTAGGTGGGTGATCTCAAATCTGAGACCCTTGACCTCTTTCTCGTAGCCTGTTCGTCGAGGGGATTGTGATTGATATGCATAGTCCCTCTCAATCTCGAGGGCCTTCACCCTCTTCTCATGCTCTTTGTTCTTGTACTTTTGCCTGTCAAGCAGGTACTTCAGAGCCTGATGCAGAGCATCCCGCTGCACCTCAATGTGCTTAACTCGTTCTGCGAGTACCTCTTTCGTCTCACGTTCTTTGGTTGTGATCGAGTTGGACCTGGTCAATGAACCAGCTCTTGAGAGACCACCCACCACATTGCCACGTGCCAGCGAATTCGACCTAGTCAGACTGGTCTTTGGACCTGGCGAGAGCGGCGAAAGTTCCACACCCCCTTCCTCATTGATAGTATCAAACCTTGAGGCCTGCGGATACACGTCCAATTGCGGCTTCCTCGGATGTATAGTGGTCGATTGCTCGTCTTTCAGCGACTGTAACTCTTGCTGCATCCTGGCGTTCTCGTATTGAAGCTTCTCAAACTCTGAAGCGGCTGCTTCAAGACCCTCCACTCGAGCCTTAAGCTGGGGAACGACCTCTTCCCGCAGATTATCTCTTTCGTTCTGTGACTGTGCTATCTCGCTCTTGAGCGCCGTAAGCAGATCTTCGAAGTTGCCCTTTGTCCGCCGCTCCTCCTTCAGCCGCCGACGAGAATCTTCAAGTGCGGATTCAAGATCTCGGATTCGAGTAGCCGCACTCGAAGATGCAGCACGTTCCTGGTCAACCTAGGTCTGTCAGCACATTCCCAGGATCTCCGCGGTACTACTCACATGAATCATCTGCTCTCCCATATGCTGGACATGCGTCTCAAGTACTTTCCTTCGTCCTCGTTCATCTTGTAGCTTCTGATATAAATCAACCTTGAATTGGGCTTTCTCTTGCTCCGAGATCCGCTTTTGCTTTGCCAAATCTTCCGGCTTTCCAGTCCCAAAATCGCTCATGGGATACCTTATTGAGCTAGTGCCGGAATCTGAGAAGTAATCGCTCGTACGTCTCATATCTGGAGCCTGCGCCGCTTCGTACTGTAGGCGATCCACCAGATCTTCGAGCTCCATCTCCCTTCTGATCGAGCCGGCCAATTCGGAACTGACCTCCCGCAGCTCTTCCTCCATGTCAGCAACCTGTACCGAAATGTTTGTGGGAGGAAGCATCGGAAAGCTGGTATCGCCGATGTGGTTCTTGGTGTTCCCGTTAGCTTTAGACACATCGATAGCCCGCACCGGCGTGTCTTTTGGGACATGAGCATGCGACAGCGGCGAGCTCGGAGAAGGAGCACCAGATGGTTGGTTTCTGGCCGAGTAGGTTGGCGAATCTTCACCGGTTGGGAAGGAAGTCTTCCAGCCGAAAAAGGATGTGAGCTTATTCGGGCCTGGGGATCTGGGTGTTCTTGTTATGAGTGACGTATCTTCAGGTTCTTCGTCGAAGAAGGAATGGCGGCTAGCGTCAATGTGAAGTCCTTTGGATTTTGACTTAGGATGCAGGGTCATTGTGGCGGCTCTTTGAAGTCCGCCTTCGGTTGTAGAAAAAGCGTTCTTCGAGGCTTCTTGGGTCGCTGTTTCACCGGCTAGCTGTGGATGGTGGGCCTTGTTCGACGAAGATGTGCGCTCATTTGATCTTCCTACCGCCTGCCGTTGGACCTGTGGAGCAGACCCTTTGGCGACCGCGTTCTGTGGGGGATTAGGGGTTTGGCCACGAGGGAACCTGAAGAGTGAAGTTAGCAAACTAGTAGACCCCAGGTCAGACGACGCCTCTTAGGTGGGTTCGTCACCGAATTCACATACTGGTCAAGGTCACGGACCACTAGTTCCGGGGATGCGCTGGGAGAGGGTAACCAGGGCACACGATGCAAGGAATCGGCTTCATCTGCTTTGAAAGGCTTTGTATTGTCGTAGGTGTCTTCCTCTCCGACGGCTACGACGAGTCCTCCTGAGGACAAGGGCTGCCTTGGGCCCGAACCGGCCGATCCAATAGATGCAGATGAGGGGACGGGTTTTCGACGAACAGGTGATGCACCGTTAACTTTAGTCTGGTAGGGAGAGAAGGAAGGAGCGTTTATCGTCGAAGGTTTCGAGCGCGCGGGGGGTAACGTGAAGGAGGCCGTGGGGCTAGATGGGGAACCTGTCATCCTCTGGTGCACACGATCCATTGTGGCATGACTCGGGCTCATCGAGGCCAGTGCTCGATCATGGTCGGCTACTCAAACAATATGCAGATCTTCTAGAAGACCTCCTGGCGGGAATTTAATAGAAGAAAGGAAAGGGATAACGTCTAGTTGGCGAGCACACTTCGCATTGACCGTCCGAACGTCGCGACGAGATCATCACAGGAGATGATATTGCTGGAAGAGGAAAGGCGGAGGGGAGAGATTGCTCCGCTGGATGCAGTGGGACTCAGGGACGGCTCAATCGCTTGATCGGTAATCGGACGAGGACTAGACATCGACCGTTTCGAGCCACGATATGTAAACAATCCAGCTATGCCTGAAGAAGCTGAAACATCATTACCCCTGCCAATCATCTGCCTGCTACAGAGACGGCTGCAGGAACCCTTGGTATCGATCAAATGCACTAGCTGGATATTTCCAAACCAGGAACCACCTCATCAGGAAGGGACAACCCTTTTCAAGCTCGAGGACCCCTTGGTCATACACCCCTTTCCCTCACAACTTCACCTTTTCTCAATAACCTTTACATCTTAATGGCTTCCCTGCCAACAATGTCACAGAGAGGCGAAAAGATTCACTAATTGCGGTGCTCGACATTTGAAGCCCTGGCACGCGACTCGGTCGGCCTTCTAAAAGTTCTTTGCTGTTGCCTTATACTGGTGATAACGCTACCTTACTCTGACCAATTGGTCCCAATCTTTTGCGTTGTCGTGTTGCTTATATTGTCCGCTCTTTCCTCGCTTGCGATACATCGATTCTGCGAATCTGATCAATTCATGTTTTGACAATTTGGCGAAATAACGAGTTGACGTTATTACCACTTATCACGTGCCCAACGTTGAACCGTTTCGTCCGCCGAAACTATCAATGCCATGGTTTTCGAAACTTCAGTGAGATTTGCTCTCTTCGCTTCTTCTGTGACCTCTATGCAATGGCCGTATGCATTGCATTTCCGCTTCTCTGTCTCACCGAATTGTGGAATTCTACCGTACTTTCGCTTTCATATACCCGACAGTGCCGGGCATTGATATCTCGCCAAGTGATTCTCGCAGCTCCTCTTCTTTGATGGCTCGTAAAGCATCGTGGTCCTTCTTTTGGTCGTCGGACGCAACCGTACATCCCAAATTTTGCACTCTTTCCAAGCCCTCTACTATCATCTTCCGACGAATATGAGCTCTAGAGCTCTCAAGGACGGATACACCACGAGAGCAAAGCCGCTTCCAACCCAGATACCCAGGTCAGACCCATGGTCTCCCACCATCTTGGCGATCGGTCCCACAAAGTATTTCTGATCCATAGATACAATAGATCCGGCCCATCCAATCAGAAATGCGGACAGAGCTGCCAGGCCTAACGGCAGCCTCCGCCAGTCATGCCAGACACTCCATTCGAAAGTTCTGTGTCTTCTAAAGATGAAGTGTTCTTCGACAACGATGGATAGAAAGATCGTCACCCAGTAACCCATCAGGGCCAGGAAATTCTCGAAAATGTCGAAAAGAGAATTGCGACCACCTAGCGCACAAGCGAGGGCGATGACCGCGGAGACGCAGGTGAAGAGCCATCGAGGGAGTCGTTGCATGTAGCGTCCCAGAACTTGGAAACCTAAGGCCGCAGCTTTGCTTGCTATCAGCAACCCGGAAACGTGAAAACATGAGAAAGTGCGAACGTCATTTCTCAATGCACGTTGACCACTCACAATAAAAGTTCGGACAGTTGTTGCTGATCACGCCCAAGGCTACGACAACACCGCAGAATTTGCCGAACCCTCCAAGCCCGCTATACCCCTGGACAATAAGAGCTCCTGAGGAGATGCTGTAAGCACTCTCATAATCTGGTCTACTGAATGTCGCAGATGCGAGGCCAGCTCCTAGGACGTAGACGAAAGAAAATGATAGTGCGAATCCTACGAACGTCATGGTGAACGTCTTCCACTTTGCTGTGCTCTCGGGATAGTACACATAATAATCGGCAGCGGACGGCGCCCATGCTACCGGAGCGGATAGACATAGCGAGAAAAAGGAAAGCCGGTTTCCGTTAATGGTCTCTCTGGATCCTTTGGACGGATACACGGTATCGAACTTCGAGCTGGCAGATCCTACCAGAACGAAGAGCACGATGACTTGTGGAAGCCAGGCCCACCTCTCGTACTGGTGAAAGACAGACATGCCGAATGTAGCGACCACCCAGCTGACTAGAGCCACAATGATAATGCCCACAATGATAGTCATATTTCCGTCGGCAACCGCTGACAAGATCTGGCCGCCGACGATGCAGTCAATCAGACCATAGCCTAAACTTATCATGGTCAGCTGGAATACATGTATATATATCCCATGCGCTGGCGGTGCAATTGTCGGGGGCTCAAACAGACGGCCGAATGCTTTCTCCTGTCGCCCAATATATATATATATATATTATCAAGCGTCTACGATTTTCCCTAAGCCTGCTATGGTTCACCCTTGGTCGATCAGTCCATCGCCAATCCGTCGATAGGTCTTTTCATGGGATGCCCGAGGAAAGATGCATCATATTGCTTACAATCACATCGATCTGCAGGAAGAAATGGATCTTACCTATAAGAATGACAATGTTCAATAAAGCGCAGATCTTCGCAGGGTAATAGCCCATGAAATATCTTGTGACAATCTACCACGTGTCAGCCTACCTTGAAACCAAGACCTCTTCAGAGACCGCCCGTAGACTCGGTGATTAAAGCTCACCAACGTCCTATTCCCACTCTGAGGCCCCCAAGTACCCATATACGCCGCACCACATGATCCCAAAAGACCCCCAAATACCGCACAGAGTGCCGAATCTACAAAGCTAAGCTCATACACCAGTGGCCCGAGCATAGCCAGCGTCAGATTGTTCGCAGTCAGATTCGCACTGAACCACAGCAGAGCCATCTGGACGAGACCGAAAGTGGAAGGCGCATAACGCTCATCTGGTGGCACACGGACGATTCCTCTAGCTTCCAGGCCCGCTAGAGATTCGATCTTGGCGTTCCATCGAATGAGGACATTGGTTGATGTGTGAGGAGAGTCATCGCTTTCGCTTAGGGTGGTATTTGGGGAGTTGGTTTCGCCTTTCTCGATGGCGGATGGGTTGAGAGGTGGTGCCGCCATGTTGGCAATGAAGAACGACAACCCACAACGCTCCGATCAGGCTCGAGCTTATGAAGAAGCTAACGTCAGGGGAAGACGAGTATGGCAAAGAAGAGTAGAGAAAGCGGGTGTCAGTCATCTCGAAGTGAGGCTGGAAGAGGCGCTTGCTTCCAACAGAAAGCCATACATGGCTGACTAGATAAAATATCCAATAATTGGATACTTACGGTGGGCCGCAGAGTGCAAAGTAGAGATACGGCTTTGGTTATGTTTAGGTGTAGGAAAATTGGCAGATAGAGTGCGTCATGGCTTTTGGATTTCCTGTCGGACTTTCTCGGGAGAGGATGTTCCGGCACATACAACGCGGCAGTGGTTTTTGTACCTGCACCTAAAGTACATTTACTTACCTTCCTTCTATATGGATGATCGGCTGCTTCCATTATATCGAACTGATTGTACTGCTATGAGTTCAGACGTCTTCGGAATCTAGCATTAGCCTCACCTCACCAACTCCATTTTGATCTTCCTCTTTCCCGTCGACTCCTCCTTGACATCGCTAATCTTGACCACGACCTTTTGGAAGAGCTCGATCCTTGCTTCCCTTGACCCTTTCACCTCAAGCACGTACTCTTCGGCATCGAAGATGCCGTCTGGCTCGGGCTCGCCCAAGTCTCTCAGCCGAATCAACCCTTCAATACCAAAGCGCGGCACAAACACCACAAATCCATTGGAGAACACCTTCATGACGAAGCCTTCTTCATCCACCACACGGCCTTTTAGCGCTTGACCAACGTAGTACTCAATGCTCGCCCTACCAGCCATCTGCGCGTTACGATGTCGGATATTGATGTTCTTGCATACGCCTTCCAATTTGTGCTTGCTGTGTAGACTGGGGTCCAGCTGCTCATAGCCGATGGCTGCTGCAAGCTGACGATGGGCGACCAGATCTGCGTAGCGGCGGATTGGGCTCGTGAAATGCGTGTAGATCTCAGACGCTAGCCCATAATGCCGGAAATCCGCATATGACTGGGTACCACAACAGAAGTACTCAGCCGACATCATGCAGCGGGTGGCCAAGATACGGACAAGTGTGTTGAAGAAGGGCACTTGGGGGTCGACGCAGGTATCCAAGCTGTCGGCCAGAGCTTTCGAACTCTCTGTTCGGAGCGCTAGACCACGCTTTACTTTGAGTTGATTCGTTAGTTCCTCGAAGTTGGTCTTTGGGGGCGAGGCGTGGCGGCGCAGAAGTGCTGTCTGGGGAAAGGCGGTGTGTATTTTGGCGGCGACGCTGATGTTGGCAAGAAGCATGAATTCCTCGACCAGCGAATTAGTGTCGAGGAGTTCTTTGGTTTTGACGTCGACGGGGTCGGAGGTTTCAGATTCCGCTTGCACGCGGACCTCTGGGCTCGCAAGGTTCAGGGCGCCAGCATCCATTCGCTTCTGACGAAGTTTCTTCGAGAGCTTCAGGAGCGTCCGCATACCCTGGGTGAGCTCGTCCTTCTGGGATTTGTCATCGATCCGTATCTGTGCTTGTTCGTAGCTGAATGCCTCTCGAGATCGTATTACCGACTTGGTGAACGTGGATTTGACGATTTCCGCGTCATTCGTAATCTCCCAGATCGTAGAAAATGCATAGCGCTCTACGTATGGCTTAAGCGAACAGAGGTCAGTCCCTAGTAGCATGGGCAGCATGTCGATTCGCTTGTCGACCAGGTAGACCGTGGTACCTCGTACGCTTGCTTCTGCATCCATGGCGTTATTGGGCTTGACAAAGTGGGATACGTCTGCAATGTGCACACCGACTTCAACATTACCATTAGGCAGTTGCCGAGCGTGGAGTGCGTCATCAATATCTTGACAGCCTACAGGGTCGATACTGCAGATTAGCAAGTCTCTTAAGTCCCTACGACCTTGCCAGCGAGGATCCTCCAAGCTAGCTGGCACTTTCCAGTCGTGCCCTTCTTGTGGCAAGCAATCCAACACAGTTTTAGGGAAAGGTCGATATTGGACGTCGTACTCGAGGAGCAAAGCTTCGGTTTCAGCGCCCTTGGACTCTAGCTCGCCTAGTGAGCGTACGAAATGACCTACAGGATACCGTGTGTCTTGATCCCATGAGTCGATCGTCACCAGTACCCGCTTGCCTAACAGCTCCTCAGCCTGCCGAGTGCGTAGCCGTATCTTTGGTATTCGTCTGTCCATTGGGATTAGGAACACAGTCTGTTGCCTGCGGCTCTGCTTCGCTGTCGAGCTTGAGCTCCCGTCAACATGCCCTACATATTGCCGCCAGTTTCGCTTTATTATACCAACGACTCGAGCGGTTGGCTGTGGTCGACCTTCGGTGTTCTTCCCTTGGGTCTTCTTTACTTCCTCTTGGAGTGCTCGACGCTCGCGCTCGGTAACGACAGCCTCTCCATCGCCTTCCTCAACATCAGCATTTTCATCCTTGTTCAACGTGTCCTCTTCAACAATCTTAGTCGATGGAGCTTTCCATTGAGGCTTAGGCAGAACCTCAACTACGACAACATCGCCAGAGATAGCCCTATTGCTGTTCTCTCTCCCAAGCACAAGAAGAGACTTGTGGAAAGCAGGAGCATGCACCGAACCTTCTAGGTAATTGTAGGGCGAGACGTTGAAGATGCCTTGATGCAGTGTGCCTGCTGTTATACCCGTCATCATCTTCGACAGAGTATAGTAATAAGGGTAAATCTGTTCTGCTGCGCTACCTCGCGTCTCTTGCCCTTGACGAGACGCATCGATCATGTCAAGAAGACGGTCAGCATCATCGAGTCCCGAGACATAGTCCGATAAGGAGCAAGCACTGATGTTGTCAGCTCTGGCTTTACGAAGGTTCTCCTTGTCGTCACTGAGCATGACAACTGTTGGGACGGTCTTCGATCGCTTGCTAGATTTGAGAGCCTGCTGGAGGTGTTTCCCATACCAGCTGACAGCTTTCCGTATTGCTCGGTCATTGCGATCATTGATCGTTTCACCTTTCTCTCGAACGACGTGTGTCTCAAGCCTAAAGTCATTGAAGAAGACGTAGAAATGCTTCTCTTCGCTTTTAGTCAAACTTATCAGACGGTTGTAGAGCGGCAAAGACCGATTTCGTAATTCTTCCAAAGCCGTCTGAAGGATGATAACATCGTAAAAAGCAGATTTCTGCTCGAAAAGATCCATGCCATTGAGCAGAGCGTTTGTATCTGGGACCAGATAGTGCCCAGTGGGATAAGATTTTGTACCAGCGGGTTTATCAGACAGAATAAAAGGAGCCACTGTAAGAAAACTTAGATGAAACAACAGCGAGACTGAGGAGATGGTGAAATTACCATTACCATTGGCATCCGCTGGCACACTTGCCAGACATGCCGAGCACAACTTGGAGGAACATGGTATGTCTTGCCTTAGATAGAGCTCTCTGACTATCTTCCGAACGTTACCGCTCTTGGTGGATCTTATGAAGACTTTGCTCGCAATGTTGGAAGCATGAGGGTCAGACGCAAGAGATCTCTTCAGACTTGTCATATTCGCGACCTCTCGAATACTGACGCCTTAGGAAAGGTCAGGATATATAAGCTTGATGGAGTGCTGTTGTGACGAGGCTTGGCCATATGCAAAAATGTAACGCTCAGGGTCCAAGCTTTAGTCCGCAGCTTGTCTCGACAATCGACCTTCTAGACAGCTATTCCACATCTATCGCTCATGATCGTCAGCGAGCTGCAAGCCGTTCCCATTATACTCTCTCGTCTGCGAAAATGTCATTAGATCCACCAACCTATCTCAATTCCCTTCAAAACAACATCCGAGCACGACCAATACCATGGGAGGGCGCTGTTCGCGCGGGCACCATTACAGATAACGACCTGAAAAGGATCAAAGCGGTCGACAAGGTCCGAAAAGAGCAGAGGAAGCAGACCGTCGAGGGCGATACAGAAGCATATCGGTCGTTGCTGTTAGGTGGAAACCAAGGCAAGAGCGTGCTTGAGTCGGCAGCAAAACGGGCAGATGTAATTCAATACATGCTGGTGTTATCAGGGGATCTGATCAATGGTATGCCGCCTCAATGAGCAAAGCTTCATTGCTGACGCACTACACTAGATGCGCCCAGTCTCACGCCAGCCCTACTCCAACACCCAGAACCCTACAAGCCTTTCCTGCCCCTCCTTAGCCATACCAGCAATCCTGAAGATCCTATACCTCTTCTTACCTCCTCAGTCCTATCCAGCTTGCTGTCCAGCGCCCAAACTCAATTTCCAAGGTCGAATCCCCAATTAGATGCTGCCCTACCGAAACTCTACAAGTACCTTTCCACCCTTACTAAAAGTCAGGACAATGGCCTGCAAGACATTGCGGTACAAGAGTACTCAGCTCTCCTCCGGACAAAGAAGGCCCGAGAGCTATTCTGGGACCAACGTGAAGAGACGGTGAACCCTCTACTTGATATCTTGCGTGCAGCAGCTGGCTCCGGCAAAGATAGTGAATCCACGATGTTCAGTGGAGCTACTAGTATTCGCAGTGCGACAGACGCCGGGCTTGGTGGCGGCGTTGGCATACAGCTCCTTTACCACATCCTTCTCACTATCTGGCAACTGTCATTCGAGGGCGCCTTGATCGGACAAGGCCTGGAAAGGTAAATTCACCCTACCCTGATCTTTGGTCTTCGCTAACCTACCAATAGAGAACAAGAGATCATCGCCCTCTATACACAACTCCTCCGCCTATCGCCAAAGGAAAAGACTACAAGACTGCTCATCTCCACGCTGTTGAACCTTCTCACTCCATCATCTAATCGCTTAATCCTCCTCCCCATCGCTACGACCGCTCGCTTACCAGCCCTCCTGCAGAACGTCAAAGGACGCCACCTCACAGACCCTGACCTTCTCGAAGACCTCGAGAACCTCACCAATATTCTCGCCGATTACACCAGCTCACAAACCACGTTCGATGGCTATGCCGCTGAAGTCCTCAATGGCCATCTGCGCTGGACCCCTCCTCATCGAGATGCCAACTTCTGGAGGGAGAACGCACGCAGAATCTTGGACGAAAACCAGGGTGAGCTGCCCAAGGCGCTACAGCAAATGCTGAATAAATCATGGGAGGATGATAAGACTGTGTTGGCCATTGCATGTAATGATGTAGGATGGCTAGTGAAGGAGGCTCCGGAGAAACGGGGCCAATTGGAAAAGCTAGGCGTCAAAGCTAGAGTCATGGAATTGATGACTGACCGAGATGAAGGGGTAAGGTGGGAAAGCTTGAGAGCCGTGGGGGAGTGGTTGAGGTACAGCTTCGAATAGTATATACGGCACCTCGCCGTTTTCATCATGGAGGTGCTCAGCTTTGTTTTGCTCTTATAAGTGCAGAGGTTGCTCGAGTAAATTTACCACAAGCCTCTAGCGAGCGAAGCTACTGTACATATTGGTTCCTGAGCATAGTTTTCGAGATACGGGTTGAAGTTGCCATAGCTAAACCGCCACGGTGAGAACGCGATTAGCTGCATACCGAATGGCGACGAACAGTTGTCTGTCACATCGAAGTATGTCCCCTGCTACAGCCATAAAGCTTGCTTTACGCATCACTCGACATGTTCAACGACTCCAGGCCTCCTCTTCCATCAACAGCCCTGCACGCCGACCCTATCCGCATCCCCTCCCACCTCCTCCCCCCCGCCAATCCGCTAAGCAAAAGCCTTCACCTCCACCTCCACCAAATACTCCTTCCTCGCCAACGCCTGCACACCGACCATCGTCCAAATCGGCTTCCTATCCGGCATCCAAACGCGCATACAACGCACCATCTCCTGCACATGGACTTCGTCTAGCCCGACATGGTAGCTCGTGATCTTGAAGACGTGTGGCCAGCCCATGCTTTTGGCGTGCGTGAGGACGGTTTGGACGTTGAGGAAGACTTGCTCGATTTGCAGGGGGAGGGTGGG
>JAABUQ010004102.1_pt1 | contig 25440 bp, 24 predicted proteins | sample 5560001 | NCBI WGS metagenome assembly JAABUQ01 (sample SAMN10711888, study PRJNA513371) | rock metagenome | isolation source: Antarctica rocks | place: Antarctica: Victoria Land, Finger Mt nord | collected 2015-12-18
TAAATGAGTGTTGGCAAGAATGTTCATCCCTAGTGTTGGAATAGCACCAACTAGGGGTGCCAGATGCCGGGGTGAAAGTCCCCAAAGAACAGGTAAGAATAACAGCCCCAGATATTCTACAGTTTCCAACGAGCAGACTTTACCCAAAAGCAAATTAGGCTTGAGTAGGAGATTTTTGGCAATCTCTGGAAATGAGTCGCCGAAATTGCTGTATCGGGGTAAATAACGTCCGACTGATGCTGCTTCTCCGCCAAAGTAGGGGATAATTACCTGCGTTGCGATCAGGAACCAGGCAATACCAGCGACGATTGCGATCGCACCACAAAACCGCCTCTTTTCAAATAGCAGCAGCCACAATCCCATCGCCACTACATTGAGCGCTAAAGCGTCTCGACAACCCAAAATCAAGATGATGCTCAAACAAAACCACCAATTCTTATTACTCCGCGCTGCCCAGACTGCCGCCAACATTGCTGGTAGCGCCATAACTTCCGGGTGGAAATCAAACAAATTGATATTAAAAACTAACGGATACAACAGGTACGATAGGGCGATCGCGCTTGCTTGCCTTTGTGTCAGCCCCGCTTGACGTGCAAGGTACCAAGTCGGCACACCGCCAAGCGCCAAAGCAGTCGCCTGCACAGCTAATAACCAGTGAACGTCAGGATAAATCTTGTAAAGTAGAGCCAGTAGATAGAACACCCAAGCGGCATGATCGCCGAGAATATGAAACCCTAAAAAAGACGAAATCGGCGGTGTTCCAGAACTGATAAGATAAACTGCTTGGTCAAAAATTCCTAAATCCCAAGCGGAAGATTGCAACAAAGTGTGTCTTACACTACTGCACAAAAATAAGATCGCACTACTTGCCGCGATCGCCCAAAATAGCGGATTTAACTTTCTCATGATTGTGCCTATGCCATCACACCATTCTGATAAGTCTCAGTAAACTATGACTTTACAGCAGACAATAAGCTTAAGGGTAGCACTGACATTGACAGCAGTTTTTTTTGCCTTCATGTTAGTTTTCTCCCTCAATCGCTACTATAGTTTTTACGCTGCCTACGATCATGGCTTGTTCACGCAGCTTTTTTGGAACAGTTTGCACGGACACTTCTTTCAAAGCTCTTTGACTGCGGCTAACTCTAGTGGTGCTTTATACGACAACCAAATTCCCCAAGTATCTTACTACCATTTAGGACAACACTTTGTTCCTGATTTTTTGCTTTGGCTACCTATTTATGCTTTATTCCCATCTGGCGCAACTCTAGTTTTTCTCCAAGTCACCTTAATTTCTGCTGCGGGACTAGTACTTTACGCTCTGGCTTGCCACCATCTCCCGCCTCGTATGGCTGTGTTAATTACTGCCAGTTATTATGGAGCAAATGCAGTCATTGGACCAACGTTTGGGGATTTTTACGAACAGTGTCAGATTCCTTTATTTGTCTTCAGTCTACTACTGGCTTTAGAAAAGCGTAAATGGTGGTTGTTCTGGCTGTTTGTAGCTTTGACGTTAGGAGTGCGAGATGACGCAGGCATTATTGTCTTTGGGATTGGCGTTTATCTACTTTTAAGCCGCCGCTATCCGCGTATAGGGCTAGCTCTATGTTGCTTAAGTGTCAGTTACTTGATCCTAGTAACAAATGCAATTATGCCGCTATTTTCCCATGATAGTTCTCGGATATATCTAGCTACACGGTTTAAACAGTATGGCATTGGAGATAACCCTAGTACTTTAAGTCTGGTTTGGGGCATTTTAACCCATCCTCAAGCACTTATTATGACTTTGTTAAATCCCTTAGACAAGCGGTTGAAATACTTTTCCGCTCAATGGCTTCCTTTGGCATATGTACCAGCTCTCTCCCCTCCAGCTTGGACAATTGCTGGATTCCCATTACTAGAACTGATGTTACAGCAGAGTGGATTACCTGTTTCTATTAGTATTCGCTATGCCTTAACTGTAGTACCGGGATTATTTTATGGCACAATTTTATGGTGGTCGCAACATGGCGATAAATTCAAGCCCCGGTTTCGCCGCATTTGGATTGGATGCATTGCATTATCAATTTTCTTCTCTATTGTTTCTAGTCCGAATCGGGTTTTCTACTTTGTTTTTCCAGACTCGTATCGTCCTTTAGTCTATGTTTCTCTTCCTCGTCAGTGGGCACATGTAGGACATATCCGGGCATTGATGCGTTTGATTCCTCCGCAGGCTAGCCTTTCCGCAACTACTTATCTAATTCCACATCTGGCAACTCGGCGGGAGATTGTTCGGATGCCTGGTTTAACGCTGCAAAACGATCGAAAAGAGATAATTGATGTTGATTACGCCTTGGCAGATTTATGGCAACTGCAACAGTACCAATTAGCCTTTAAAGGAGATCGACAACAACTCCAGATCTTTGTCGCTTCGATCGACCAAGTTCTAGCTCAAGGAAAGTATGGGATTCTAGGTATAGAGGATGGAGTTGTACTGCTGAAAAAGCAAATTTCTACTCAGCCCCAAATGTTGACGGATTGGCTGAAGTTGCGTTCAAAAATACAACTGATACCAACGACAAAGTAGACGGTAATCTATGTATGAAATACCTAAAATAAGTAGTAAACAAGATGCTTATGAGTGGTTGGATGCTGTACAAAAGAGTCGTTGGCTGCATCCTCTATTGCTACTAATATGGCTAGCTATCGGCACAGGATTACGTTTGACTAATCTAGCAGCCAAGCCTCTCTGGAACGATGAATTCTCCACAATAGTTTTTAGTTTAGGTAATAGTTTTTTAACAGTGCCGCTAGAGCAAGTCATATCGTTAGACACTCTACTTCTTCCACTGCAACCCAATCCCCAGGCTGGCATTGGCACAGTCATTCACAATTTAATGACAGACAACCATCCTCCTATCTACTTTGTGCTAAATCATCTGTGGATGAGGCTATTTCCGACAGAAGATGGGATGATCTCATTCTACGCCGCGCGATCGCTCCCAGCAATTTTAGGTGCAGCCTCAATTCCTGCTATCTTTGGTTTGGGGTGGGTAGCTTTTCGCTCTCGGTTAGTCGCTCAAATGGCGGCAGCAATGATGGCAGTCTCACCCTTTGGGATTTACTTAGCTCAGGAAGCGCGTCACTATACGTTGGCAACTTTACTTGCGATCGCTTCTCTATATTGTCTGGTAACTGCCACTCGAACTTTTCAAGAGCGAATACCTCTACCTATATGGGTAGGATTAATCTGGGTAGGAGTTAACAGTTTAGGCATTGCTATTCATTACCTCTTTATTCTTGCCCTCTGTACTGAGGCGCTAGTTTTAGTGGGCTTTTGGATTTGGGAGTGGGTGGTGAATCGTCAGCTTGACTCGTATTGGAGGCAGATCTACCTTGTAGCTGCGGGTACTACAATGGGAGGTTTAGTCTGGCTACCGTTTTGGCAACGAGTATCGCAAAATGAGTTGACAGAGTGGATTTACGATGGTCATGCTTTTAGTAGCCATCTTGTGACAATTAGTAGAGTTCCGGCTTGGATGCTCACTATGCTGTCATTACTGCCTGTCGAAGGAACATCTGGACTAATTAGGCTTGTCTCTAGTACGGTACTAGTAATTTATTTTATCTGGCTGTTACCAATTCTGATGCGAGGAGTGACAATTCTACTAAAACAATCTAGTACGCGCCGAGCTACCCAAACTCTAGGTGGGGTGATATTGGCAGCGAGCGCGCTATTTTTTGGCATCACTTATAGTTTGGGTGCTGATTTAACCCTGGCGGCTCGTTACCACTTTGTTTACTTTCCCGCTTTTATTGTTTTGATCGCAGCCGCGATCGCTCATAGTTGGTATATTTCTACGGCATCAAGTCAGCCATCTCTACTTCCTAATCTTACTAGCGGCAAGAAAGTAGCGATCGTTGTTTGGTTGATGGGTTTAGTGGGTGGGTTAACAGTTGTATCTAATTTTGGCTATCAAAAGCCAGATCGTCCCGATCTCTTAGTTCCAATCATCCAAAGCAGTCAGGCTCCAGTGTTAATCTCGATGTCTCACCAAACTCACGAACAAACCGGAAAACTCATGGGGTTAGCGTTGGAGTTTAAGCGCACCGCCAAAGGTATTCCTAATCCTCAGTTTCTCTTAGCTCACCTAGAGTCTGATTCTATCACCTCTATAGAGACAATCCAGAAAACGCTGACTCAATTTCCACGACCGCTAGATTTTTGGATGGTAAACTTTCCCGCCTCAGCCGAGCCAAAGGTGCAAAGCTGTGTAGCTGACTCTAAATATAAATCTAAGGTAAAGGGCTATCGATATCGCCTTTATCACTGCTTATAAGATGTTAAGTCTATTTAAGGCTAACTGTAATAGCATCCGTTTAATTAAGATATCGGGGTGAGAGGGGTGACGAAGACGATGAAAGTAGCGGTGATCCTGCCTGTTTATAATGAAGAAAAATACATCAGTGTAACTTTAGATTCAGTTCTAGAATTTTCCCAAGCTAGACCATATTATCATTTCATTTTTGTGAATGACGGCTCTACCGACCTAACGCAACAAATTTTAGAGAAGAAATTAGCATCAGTCTCAAATCATTCAGTAAAAGTTATCAGCTATAAAAGTAATCAAGGTAAAGGATATGCGGTGAAAACGGCAGCTAAATTTGCCAAAGAGGATTACATCTGCTTTATAGACAGCGATTTAGCTTATTCTCTAGAATACTTAAAAACTTTGGTTGAAAAGCTAGAAATGTATGACCTTGTTATCGGCTCTAGAAATCTACTTCCAGCAGGTATTAAGCAAGTAAACTTAACTAGAAAGATAGCTGGTCAAGTTTTTAATACAGTATCTAGGAAATTAATGAATCTACCTTTCAAAGATATGCAAGCGGGAATCAAAGGATTTAAAAGTGAGGTGGCAAAGGAAATATTTGACAAACAAGAAATGACTGGGTTTTCTTTTGATGTCGAGTTAATCTATATAGCGAAAAAGAAAGGATATAGTATTGGACAGGTGCCAGTCAAAGTCTCTGAAAAGCATTTGAGTAAAGATTCTAAGGTAAATTTACTAGTGGATTCAATCAAAATGTTGCTCGACTTATTGAAAATTAGATACAACGATCTTATGGGCAGATATGAATAAAAGTATTTTGCTGAGTTTTGATGTTGAAGAATTTGACATTCCAGAGGAATACGGTCAGAATTTAGAAGATGCGATTAAGTTCAATATTTCTTTAACGGGTTTAAAAGCAGTCATTGCTCTTTTAGAGAAGTTAGATATTAAGGCTACTTTCTTTATTACAGCAAATTTCGCTCTAAACCATCAGACGCTTGTAAAAGTAATATCTCACCATCATGAAGTTGCTTCTCACGGTTATTATCACTCTGATTTCGATCTAGAAGACCTGAAAAAATCAAGACAAGCTCTATCACAAATAACTGGCAAAAGAGTGGTAGGCTTTAGGATGCCTAGACTCCAGAAAGTTAGCGATCGCGCGATTGCCCAAGCTGGATATGAATATAATTCTTCAATGAATCCGACTTATATACCAGGCAGATATAACAATTTTTTTAAAAACCGCACTGCCTATTACTCAGATAAGTTATTGAATATCCCCGTATCAGTCACGCCTTTAGTCAGGTTTCCCTTATTTTGGTTAAGCTTTAAAAACTTTCCTCTGTGGTTAATTAAATTAGCTTCCTACGTGACGATTCAAAGCGATCGCTATCTCAATGTATACTTTCATCCTTGGGAATTTACTAACATTACTAAGTTTAAACTACCAAGTTATATCAAAAACTGCTCGGGTGAGGCAATGGTTGACAAACTAGAACAATATCTAATTTGGCTAAAAACTCAAGCGGAGTTTATTTGTTTTTCCGAGTTTCAAGAAAAAATTGAGCTAGACGCAAAAAAAGTGCGAACAGGAACCCCAAAGAACTTATAGTTGATCTGGAGTTAGAAAAAAACGTGAAAGCAATTACTCTGCTTGGTTCCACAGGCTCCATCGGTACTCAGACGCTCGATATCGTCGCCCAGTACCCGGAGCAATTTCAGGTGATAGGTTTAGCAGCAGGGCGTAACGTTGAGATGTTGGCTTCTCAGATTCGGCAGTTTCAACCACAGATTGTCGCCATCTGTCAAGAAGAGAAGTTGCCAGAACTCAAAGAAGCGATCGCCGATCTGGATTCTCAGCCGATTGTTTTAGCGGGTGAAGCTGGGGTAATAGAAGTTGCCCGCTATGGTGCGGCTGAAACTGTGGTGACAGGGATTGTTGGCTGTGCTGGATTGCTATCGACAATTGCGGCAATTGAAGCTGGTAAAGATATTGCGCTGGCAAATAAGGAAACCTTGATTGCTGGGGCACCAATAGTTTTGCCACTAGTAGAGAAATATGGTGTGAAACTGCTACCAGCCGACTCCGAACATTCGGCAATTTTTCAATGCCTCCAAGGTGTGCCAAACGGTGGTTTGCGGCGGATTATACTTACTGCCTCTGGAGGAGCATTCCGAGATTTGCCAGTTGAGAAGTTACCTACGGTGAAAGTCGCAGACGCTCTCAAGCATCCTAACTGGACAATGGGGCGAAAAATTACTATAGACTCTGCCACGTTGATGAATAAAGGGCTGGAAGTAATTGAAGCTCACTTTCTATTTGGCTTAGACTATGACCAAATTGAGATTGTGATCCATCCCCAGAGTATTATTCACTCACTCATCGAACTGCAAGACACCTCGGTTTTAGCACAACTCGGTTGGCCAGATATGCGCCTACCTCTACTTTACGCTTTATCTTGGCCCGATCGCGTCTATACTGATTGGCAACAATTAGACTTGGTGAAAGCTGGGAATTTAACCTTTAAGGCACCAGATCACCAAAAATATCCTTGTATGCAGCTAGCTTATGCCGCAGGTAGGGCAGGTGGTTCGATGCCTGCGGTGTTGAATGCAGCAAACGAACAGGCAGTGGCGCTATTTTTAGCAGAGGAAATTGGATTTTTAGATATTCCTCGTTGTATTGAGCGGGTGTGCGATCGCCACCAAGTAGATAACTGCTCAAACCCGACTTTAGATGATATTGTGGCAGCAGATAAATGGGCAAGACAAGAAGTTTTGGCAGTTAGTAAACCAATTTACAACTGATTTGGATCAACGCCTAGTTGTTGTAGTCGTTCTGCCAAAGTACGCGATCGCTGTTCGGCGTGTTCGGCGCGTTGTCGTTCTCGATCTAGCTGGGCTTGTCCTTGCTCGGCACGTTGTCGTTCTTGAATAGCCTGCTGCTTGGCTAGTTTATTTTGTTGCACAAGTTCAACATAAGTAGCAAACCGTTCTCCATCAGGTCGATAAATTACCAGTTCCCCTTCGGATAACTCAAATCGTATCCCTAGCCGTTGACTCACCCAACCTACCATTTCTTCGATCACCTGCAACCCACTCTCAGAGCGCAGCCAGCCAGTTAAGTCCCTATCGTCGGGGTCATACAAATAATACTCTTCCACACCGTAGTGTTCGTAAAACTTAAGCTTCTTAGCCATTTCCTTCAGGGTATTGTTAGGGGATAAGATCTCAAATACTACTTGCGGGGGAATGTTGTCTTCTCGCCACTGCTGGTAAGAACCCCTGTCACCCTTTGGTCTACCAAAGACTACCATGACATCAGGAGCAGTACAGATGGTGTTACTCCCCTCGACGGGATACCAGAGTAAGTCGCCAGCCACAAAAACGTTGGGGTCATTCTGGAATAAAGCATCTAGCCCTCCCTGAATGGTTACAATATAGCGAAACTGTTTTGTGTTGTCTGCCATTGGCTTACCGTCGCTGTCGGGGTAGATAATGTCTTTCTGGGTGGCAATAGGGGTAATCATTGCTTGCGATCCTTTCGGCTGGTGCTTGATTAATTTTATCTCCAGACTAGACACATGAAATCTAGAAACAGTTAAATTGGCTACTTCTAAAACATTAGAAAAGCCTTAGATTAACAATTCTGTCATCTAAGCAGTCTCAGATTATAGTATGATCTTCAATCCCTGCTAGCAGATGTCTGTTAGCTCTTAAATTCAATTTGACCAGATATTTTAACTCATGACTCAAATAGTCTGGCTGGCAAGACATGGCAACCGCATCGACTTCGTTAATCCTGACTGGTTTCTTACCGCAGAGCGGCGCTACGATCCACACCTGTCAGATGATGGTGTAGTCCAAGCTCAGCAACTAGCTCAACGCTTGAAAGGAGAAGGGATTGCCCATATTTTTGCCTCGCCCTTTTTAAGGACTGTAGAAACAGCGAACCAAGTTGCTGAAGTTTTAGATTTACCCATCAAGCTAGAGTATGGCTTGAGCGAATGGCTAAATCCTGTATGGATGAAAGCTATGCCAGAAAAACTTTCCCTCGAAGCTTTAGCCCAACGATTTCCCCGAATCGATCGCAGCTATACCTCTCGTGTGATTGCCGAATACCCTGAAACCGCAGAAAAAGCATTGGAACGTTCTGGGGAAACGGCAAGACTTTTGGCAGATGAATTTCCCGAAGATATTTTACTTGTAGGTCATGGCGCTTCAGTTATCGGTGCAACAATGGGGTTAGTGAGTGGAATTACCAAATCTCAAATCAACGCGGCTTTGTGCTGTTTGATCAAAGTTGTGCGTCAAGATCAATGGGTGATGGAACTGAATGGAGATACTTCCCATCTGGGTCAAGTTGAAGAGGTAATCAGGTTTAATTGAAACTGTGCAGTTGCAGTTAAGATTTCTGATGAGTTGCTTTGCGAGAGTTGAATAATGACATTACTTCTGGCGGGAGACATCGGCGGTACCAAGACGATTCTGCGTCTAGTAGAACAGCAAGCTGATGGATTAATGTGCAGTCTAGATCAGGCATCTTACTCTAGCAGCGACTTTCCAGATCTGGTGCCAATAGTACAGCATTTTCTGGAGGCAGCAGCTCAGAACTTGGGTAAGATACCGATGCCGCAAAAAGCCTGCTTTGCGATCGCAGGTCCAATTGTCGATAATACGGCTAAGTTAACTAATCTGACTTGGTTTCTCGATACTAAGTGTATAGAGCGAGAGCTAGGAATTGCCAAGATCTCTTTGATCAATGACTTTGCTGCTGTTGGCTATGGTGTTTTGGGGCTAGAGGAAAAAGACTTACACACTTTACAAATTGGGAAGCCGAACGGTGATGCCCCCATAGCAGTAATCGGCGCTGGTACTGGTTTGGGCGAAGGATTCTTAATCAAGCAGGGTAATAGTCATCAAGTCTTTGCGAGCGAAGGCGGGCATGTTGACTTTGCACCCCGCAGTGAGTCAGATTTTCAGTTGTTAAAATACCTGCTCGACAAGCACCAGATCCAACGGGTTTCAGTCGAGCGAGTTGTTTCAGGTCAAGGTATTGTAGCAATTTATCAGTTTTTACGCGATCGCGCTTCTGCTACTGAGTCACCAGACATCGGGCAAGTCGTCAGAACTTGGGAACAAGAGATTGGGCATGAAAAGACTGTAGATCCGGCGGCTACCATTGCCACTGCTGCTATTGCCAAGCGCGATCGCATGAGTGAGGAAACGATGCAGATATTTGTGGAAGCTTATGGTGCGGAAGCGGGTAATCTTGCCCTGAAACTTTTACCTTATGGAGGGCTTTATGTTGCTGGTGGTATTGCTGCCAAAAACCTTTCTTTGATGCAAGAGGGCAGTTTCCTGCATACTTTTACTTACAAAGGTCGCATGAGTGCGCTTTTAGAAAACATTCCCGTACATATCGTTTTAAATCAAGAAGTAGGACTAATTGGAGCTGCTATCTGTGCTGCTCGGTTATAGAAGTGAGATCTGCGTCTAAGATTACTCAATTGTTTAGGTTCAAAGAGTAGCATGGTAGTAAATGCTCCCAGCAAGTCCTATGACTGCAACAATTCTCAAAGAAACTGAGCCACTGATTTTGGTAGACGGGCTAACATGGCGAGAATTTAAGGCAGTTGAGCAACTGCTAGATCGTCCAGGTGTGCGGCTATCGTTCTTAGCTGGGGTACTAGAGATTCGGAAAATGCCAGGGAAAAAGCATGAAACGATTAAGGAGCGAATAGGTGCTTTGCTAGAAGCCTATATGGAATTTATCGGTTTAGACTTCACTCCCACTGGTTCCATGACTTTGGACCAGGTAGGGTTGGTAAAGCGTGAGGCGGATAAATCCTACGAGCTTGGGCAAGATAAGGAGCGTCCAGATTTGGCAATTGAAGTCGTTTTCTCCAGTGGGGGTATTGATAAACTGGAGGCTTACAAACTCCTACAGATTTCGGAAGTCTGGTTTTGGCAGAATGGAGATCTATCTTTGTATGTCCTACGCTCAAATAAGTATCTAGAAGTCAGCCAGTCTTCGGTTCTCCCGGCACTAGACATAACCTTGCTAACTCGTTGCATCAATACAACCAGTCACGCTCAAGCACTGCGTGAGTTCCGACAAGCACTCCAAGGAGCTTAGAGTTAATGGTTCAAGCAGTTCCTCAATCTTTAACTTTAGAGGAGTTTCTAGATTGGTATCCAGATGGTTATGGTCACTATGAACTCTGGAATGGGGTGGTTATCCAAATGCAGCCAACAGGAACCCATGAGCAAGTCGGTGGTTTTCTAGCTGGTGAGTTGTTTTTGGAAATTAGGCGGCGGCAATTGCCTTATGTGATACCCCGACAGGCGATCGTTAAACCTGTTGATGATGACAAATCAGGCTATAACCCTGATGTTATTGTTCTGGCTCAGCCTGCGTTAGAAGATGAACCGCTGTGGAGGCGGCGCTCGACGATTACTCAGGGGAAATCAGTGCGGGTTGTAATTGAGGTTGTCAGTACTAATTGGCGGGATGACTACGGGCACAAGTTTATTGACTATGAGGCGTTGCAGATCCCAGAGTATTGGGTAGTAGATTATTTAGGGTTGGGAGGTAGGCGTTATATTGGCTCACCTAAACAACCTACCTTTTCGATCTATCAGTTGATGGATGGAGAGTACCAGGTGCAACAATTTCGGGGAAGCGATCGCATTATTTCCCCCACATTTCCAGATTTAAACTTGAGTGCAGAGCAGGTATTTGCTACTGGGATGTGAGCCACTGCTACACAAGAGCAAATTTCATAATTCAGCCGAAGCAAGACGAAGAAGCTAGATCTCTAAAGGAGTAAAATGAAGGGTAGACCAATAAAAATTTTCGGGCTGGTTCTCTCACACCTAATACTCTTGGTAACTCCTACTATTGCAGCTGAGTATCAGGGCAAGAACATTGATGGCCAAAAGTTTGCTGCCAAAGCTTACTATTCTGAGACTGGCGGAGTCTACAACGTTCAAGTTAAGTTTAAAGCCAAGCAAGCAATAATTTACTTTGCGGGTGGTAGTCAAACAACTATTAAACTGAGAAATCGAGTCATCACAGATCCGAGCAATATTCAAGGCTTTGGCAGACTCGGCCAAGTTTATCTAGGTGGAATATTCAGTGCTGGACTCAACTATAATAATCTCGGCGATCGCCCGCCACAGTTCAGTCCACTGGAAGGTTTCTGGAGAATTACTTTGGAGCCAACAGTCAAGTAAAGTTAAAAAGAGCAGACTACCTGAGATTCCTTTTGGGTAGCCTGCACCTTTTAGCTAGCTTGAAGCCTGCTGTACTGCCCTTTCCGCTGCTTGGAAAGCAATCTTTCCATGAGTACCGTCGCAGAAGGGTTTCTTCGTTGAGCCGCCACACCGACAGAGTGCCAGAGTGTCTCGCTCGGAGTAAAATTGATTACCCTCGGCATCAGTGAATTCAACCGGACCTGTAACTAAAAATGGTCCGTTATCCAATGTTGTAATCTTAGTTTCAGCCATGACTATTTCCTTTCAATTGTTACTGTCAGGTCTTTGTAATAGTTAATATAAATTGATCGACTATGTAAAGTAGGTACTTGAAAGTAACTATGACACCTGCAAGAAACTGTTTGTCTGAAGAGAAAGACTGTTTGATTGACATCAGAGAAGTTATAATAATTGAATCAACAAAATAAATTAAGCCTATTTTATTTATAGCGGTCATATACTATAATGCAAACCGAAAGTCCTTTAAACAATCTAGCTACCTCGAAACCAGCTCTAGGCGATTTAAGTAACTTTGATGCCCATAATCCTCCTGAGCCAAAGTTAATTGATACCTGCGTTCATTGCGGATTTTGCCTTTCTACTTGTCCGAGTTATCGAGTAATCGGTAAAGAGATGGATTCCCCTAGAGGTCGAATCTATTTAATGGACGCAATCAATCAGGGTGAAATTTCTTTAAACACCGCCACAGTTGAACATTTTGATAGTTGCTTGGGATGTCTTGCCTGTGTAACTACTTGTCCCTCTGGCGTGCAGTATGACAAACTGATTGCTGCTACTAAACCTCAAATTGAACGCAACTATAAGCGATCGCTCCTCGACAAGCTGTACAGAAACCTAATCTTTTCCCTGTTTCCCTATCCCAATCGGTTGCGGGTAATGCTTGCACCCTTAATGATTTATCAAAAGTTGGGATTGCAGCAACTGGTTCGTGCCACTGGACTACTTAAACGTCTCTCTCCTCGTTTGGCAGCAATGGAGTCAAATCTGCCAGCAATTTCTCTAGATGCTTTTCAAGATACTTTGCCAGATATTATCCCCGCTCAAGGAGAAAAGCGCTACCGAGTTGGCATGATTTTAGGCTGCGTGCAACGTTTACTCTTCTCACCAGTAAATGCAGCGACAGTACGTGTCTTAACTGCTAATGGCTGTGAAGTCGTAATCCCCAAAACTCAAGGCTGTTGTGCCGCACTGCCCCACCATCAAGGACAGGAAAAACAAGCCCACGCGATCGCTCGTCAGATGATTGATAGCTTCGTAGATACAGACGTAGACGCGATCGTCATCAATGCGGCTGGTTGCGGTCATACTTTAAAAGAATACGGGCACCTACTACAAGATGACCCTGAATATCGGGAAAAAGCTCAAGAATTTGCTGCTAAGGTGAAAGACGTTCAAGAGTTTCTGGCTACCTCTGGATTAACCGCAAAACTATCACCTGTGTCAGAGCAAGAATTAACTATAGTTTATCAAGATGCCTGTCACTTACTACACGGACAAAAGATTAGTGTGCAACCCCGCCAATTGTTGCGGCAAATCCCAGGAGTGAAGCTGCGAGAACCAATAGATGCAGCTTTATGTTGTGGTAGTGCTGGTATTTATAATCTGCTACAGCCTGAAGTTGCAGATGAGTTAGGTAAACAAAAAGTTCAGAATCTACTCAATACTGGTGCCGAATTAATTGCCTCTGCCAATCCTGGTTGTACGTTGCAAATCGCTCAACATTTACGGCAGCAAGACAAGCAGATCCCGATAATGCATCCAATCGAGTTGTTAGATTACTCCATTCGGGGTATAAAGCTGGAATAGCGCCTGTAGAAACGGGCAATGATAATGAATCAGTATTATCAGACTGACCTTTTCAACTTACATTACTTCGATAATTCAAACATTCAAGAGACTATAGTATTTCTGCATGGGTTTACAGGTAGTAGTCGCGACTTTAAGTTACCAGATGTCATTAGTAGTAACTACAGATGCTTAATTCCCGATCTACCTGGACATGGAAGAACTCAAATTTTAGACGAAGCTTATTTCACTACATCTGGACAAGTCACTCTGTTAAAGCAATGGCTCAATTCTCTCGGTTTGACTAAGTTTCATTTATTTGGTTATTCAATGGGCGGTAGACTAGCTTTACAATTTGCCGTTGAAAATTATTCTCAGCTCCAATCATTGATTTTAGTTTCAACTACAGCCGGAATTAAAGACGAGACTGCCCGAATAGCCAGGACTGAAGCAGACGATCGAATAATCCAGAAGCTATTAAGTTCAAATCCTAAAGATTTTTTAACTGATTGGTTAACCCAACCCTTGTTTCAAGGAATCGCTGACAGAGGTGAAGATTTTATGGCGCAGGAGGTAGCACGCCGCGTACCATTACAACTTTCTGGATTGGCTTGTAGTTTAAAGTATTTTGGTAGTGGAATTATGCCTGCTGTGTGGCATCAGTTATTTAAGATTAAAACCCCAACTTTAGTCATAGCTGGTTCTAAAGATGAAAAATATAAAACTCTGGCTTCGGAGCTGGTGACTTCAATTCCCAATTCGACAGTGGAAATTTTGCCAACTAGTCATGCCCCATTAATTGAATCTCCCGATTTACTCTGGAAATGCGTTTTAGAGTTTGTTCGGTTGAAGTGCGATCGCTTCTTCGGTTATTGACGGCACGCTGGTGAATACATAAAAAAACAGAGAGAATAACTTTTCTCCCTGTTTGGTGTTTTTATTAGTACCATCGCTTTCTTTAAGCTTTTGCCGCAACATCTGTGTTTTTTTCTTCAGTTGTCTAGCTCTTGCAGCGCCGCCTCTCCCTTTATCGTTCCTGCCTTCTCTACGGGGGGATTCCCACCTTTTCAGCCTTTGGTTCATACCCATTGCCTCTCAAAACTAATATGCGAGTCAGACCTGTCAAAAGCCTGTATACTCATCCTGCCGTCAACTTGTATTACACTAATATATCTATAATAATTCATCACTAGACTGTTTGTAAAGTGGCGTTTCCTTGATAGCTGAAGGCGAACAGCAGATGTTAATGTGTACGTCTGGCTCACAAAGATGGCTGAAGATAGTAAGACTAATCCAGCAAAGATTAAATTAATGACTCTGCCTACAGGTGTTTCAACATCTTCTAAGTAGAAGGCAATGCTGCTTTTCATACGAATCAACCGCTACTAACCTCATCACCCTACTCCCCATGCCGATTTAAGATAGTGCAGATTTGATGAGCCACGGCATCTGGCTGTTCTACCATTGCCATGTGTCCGCATTGGGGAATTTCCATAACATTATTACCACAGGATTCAAATAATGGGTGAAAACTTGCCAAATGGCGGACATACTTGGGTTCCATAATTGGATCTAGCGCCCCAGTCAGGAAATAAACTGGCTGCTTTAGATCCGATACCACCTGGGGTAAACGGTTAACTTCTTCCTCGGTAGTAGAATCTAATAACGCTCCTAAGGCGGCATCATGCGCAGCTTGCACAAAATCAATTACTCGTTGACGACCCCAACAGCGAGCGATCGGATGTGCTACGCTTGCTCGTGTGAACAGCAAGTCAATTAAAGGTACATGACCAAGCCAATGAGGGCGGAGTTTTATTAACCTCTGACCAACTGAGCGAAATTGTTCAAAGGCTTCCTTCAGGTAAATACCACCGCCAGCATTCACGCAAATCACTCCCTTGACGTATTCAGGCAAGCGTTCAGCTCCCCAAAGTGCGATCGTACCTCCCAAAGAGTGTCCGATCAACCAAACATCGGCTAGATTTAACTGTTCTAGTAGTACTGCTAAATCTTGAGCATAGGCAACTGGCGTGTAGCGAGACGTGGATTCTAAAGCAACACCATGAGACAAGTTAGGGTTGATTTGCGACTCACCAAAGCCACGCAGATCGTAAGCCAAACACTGATAAGTTGGTGCCAACCGCTCAATTACAGGTTGCCAGTAACTACGGCTTAGAAGCCAGCCGTGGATAAATACTAAAGTATAGGGGTTTGTCGTTGGAGTTGTCAGCTCGTAAGCGTGGCGAACTCCCAGAATTTCAATATATGCCATGTTTCTATCGTATCTTTCAACGACCCTCTCATGACTAAAGACTGATAATTCTCCTGGTTCAGCAGCCCTGTAAGTGCAAATACTTATTCGGTTCTAAACTGTAATCATACTTAGGCTAAACTTTGAGCAAAGTTTATGTTACATTACTTTAAGGTTCCTCATTTGGAACATTTTCGCGGTGCTAGTAAGGCGGCTTAACCTCCTTCAAAACAACTACATCAAAACACCATCAGCGCTAAATGCTGGCTTACCAGTTTTTCACAGATCTCTGGCTACTATGGCAAGAAGAGAATCATCGCCGCTCTGAATTTGGTATCCATACATCTGGATATGTAGTGGAATGGAAGATTATTAGACATCCGGAAAATGTTAGCTGTATTACGAAATTGGAGTTTTTGTGTACCAACCGACTCACTATATAAATAACCAACAAATTACTAGTAGCTTTAACCTCCGCTCCACTCCACCACAGATATTAGTGGCTGACGATCATCCTGCTAGTCGCATGAGTGCTGTAGCTCTGTTGACTCTAGAGGGCTATGAAGTGACGCAAACAGATTGCGGCGAGGCAGCGCTAGCTCAAGCAGCGCAATCTCTTCCCGATGTAATTTTGCTGGATGTCATTATGCCAGGGATGAATGGGTTTGAAGTGTGTCGAAAACTCAAAACCGAGCAACAAACAAGAAAGCTCCCAGTAATTTTCATCACAGCTCTCTCAGATCGGCGATCGCGCATTCAAGCGATTGAAGCTGGGGGAGACGACTTTATCACCAAACCTTTCGATCGGTTAGAATTGGCTGCCCGGATCAAATCACTATTGCGTCAAAGGGAAGTCAGTCAGGAATTGAACTCGGCGGAACAAGCACTGTTTTCCTTTGCTCGTGCGATCGAAAGTCGCGATCCTAATACTGGGGACCACTGTGAAAGACTGGTAGCACGCTCTCAAGCCTTTGGCGAATTTCTGTGCTTATCACGCGCTCAAATTCGGGATTTACAATGGGGGGGATATCTGCACGATATCGGTAAGGTCGGTATTCCAGACGCTGTACTGCTCAAAAGAGACAAGCTAACGGCTCCAGAGTGGGAGACAATGAGACAGCATGTAATGATTGGAGTCGAGATCTGCCAACCATTAGAGACGATGCAGGGTGTGATTCCGATTATCCGCCATCATCACGAGCGCTGGGACGGTTCTGGTTATCCAGATGGGCTAGTGGGCGACCAAATTCCTTTTTTAGCTCAGGTGTTTCAACTAATTGACATCTACGATGCACTAACGAGCGAACGTCCATACAAAGTAGCGCTGACGAGTGAACAAGCACTTTTGGTGATGTTAGAGGAAACAGAGAAGGGTTGGCGTAATCCCCAACTCATGCAACAGTTTGTCGATTTTACTCGCTCCTCAAATTCAAAGCTTTAGTAACTGACCAAAACAAGTCGCAAGTCGTAAGTCGCAAGTCGTAAGTCGTAAGTTTCAGATGGGTACATGCCCCCACTGATTGTACTTGCGCGGAGCCTTGGATAGCTCCGCCTCCGGACTTGCGACTTGCGACTTGTGACTTGCGACTTGTTCTTGGTTGTCATACTTATGCCCAGTACTTAAGCTCTGTGATAGCTGAATATCTTAATCAAATAAAACTGCGGTTGAGTCTTCTGAAAGAGGACTCTTTTTAATTGTTCGGATTGAGTTACACAAAGGTAATGTACCAGTCCAGTATCTCAAAAGATTAAATTACAACTCTAAGCGCAGTATAAAGAAATATAAATAAAATATCACCAAAAACATAAATGAATTGAAAATTAGTTTGTATTGACACTTTTTAGTGAAAACACGTGAAATTACTGTGCTTAGAAATTAAATCTCTATATGGAATAAAATCAGTTTAAATAAAATTATGAATTAATAAAACAAGTATAAAAATACCTTTTAAAAAATAGGTTTTATCAATTATTTTCGGGAGGAAATACGTAGAATTACGGAAGGAGAAAATTTGACTTTTGCGAGACAAAAAATTGGTTTGGCTAAACTTATTAATCAGGGTGGCAACTATAAGAATATTATTTGTGAGTTGGACAACAAGCACAATTATTAGATGACATTATGAAATTAAATTAAAACTTTAGTGAATATTTGATGAAGCTAAAAAACTAGCGGTTAAAAGCAAAGAATTAATTTATATGGATATACTAAATTTATGCAAACAATTGATAGAAACAATCCGAAGTTGAAATTTACTAGGAATTGTTCCGGAGTAGATGCAATGAACGTAACAACTGTAGATCGCTTAACTAGCGACAATCTCAGTAATCAAATAAAAACTTGGAGCCAGATCCGGTTTACTGGCAGGCTTGATGTGCGAGCGGGCAGCGTTCAGCAATGGAGCTTGTATTTTTGTCAAGGTCGCTTGCTTTGGGCTTTGGGCGGTTGCCATTGGCATCGACGTTGGCACCGTTTGCTGTTGCAGCACTGTCCCAAGCTAGACATTCAAGCAATCAGACTAGGAGCAACTGAAATTGCCAAAGGTGGAGATTATGACTTGTTGCGAAAATGGGTTGACCAAAAGCGATTGACGGGCGAGCAGGTAAGTAACATCATTCATAGCACAGTAGCAGAAGTGTTATTTGACATCCTCCAAGTTGAAAGCACTTGTCAGCTAGAGTTTATTAGCGATCGCCACGACACTCTAAATACCCATCTAACGTCGCTCAATTCATTACCATCCTTAACTCAAGCTCAGGATAACTGGCAGAAATGGAGCCATGCTGGTTTAGCACGTCTGTCTCCAAATCAAGCTCCTATCTTGCGACAATTGAGAGCGTTACAGCAGCAAACCAGCATTCAAGTCTATCAAACTTTGGTCAAGGTAGTTGACGGTCAAAAAACACTGCGAGATTTAGCATTGCTGCTACAGCAAGACCTGCTGGTATTATCGCGGACGTTAACTGTTTATACTCGTAGGGAATTGATGGAACTGGTGAGCATTCCTGACTTGTTGCTGCCTGCTGCGCCTCCAACCCAGAATTCGGGTACCAAGGCATCAAGTTCCTCCGCATTTCCTGCGCCTCTGATCGCCTGTATAGATGACAGTCTCTCAACCCAACAGGTAATGAAGCAAATTTTAACCAAGTTTGGTTGTCGGTTTACCGGAATTCAGGACTCTGTACAGGCGTTACCAACCTTGCTAGAGCATCAGCCAGATCTGATCTTTCTTGACTTAGTGATGCCAATTGCTAATGGCTACGAAATTTGCAGTCAGATTCGTCGCATTTCTCAATTCAAAAATACTCCCGTTGTTATTGTCACAGGCAACGATGGCATTGTCGATCGGGTGCGTGCTAAAGTTGCTGGCTCAACTGATTTTTTGGTGAAGCCGATTGAGGCAGAGCGAGTGCTAGCAATTTTGCAAAAGTATTTGGTTGGGTCAAAATTGAGGACGGCTTAAGCTTGCTGGGATTTTGAGCGACGAGCGCTTGTTAATGCTAACTGGTTGTCAACGAAACCTACTATCATGAATCAATATTTTGTTCCCCTTTCTAAAGATAGATCATGATTACGGTTTTAGTTGTTGAAGATAGCTTGACTCAGATGGAAATATTCGCTCATTGTTTGCAACAGGCTGGCTTAACTGTTATTGGTGCCAACAGTGGCGAGGATGCTCAGACAGCGCTGAGTAAACAAAAGCCTGATTTAGTTATTGTGGATGTGATTTTACCAGGGCTAAGTGGGTTTGAATTGTGTCGAGAACTAAAAGCCGATCCGAATACGAGTCAAATTCCCGTAGTAATTTGCTCTAATAAAGACACCAATGTAGATCGAATATGGGGGAATATGCTGGGAGCAGATGCATATTTATCTAAACCTGTAGTGGAAAAAGATTTGCTTCAGGTGGTTCAAGAATTGATATTGACGAAGAAGTCGAAATTTATGTCATGAATTCTACAGAATTAGTGCTGTCGCTCGCCAATTCAGAACCTATAGGTGCTGTAGCTACTACACCATCACAACAGAGGTTTTTGCAATTCTCTTTACAAGGGAATGATCCAGCCTTATTACCAGTAGAATGTATTGCCGAAGTACTCCGGCTACCCATAAGCGAAGTGTTACCAGTGCCGCACATGCCCAGTTTTGTTTTGGGTATTTATAATTGGCGCGGCGAAATCATTTGGTTGGTTGACTTCGATCGCTTAGTCGGTCATCCAATTGGTTTTGGCTCTACTACCCAAGCAATAAAAGGCATGATTATTGTGTTGGAAGTAGAGGGATTTTTTGGTCTAGTTGTGTCACAAATAGATGACATTGAATGGCACAATCCAGCACAACTGTGTCCTCCCTCTAAGCAATTATTCTCTCCTGAACTTTTACCCTTTGTGCAAGGTTACTTCAGTAGCGGTATTACAGTTTTAGATCCTGTGGCGATCGCCAAATCGTTCTCTGTTCTAGCTTAGTCCGTAAACGCAACACTTATTCTAATTAGAGGTTTGACCCTTGAGAAAATTATTTAGCTTCCAATTTAATGACGAAGACACCCAAGCCACAGATTTGGAGTTGCCAACCTCAACCATGACTACCCGATACCAACCGGAAAAAGCTTTTACTGATAACTACACCAACGGCAATACTTCATCTCAACACTTATTTAAGACAGAGCGAGAAAAACTATTAGCAATTGTCGAGCAAATGCGCCAAGCTGCTAATTTAGAGGTTTTGTTTGAAACCACAGTAGCTGAAGTCCGCAAAAGTTTAAAGGCAGATCGAGTCCTCATCTATCGCTTTGAATCGTCCACTCATGGAGTCGCGATCGCCGAAGCTAGAGGTCGAGAATGGACTCCAGTACAAGGAGAAAAACTAGTTGCTGCCAAATTTGGACTAGAGCAATCAAGCGAGTATTTAGCTCAAAATGTTGTGAAACTTTCACTTGCTCCCAACGGCACTCAGGCGCAACCCACGCCCTACCAACTCCAGTTAATGCAACGCTTGCAAGTCAAATCTAGTTTGGCTTTGCCCATCTTGATCGAGCGGGAAGTTTGGGGTTTACTAGTGGTGCAGCAGTGTTCAGCGCCGCGTCAATGGCAGGAAGTTGAGCTTAGCCTACTCTATCAAATTGTCACCGAGCTAACTGTTAACATCCAGTCTTGGGAATTTAAACGGAAGCTGAGCAGCCAAACCGAGTACACCAGAACTGTTACTCAAGTGGCAACTAGGGTGATGGATAAAATTTGCCGCTCTGTAGATATAAATACTGTTTTCAGTAACACTACTTACGAACTCCTGCAATTACTGAAAGTAGACAGGGTTGCAGTCTACCGCTTCAACTCTGATTGGAGTGGAGAGTTTATCTCTGAGTCAGTTACTCCAGGATGGATGCCTTTAGTGGGTGCTGGAATTAAAACTGTTTGGGAAGATTCTCATCTACAACAGACTCAGGGAGGGAGGTATGTTCACAATGAAACCTTTGCTATAGATAATATCTATCAGGCAGGACATTCTGCTTGTCATGTCGAAATTTTAGAACAGTTCCAAATCAAAGCTTACGCGATCGCCCCGATCTTTTTTGGTAGCAAACTTTGGGGCTTATTAGCAGCCTATCAAAACTCAGGTCCCCGCCACTGGGAAGAAGTAGATATCACCTGTCTATCTCAAGTCAGTACCCAATTGGGAGTTGCCTTGAAACAAGCAGAATATTTACAACAGGTAGAGGTAAACGCTAGAGAACTGGAGCAGGTAGCCGAACAAGAACGCACTGTGGCTCGAACCGTCGATCGGATTCGCAAATCTTTAGAAATTGATACAGTCTGCCAAATTACAACGCAGGAAGTGCGGAAATTGTTCCAAGCAGATCGAGTAGTAGTTTTCCGCTTTAATCCAGACTGGAGTGGTGAATTTGTGGCTGAGTCAGTAGGTAGTAACTTGACTGCTGTCATCGGCAAACAGTTGGGTACCATTGTCAGTGATTGCGGTAGTTTAAACAGTTTGAAGTCGAAAAGTGGTGGGGAACGTTTTTATCGACCCGATCCGCAAAATGGCAAGACTCGTAGCAACTTGGGCGGTTTTTCGATCGATGATATTACCTCCTCAGAATTCGCGCCAGAGTATCAAGCCGCAATGGATCAAATGGATGCTAAAGCTTATGTAACAACTTCAATTTTTGTTGAAGATAAGCTTTGGGGCTTGCTGGCTGTGTATCAATCACAACCGCGTCATTGGAAAAAATCTGAGGAGAAATTGCTCGTCCAAATCGGTACTCAATTTGAGATCGCACTTCAACAGGCAACGACTCTAGAGCAATTACGTAGGCAATCACAGCAACTGGCACAGGCAGCAGAGCAAGAACGAGCCGTTGCGGGAATCATTGAAAAAGTTCGCAAGTCGCTGGATTTAGATACTATCTTCCGAGCCACGACTCAAGAGGTGAGAAAGTCACTTCAAGCCGATCGCGTCGGCATCTATCGCTTCAACCCAGACTGGAGTGGGGTATTTGTTGCCGAGTCAGTAACTGCTGGTTGGACTCCTCTAATAACGGAAAAGATTGATAGTGAGGTGAGTGACTGTAATAGTGTGCGCGGTTTAGGAGGGGAGAAATCCGACCGAGTTGAAGATACTTATCTGCAACAAACCCAAGGTGGACGTTATCAGCAAAATCGTCAGGGATTCTGGGTAGATGATATTTACAAGGCAGGGTTTTCACCTTGCTATATCGAAACTCTAGAGCGCTTTGAAGCTAGAGCTTATGTAACCACTCCCATTTTCGCTGGCGAAAAGCTCTGGGGCTTGTTGGCAGTTTATCAAAACTCAGGAGCGCGTCACTGGCAAGAGTCAGAAGTAAGACTGTTATCGCAGGTAGCAACTCAGATGGGAATTGGTGTTCAGCAAGCCGAGAATCTGGCTCAATTGCGGGCGCAATCTCAACAACTAACTGAGGCAGCAGCAAGGGAGAAAGCGGCTAAAGAAAAACTACAGATGCGGGCAATTCAACTTTTGACTGCTGTTAAACCAGCTTTTGACGGCAACTTAACCGTCCGCGCTCCAGTCACCGAAGATGAAATGGGTACGATCGCCGATGCCTACAACAACACTCTGCAAAGCTTGCGGCAGCTAGTCGTTCAAGTGAAAAACTCTGCGGCTAATGTGACTCAAACCTCTTGTAATAGCGAAAGTGCTATTAGTAATCTGGCTAACTCGGCTCAGTTCCAGTTTCAACAACTGAATCAGACTTTAGAGCAGATTAAGGAAATGACCAATGCTACTCAAGCAGTAAGTGCTAATGCCCAGCAGGTAGAAATAGCAGTGCTACAAGCAAATCAGACTGTCTCTGCAGGTGATAATGCCATGAACCGGACAGTAGATGGCATTCTGAATATTCGAGAAACAGTAGCGGAAACAGGTAAGAAAATTAAGCGCTTGAGTGAATCTTCACAAAAGATTTCGCGGGTGGTGAACTTAATTGGCTACTTTACCTCGCAAACTCAGTTACTCGCCTTAAATGCATCCATTGAGGCTACCCGTGCGGGAGAATACGGCAGAGGATTTGCTGTTGTTGCGGATGAAGTTCGCTCTCTAGCCCGACAATCGGCAGCAGCCACCACTGAAATTGAAAAGCTGGTGCAAGAAATCCAAACAGAAACAATTGAAGTAGCAGCAGCAACCGAAACAGGTATTCAGCAAGTGGTAGAAGGTACTAACCTGGTGAATGAAACTCGCCGGAGCTTGAATGAGATTGTGGCTGCCACCACCTCAATTAGCAAGTTAGTTGAGGGAATTACCCAGGCAACTATGGCTCAAACTCATCAATCTCAATCTGTTACCCAAACTATGACTGACTTAGCAGTTGTCGCTACGAAAACATCGGTTGAAGCAGTAGAGATTTCTACCTCCTTTAAAGAGCTACTAGAAATGGCAGCAGAGCTGCAAGCCAGTGTCGGACAGTTCAAAGTTAGCTAGCCCTTCATCGCTGTTATGAATACTGACTCAACGATTCGCGATACTACCTACTCGTTCTTTTTAATGGAAGCGCCAGAGCTACTGGAAGCCATTGAAAGTGACTTACTCAGTTTGAGGGAAGACTACAGCAAGGCAAAAGTGCATAACTTGATGCGGTTGACCCATACTCTTAAAGGTGCCGCAGCTAGTGTAGAGCTGGAAACCGTTAAAAAGGTGGCGCACTCGTTGGAAGATGTCTTCAAGGCTCTGTATAACCCTGATATTGTGGTTGACCTGGAGTTAGAAACTCTGCTATTTCAGGGGTATGAGTGCCTGCGCCTACCACTGACAGCAGAATTAAGTCAGGCTCCTGTCAATGAAGCGCAAATTCTTGACCGCGCGGCAGCAGTGTTTGCCGAACTGCAAGAGAAGTTAGGAGACTTTTTTGAGCAGGATGCCCAAATCCCCTCGTCGGCTGAGCTGGGATTTGATATTACTAAATCCATCTTTGAAACAGGGGTGCAGCAACGGCTTGATGCTCTGGCAACTGCATTGCTCCAACTAGAAGCGGAACAGATTGCCGCCTTGTTGCAGGAACAAGCCTCGGTCTTTATCGGTTTAGCAGAGTCGCTAGGACTACCAGGTTTTGCGGCGATCGCTCAGACGACAATTGAGGCTTTACAAGCTCAGCCAGAGCAGGCGATCGCTATTGCCCAAACTGCTTTAGCAGACCTCCAACAAGGTCAGGCAGCAGTGATCGGGGGCGATCGCCGTCGAGGTGGTGAGCCTTCTGCAACTCTAAAACAATTAGCGATCGCCTCAAGTGAGCTGTTATCTACTGACTTAACTCCAATCTGGGAGCCGATTGTTGAACTGCCAGTTACTCCAGATACAGTGGAGCCGCAACTAGATGGTGAGGTATCTTTAGATCAACTGTTCAGCAGTTTTAATCTTGATAGTCAACCTCCATTAGAAGAAATAACGCTAACTCCTAGTGCTGTCTTTCCCATCAATCCATCAGAAACGCTTGATGCCCAAGCCACACCTACCTCTAAATCTCAGAATGTCCGCACGCATGTTCGAGTAGAGTTAGATAAATTACAGCACCTCAACTACCTATCCGGTGAATTACTGACAAATCAGAACCGTCAAGTTGCTAGTGATGAACAACTACAACAACTGGTTCAGCAATTACAGCAGCATCAAGTGATACTTCGGCAAATGCGAGATCAATCGGATCGAATGTTAACTCGCAGCGAACGGCAGTATGCTAATCGTGCCAATTTCAATTCTTCTTGGTCGCGGTTTGACACTCTAGAGTTGGACCCGTACAGTGAATTTCATGTTTTATTGCAGTCAGCGCTGGAAGATACAGTGCAACTGGAAGAAACCACTGAAGCGATCGCTTTATTTACCCAGAAATCCGGTCTGACTTTGGAAAAACAGCAACGCCTGCTTACCAATGTTCGAGACGATCTGATGACAGTCCAAATGATGCCAATGGGTGCAATCTTTAATCGCTTTCGTCCATTGCTAGAACAACTAGTGGCTGTGCATGGCAAATCGGTAACATTAGAGCTTGTAGGCACTGAGGTGCTGGTAGATAAAGCGATTGCCGAAAAACTGTACGACCCGATTTTGCACTTGATTCGTAATGCCTTCGACCACGGGGAGATGTCGCTAACCTGTTGATCAACTAACATCTATATGAAATAATAGTGACAAGTATTGATGAAAAAACAAAGATGATTCTTCAGCCTATTCATTGCATCCATTGTCATGGTACTGATCTTGTCAAATTCGGGAAAACGCCTGAAGGTAAACAACGCTATCGGTGTCGGGGAAACATCTGTAGTGGTCGGACTTTT
>JAABUQ010004103.1_pt1 | contig 25438 bp, 25 predicted proteins | sample 5560001 | NCBI WGS metagenome assembly JAABUQ01 (sample SAMN10711888, study PRJNA513371) | rock metagenome | isolation source: Antarctica rocks | place: Antarctica: Victoria Land, Finger Mt nord | collected 2015-12-18
CGCCTCTGTCCTAGAGGCGGCCCGTCTGCTCTTCTGGGTGTTCACGCGGTGGCTAGAACGGCTTGTTGTAGATGCGAAGCCGCCGCTTCATCGGGAGGCTCCGGTAGGCCAGCAGGGCGGCGGCGGAGAGGCTGCGGACTTCGGCGTCCGGGTGGCACTGCGCGGGCCGCTCCGTGAGGTTTTGCAGGCAGTCCTCGATGGTTGCGGTGTGCAGGTGCCCCAGGTCGGCGACCCGATTGGCATCGCCGCCGGCCCCGTCGAGGTCGTACAACTGCCGCAGAACGCCGCGGATGTGGGTGTCCGACACGGGCCGCGGGAACGTCTGGATGTCCCAGCGGCGGCAGTAGCGATAGAACTGCTGATCTTCTGTCTTGTGTTTGCGTGTGCTCATGCGGGCAGTGTACCACGACAGGCGCGCTTTAGTGGCTCCTATCAGCGCCGGTAGGCCACGCGCCCCCCTACCAAAGTCGCCTCCACCGCCCCCGTCTCGGGGTCCATGATGACCACGTCGGCGGACTTGCCGGGCGCGATCTCGCCCAAGTCCGCTCGGCCCAGGCGGCGGGCGGCGTTGCTTGAGGCCATCCGCGTGGCCTCTGCGACTGAGACGCCGGCGAAGGTGCGGACATTGACGAACGCCCGGTTCATGGTCAGGACGCTGCCCGCCAGTGTCCCGTCGGCGAACGACGCCGTGCCACTCTTGACGCTGACGGCCTGCCCGCCCAGGCGGTACAGGCCGTCGGGCATGGCCGCACCCTCGATGGCATCGGTAATCAGCACGACGCCCTCCGTGCCTTTGGCCCGGACGACCAGTCGGACGACCAGGGGGTGCAGGTGGACGCCGTCGGCGATGACCTCGCAGACGATCTCGGGAAGCGCCAGGGCTGCCCCGACCGCCCCCGGCTCGCGTCCGAGCAGGCCGCGCATGGCGTTGAAGACGTGCGTCGCCCCGGTCGCGCCCCAGCCCACGGCCCGTTCGACGTCATCCGCGGTCGCGTCGGTATGCCCCAGCGAGACGATGACGCCCGACGCGCGGGCCTGGCGGATGACCTCTTCGGCACCCGGCATCTCCGGTGCCAGCGTGATCTGCCGGACTGTTTCGCCCGACAGCGTGATCCAGTGCATCAGCTCGTCCGCGTCCGGCGGGCGGATGTGGGCTAGTGGCTGCGCCCCGCGCCGGATGGGGCAAATATATGGCCCCTCCAGGTGGACGCCGAGTACCCGCGCCTCGCCCTCGCCCGGCCCCGACGCCATCCCCTCCCGTGCCGCCAAAATCGCCGCGTCCGTGTCCGACCGAGAGGCCGTCAGCGTGGTCGCCAAGAGGCCCGTTGTTCCAAAGCGGGCATGGGTACAGGCGACCCGCCGGGCGGCCTCGGCCGTCCCGTGCATGAAGTCCGCCCCGCCCCCGCCGTGGACGTGCATATCGATGAAGCCCGGCAGCACCAAAAGCCCCGCCGCGTCCACGTCCCCGCCCCGCGCGGGCGACGCCCGCCGCGCCCCGACCTCGGCGATCAGCCCGCCGTCGTCCACCGTCAGCGCCCCGCCGGTCTGAACACCCTCGGGCGTCACGATGTCCCCAGTGATAGTGAACATAATCCAGCCCTAGCAGAGATGAACGGCGAGGGGGTGTCAGCGTTGCTCCCGTTTGATGAGCACGGCGGCTTCCGGCGGGAGCTGCGTCCCCTTCTTATCAACCGTGTAGTGCCAGAAGCAGAGGGCCGGTTCCGGGCCGTGTGCCTGTATCAGCCGAGCGTTTGCCTCCGGGAGCAGCAGCACGTTGTTCCAGCAGCGGCTGACCGTCAGTGGGCGGCTAAACGCCGGGCCGGCAATCTCCAGGCTAAACGGCTTGATCAAAGGCCTGGTATCGACATAAAGTTGATTGCCCCCCAGCCACCAGGAAGTCGTGACGGGTCCCAGAGCACCATAGCCGTCGAACGCGGCTTTAAGGGTGTGGTTTGGGTAGATGGTGATAACCCATTCGTTGTCGGACCAACTTCCCATGCACCAGTCACCAACGACATCCTTTTCTGAAACGGCAGCGGGTTGAGCAGTGGGCGGTGCGCCGTGACACACGGGAGCGTTCAGCAGCACCCCCGGAAGAGACAAAAGCAGCCAAGACGTTCTCATCTTCCGGCCTCCGGTTCTACAAGCATTCCTCTCGTAAGACCCGCTGCCAACTCTGCCCCTTCAATGTGCCTGCTGACGCATCCATCGAGCCTGTCTGCGACAGATCGAGGGCAACGGAAATCAGAAAAAGAATCGGTAGGCGACGTCGAGCTGCTTGATGCGGAGGCCCTGGCCGTAGTTGCCTTCGGCGTTGGCGGGCGTGAAGCCGTCGCCGGGGGCGAGGACGCTGGAGGGCAGGGGGAAGGGCTGCTGGCGGTAGTCGTGGTAGGTCACGGAAAAGCCGTTCTGCTTGTCCGGGGCGAACTCCAAAGTCGCGGCCAGGTCGCGCGAGGTGGGGGCGGGGAAGCTGTCGTCGCGGCGGCGGCGATCCCGCCCTTGCAGCGAGGCGGTCAGGCCGCGCGCGAGCTTCTGGCTCAGGCGCAGGAACAGCTCGCGGCTGTTGGGGCCGGAGGGCAGGCCGATCTCGTCGTACAAGCCTTTCTGCCACTGGGTGTCGGGGATGCGCGAGCTGTAGGTGGTGGCGTCGGCGAAGGTGTACTCGGCCACCACGCCGGTTCCGGGCGCGGGCTGGAAGGCCACGCCGAAGAGCTGGGCGATCTTGCGCGGGGTGCGGAAGGTGCGCCGCCCCGGCGTCTGGATGTCGTCGATGCCGAGCTGCCCGTAGACGCGCGTGTTGGGGTCGGCGGCGTAGGACAGCCCGAAGTTCAGGAAGGCGTTGTAGGTCTGGTCCAGCCCGGTGATACGCAGGTTGCCGACTTTGAGGTTCGCGCTCTGGGCGGTATAAAAGTCCGGCAGGAGCGTCACTTCCAGCGCCCTGGACGAGGAGGACTTGAACGCTTCCTGGAAGTCCGCGCTCAGGTGCGGGCTGAACGCGTAGCCGATGCGCCGGGCTTCAAGGTACTTGCGTGTACCGCCTTCTTTGAACGTCGTGGCGAACTGGGTGAAGTCGTAGCCGCGCCCCAGGCGCGCGCCCAGGCTGAACGGGAAAGCCACTTGGAGCTGGTCGAAGGCGGGCGCGTTGTCGGAGATCATGGTCGCACCCTGGTAGCCCGGCCCCCAGCGGTCGTGCCGGCGGCCCAGGCTCAGGGTCAGTCCCCGCCCGCCGTTGAGTTCCAAATAGGCTTCGTTGACGGCGGAGAAGTCGTGCGCCCCGATGTCGTTGTTGAAGACGCGGCGCGAGTCCTGCGCCCAATTGGAGGCCGAGACGACGTACCGGAGGTTGGAGCGCAGGCTGCCCTGGGCGGTGACGCGGTAAACGCCCAGTGCGCCGGTCTTGGAGCCTGAGCCGCCCCCCGTTCCCACCCGCAGCTCGGGCTGGACGTAGCCGCCGACGGTCGCCCCCGAGGCCGGCGCGGCGTCGATCTCGGACAGGTCCACGTTGTCGGCTTTGAGTTCCGCTTGCAACTCGTCCTCAGCGGCGTGCAGGGCCGCATTCGCCGCGTCGTTTTTCTGCACCCGCGCAAGCTTCTGCGGCTCGTCCTGGATCAGGTGTTCCAACAGGCGCGCAAGCTGGCCGCGCGTGTAGAGCGAGTCGCCCAGGAAGTCTTCGGGCGTGTCCGAGGCCCCGAAGGCGTCCGCGCGGGCCAGCGCGGCGAACGTGTCCAGCGTGGCGCTTCCGGTCGGCACGATGTCGGTGGCGGCCCCCGCGGCGGGCCGGCACAGCGGCAGCAGAGTCAGGGGCAGCGCGAGCAAAGGCAGGAGTTTCTTCATAGGGTTACTGGGGGCGGGGAAGGCGAGAGACCGAGCGACGGGCGGGCCTGCGGACATTGTACCAGACGCGGCCCTCCATGTCAACGCAGGGATCGCGCGGGCGATTTGTCTGTTATAATAGAAGGACGAGGAGAGCCGCCCGCCATGTTGCAGCACGAGTCGCAAGAACCCACGGTTCCATCGTCCTTGCCGGCCTCCCAGGCCCGCGTCACCCCGGAAGAGCTGAACGCCGCGCTGGAGGCGCTGGACGCCGACAAGCAACGGGCGGCCCGGCTCCAGGCCGAGACGGTGCCCCTCGGCGAGGCCGTGGACGGGCTGGGCCTAGACGCCACGCCGGAGCAGATCTGGGCGCAGGTGCAGCGCCAGCGGGCGGACGCCGCGCAGGCAGTGGCCTCTGCCCGGACGCCCGCGGCGGGCCGGCGGCGGGTACGCGGCTGGCGCGAGATGAAGGGCTGGCTCTGGGTCGCCTTCTGGTGCAGCGGGGGCCTGGGCCTGTTCGCGGAACTGCCGCACCTGATCCACCGCGCGCCGCCGGGCATCGAGGTCAGCGGCGACAGGTCCACCCTGACCTATGCGGTGCCGAACGAGGACGTCACCGTCAGCGGCGACGGGGACACGATCACCCTGAGCGGGACGTGCAAGACCCTGACCGTCAGCGGCGAGCACAACACCATCCGGGTAGTGGGGACGGTCGGCAGCATCGTCACGGACGGCGACGGCAACACGGTGACTTATTCGCGCGGCTGCGCGCCGACCGTCTCTAATGACGGCGACGGCAACAAGATAGAGCAGGCAGGGCCGTAGCCCAAACACGACCTGTTTCAGGTATAATCAAGCCCTATGTCTCAAACTATCACTCAGGACCACCTGCGAAATATTGCCATCATCGCCCACGTTGACCACGGCAAGACCACCCTCGTGGACGGGATGCTCAAACAGGGCGGCGTCTTCCGCGCCAACCAGGCCGTCGCTGACCGCGTCATGGACAAGATGGACCTGGAGCGCGAGCGCGGCATCACCATCGTCTCCAAGCACACGGCTATCACCTACGAAGACATTAAGATCAACATCGTGGACACGCCCGGACACGCCGACTTCGGCGGCGAGGTCGAGCGCGTCATGAGCCTCGTGGACGGCGTCCTGCTGCTCATCGACGCCGTCGAGGGGCCGATGCCGCAGACGCGGTTCGTGCTGTCTAAAGCCCTCCAGGCCGGACACAAGGCCGTCGTTGTGGTCAACAAGATCGACCGCCCCCAGGCGCGGCTGGACTGGGTGGTGGATCAGACGTTTGACCTGTTCGTGGCCCTGGGCGCGACCGAGGCGCAGCTCGACTTCCCGGTCGTCTATACCATCGCCCTTCAAGGCACGGCGACCCTGGAGCCGGACACGCCCGGCGTCGATCTGTTGCCGCTGTTCAAGACCATCGTCAGCCACATCCCGCCGCCGACCGGCGACCCCGAAGCACCGCTCCAATTGCGCGCGACCACGCTGGACTATGACGACTACAAGGGCCGCATCGCCATCGGGCGGGTCAACGCCGGCACCGTCAGGAGCGGCCAGAACATCACCGTCATCAACCGCGAGGGCGTCAACGTGCCCGGCAAGCTGGCCCAGGTGTTCATCTACCAGGGCCTGAACCGGACCGAGGTGGAGGCCGCCGAGGCGGGCGAGATCGTTGCGATCTCGGGCCTGCCCGACGTCAACATCGGCGAGACCATCGCCTCGCGCGAGAACCCGGTCGCCCTGCCGGGCATGAAGGTGGATGAGCCGACCCTGCGGATGACTTTTGGCGTCAACACGTCGCCGCTGACGGGCCGCGAGGGGCAGTATTCGACCTCGCGCAAGCTGCGCGAGCGGCTAATGAAAGAGCTGCAAACCAATGTCGCCCTGCGCGTCGAGGACACCGACTCGGCGGACCAGTTCGCCGTTTCGGGCCGGGGCGAGCTGCACCTAGCCGTGCTGATCGAGACCATGCGGCGCGAGGGCTACGAACTGCAAGTCTCGCAGCCCGAGGTCATCTTCCACGAAGAAGACGGCCACCGCATGGAGCCATTGGAAGAAGTGGAAGTAGACGTCGCCGAAGAGTACAGCGGCGTGGTCATCGAGCAGTTGTCGCGGCGCAAGGGCGAGATGCAGGACATGAACTCGCCCGGCAACGGACACGTCCACATGCGTTTCAAGGTGCCGACTCGCGGGCTTCTGGGCTTCCGCAACCAGTTCATCACCGAGACGCGCGGTACGGGCGTCCTGAACTCGCTGTTCGCCGGCTACATCCCCTACACCGGAGAGATGACCGTGGAGCGCAACGGCAGCCTGCTGGCGAGCGAGAGCGGCATCACTACGACGTTCGGCCTGGCCGCCGCCGAGGACCGGGGCATCCTGTTCGTGCCTCACAACGTCGAGGTCTACGAGGGCATGATCATCGGCAAGAACGCCCGCGACACCGACCTGGAAGTCAACGTCTGCCGCAAGAAGCACCTGACATCCATGCGCGAGTCGAACAAAGAGACGTTCATGCGCCTGGCCCCCCCCGCCGACATGTCGCTGGACCGCTGCATCGAGTACATCGGCCCGGATGAATTGGTGGAAGTCACCCCGAAGAACATCCGCATGCGAAAGCGTGAGCTGAACGCCGACATGCGCCGCCGCCAGTCCAAAGGACCGAAGTGAGACTGCTGTTGTGACTTCCCTGTAGGGGCGAACCTTGTGCTCGCCCTTTTTTGCCGCCCCGCCCTTTTTTGCCGCCCGGCTCGTGGCTGCTTCACAGAAGGGCGAACACGAGGTTCGCCCCTACATCAGGAGCGGGCACCGTGTAGGAGACGGTTTCGTTTAGCCTCCGCCCGAGGCAGGATTTTCTTCATCCTCAGCCCACCGCGTGGGGTTGTCAATGATATAGTTTCGGATGGCTTCAAGGGCCTCTCCATCGCATATAATGTGGTCATGGTAGTTCCGTTGCCATATCTTGCCGTTGAAGGCCATCCAACCGCTGTTTTTTACTCTTTGCGTGTACTGAAAAGTCGTGACGGATTTGAAAGCCTGAATGACTCTGCCCACTGTCGCCGCGCCTGTCCCCTTCGGGTGGGTGTAGCCTTCTTGAAGGGGGGAACTCTGTGCTTGTGCTTCCCCATCTCGCTCTGACCCTGTATTGTTTTGATGGATAATGCCGTGGAGATGATTTGGCATCACAACAAAAGTGTCCACCCCTAGGTTCGGAAAGCGGTGGGCCAGAGCGGCCCAGTTCTCCTCGATCATCTGCCCCGCCTCATTGAGTTTCATGCGTCCATCGGAAATATCCCCGAAGAGGTTTTGCCGCTCGTGGACACAGATGGTGATGAAATACAATCCCGTTCGGGCGTAATCATAGCTTGCAAGCCGTAAGCTTATCCGGTTCTGCTGCCTGTCCTGCATCTTGTAGCCCTCCTAGCCATCCGCCCAGTAGGGGCGAACCTTGTGTTCGCCCTTTCCCCGCGTTGTTCGCCCTTTCCCCGCGTCAGAAAAAGCCCCCGGCCATAAGGAAAGCCCCCGGCCATGAGGCCGGGGGCTTTGTTGCGATGCAGCCTACGCTTTGCTTAGTGCTTGGCGGAGCGGCGCACGAGGTGCGGCTTGGCAACGGCGGCCGTCGTCGTGGCATCGGGAGCTGGGACGGCGTAGATGGTCGTGCCAGCGGCCGTGGCGGGGAGGGTGACCGTGTTCGACTGGACCGGCGTCTTGCCGTCCGGCTTGAGTTCGGTGATGGTGTGGGTGCCGGGCGTCGTGAAGAGGACGACGGTCCCGTTCGCGTCCGCAGTGCTCGCCATTGTCGCGCTGTAGCTCGCGGGATAGACGCCCGTGCCCGTGCCGCCGTCGATGGTCACGATGTCGCCCGGCGTGATCGCCGTGAACACCTCAGAGGCGGGGACCGTCGCCGTCGCCGTGGACATCGTGCCGGTGTCGAAGGTGTTGAGGAACAGCGCGACGTCGGTCGGGGCGACGACGACCACGCCCAGGGTCGTGGTGCCGGACTGGCCGCCCTCATCGGTGGCGGTGGCGTTGAGCTGGTGGATGCCCGACGTGGTGAACGGCAGGGTGAAGGCGGGGCTGGTGTATCCGGCCGAGGCGGCGGGGCCGTTGCCGACGCCGGTGAAGGTCAGCGCCTGCGTGAAGCCGGTCACCTCGGGCGAGGTCAGCGTCGCGCCCGTGATCGCGCCGCTGGCGTTGCCGACGTTGCCGTTGGCGATCAGCGCGCGGAAGACGACACTCGGCTGGCTCGCCAGCACGGCCTGGCCCGCTGTGTTATTGTCGGCCTCCAGGGCATTGGCGGGGAACCCGAGGGGGAGGGTGCCTTCCAGGGGGACGGCGGTGCTGGACAGGGCAGCGACGATGCCGCCCGTGGTCGCGGTTACCGGGCCGGTCGTCGCCGTGGCCGGGGTCGTGACGGGGAACTCGATACCGCTGCCGGTGGTGCCGTTGGAGACGTTGGTGCCGTAGACCGTCGGCGTGGCGACGCTGGCGGCGCGGCCCGTGTTGGTGCTGGACCCGCCGCAGCCGCTGAGGATGGCGACGGCGGACGCGCCGAAGGCGGCCAGCAGGCCGGCCCTCTGGAGATGTCTGTGGGTTATTCTGTTGTTAATCATGTGGGAGAATGCATGTCCTTTCCTGAGTGCGGGGGGCGCTGAACGCCCCCCGAACCCGGAACCTGGTCGATAAAGCCCTGGCCTAGAACTTGGTGCGGAAGCCGAAGGTGGCGAAGACCGGCGTGATGATGGTGGACGGCCCGTAGTAGATACGGCCCTGCGGGTAGGCCGCCGAGGGGGCGTCGTAATAGGGCGTCCCGGCCTGGTTCACCGTGCTGTAGTTCAGCACCGTCTTCTTGTCGAAGACGTTATCTACGTTGAAGAACACCGACGTCGTGGGCGTCAGATAGAAGTTCGAGTTCAGGCTGATCTTGTAGTGCCAGCCGGACTGGCCGACCGTGGGGTTGAACGGCTGCAAGGTGTGCTTGTCGAACAGCGTGACCGGCACCTCGCCGAACGAGGCGTTGTTGCCGAAGGTCTGCTGGCTGTGCTGGGCGTCCGAGGACTCGCCGACGTTCGCCAGGGCGTTGTTGAACGGAAAGCCGCTGCCGGCGTCCAGGATGATCGAGGTCTCGAACAGCTTGTTGAACCGTTTGGTCAGGTCCACGCCGATGGTATGGCGCTGGTCGTAGGTGGTGGCATATTCCTGGCCGTTCTGGCTGCGGAACTGGCCCTCGGTCGTCAGCGTGTCGCCGGCGAAGGCGGTGTAGAAGTAGGACGCGTAGCCCGTGTCGAAGTCGCTGCTGGTGGCCTTGGCGACCTGGTTGGTGTAGGACACGAAGCCGTTGACCGCATACGGGTCGCGCGCGCTGGCGGACTTGCCCAGCTTGAACTCCGCGCCGCTGGCGTGGCCGTGGCCGCTGTTGTCGTAGCCGCGGACGCCCTTGAGCGGGCTGTAGCCCAGGCGGGTGAGCTGGATCAGGTCGTACTGCTTGCGGTCGAAGCCGGTCGCCGAGAACGTATAGCCGCCGTTGAAGGCACCCAGCCCGCTCAGGTTGAAGCCCTTGTCGAAGCCCAGGTCGAAGTTGTTGGCGTGGTTAGGGCCGAGCTTGTTGTACTGGGCGTACCGGCCTTGCAGGTACTTCAGTTGGGCGGGGCCGCTCTTCGCCGTGGGGGCGATGTTGACGTTGTTGTCCTCGGGGAAGAGCCGCTCTACTAAGCGCGAGTCCGAGAACTGGGACTCGACGGCGTAGGAGGAGCGGACCACGAAGTCGCGGACCGGCGAGTAGGTCGCCCCGACGCGCGGGTCGAAGTAGTGCGTGGTGAAGGAGCGGGCATCCACCAGGGTGCCCAGCCCGTTGCCGCTGACGACCTGATTGGGCAGGTCGTTTAGCCGGTAGTTCATGCTGGCGTAGCGACCGCCCAAGGTCAGCGTGGCCTTGTCGCCCGCCGCCCGGATGTTGTCAGACAGGTACAGCACGGTCTGGTCGGGCTTGGCCTGGCTGATGATGTCGGCGTACCCGTGCGCGGGGAGGGTGGAGAACGGCTGGAGCTGGGTCGAGCCGACCTGCGCGATGGAGCGGAAGTACGTGCTGGACGGGATGTAGGAGAACCCGACCTTGAGCTGGTTGAGCGGGCTGAGCTGGTTGGTGTAGTCGAGCTGGTTGCCGGTCGTGGTCGCGTGCCGATTCTGGAACGCGCCCAACGTGTTCTCCACGTGGTCGTTAAAGAAGTTCTTGAGCTGGTACAGCTTGTAGGTGGCGAACGATTTGGCGTCGAAATTGTGCTTGTAGCCCAGGTAGTTGAAGTTGTAGCCCTGGTCGTCGTGGTCCTGCTGGAAACTGCCCTTGTTCACGGACGAGTTAGGGCCGACCTCGTACTTGAACGCGTGGGCGGAGTTGTTCGGGTCGTAGGTGTCGTACTGCTCGAAGCCCTGGCTGAGGAAGCCGGTGAACGTGTTGTTGGGGTCGGCGTAGTAGTTGAACTTGGCGACGCCGTCGAACGAGGCCCCGAGCTTCTGGATCTGGGTGTTGCCGGGGAAAGAGTTGGCGAACTGGATGGTCGAGACGTAGTAGTCGAACTTGTTGCCGGCCAGGATGTTGCCGTAATCGCTGTTGGTGCCCCGGTAGTTCCAGCCGTGCGATGGGCCGAAGGTGCCCTCGACTTTGCCGCCGCGCAGGTCGCGCCCGTTGTTGGTGACCTCGTTGATGAAGCCGCCCGTCGCGTTGCCGTAGGAGGCGTCCGCGCCGCCGGTGTAGAGGTTCGCGCTCTTCAGGCCGACCGTAACGATGTTGGTGGCGAACGAGTTCGTCATCGGCTCGGTGACCTGGACACCGTCGACGTCAAAGCCGACCTGGTTGAAGTCCGAGCCTCTGATGTGGACGTAGCCGGACGGGTCAGGCGTGATGCCGGGCTGCCCGAAGACGAGGCCGGGGAACTGGTACAGGTTGTTCGGCTGGGACTTGGTCTGCTGCTCGACCGTCTGGCTGATGCCGTAGTTCGTAGAAGGGTCGACGCGGCGTACGCCGCCCCCAATCAGCACACGGGTCGTACCTGTGTTGACGGTGCGCGGCCTGAGCTGGACATTGGCGGTGCTGGTAATGTCCTGCGAGACCGTGACGTTGGTTTCGATAGGCTGGTAGGAAGTCCCCGCGTTGATGCGGATCGTCTGGGGCGCAGGCTCGACGCCTGTAAAGGTATAATTGCCGCCGCTGTCGGTGCGGGTCGTCTGGCCGCTGCTTTCCAGGGTGACGGTGGCGTTGGGGACCGGGTTGCCGGACGGGGAAGTGACCTTGCCCTGGATGGTGCCCGTCGTGGCCGCGCCGAAGGCCATCGGCGCGAGCATGAGGACGACCAGGCTGGTCAGGGCTGTGGAGGTCAGCGTCCGGGCGGACGCAGCCCCGTTTCGTCGTGTCGGTGTGTACATGCTCTCCCTTTCTGAACGTGAAGCGGTGTCTTCTGATACGGCAAAGACGCTCCAACGCGAAAGAACTCGCGGGGAGGGAATTGAGAGCAGCCGCTCAAAACATCAACAAGATTGTCGAACTGGGTACAGTTGGCTTCAGCGCCAGGGCTGTTCGCCGGACCTGGGGAAGAGGTCCAGAGGAATGCGGTCTCGGGAATGCGATTGAGCCATTATACAACAGGTTTCGGGGAAAAACCTGTTAAATAGGGAACGAAAAATAATTTTTTTTGGTACAGCGCTGTTGCCTGAAATTGTGCCCCGTGTCAAAGCCCCGGCATTGGAAGCGCCGGGTAAGAACCCACCCCGGCTCGCTTGAGGCTCACCCCCCCTCCCTGTTAGGGAGGGGCATTCGGAAGGGGCGGGAGCCACACATCTCTGCCCTAATCTTAGTCCCAACCCTAACAGGGAGGGGGGGTGAGCCTCAAGCGAGCCGGGGTGGGTTCAGAAACCTCACCCGATAGAGAATGCGTGCGTGGCGTGCATCTCTTCGGGGACGCCGTTATGAACGGCGGGTTTGAACCGGGTGCTCTCGATCTTCTCCTTCAACAATCTATCTACTTCCGGGTTGCCCGTCGAGATATGGATGTTGTGGGCATGGCCCTGGGCGTCCACGTCGTATTCAGCCGTCGGGTTAGGATTGCTGATCGTAGAAGCGTCGAGTCCGTCCGGTAGGCTGAAGGTATCGATGCTGGCCGGAGCCTCCGGCTCGTCGCGGTCCGGGATCGCAGACTTTGGCGGCTCGTACTTAACCGGCGGTGCCTTCTGAACCGGCGGCTCGTACTTAACCGGCGGTGCTTGTTGGACCGGCGGCTCGTACTTGATCGGCGGTGCCTGCTCAACCGGCGGCTCGGGCTTGGGCACCACCACAGGAGGGCCGGGCGATGAAATGAACGGCTTGCTGTTGTCGGTAACAGGGGCATCCGGGATGAACGGAGCCGGTGGCGCATTCTTGTTGTTCGTCCGTACAACCGTGACCTGGTGCGACGGCTGCGGCGGGGCCGGACGGGGCGGCGTGGGCCGGGGCGGGTGGATGATCGGCTTGAGCGGCTTCGGCGGCGTAATCTTCCGCTGCTTCGGCGGCGGCGGGGGCGGCAGCTCTTTCTTCTTGGGCTTGGGCTTGACCGGGATCGGGTGGAAGACCTTGATCGGGTGCTCCTTCAGTGCGGGCACGGCCCCGCCGCCGAACAGGTTGGAGTGCGAGACCAGGGCGACCCAGGCGATGTTGACGACGACGGAGGCCAGGAACGACCAGGCCAGGATGCGGTCCGCGAGCGACCGGCGGGCGCGCGTCCCGGCGGCCTCGGGCGACTCGGGCGGCGGCAGCAGATCGGGGGGGGATGTCTGATTTGCGTTCATAGGTCTTAAGAGCGCCGTAGAGTTGGCGGGCTTCAATCCGTGGCCGACAGGATGGTCTATGGGGTCGGGGCGGTGGCCGCCTGGCCGCTGGAGTTGATCGGCTCGGTGGCGATCATCACGCCGACGGGGTCGTTGGGCCGGTCCGGGATGTGGATGCTGTTGACGGCGTCCATCACGTCGATGATGTTCTGCGTCGGGCGCTGCTTGTCCACGTTGACGATGAAGACGGTGTCGGGCTTGGCGTTCAGCTTGTCCTGCATCTGGGTCTGGAGCTGGGCCGGGTCCACTTTGTCCGTGTTCAGGAAGAAGCCGCCGGCCCGGTCCACGGTCACGACCACCTGCGGCGGCGGCTTCTGGTCGGGGCTGTTGCTGTCCTTGGGCAGGCTGACGTCCATGCCGTTCATCTTCACCATCGAGAGCGAAGTGAACATAAAGAAGACCAGCAGGAAGAAGATGGTGTCGATCATCGGGATGATCTCGATGCGCGCCTTCTTCATCGGCTGTGCGCGGATGCTGACCCATTTTTTCATGTGTGTGGTACTCGGAGGTGCGGCACCGGGCGGCGGATTGAACCTCCCACCCGGCTGCCCCTAGAACGGCCCGCCGCCCTTCGGGGTCGTGGCGATCATCAGCGAGGCGGGGTTGGCCCGCTTGGCGATGTCCAGGGCGTACTCGAACTGCTCCACCTGCTGGTTCTTGTCGCAGTTGATCACGACCACGATGTTGGGGTTTTCGGCCACCTTGGATTGAAGCTCCGGCAGGACGTCCTTGTAGCTCGCCATCATCTGCCGGTCAATGTAGAAGTTGCCCTTGTCGTCCACGGTCAGCACCACCTTGGTCAGCGGCTTGGACTGGGCCGTGGTGCTGACCGGCAGGGCGACTTTCTTGGCCGACATCTGCACCTGCGAGATGCTGGTGATCATGAAGAAGACCAGCAAAAAGAAGATGGTGTCGATCATCGGGATGATCTCGATGCGGGCTTTTTTAAGCTCGGCTCGCTGTAACTTCACCGCGCACGCCCTCCCGGCCGCGAATGCCCGCCAGGATGTTCATGAGCTGCGTGGCCCGGATCTCCATCTCGGCGATGATCTCTTTGACCTTCTCGGTCAAATAGTTGTAGCCGACCAGCGTGACGATGGCGATGGCAAGCCCGGTCGCGGTCGCCAGCAGCGCCTCGGCGACGCCGCCGGTGATGGCGTTCGGGTTGTTCAGCCCCTGCGACGAGCCGACGACGTGGAACGACTTGATCATGCCCGTGACCGTGCCCAGAAGGCCGAGCAGGGGAGCGATGGTGATGATGGTGTCCAGCATGCCCAGACGACGGTACAGCAGGGGCGTCTCGCGCAGGGCCAGCTCCTCCATCGTCCGCTCGATGGCGTCCGAGTCCATGTTGCGGTTGCGGATGCCGCTCGCCAGCAGGCTCGCGACCGGGCCGGGGTGATCCTCGCACACTTGCAGTGCGTCGTTGACGCGCCCCGCGTGCAGGTGCTCGCGCACCTGCTCGGACAGCACCTCGTTGTCCGCCGACGCCTTGTTGATGGCGATGAACCGCTCGATCATAACGGTGACGGAGAGGATCGCGCACACGAGCAGCGGCCACATGACCGGGCCGCCGTCGTGCAACAATTTGAACGGGCCGTGATTCAGAAATTCCATAGGTGTAACCTAACGCTCCTTACAGCGGGAATAGAGTCGAGAACGGAATGCCAAAAAGCCCCCGGCGACCGGACGGCAATGTCCGGCCCACTGGGAGCCTTCTGGGTGAACGACTGTGTTCTGCGTAACGTGGGCGATGTATGATAGCGATGAAACGCGGCGTGGTCTCAGCAATCGGATGCCTGGCCGACATTGGCACAGCGGCATCCTCACTCTGGAGCGAGCGACGAGGGGGATTATACACCCACCCCGCAGGCTTTGTCAAGGGGCGGGGGCGGGCAGGATAGGGGAAGAATCGGCGGCGTGGGCGGTCCGGTTGCGGCCCGCCGCTTTGGCCGCGTAGAGCGCACGGTCGGCCTCGGCGATGAGTTCGTCCGCCCCGGTCATGGCGGGCAGGAGGGTGGATACGCCGAGGCTGGCGGTGACGGCCCGGCGCGGCCAGGACGAACCCTCGATCAGGCGGCGCAGGCGCTCGGCGACCGTCATCGCGCCGGCCCGGTCGGTGTGTGGGAGGATGACGATGAACTCTTCGCCGCCGTAGCGGGCGTAGAAGTCGGTGTCGCGGCCCTGGGCGCGCAGCAGGGCCGCCAGAGCGCGCAGCACCTCGTCGCCGGCCGGGTGGCCGAAGGCGTCGTTGTACTCCTTGAAGTGGTCCACGTCCAGCAGCAGTAGCGACAGCGCGTGGCCGTAGCGCCCGACCCGGCTCATCTCCATCTCCATGCGCCGCTCGAACGAGCGGCGGTTGCCCAGCCCGGTCAGGCTGTCGCTCAGGGCCAGGGCGGCGAGTTGCGCGTTGGCCTCCTCGAGCTGCCGCTTCTGGGCGGCGAGCAGGGCGGCGGATTGGGTGATCTGGGCCATCTGCGTGGCGATCCGGTCCCCGTCACGCCGCCGCTCGGTGATGTCGGCGAAGGTCGCCACGACCGCCGAGGGCGGCTCGGACTCGCCGCGGGCGAACAGCGGCTTGGCGTTGACCGACACCCACACCATGCCCCCGCCCGCGCGGGGCAGGCCGGTCACGACGTCCCGCTGGGCCTCGCCGCGCCGCAGCGCGGCCACGAGCGGGTAGCTGCCCTCGGGGAACCGGCTGCCGTCCGCGCGGACGGCGGCCAGGGCGGGGTTCAGCGGCTGCCAGGCGGGCATCTCGGCCCGCGTCATGCCTAAGATGCGCTCGGCCGAATCGTTCCACAGGCGGATCACGCCGCCCTCGCCCATCACGATCAGGCCCTCGGACATGGCCGCGGTGGCCGCCCGGAACCGCTCCTCGCTCTCGCGCACGGCTTCCTCGACCCGCCGCCGCGCGATCTCGCCGCCGATCCACTGCGCCATCAGGCGCACCAGCTCGTGGTCGCCGGGCGTGAACGGGCGCGGGTGGGGGAGCCGGCCCGCGAAGCACAGCGTCCCCCAGACCGCGCCGTCCACGCGGACGGGCGTGCCCAGATAGGACTCCGTCCCAAATATCTGAAAGGCCGGCGAGTCGCGCCGCTCGGTCGCGGACGCCTGCTCGAACGAGACGGCGTCCGCCAGCGCCAGCGTCTCGGCGCAGGGGGTGTCGCAGGCGCGCATCTTCGTGCCGACGAGGAGGCGGCCGCCTGGCGTGTGCGCCTGGACCACTTCCAGGTGCTCGCCCTCCAGGCGGGCGAGGATGCCGGTCTCCAGGCCGAGCTGCGCGCGCCCCATCTCCAGCAGCGAGTCCACTTTGTCCCCGAAGGCCGTGCCCTGCTGCGACGTCGTGTTGTACAGCGTGTGCAGCCGCTCCTCGCTCGCGCGCAGGGCCGCCTCCGCCTCGTGCTGCCGGGTCACGTCCATGCCCGCGCTGATGACCCCGATCACCTCGCCGCCTCCCCCGCGCAGCGGCAGCAGGCTGCACAGCAGGTGCGTCCGCGTACCGTCCGCGTTGTGGCGCGTCCAGGCCATGCCTTCCTGCGCCCGCCCCTCCAGGGCACCCGCGACCGCCTCGGCGATGCCCGCCGCCCCGTCTCCCAGGTACAGCGCCTCCCACACGGACACGCCCAGCGGGTTGTCCGGGCCGTACAGCCGCGCGAACGCGCGGTTCCACTCCATGATGCGCCGCTGCCGGTCGAAGCAGACGCACGGGACGGGCAGGCCCTGGTATAGCTCCTCGAAGCGCCCCGACGCCTGCCCCAGGAGCGTGTTAGCCTGGGTCAAGGCCTGAGCGTCAGTTTCCATCTCCCGCCGCTGCGCGGCCAGCGCCTCTTCGGCGCGCGCCTGCGCGGCCCGGCAGTCTGCCGCCTCTCGGCGCAGGCACCGCAGCGCCCGTCCCGCGCCGAGGAGGAGCGGGGCGGAGCCGGCGGCAATCAAAGCAAGCAGCAATGTGGGGTGCATGATCGGTCGGCTTCCCGCCTTTTCCTCTTTCTCTATCGGACAACGCCTGGGGAATCCAGAGACGTCCACGGGGCAGATCCCTATCTAATCGCCTGGCCGGTTTACGACCTTTTCTGAGGCGGTATGTGTTGGGGCAGGAGCGTAAGCCACCCGTTGGTGAGCGGACGCAAGGTTCATTCTTAGAACATCCCCCCTGGGGTCAAGGAGACCGGACAATGAGCGACACCACCGTGACAAAAATCGATTCGTCCCACTCGCCGCGCGGCGAGATGGGCCAAAAGTACCTCGCATCGGGCAAGAGCCTTGCCATGCGGCTGTGGGAGGAGACGCCGACGGGCGAGCCGAAGCCGCCCGCCGCGCGCGACTACGAGGCGGTCGGCTACGTCATCGCGGGCCGGGCCGAGCTGCACCTCGAAGGCGGCCAGATGGTGCTGCTGGCCCCCGGCGACTCCTGGGTCGTGCCCCACGGCGAGTCGCACACGTACAAGATATTGGAGCCGTTCACCGCCGTCGAGGCGACCCATCCGCCCGCGCAGGTTCACGGGCGCGACGGGGGGTAAGTCCCCTTTAGAATTGCATCTGGCTTTCCCTGAAGACTTTCTGGACATCCTGAAGCGCAAGGATGTCGGGGTATCCGCTATCGGCCTCCGGCACTGGGGCCGCCCGTCCCTCGACTAAGTGGCTGTCTGAGACCACTTGGCGCGCAGAAATCGACAGCCTTGAGAGAGACACAGGGTGCATACGGCCAAAACCGCTGCGCCCTGTCTCTTGCGCTATCTCCTCGGGGCTTTGTCGCAGAAATGCTGCCTCCGGCCCTTCAGGGCCGGGGGACAGTTTGCGCAACAACGCCAAACCCGATCATTGTTTAGGGAGCGCGGGTGTGCGGTATGATTGTCCCGTAATCCTAACAGGGGAGAAGACGCCCATGGCAGACGAAGACACAAAAACAGGCTCGGAGCAGGACGACACGCAGGAAGACGACCCCCCGGCGACTACCGATCACAGCCCCGAGGCCGCACAGGTCGGCACCTCGGACGGCGACGGTGACAGCGGTTAACACAAAAAAGCCAAAGACGGCAATAGGAAGGTCACACAGCAATGAAAGCAGTGGTGTGGCACGGCATCGGTGACATCCGGCTGGACGACGTGCCGAAGCCGAAGCTCAAAGACGATACGGATGCAATCGTGCGGCTCACGGCCAGCGCGATCTGCGGGACCGACCTGCACTTCATCCGTGGCACGATGGCCGGCATGAAGCCGGCACGATTCTGGGCCACGAGGGCGTCGGCGTCGTGGAGGAAGTCGGGAAAGACGTCCGCAACATGAACGTCGGCACCGCGTCGTCATCCCCTCGACCATCGCCTGCGGCACGTGCTCGTACTGCCGCGCGGGCTACTACGCCCAGTGTGACAAGGCCAACCCGAACGGCCCCGCCGCGGGCACGGCCTTCTACGGCGGCCCAGCGCCGACTGGGCCGTTCGACGGATTGCAGGCCGAGTACGCCCGCGTCCCCTTCGCCCACACCGGCCTGGTCAAGCTGCCCGACGAAGTCAGCGACGCGCAGGCAATTTTGCTCTCCGACATCTTCCCCGCGGCCTACTTCGGCGCGGACATGGCCGGCATCAAGCCCGGCCACACAGTGGCCGTGTTCGGATGCGGGCCGGTCGGCCAGTTCGCCATCGCCAGTGCCAAGCTGATGAACGCGGGCCGCATCTTCGCCATAGACGCCGTGCCGTCGCGCCTGGACATGGCCCGCGCCCAGGGGGCCGAGACGATCAACTTCAACGAGGAGCACCCGGTTGAGGCCCTGATGCGGCTGACCGGCGGCATCGGCCCCGACTGCGCCATCGACGTGGTGGGTGTGGACGCCTACCACGCCCACCAAGGCCCCGCCGCCAAGCTGGAGAAGGCGCAGGAGGGCCAGTTCAAACAGGAAATGGCGCAGAACAACCCCGCCGGCTACAACCCCCAGGGCGGCAACTGGGTGCCGGGCGATGCCCCCTCGCAGGCTCTGCAGTGGGAGGTCGAGTGCCTGGCGAAAGCGGGGACGCTGAGTATCATCGGTGTTTACCCGCTCACGATGACCTCGTTCCCCATCGGCGCGGCGATGAACAAGAACCTGACCGTGCGGATGGGCAACTGTAACCACCGCAAGTACATCCCGGCCCTGGTCGAGATGGTGCGCTCCGGGGTCGTCGACCCGACGGCGGTGCTCACCCAGCAGGAGCCGATGACGTCCGCCCTGGATGCCTACAAGGCTTTCGACGAGCGCAAGCCCGGCTGGATCAAAGTTGAGCTGGAGCCGCAGGCGCTGGCCGCCTAGCTCCCCATATTTTCTACTGGTTTTTCACGAGATAGAGAGGTAATGATCACGATGAAGTTGACTTTCCGAAGCACGATCTCCGCCGGTGCCGCTGCGCTGGCCGCCGTTTCTCTCGCCGGCGGGGCTGCCCGCGCCCAGGGGCCGACGGCCGGCTCCGTCGCCGTCGGTGCCGCGCGCATCGCCTACCGCGTCCAGGGCCACGGGCTGGCGATGATGCTGATCCACGGCTACCCGCTGTCGGGCGAGCTGTTCGCCAAAAACCGCGCCGCCCTCGCGCGCCGCTACACGGTCGTTACGCCCGACCTGCGCGGCTTCGGCAGCAGCACGACGCCCGACTCCAAGGGCGGCGTCGAGCTATACGCCAAAGACATGCTGGCCGTGATGGACCACCTCCATGTCCGCAAGGCCATCATCGGCGGCATGAGCATGGGCGGCCCGGTCGTGCTGGAGATGTACCGCGAGGCCCCGCAGCGTTTCCGCGGCATGATTCTGATCGACTCGAACGCCTCGCCCGCCAACGACGTCGAGAAGGCCCAGTGGCCTGGCTTCGGCAAGCAGGCGCGTGACAAGGGCGTCGCCTCGATGATCCCCGTTCTGATGCCGCAGATGCTGACCACGGCCACGCGTATGTCGCAGCCCGGCCTGATCAAGTTCGTCGGCGGCATCGTCAAGAAGGGCAGTGTCAACGCCGCCGTGGCGGGCGGCGACACGCTGGCGAATCGCCCCGACTCGCGGCCCACGCTGGCCCGTGTCCGCGTACCGGTGCTGATCGTGGTAGGCGCGGACGACCCGATCTACCCGGTCGAGCTTCAGAAGATGATGAAGGCGAGCAACCCGCGCATCCGCCTGGCCGTCATCCCCGGTGCGGCCCATGCGGCCATCATCGAGAAGCCGGAAGCCTGCAACCGCGCGATTTCAGCCTGGGCCGGCACTGTTCGCTGACGCCCCCTCGTGCCGTGAATGGAGAACCCCGTGCCGCTTACCGTGATCGCCAAATTCCAGGCCAATCCCGGCTCCGAGGACAAAGTCAAACAGGCTCTGCTGGGCATGGCCGCCCCCTCCCGCGCCGAACCGGATTGTCTCAACTACGACGTGTTCCAGTCCAACGATAACCCCGCCGTGTTCTATATCTACGAGAACTGGACCGGCAAGCCCGCACTGGACATGCACATGCAGACGCCGCACTTCAAGAACCTCGGGGAGTTGGTCACGCCGCTGCTGGCCGCGCCGATGCAGATCGACCTCTTGACCATGAGTAGCACCCCGGCGGCCCCATCCCCATCATGAGCCACGATGCCGCCGAAGGGTGCGCCTGATGCCTGCGGGCACTGCGGCAAGCGCGAAGACGGACACACTGAAATTATCCTGGAGCCGCAGATGAAGGGGTAGGGCTGTCAGGTCTCATGCGTCCCCGGATTTCATCCCGGGAATCTCGGCTTTGGAGAAACACAGACGTGCCGCTACGAAAAATCACAGTCGTCTCACTGCTGGCCCTTGCCGCCGTCCTGCCGGCCCAAGCGCAGCGGCTGGAAACAGTCGCAAACTTCAACGGGGCCATGCCCACCGGCGTAACCGTCTCGCAGACGGGCCGCGTTTTCGTCTGCTACCCGCACTGGGGCGACCCGGTCCCATTCACCGTGGCCGAGGTCAAGAACGGGCAGGCCGTGGCCTATCCGAATGCCCAAGTTAATCGGATCGACAAGACGCACCCCGCCGCCTGTCTGTATTCGGTGCAGAGCGTGGTCGTGGACCCCAAAAACCGCCTGTGGGCGCTGGACACGGGCAGTGTCGATCTGGGGCCGAACGTGCCCGGCGGCCCGAAGCTCGTCTGCATGGACCTTCAGACCAACACGATCACGCGCAAAATCTCTTTCCCGCGCACGGTTGTCACGCCGGGCACGTATCTGAACGACATCCGGTTCGACCTGCGCCGGGGCAAGGCGGGCATGGCGTTCATCACCGACTCGGGCGCGAAGTCCCCGAACGGCATCATCCTGGTAGACCTGGCGACGGGCCGGAGCTTCCGGCGGCTGGGCGGGCACCCTTCGGTCAAGCCCGTTGTGGGCTTCCGGCCCATCGTCGAGGGCCAGGTTTTGATGGAGCGCAAGCACGGACTGTCGCCCCAGTCCGTCAAGTTCGCCTCGGACGGCATTGCCATCAGCGACGACGGTAAGACTTTGTTCTACTGCCCGCTCGCCAGCCGCAAGCTGTACAGCGTGAGCATCGACGCGATGGCGGATCGAAGCAAGTCAGAGGGGGCCGTCGAGAAGACCATCAAAGACCTGGGCGTCAAGGGCATGTCGGACGGCATGGAGACGGATGCCGAGGGCCGGCTGTATGTCACCGACTGCGAGCATGCCAGCATCAAGCGCGGGCGGCCCGGCGGCCCTTACACGACGCTTGCCCAGGCCCCGACGATCTACTGGATGGATACGATGTCGGTAGCAAATAACGGGTATCTCTACTTCACAGCCAACGAGTTGCAGCGGCAGGGCAGGTACCACAATGACAAGGATCTGCGCGTCAAGCCCTACCGCTTGTACCGCATCAGAGTCAACGCACATCCGGTCCTCCTGAAGTAGCAAAACACCCCTCGTGGGCGACTTTTCGAGAAAGGACATCGCATATGGCAACCGACGGCATCACCGACATCAAGCAGACCAACATCAGCTCTCTGGAGCGCTGGAGTACGGCAATCGGGGGCGGGGCACTGGCGACCTATGGGCTGCTCAAGAAGACGCCCGGCTCTTACGCCCTGACCAGCCTGGGCGCATACCTGGTCTTCCGGGGCGCGACCGGCCACTGCCCGGCCTACAGCGCGGCGGGCATCAACGCCGCCGCGGACACGGACACGCCCGAGGCTGTCCGCAAGAAGCTCGGCGACGTGGGCATCAAAGTTATCCATTCGGTCTCGGTCAACAAGTCCGCCGACGAGATGTATGCCTTCTGGCGCGACTTCACCAACCTGCCCCGCATCATGGACCATTTGGAGTCCGTGACAATCAAGAGCGGGGCCGAGTCTCACTGGGTCGCCAAAGCGCCGCTCGGAAGCACCGTGGCCTGGGACGCCGAGATCATCAACGAGGATCCGGGCCGCATGATCGCCTGGCGCTCGCAGCCGGGCGCGGACGTGGACAACGCCGGGTCGGTGACCTTCAAGCCCGCGACTACCGGACGGGGCACCGAGGTCCGCGTCGAGCTGTCCTACGCCCCGCCCGCCGGAAAGGTCGGCGCGACCGTGGCGAAGCTGCTGGGCGAGGACCCGAAGCGTCAGCTCGACGACGACCTGCGCCACTTCAAGCAGCTTATGGAGGCCGGTGAGCGGCCCACGACCGAAGGCCAGTCGTCGGGCCGCGGCCCGGACAAAGACCAGGTGAAGTAGACACACCGGGCGGAGGAAAGAGGGCAAGCACGAAGCTTGCCCCTGCCTCCCGCGCCCCGCCCACCTCGTAGGGGCGGACCTTGTGTTCGCCCTCCTTAATTGGAGAATTAAATCATGAAAGCACTCTGCTGGTACGGCAAGAACGACGTCCAGGTCAGCACCGTCCCGGACCCGAAGATTCTGAACCCGCGCGACGCCATCATTAAGATCACGTCCACGGCCATCTGTGGCTCGGATCTGCACCTCTACAACGGCTTCATCCCGACGATGGAGAAGGGCGATATCCTGGGCCACGAGTTCATGGGCATCGTCGTGGAGCTTGGTGCCGAGGTCAAGAACCTGCAAATCGGTGACCGCGTGGTCGTCCCCTTTACCATCGGCTGCGGCAACTGCTACTACTGCCGGAACGGCCAGTGGGGCCTGTGCGACAACTCCAACCCGAACGCCTTGCTGCCCGAGGAGGCTTACGGCTTCACGCCGTCGGCGATCTATGGCTACTCGCATCTGTACGGCGGCTACGCCGGGGGACAGGCCGAGTACGCCCGTGTGCCGTTCGCCGATGTCGGCCCGATCAAGGTCCCCGATGGCCTGACCGACGAGCAGGTGCTGTTCCTGACCGACATCTTCCCGACGGGGTACATGGCGGCGGAGAACTGCGGCATCAAGCCCGGCGACACGGTCGCCGTTTGGGGCTGCGGCCCGGTCGGGCAGTTCGCCATCCAGTCCGCCTACATGCTCGGGGCGGAGCGAGTCATCGCGATGGACCACATCCCGGAGCGACTGGCGATGGCGCGGGACAAGAGCAAGGCGGATGTCGTCAACTACGAGGATCAGGACAACCTGTTCGAGACACTCAAAGAGATGACCGGCGGGCGCGGCCCGGACCACTGCATCGACTGCGTCGGCCTGGAAGCACATGGGCACGGGCTGGGGAATGTCTACGACAAGACAAAGCAATTGGCCCGGCTGACGTCGGACCGCTCCAATGTCCTGCGCCAGGCTATCCAGTGCTGCGGCAAGGGCGGCACGGTGTCATCACCGGGCGTCTACGGCGGGTTTTTGGATAAGTTCCCGATGGGCGCGGCCTTTGCCAAGGGGCTAACGTTCAAGATGGGACAGACCCACGTCCAGCGTTATCTTAGGCCGCTGATGGACACCATCGAGAAGGGCCAGATCGATCCCACGTTCGTCATCACCCACCGGATGAAGCTGGACGACGCTCCCGAAGGCTACAAGATCTTCAAGGAGAAGACAGACGACTGCATCAAGGTCGTGCTGACGCCGTAGACTCACTGACAGATGAGGAAGGCAAAGGCCCCTGCTCTCTGGGGCAGGGGCTTCTTTAACTTTATGGATAAATCCACCCGCAACGCTCTTCTCGTCGGAGCCGGCTTGTCTTTCGCCGCTCGTGCCGTCCGGCGGAAGCTCCGCGAAGCCGACCTGAGCGGTCAGGTCGTGCTGATCACCGGCGGCTCACGTGGGCTGGGATTGGCCCTGGCCCGCGAGTTCGGCGGGCAGGGCTGCCGGCTTGCCCTGTGCGCCCGCGACGGGGCCGAGTTGGAGCGGGCGCGCGAGACGCTGACGGTAGGGGGGCTGGAAGTGTTCACCCAGGTCTGCGACTTGACCCACACGGCGCAGGTCGTGCGACTGGTTGAAGACGTGACAGGCCACTACGGGCGAATCGACGTTCTGGTCAACAACGCCGGCATCATCGAGGTCGGGCCGGCGCAGAACATGGTGCGGCGCGACTTCGAGGATGCGATGGCCGCGGACTTCTGGGGCACCCTGGATACCATTTTGAACGTCCTGCCGCAGATGCGGGCGCGCAAGGCGGGCCGCATCGTCAACATCACGTCCATCGGCGGCAAGGTTAGCTTCCCGCACCTGCTGCCCTACGCCGCCGCCAAGTTCGCTGCCACGGGCCTGTCCGAAGGCCTGCACTCGGAGCTTGCCCGCGACGGCATCGTCGTCACCACCATCGTCCCCGGCCTGCTCCGCACCGGCTCCTACTTCCACGCGCTCTTCAAAGGCGATAAATCAAAAGAGTTCGCCTGGTTCGGCCTGAGCGACAACCTGCCCGGCGGGTCCATCTCCGCCGAGCGGGCGGCCCGCGAGATCGTGTCGGCGACGCGCCGGGGCGAGGCCGAGCGCATCCTGTCCGTCCCCGCCAACCTGCTGTCGCAGATGCATGGCCTGGCCCCCGGCCTGACCGCAAGCCTCTTGACCTTGATCAACAACGCCGTCCTGCCGCCCCCTTCCAATGCCTCTGACGCCGACACCCTCTCCACGGGGTCCGAAGCCGCCCCTGATGTCCCCGCCAAACCCGCCTTCGACGCCGCCACCGGCCTGGGCCGCGCGGCAGCCGCCCGGCTGAACGAGTAGGCTGGCTTCAGCCGCCACTCGCTCTCAAAACGTGGGTGTCGCGGCTATAATAGCGAGATGGGTTGTGTTTGGAACATCCTCAAAGCCGCTGCTAACTCTCAGAAACATGGCGTTTCGTTCGAGGAGGCGCAGAGCGTCTTCCGTGACCCGCTCGCCGTTACAGTAGAAGACCGGGCACATTCCGAGCAGGAGCCACGCGAGATCATCATCGGCCACTCCGATAAGGCTGCTTTTCGTGTGTTTCACAGAGCGCGCTGAAAACATCCACCTGATCAGTGCCCGCGAATCGACCCAACAGGAGAGCAAGAGATATGAGCACAACACCTCTTTCTGAGCCATCTCAGGGCAAGCTTTTGCCTGACGCCCTCGTGGAAGAACTGATGGCCGACGACCTGCTGCCGGAGTACGACATCGACTACAGCAAGGCACGGCTAAACCGCTTCGCCGCACGTCTGGCAGAAACGCGAACTGTAGAATTAGAAGCGGATGTAGCCGCTGTCTTCACGAGTCAGGCCGCCGTCAACGCAGTCCTTCGTGCGCTCATCCAGACCATGCCACAAGCCACTAACCGCGCGGCGGCACAGAGACTGTATAGAAAGTTAAGCAGGTGCTAATCTTCTGACCATGAGGGCAGACATAGCAATCTGGATGAGGGCCTCGCTGGATGCAGGCCGCTCTTCATAATCTTTGGCAAGACGGCGCTG
>JAABUQ010004104.1_pt1 | contig 25436 bp, 22 predicted proteins | sample 5560001 | NCBI WGS metagenome assembly JAABUQ01 (sample SAMN10711888, study PRJNA513371) | rock metagenome | isolation source: Antarctica rocks | place: Antarctica: Victoria Land, Finger Mt nord | collected 2015-12-18
GCTCTTCGGGCGTCAGGCTGCGGAGAGATTCCTTCGGGGGTATCGCCATCCCGGACCTCCTTTGCTCCCCCACAGTCTCGCACGACCTGCTCACTATCACCAGCTATTTGTGGCATGACCCACTAGTACTACAGCCGCAGTTCATGGTAGCGGCGGGTGACGACACACGCACCTGGGTCGGGTTTGCACGCGCAGCGATCACGCATGGTGCTGCTTGGCGAAAAGTCGCCACGTACTCGCGCAGGATCGAATGCCCTCCCGTGCGTCAATGTGCAGCCCGGCGAGATGGGGAAAGAGGGCGGCAATACGCATGGGGTATGACTCCTTCGGCAGTAGGTGCGACAAGGAGTCTGTTGTAGCGGAGAAAGGGCGGCGGCGGGTGGTGTGGCGGGGGTAACGGCGCCACCACGAACGCGGGAGAGCCACTTGACACCCGGCGTCTACAGCAGGCTGGTGAGCGAGTGGATTGGCACGAGCAGTTACTACTCTACCTGTTCGACGGCCTCGGCTCGGTGGTTGCTCTGACGGACGGCAGCGACACGGTGGTGAACACGTACAGCTACGACCCGTATGGTAATGTGACGCCGGGTGCGAGCAACAGCGTGGCAAACTCGTGGCAGTACACGGGTGGGTATCTCGACAGCCAGACGGGGCTGGTGAAGTTGGGGCAGCGGTTCTACGATCCAAGTATTGGACGATGGACGCAACTCGACCCATTGGGTGAGGGGTACGTGTATGCGGGCGATAATCCGGTCAACTTTGTTGACCCGAGCGGACTTAACTTCATCGATGACTTGTACCAAGTGGCCGGGGGGTAGGGCATTTACTCCATGTGTACGCCCCGTGTCGCCGCCCTCTGGTCGTTCGACGCGGCACACGCGATTGTGCGATACTGCGCTCGCCTCGCCACCGGAAGGGCGAGGGGTGAGAGGACGAGGAATGCTCAGGCGATTGTACTTTGGGGCGATCAACCGGGGGGGCGCGGCAACGTACCGTACGGACCCCGCGTTCCCCGACCAGGCCGTGCGTACCGCGATGGGGCGGCTCGCCTTGATGGCCCTGCGCGGCTTGCGCTGGCGGCCGTGGTTGCGAGAGGCGGGGGGCTTGCTGTTCGTGGCGCGCGGCGTGCAGATCTTCACGCCGGGGATGCTGCGCGTCGGACGCAACGTGGTGCTGGAAGACGGCGTGGAAATTACCGCCCATTCTCACAATGGCGTGCGGCTGGGCAACAACGTCACGATTGGCACGGGCACGATCCTGCGCCCCAGCAGCCTCTACGGTTGGGAGATGGGCCAGGGGATTGTGATCGAAGACCATGTCGCGGTCGGGCCACAATGCTTTATCGGCCACGGCGGCTTTATCACGATCCGCGAGAACACGATGATTGCCCCGCACGTCTCCATCGTGGCCCATAACCACCTGCGCGAACGCAACGGCGTGCCGATGCGTGACCAGGCCATTGAACGTTTGCCCGTTACTATCGAGGAAGATGTCTGGATTGGCACGCACGCCACGGTGCTGGCGGGAGTGACGGTGGGGCAGGGCGCGATTGTCGCGGCGGGCGCCACGGTGACGCGCGACGTACCCCCGTATGCGATTGTTGGCGGCACGCCGGCCCGTGTGATCGGCACGCGCGGCGAGGAAGTACGAGGTGAAGGTTGAGTTACACGATCCCGTTCAACCGCGCCTGCTTTGAAGGCAACGAGCAGGCATATATGGCGCAGGCTGTGGCGAACGGACATATCTCCGGCGACGGGCCATTCACGAAAAAGGCCCATGCCCTGCTCGAAACGCAGCTTGGCGTCACCAGAGCTTTGCTGACCACTTCCTGCACGCACGCGCTCGAACTCTCCGCGCTGCTGCTCGATATCGGGCCGGGCGACGAGGTCATCACGCCGTCGTTCACGTTCACGTCAACGATTAATGCCTTCATTTTGCGGGGCGCGTGGCCCGTGTTCGCGGACATCCGGCCCGATACCCTGAACCTCGATGAAGCGCAGCTCGAATCGCTGATTACGCCGCGCACCAAGGCGATTTTGCCCGTGCATTACGCGGGCGTCGGCTGCGAGATGGATGCGATCATGGCGATTGCCGACCGTCATGGCATCGCGGTCGTGGAAGACAACGCGCATGGCCTCTTTGGTAAGTACCGGGGCCGGTACCTGGGAACCTTCGGCAAGATGGCGACGCAGAGCTTTCACGAAACGAAAAACTTCACCTGCGGCGAGGGCGGCGCGCTGCTGATTAACGATGATGCGTACACCGAGCGCGCCGAAATCATCCGCGAGAAGGGCACGAACCGCAGCAAGTTCTTCCGGGGGCAGGTGGACAAGTACGGCTGGGTAGATGTCGGTTCCAGCTACCTCTCATCCGACCTGCTCGCCGCGTTTTTGTTCGCGCAACTCGAACAGCGCGAGGCGATTCAGGCGAAGCGCAAGCGCATCTGGGAGTACTACCACGCGCACCTCGCGGACTGGGCGGCCAGGCACCACGTACGCACGCCGGTCGTGCCAGACTACTGCGAGCAGGCATACCACATGTACTACCTCCTGCTGCCCTCGCTGGCGACGCGCACGCGGCTGATCGCGCATCTGCGGGCGCGGGGCATCCTCGCGGTGTTCCATTACCTGCCCCTCAATGTCTCGGAGATGGGGCGGCGCTACGACGGGCACACGGGGCAGTGCCCAGTCACGGAAGCCTTGAGCGACACGCTCCTGCGCCTGCCGTTCTTTAACGAACTGACCGAGGCGGAACAGGCCACGGTCGTCGCGGCGCTGGACGAATTCGACGGCTGGGGTGACGAATGACCGATTGGTCGGCACTATACCACGCCGGGGGGCACGATGAGCGCGCGCGTTGAGCCGCACGAAGAGACATATGACCCCGAATACTTCGCCCCCCTGTTCGCCATCGAGGACCGCCATTTCTGGTTTCGGGCGCGGGCGCGGCTGATCGCTACCCTCGTGCGGCAAACGGTCGCGCCGCTACCTGATGGGTATCGGGTGCTGGAAGTCGGCTGCGGCACGGGGCAGGTGCTCCGTGTACTCGACGAGGTTTGCATCCGGGGCACGGTGGCGGGCATGGATTTGTTCATCCAGGGGTTGCGCTTCGCCCGCCGCCGCGTCTCCGTGCCCCTCGTGCAGGGCGACATCCATGCGTCGCCCTTCGCGGTCGGCTTCGACGTGATCGGCCTGTTCGACGTGCTCGAACACCTGCCGGACGACCGGGCGGTGCTGCGCGATCTGCATGCGATGCTCGCTCCCGGTGGCGCGCTGATTATGACGGTGCCCGCACATCAGTCATTGTGGAGCTATTTTGACGAGGCGGCGCACCATTGCCGCCGCTACGAACCGAAAGACCTCGCGGCGAAGCTCGCGGAAGCCGGGTTTCGCGTCGAGTACCTCTCGCCCTTTATGACCCCGCTGCTGCCCCTGATGTGGGCGGGGCGTCGGCTGGCGGCGGCGCTGCCCCGGCGCGGGCCAAAAGGCGTGGGCGTGGCAACGAAAGCAAGCGACGCGAACCGCCGCTCACAGGATGAATTGCGCATCGTGCCGGGCGTGAACGCGCTGCTCACGAGCGTGCTGGCGGGGGAAACGGCGTGGGTGGGGCGACGATGGCGGTTGCCGGAAGGCACGTCGCTGGTCGCCGTCGCGCGAAAAATGGAAGGATCGGCATGATCGGCAAGTTCTCGGCCCTGGGTTTGATCTGCATCGCGATCACCGTCGCGCTCACCGTCGCGGGGCAGTTGTTGGTGAAAACGGGGATGCTTCAGGTGGGCAGTAGTCCGGCGCAGGTCGCCAGCCTGCCCCGCTTCGTGCTGCGGGCGTTCCTCAACCCGTACGTCGCGGGGGGTGTGCTGTGCGCGGTCTTTGCGGCGATGACGTGGACCGTGGCGATATCACGCTCCGCGCTCTCCCTTGCCTACCCCTTTCTCGCGCTCGCCACGGTGCTCGTGGTCGTGCTTTCGGGGCTGATCTTCGGTGAGGGGTTGCCGGTGAACCGCTGGGTCGGCGTGCTCGTGGTTTGCATTGGCATCATCATCGCCACCCGATAGCGCCTTACATAAGCAGGGTACGTAGCCGTGCCACCGGCCCCGCCCTGCCCACGATAAAGCGGTGCGGGGCCGGTGGCATCACCGCTCATGGTCGCGTAAACAGCAGCGGGCTATCGGCGGGGAGATTACCCACCGCCTCCACGAATGCGTACCAGAGGGCATACGCGCCTTCTTGATCGAGGTGAATCCCATCAGGCACGTAAGCTGCGTCGGTGATGCCCGTCACGTTGATCAGTTTTCCGCCTACCGTGGCGTTCATCGCCGATTGCAGGGCGTCGTTCCAGCGCGCCATCACCCCGCTACCCGCGACCGTGCTCGGAATCGAGTAGACATAGACACGGATGTGCGCGTCACGAAATGCCGCAAGAATCCCTATCATACTCCCCTCAAGTTTGTTGGGGGTGTAACAACCGTTGCCGCCGTTGCCCCGGAAGGCGTCGTTGGTGCCGGCCTCGACCACAATGATGTCAGGGTGGAGCGATAGCACATTTTGATATCGTTGGATCATCGGGTTGCTGTCCGCCTCACCGCAGTCTTCCACCGTGGAGTTCGCGATGGCACCACGGCGAAGGTCATTTGCCGCCACCCCCTTGTTGATGTCGAGCCAGCCGTACTGGGCGGTCAGGTATGCGCGCTGTAACCCTTGCGTCGCACTGTATGGCGAATACCAGACATCGGAGATGGAGTACGCCAAAAATGCCACCGTAGGTGGCATTTTTGGCGTATATGTCGGTGGCGCAAGCGTAGATACCGGATGGCTGGTGGGCTGGGACAGCGGTGTGACCGCGAACGTTGGCGGGGGTGTCCGCAGGAGATGTACGGTCGGTTGCGCTATGGGCGTTGGCGAGGGCGTTGGGCCGGTTGTCGGGGTAAGCGTCGCTGTCGGCGGCAACGTAGGGAGCGATGTCGGGGTGACCGTTTGTACCGGGTGTGGTGACGGCTGCATGAAGGGTGTTGGCAGGGTATGGGGAGAGGGTTGCATTGCCGGTGAAGATGACTGCGCTTGAGCGAACACTGGCGCACCGAACGCAAGCAAAAACACGATACCTATTGCCGCGAACCGTCGCATTTCTACCCCCATATCGTCACAGATCAATACGCTCTTGCCCGCCTTATCGGTAGATACACCGGATTGGTTATGGGTAAATAGCGCTCATTTGTCGGGTAGGAGGAAGCGCATCGCTGCGCTGCTCCCCCTCTGGGCACGCCTTTCTGCCACATGACCACCTATATGATACGAATAATTGGGGGTAGGTGCAATGGAACACAGACGATACCACCACAAAAAAAGGGGGTCGGGACATTTGCCCCGGCCTCCTGTCTTTGTCGAGCGAACTGGGACAGAGATTAACCCTTGACCGTTTTGCCGTCGGCATGGCGGGCGGGTGCCTGCGGAATCTTGGGCGTCGGGACCGTCGGCAACCCGTTGCCGGCCTGGATGTTCTGCGGTACGGCGAACTTCGCCAGCCGCTCGGCCGTCACGTCCTTGCGCTTGGCGACCACGCGGTACGAGAAGGCGCCGTTTGTCGCGCTCGCACTCGTGCCCGCCGCGCGTGCCAGCGACTCGGAGGCGTTCACGGTGAAACCGGTCGCGCTCTTTGACGCGACATGCAGGCCGTTATGCCCACCGGTTTCCGTGATGAACACATGCAGATTGCTCGTGTCTACCACGGCGGCGAAGTCGGGATCGAGTGCGACGGTCGCCTTGCCACCCGTGACCGTGCCCTCGCCAAAGTCCTCGAACCACGCTTCCGGCGCTTCCATGCAGTACAACAGGCGATGCGTACCATCAGGGTGGGGCACCGCCGCGCTCTTGGTGCCACTCGCAGTCTGGTTGCCCTGCACATACAGGTTGCCACCGACGCCAGGAACGCCATTGAAAATATTTACGGGGCCGGAGAACTGCGCCGCGATCGCGCCCGAAACGCTGGCGCCACCCGCGAAAGCGACCGTGCCTGCGATAGTTGAAACACCAAAGATACCGAAGCCGGGAGCGGCGGTTACCGCGCCGACGACGCCATAGGGGGAGCCGGATGATCCTGCCGAAGCATTCGATATCCCATACACGCCAATGCCCGAACTGGAGGTGCCATACACACCGGTACCGCTGCCCGTCACGCCGTACGCGCCAGTACCGGTGCGCGACGTGAGGAAGGCGCCCGCGCCACTGGTGGAGTTGCCGGAGACGGCGGAGCCACCGATGCTCTGGCCCGCGATGCCCGTGCCGTTCGAGGCGATGCCATAGATGCCGACGCCGTTCAGGTCGTCGTTGCGGCCCAGTACGCCGATGTTGGCGGCGCCCGATGTGAAGCCCTGAATGGCGTCAACCGTGGTGTCAAAGGCATTGCTGAGGCTGTAATTGTTGAGCACGCGCAACGCGGCAAGCCCCGCGACCGTACCGATGAGCTGCGTCTGCACCGTCGAGGTATTCGACGCCCCAAGAACCATATTCTGGCCGGCGTCCGCTGAAACCTCGGTGGAGCGCGCAAACACCCCGACCGCGAGCGCTGCCGCCGCCGCAATCAAACCCCGCCGCCGCATGTGCGACTGCTCCTGAATCGCTTCCGGTGCCGGTGACACTTCCGTGAAATCGCCCACTTGCGGTACCCCCCTCCACAACAGAGTTTCAATACTGCTACCTATACAATAATCTTGGCAGCGGCGTCAGTATAACGTTTCTCTAGGCGTGCGTCAAATGTCTGGACGACCACATTTTAGTTGACATAACAAGGAGGCCGCGTCGGGTGTGGTTTGCCTTCTCCCTCTTGCGAGATGCGGGAGGGGATGGCATGATACGGTCCGGTGGGAAGCGGAGGGGAGTACGACAACGGACGGCGAGACACGATTATCAGCATCAGCGGCAGCGATGGAGGTTCAGGGGTCGGTGGCAGTACCGACGCGCGCATATACCCTGGCGTATACAGGGGAACGATACCTTCCCTGGTCGGATGACTTCATTACCGCGTACGAACATATTCATCGCTATCTGTATGCGACCCGATATACGGTGGGGAAGCGCGTGTTAGACATCGCCTGTGGTGAGGGATACGGGACACACATGCTCGCCCGCAATGCGCGATCCGTACTTGGGGTGGACGCGGACGCCGCGACGCTCGACCATGCGCGCGTGCATCATGGCGGCGAAAACATCCGGTACGTGCGCGCGGACGCCCAGCAATTTCACCTTGCCCCGAACAGCATGGACGTGGTGGTGAGCTTCGAGACGCTGGAGCATTTCCCCGCCCAGGAGGCATTTGTGGCAGCGATGAAGGCCTGCCTCGCGCCCGGCGGGCTGCTCCTGTTATCTACGCCAAACCGCCCGGTGTACTCGGGCGATGCACCACCATACAACCCCTTCCATGCGCATGAGTTCGACCGCACCGAGCTGCTCGCGCTGTTGAAGCCGCACTTCGCCTACGTGGGGCTGTGCGGGCAGCATATGGTGGCCAGTTCACTCATCGCGCGGACGGCGGGCGAAGTGTTTCCCCGGCGCGGCTCGTCGTTCGTACCCTTGCCGACGGTGGTGGACCCGGACCAGCTCGATTACCCGGTCGCGGCGCCGCCGGAGATCGCGCCACGCTACTTCCTCGTCGTCTGCTCCGATACACCTTTGCCACCAATGCCCGCGACCTTCCTGCTCGATAACCGCCAGATGCTCTGGGAACACCTGCACGCACTCGAACCCCGCATGGCGACGCGCGTGCAAAAAGCCGAGGCGCGGCTATCGGGAATGCAGGAAACGTTACACGCGGCAAATCAGCGCGCAGCGGAAACCGCAGCGCAAGCCCATCGGGCGGAGACCCGCGCGTGGGAGGCAGAAACCGAGCTTGCCGATGTGCGTCCAAAGCTCTGGCAGGCGGAAACACAGAAGTGGGAAGCGGAAACCGAGTTAGCCGACCTGCGTCCAAAGCTCTGGCAGGCGGAAACCGAGCTTGCCGATGTGCGTCCAAAGCTCTGGCAGGCGGAAACACAGAAGTGGGAAGCGGAAACCGAGTTAGCCGACCTGCGCCCGAAGCTCTGGCAGGCGGAGACCCGCGCATGGGAGGCAGAAACCGAGTTGGCCGATGTGCGTCCAAAGCTCTGGCAGGCGGAGACCCGCGCGTGGGAGGCAGAAACCGAGCTTGCCGACCTGCGTCCAAAGCTCTGGCAGGCGGAAACACAGAAGTGGGAAGCGGAAACGCAACTGTATGAGGCGCGAACGCGGTTGCATGAAACGCACGCGCAACTCCGCTCCGCGCGGGCGCAACTGACACAGGTGAATAACGCGCAACAGCGCCTGCGCGCGCAACGGGCAACGCTCATGCGTGTGTTGCTCCACCATTCCCCCGTGGGGCCACCGCCGCATGCGCTCGTCCTCATTCCCGGTGGTATGAACTACTTTTACGACCAGACGGGGCGGCGGCTCGCGGAATCGCTCACGTCTCTCGGCCTGACGGTGGATGTGTGTTCGCTCGGTGAGTTGCCGGAAACGCACGCTCGCTATGACTGGGTCTTCGTGGTGAATATCGCTGAGGTTCTGCTTGCATACGCCGTAACGGACCCTGCCGCGCGGCGCGCGGGGCGGATAACGCTGGACGAACAGGAGCGTGCCCTCGTGCGTCTCGCCCGCGTGCGTGCAGGGAGCCAGGCGATTGGCGCGGTGCAACTCGATGCTGCGGGAACGTACTGGTTCGATCATGCGTGCAATCTTTGTGTCGCTGCCGGGATCCCCACATTTTTTGACCTCGGCTTTCACGATCAGTCCGAGACGTTGCTTCCCTATCAGCGCCCGTTGTACCATTTCCTCTTTAACGGGCTGACGGAATCGGAACGGGTGCGGTTGGATTCCTTGCCGGAGGAGGATACGCGCCCGGTGCCGTGGATCTTTGTGGGGCACCATACACCCGATCGCACGGACCTCGTGCGGCGGCTCATTGGCGAACTTAACCCGCGTGGGTTCGTGTACATGCCGATCCTGGCGCCGTTCACCGACGGCGGGCCGCATCTCGACGAGGCGCAGTTTGCCACGGTGCTTTCCCGCGCGCAGTACCAGATATGGCGCTCGCACCACGCGCATTTTTACCTCGAAAGCGAGCGGTTTCGGCAGTCGGCCCTCGCGGGGGGAGTGCCGGTGAAGCTAATGACCGCGCCATTACCGCCGGGGCCATTGCCGTTCCGCGATTTCTTGCTCGACGCGGAGAGCTTCGCTGCGGAACTACGTAGCTGGGACTTCGCCGTGATGCGCCGACGTGTCGTGGATGAGTTTCGCGCGTTGCCACCCCTTGACGATAGCTTGCTCGCCGCACTGACGGCGCGTTCACCCGTGAGGCACTATGGAACGTGAAACGAACCGCGCGTTGTCGCGCTCGGTCACGCAGGCGGGGCTGGGGGATCTCCCCACCGCTCCGTCCGGCGTGACCATCGCGATCCCCAACTGGAACCACGAATTCGTGCTGCCCCGCTCGATTGGCTCGGCGCTTGCCGCCGCCGCCGCACTGCGGGATACCGGTGTGGCGGCGGAGGTGCTGGTCATTGACGACCGCTCCCGCGATGGCTCTCTCACGCTTCTGCGACAGTTGGAGGCACTCCACTACGCGGACGGCTTGCGCGTGCTCGCGTTCGCGCGCAATAGCGGGTTGCCCGTGGCGCGCAACGCCGCGCTCGTCCATGCCACGTACCGGCATGTGACCTTTATGGACGCGGACAACGAACTCGTGCCCGAAAACCTGCCGTTGTTCTACCGCGCCGCGTGTGACACCGGCGCCGCTGCCGTGTATGGCAATCTGCTCTGGCAGGAAGACGACGGCACGGCGGGCTTCGGGGGGCAGGTCGCCCTCACAAGCAATGAGAGCGTGCAGTCACATATTTTCAGCCAGAACTATGTGGATGCGTTCGCGCTTTTTGACCGATTGCAAGTGCGCGATGTGGACAGTTACCTCAACGCCCCCGAAGTAGCGGCGCGCGAGGACTGGGAACTGTACCTGCATCTCGTCGCGTCCGGGCGCAAGGTCGTCTTTGTGCCCGTCATGTTCGGCATCTATCATGCCCTGGCCGGCTCCATGATTCAGGAAGCCGCCGCCGGACACGAGGCGCAGAAGGGGTATATGCATCGCGTCTTTGACCAGCTTGGATTGCGTGATCGCTTGCCGCTCACCTCGCGGCATCTGCGCTATCATCCCGATATCGGGTATTTGTAACGCGAACGGAGAGCGTGCCAATGGTGCTGCCTACGTTGTTTTCGGCTCATGCACCCGCCATTCAGCATCGCGCGCGGCGGGACGCGGCAGGCGTGCCCGCGCCCGCCGTTACCCTGTCTCCGCTGGATGCCTTTCTGCTCACTCGCTTTGCCGGGTACCTGCCGCGCCCCCTCACCGTGCTCGATCTCGCGGCGGACGCCACAGACGGCGATTCGGTCGCGGTGCTTGATGCGGCGGGGGTATCGGTCGTTTCACCCCGCCTCAGCTGGGCGCCACCGGTGAGCGCCGATTGGCGCCCGTTGGTGCGCGAGGAGCGGGGGGCGCGGAACAGCACGCACGGCGCGGCCCCGCTTGCCGCGACCGCGTCCCTCACGCTGCTCGATGCCCCGGCGGATGACGGCGCGGAAGCATGGCAAACGGTGGCGCGCACGCTTCCCGTCGGGGGAACCACGCTCGTGCTGCTCGCGGAAACGTCGGCGACCGCCCCCCATACGGGGCAACACCTCGCATGGCTCGCCGACCGGTTGCCGGATGCGCCCATCGTTCTCCTGCCCCTCGGTGCGACCGGCACGGGGGAAGTGCTGGCACAGGCGATGGCGGCGTGCCCGGTCGGTGGAGCGCGGCGGCTCATCGCCCTGCGGGAACAGGCGCCGTTTTTCGCGACAAGCGAGCTTGGTCTCATTTTTCCCACCGAAGACGCGGCGGTGGCGGTCGCACTGGAACGCCTCACTGCCCTCGTGACCGGCAACTTCCAGTTTCTCTCACTCGTGCGGGACGCAGTGACGGCGGCTACGCGGATCGCGGCACTCGAAGCCGAACTGATCAAGGAGCGGGAGAACTACGCGCGCCTCAATGAGCGCCTTGTGATGACTGAAGCGGCGCGTGTGGCCACGGACGAAGCGCGCCTCGCCACGGACGAAGCGCGCCTCGCGACAGACGAAGCGCGCCTCGCGACAGAGGAAGCGCTCAGGCGGGCGGAGTTGGCGCGCGCGCAGGCGGAAGAGGCGCGCAGGCAGGCAGACTCGTCGCGCGTCGTGATGGAACGGCTCTTGGTGAAAGTCCAGGCACAGGCAGAGGCAGCGCTTCGTGCCTCTCAGGCGTTCGAGCAACGTCTGGCAGAGAAGACCGAGTACGCGGAATGGCTGGAAAGCCGCCTGAACCACCTCGAAGAAGAGCAGCTGCCGTGGAAAAACGCGGTTCTCGCCAGGCTGGAAGCCGAAATTCGCAACCTCAACGCGAGTAAGGCCCTGCGCGCCGAGCGCCTGCTGCGGCGCGTGCTGCGACGCGGATAAGCGCCGCGTCGGCAAAGAAAAGGCCCGCCCCGTCATTGATTGGAATGACGGGGCGGGCCTTTTCTTTGCGTATCCCGGAGCGGCATATCTCCGAGTCGTTTACCGCCGTTTACCCCTGCGCACGCGCGACTGCTTTCATCAGGGCGCGCTTGCCGATTACCTTGGTCATTGCCAGGCGGTACTCGTCGGAAGCGTGGATGTCGGAAAGGGCAAAGTCCACCTCATCGGGGCCATGCTCCGCTGCTGCCGCGATGTTCTCGGCGGAGGGCGCTTTGCCCTTGAGGGCGTTTTCCACGCTCGTTGCCTTGATCGGCTTCGCGGCGACACCGGAAAAGGCGACGGAGACCTCCTGCACATTACCGTCCGCGCCGAGAATGACGATTGCCGCCGCCCCGACTACCGAGTAGTGCGAGGCCTTGTTCGCCAGCTTCTCGTATGCACTGCCGACTTTGCCACCCTTCGGCACATCGAAGCGGATTTCGGTGAGGATTTCGTCTTCGCCGAGCGTGGTCGTCATCAGGTCTTCAAAGAAGTCGGCGGCGGTAATCGTCCGCTCGCCCTTCGGGCCCTTCGCGATGAACTCGCTGCCCAGCGCGACAAGCACGGCGGGCAGGTCGCTGGCGGGGTCGGCGTGCGCGACGGAGCCGCCCACAGTGCCCCGGTTGCGCACCTGGACGTCGCCGATGTGGCTCGCGGCTTCCGGGAGCACCATCACGTCCCCGTGCAGCCCCTGGTCAGACTCGATCATGTAGTGCGTGGTGAGGGCGCCAATGGAGACGGAACCGTTCGTGCGGCGCACGCCTGCGAGGTTTGGGATGTGGCTGATGTCAATCAGGTGCTTCGGCTCGGCGAGGCGCAACTTCATCAGCGGGATCAGGCTGTGCCCCCCCGCGATCAGCTTGCCTTCATCGCCGTACTGGCCCAACAGTTGCAGCGCCTCGTCCACGCTGCCCGCCTGGTGAAACTCGAACTCCCCTGGAAGCATACATCTCTCCCTCTGATTGAAAATCGGCAGGTGGCAGCCACAAGCGGCCGCCACACATGCACACGTTCTGTCCCTTTTCACTGCCTGCTGCGTACTGCCTACTTGCCCTGCATAATCCGCCAAAGCTTCTCCGCGCGCAAGGGCATATCAATGTGTGTCACGCCGAAGGGCGCGAGCGCATCCATCACGGCGTTCACGATGGCGGGCGTGCTGCCGATCGTCCCGGCCTCGCCCACGCCCTTGACGCCGAGCGGGTTCACCGGTGTGGGCGTGACGGTGTGGTCGGTCTCGAACTGCGGGAACGCTTTCGCGGTCGGCAACGCGTAATCGAGCAGCGACCCCGTGACGAGCTGGCCCTCGGCGTCGTAGACGACTTCCTCAAACAGCGCCTGCCCGATTCCCTGTGCGAGACCGCCGTGGACCTGCCCATCCACGATCATCGGGTTGATGATGCGCCCGCAATCGTCTACTGCGACATATCGCCTGATCGCCACTTCGCCCGTGTCGGCATCTACCTCTACAAGCGCGATGTGCGTGCCGAAGGGGTAGGTGAAGTTTGGCGGCTCGAAGAAGCTGGTCGCTTCCAGACCCGGCTCGATGTGGTAGGGGATCGTGTCCCCGGTGTAGGCGACCCAGGCGATCTCCGCGAGGCTCTTGCCGCGCTCCTCCGCCCCCTTCACATGCCACTTGCCATTGGTGAACTCGATGTCCTCCTCGGCGGCTTCGAGCATGTGGGCGGCGATGAGCTTCGCCTTCGCCTGCACCTTGCCGATGGCGAAGCTCATCGCCGCGCCACCGACCGCCGTGCCCCGCGAGCCGAAGGTGCCGACGCCGTACGGCGAGCCGCCCGTGTCGCCGTGCTGGATCACGATATCGTCAATGCCGATGCCGAGTTCGTCCGCGACGATCTGGGCGAAGGTCGTTTCCTGCCCCTGCCCGTGCGGCGAAATGCCCGTCTGCACCGTCACCTTGCCCGTGGGGTCTACACGCACGGTGGCGCTGTCCCAGCCGAACCCGGCGGGCATCGCCGCGCTCGGCCCCATGCCGCAGACTTCGACGTAGGTGCTGAAGCCGATACCGAGGTACTTGCCCGCCGCGCGGGCTGTTGCCTGCTCGGTGCGGAAGGTGGCGTAATCCACATGCGTCAGCGCCTTGTCGAGGGCGGCGGGGTAGTCGCCGCTGTCGTAGGTCAGGCCGGTGCGGCTGGTGAACGGGAACCGGTCGCTGCCGATGAAGTTGCGCCGCCGCACTGCCACCGGGTCTACGCCCGTCGCGTGCGCCACGAGGTCAATCACCCGCTCGATCATGTAGGTCGCTTCCGGGCGACCCGCGCCACGGTAGGCGTCCGTGGGCGTTTTGTTCGTGAACAGGCCGTGGATCGTGTACGAGAGGTTCGGGATATCGTACGGTCCCGGCAGGATCAGCCCCGTGAGCACGGGAATGATCGGCGTGAGCAACTGATGGTACGCGCCGAGGTCGGCGAGGATATGCACGCGCAGGTGCGTGATCTTGCCATCCCGGTTCGCGCCGATATCCACATAATCCACCTGCCCGCGCCCGTGAATGCTGCTCGCCATGCACTCGCCGCGCGACTCGATCCACTTGACCGGCTTGCCAAGCTGGATCGAGAGCATCCCGGCGATGGCTTCTTCGGCATAGACATTGAGCTTCATACCGAAGCCGCCGCCCACTTCCGGCGCGATCACACGCACATGGTTTTCCGGCAACCCGACCACGCCGCTGAGAAAGGTGCGCAGCAGGTGGGGAATCTGCGTGGAAGTCCAGAGCGTGAGCGTTTTCTGGCCCCGGTCGTAACTGGCAACGACGCCGCGCGTCTCCATCGGTACGGGCGCGAGGCGTTGATTGACGATCCGCTGCGAGATCGTAATTTCCGCGTCTTCGAGGGCGGAGCCGTCGCCGTTGTCCACGACCTGCTCAAAGGCGATGTTCGTACCGAACTGCTCATGCACGAACGGCCCACCTGCGTACGCAGCATCAAGGTCCACCACGGCGGGCAGCGGAGTGTACGCGACCTGCACGAGGTCAATTGCGTCCCGCGCGATGTACTTGTCGCGCGCGACCACCGCCGCGACCGCTTCGCCGACGAAGTTGACTTCGTCCACTGCGATGGGGTAGTGCGGTGGCGCTTTCAACGCTTCGCCAAAGCGGTGCGCCACCGGCAGGGTGCCGACGCCGCGCGCTTTGAGATCGGCCCCCGTAATCACCGCGACCACGCCCGGAAGCAGCCGCGCCGTCTCGGTGTCAATGCTCGTGATTTTTGCGTGTGCGTAGGGGGAACGGACAAGGGAGCAGTACAGGGTCCCGTTGAGTTTGAGATCGTCCACATACGTGCTGGCCCCCATCACGAGCCGGGGGTCTTCACGTCGCTTGATTGCGTTGCCCATCATCTTCGGGAGTACCATGCCATGCGCTCCTTCATCATAGATAGCTGACTGAATTGCGACGCGGCTGCTGAGTGACCCTTGAGAGCGGATTGCGGTACGGTTTGCCCGGTTTTCCTAACCCCCGACCCCTTCGCCCGAAGGGAAGGGGTGACTCACGGCAATGCTTCGATGTTCCCCCATACGCCACGATGTTCCAGAGATACCCTCCCCTTCCCTAAAGGGAAGGGGCCGGGGGTTGGGGCATTTCCGTCCGCCCTTAATCCCCGACCGGCGCGGCTTCGCCCGCGTGCGCGGCGGCATACTGCACGGACTTGATGATGTTGTGGTAGCCGGTGCAGCGGCACAGGTTGCCCTGCAAGCCCTGGCGGATTTCCTCATCGGAGGGGTGAGGGTTGCGTTCGAGCAACTGGTAGGTGCTCATAATCATGCCGGGGGTGCAGTAGCCGCACTGTAGGCCGTGCTCCTCCCAGAACGCTTCCTGAATCGGGTGCATCTTGCCGTCCTGCGCGAGGCCTTCCACGGTGAGAATCTCCGCGCCGTTCGCCTGCGCGGCAAACATCGTGCAGCTTTTGACGCTCTCGCCGTTCACGATCACGGTGCAGGCGCCACACTGCGAGGTCTCGCAGCCGATGTGCGCGCCCGTCAGGCCAAGCACATCGCGCAGGTAATGCACGAGCAGCATTCGCGTCTCGACTTCATTCGTGTTCGCTTCGCCGTTTACCGTTGTGCTGATCTTCATGCCCTCGGGTTCCTTTCCAATAGTACGCATCACGCGTGGGAAGCCGCCGCTACCGGAGCCGTCATTTGCGACTCGATGCAATCGAAAAACTTGCCGATGATCATCCGCGCCGCCGGAGCCATCACGCGCTGCCCGACGCCCGCAAGGGGACCCATCAGATCCGCCTTGCCGGAGTAGTGCAGCGTGGTGCCGCCGTCCGCCGCGTCTTCGAGCCGAAAGTCACCGACGCCGCGCAGATTGCCGGACTTGGATGTGCCCTCCACCGTGAGCGTCCACGACTCCGGCGGGTTGTTGTTCGTGCCCACAATGGTACAGACATACGTGCCCTTGATACCGGCAACGCCCACCTTGAGCGTCGCTTTGTACGCGTCCGGCCCGGTGTCCTCCATCCCCTCGCACCCCGGCAGGCAGTGCATCAAGGCCTCCCTGGAGTGCATCACATCGTAGACCGTTTGTTTGGGCGCCTTGAATGTATGCGAACCGTTCAGATCCACCGCACGCTCCCTTTCCGGGCGGCATAACGCGGGCACTCTCGCGCGCCCGTCCCATGCCGTGTGCCATCTCCTCAAGACATGGCAAGTGTAACAAGATGCCCCAATGACACAAGATAGATCATTTCGATCTACCCTCGCCTCATGGGGCAAAGCTATGACGCATTATAGCGTCCAGCGACGAAGTGGGCACCGTGCGGCGGGGAATGTCCTAACCCCCGGCCCCTTCCCTCGAAGGGAAGGGGCCGGGGGTTAGGAGGATTTCACGCGCAATCAGACCAATACGTACAGGCGTTAAATGCCGAGGTACGCTTTGCGGATGTCGTCGCTGGCGAGCAGGTCCGCTGCTGGGCCGGACTGGGTGATGCGTCCCGTTTCGAGCACGTAGCCCCGGCTCGCGTGTTCGAGCGCGGCCTGAATGTCCTGCTCCACGATGAGCAGCGTGCGCCCTTCCGCCTGTACCGCCGTGAGCACGTCGAAGATCGTGTCCACCATGATTGGGGAGAGGCCGAGGGACATTTCATCAATCATCAGCAGCTTCGGGCGGGCCATCAGGCCGCGCCCGACCGCGCACATCTGTTGTTCGCCGCCGCTCATCACGCCGGCGATCTGGTTCAGGCGTTCTTTCAGGCGGGGAAAAAGCGTCAGCACGTACTCGTAGTCTTGTGCGATGGCCCGCGCGCCGTCGCTGCGCCCGAACGCGCCCATCCACAGGTTCTCGCGCACCGTCATCGCCGGGAAAAGCCGCCGCCCCTGGGGAACGTGGCAGATGCCCTCCTTCACGAAGCGGGTGGAAGGCTCGCGCGCCAACTCTTTGCCATTGAAGCGGATGCTGCCCGACAGGGGCGTGATGAGGCCGGACAGCGCGCCGAGCATTGTACTCTTGCCCGCGCCGTTTGAGCCGACGAGCGCCACGGTCTCACCGGGATAGATCGTCAAATTTACGTCCCACAACACCTGCACATCCCCGTACGCGACATTCAGGCCCGTCACTTCTAGCAGGGGCGTCGCACCGGTCGCACCCGACGCGGCGGCAGGTTGGGTGATCGTCATGCTCGTTCGCTCCGTCTCTTGTATCGCATCACGATTCGCGCGGATATTGAAGTCATTGGCTAGGTCTTCCTAACCCCCGGCCCCTTCCCTCGAAGGGAAGGGGAGGGTACTATTGCAACGGTACAGCGCATGGGGAACATCGTTACCTTGCCATGCCTCACTTCCCTTCCCTTTGAGGGAAGGGGCCGGGGGTTAGGAAGATTCGCCGCCTGCGCCCTTGCCGAGTGTGCCATCGGTCGCGGCATCCATTGCGGCGAGTGCGGCGGCGGGGTCGAGGCCTTCGGCGATCACCTTCTGGGCGTACCGCTTTCCCAGGTAGGCTTCGATCACGCGCGGTTGCGTGATCACTTCACTTGGCAAGCCCTCGGCGATGTTCGCGCCCGCTTCCAGCACGAACACGCGGTCGGAGACACCCATGATCGCCTTCATCACATGCTCGATGATGAGCACGCTCACGCCGCTTTCGCGGATGCGGCGCACCAGTTCCATCGCCCGCTCGACCTCGACGAGGTTCAGGCCCGCCATCACTTCGTCCAGCAGGAGTACCTCCGGGTCCATTGCCAGCGCCTTCGCCATCTCCAGCCGCTTGCGGTCCGCGAGCGAGAGCGCGTCCGCCGCGTCGTCGGCCCGCGTGTCCAGCCCGGTGAAGGCGAGCACCGTATCGGCCTTCGCACCGGCGGCAGCGACATTCGCCCGGTTGCCCTTGCCAAAGAGCGCGCCGACAATTACGTTCTCCCGCACCGTCATCCCCTGAAAGGGGCGCACGATCTGCCATGTGCGCGCGATGCCCATGCGCCCGATGTCGTACGTGTGCTTATGCTGCGCATACAGATCGGTGCCCTTAAAGAGGACGCGGCCCGTGGTTGGCGCGCTGACGCCGGTAATGACGTTGATGAGCGTCGTCTTGCCCGCGCCGTTCGGCCCGATCAGCCCAAGAATCTCCCCGCGATGGAGCGTGAAGGAGGCGTCCGCGAGCGCCTTGAGGCCACCGAACACCTTGCTCACATGCTCCGCTTCCAGCACCACATCGGCCAACTGCAATCCTCCCATATGCGAGGATTCCCATCCCCCGCGTTTCCCCCTACGCCCGGTACTGCCCCAGGCCGCGCACGAACGCCTTCCACGAGACGCGCTGGCGGAGGAGGTAGACCACGCCGCGCGGCATCAGCAATACAACGACGATGATCGCCGCGCCAAACAGGATCGCATGCAGGTCGGTGAAGCGCGCCCAGAGCGTTTCCTGAATGGCGGTCAGGAGCGCCGCGCCAATCACGGGGCCGAGGGGCGTGCCGATGCCGCCGAGCACCGCCATGATAATCAGCCGCACGTTGGTGTCGAGGTTGAACACCGTGGGCGGGTCAATCGTCACATGCCAGAAGGCATACAAGCCACCCGCAAGGCCGCAGAGCGCGGCGTTGATCGTGAAAGCCAACACCTTGAAGCGCGTGGCATTGATGCCCATCACCGTCGCCGCATCCTCGTTTTCGCGGATGGCGACGAGGCCGAAACCGAGCTTCGAGAGCGCGATCAGGTATGCTGTGAGCACCGCGAGCACGACCAGCCCCAGGCCCGTGTAGTAAAACAGTTGCGGGTTGTTCGTAACGGGTAGGTTGATCGGGCGGGAGGCACCCGTCAGTTCCCAGTTGTTGCACACTTCGCGCGTGGCGATGGCGACGCCGAGCGTGGCGATGGCGAAGTAATGGCCCTTGAGGCGCAGAATCGGCAGCCCGACCACCGCGCCGTACAGCGCCATCAGCGCGCCACCCGCGATCATGGCGACAAAGAAGGGCGCCTTCGCCTGCGTCATCAACACGGCAGTGGCGTACGCGCCGCCGCCGAAAAAGGCGATGTTGCCGAAGGAGGCGTAGCCCGTGTAGCCGCCGATGATGTTCCATGCCGAGGCGAGCGTGGCGAAAATGAACAGGTTCGTCAGCAGGTTGTACCAGTAGCCGTTCGCCGCCAGTGGCACGAGCAGCAGGCACGGCAGGCTGACGAGCGCACTGATGAGCAGCACGCGGTCCACGATGCGCGCGGTGACGGCGGGGCGCACGGCGCGGCGCGGCGCGGGCGGCGCGGCGGGCAGTTCGGCGAGGGTACGAGTCGTCGTTGTATCTGCCACTTAGCGGTAGCCCTCCTTGCCCATCAACCCCTGTGGGCGAAGCACGAGAAAGACCACGAGCACCACAAAGGTAATCGCCTCTTTGTACCCCGCGCCAAAGACCACGGAGCCGATTGTTTCGATCAGCCCGAAAAGCAACCCACCCACGAGCACCGCCGGGATGCTGCCCAGCCCGCCAAGCACGCAGATCACAAAGGCCCGCGTGGTGTACGATGCGCCGATGTTCGGGTCAAACGGCTGCGTGGCGCTGATCAGCACGCCCGCGCACGCTGCGAGCGCCGCGCCCAACGCGAACGTGAGCGCGTAGGTGCGCGGGATATTGATGCCCATCAGCCGTGCGGCGGTGAGGTCCATGCCCACGGCACGGATCGCACGACCCAGCTTCGTGCGGTTCATAAACAGCGCGAGCAGGGCCGTAATCACGATAGCGAGGCCGAGCGCGCCGAGCTTGGTGACGGGGATGAGCAGCGTGCCGATCTCGATGCTGTTGCCCTCATAAGCCGGGGAGACGGAGCGGATATCCGACTTCCATTTATAGAGCGCCACGTTCGAGATGAAGATTTCGATGCCGAAGGTCAGCAGCAGCGTGACGAGCAGCGGGGCGCGTACGACGAAGTTGATCACCGTCGCTTGCGTGGCATAGCCGACGGTGAATAGCACCGCCGCCGCGATGGGCAGGGTGAGAAATGGGTCGAGGCCCGTGGCCTGCCAGATGAAGTACGTCGTGAACGCGCCGAGCATGATGAACGCGCCGTGCGCGAGGTTGACGATGTTCATGATGCCCCAGACGATGCTGAAGCCGAGCGCGACGAGTACGTAGACGCCGCCGATCAACAGACCGTTGACGATTTGCTGCGGCCAGAGCGTCGGGTCTCTGAGAAACTCCATTGGCCCTCCGTGGGGAAGTACGCGGTATGCAGTATGCAGTATGCAGAGGGAAAGTACGCGGTATGCAGCGGGAAGCAGGAAGTATGCAGGGCGCAGCACACAGCGTACAGCTTGATTAATGCATTTCACTGCATACTGCGTACTTCCTGCTTACCGCTTGTCCCATGCCGGCGTCGGGTACTTGGGGTCGCCGTTCGCGGCCGCTTTGGGCCAGACGGTGACTTTTTTGCCGCCCTGAATCTGCTCAACCGCCATCGGCTTATCCACATTGATGCCACGACTGTCGAACTTGATGTCCGCATAGAAGCTGTTGAAGGCCAGGGTCGCCATCGTATCGCGCACTTTGGCGGTGTCGAGCGTGCCCGCCTTCAGAAAGGCCTGCTGAAAGACCTGCCCACAAGCGGTAGATTCCGCCGCCTGGTAGCTCGGGTCCTGGCCCGTGAAGGCCTTGTACTTATCGGCGTAGTCCTGGCAGGAACCAAATTGCGCGTCCCGGTACTTGAGCACCGGCGTCCACTGCGTACCGCCGTAGACGTATTCCGCCGAATCCTTGAGCGAGTTCACGAAGTCCGGCAGGCTTGGCCCGACGGAGAAGCCGAACGCTTTTGGATTGAACTTGAGTTCCCGCGCCTGCTTCATCACGAGCTGCGCGGAGGCGTAGTGGCCGGGTGAGAGAAAGATGTCCGCGTTTTTCGCCTTGATCTGCGTCAACTGCGCCGAAACGTCTTTAGTGTCGGCGGGCACCTTTTCGTAGTACACCACCATCAGGTTCTTTTCCATCGCGTATGCCTTGACGCCATCGCCCACCTCCACCGAGAACGCGTCGTTGTCCGCAAGCAGGGCGAGGGTTTTCACCGAGGGGTCTTTGTCGAGGATCACATCGAGGATGCCGCGCAGGTAGAACTTCGCCGGCGTCATCGGCGAGAAGATATACTTGAAATTGCGGTTGAAGATGGATTCCGCCGCGCCGTTCGCTTCTACCATCAGCTTCTGGTATTTCTCGGTGATGGCGCTGGACGAGAGTGTCTGGCTCGTGCCGTACGGGCCGAGGATGAACTGCACCTTGTCATCGGTAATGAGTTTTTCCGTGAGCTTGGCGCAGGTATCCGGGCTGGATTCGTCGTCGTAGTACTTGATGTCCACCGTGTATCGCTTGTCGCCGACGGTCATGCCACCGGCGTCGTTCACCGTTTTCTTCCACAACTCGTAGCCGTTCTTGGTGTCCTTGCCCTCAGTGCTGTTCGCGCCCGTGAGCGAGATCGCGGCGCCAAAGAGTACCACACCCGCAGCGGGGCCGGAGACCGTCGGTTGCGCGGACACGCTCGTACCGCTGCTCATCGCGGTGGTGGCGGCAGGCGCGGCGGTGCTGCCCGTGGCAGTGGTCGCGGCAGGCACGCTCGTCGCGGCGGGTGCAGAGGCAGCAGGTGCGGTGGCAGTAGCAGCGGCGGGGGGCTTCGTTGCCGCAGTGGTCGCGGCGGCGGTTGCCGCAGCAGTTGCCGCCACGGTGCTTGCACCCGCGCCCGTGGTCGCCGGGGCTACCGTGCTGTTCCCACTGCCTGAGCCGCAGGCCGCGAGAATCGCCGCGCCCGCCGCACCCGCGACGCCACTGAGAAATGACCGCCGAGTGAGGTGCCGTGAGGGTACCATTGGTGCGCGCTCCCTTCAACCAGAATGGATAGACCGGACACACAAAAAGCGAGCGATCATCACTCGCGGTGACGCCGGAGAGCCCTATTGGCATTTCCGCCCACACCGATACGCGAAGCGATGAAGCGGTAACGAGCGTATTTCCCTCGCGTAATCACCGCGTAACATAGCACGAGCAGTGCCACTCGTGCAATATTTTCGCGCGTGCCGAAACGGGAGTTACCCGGTTCGGTGGGCAGTGAGAGCCGACGCGACGCAGTTGGTCACCATCACTGTCGCTGTCCCGTTGCCTTGCGCGCATTCCTCGGCTTCCCCTTCCCTCCGCTCGCATATGCCCTGTGCCGCGACGCGGTCTCACCGCGAACGTTTCGCAATCTGGCGTCAGGCCCGGTATTATGATGCGCGGCATCGGTCCGGGAAACGTCGGGCGGACGCGGCTCCGGTGATGGTCACATTCCCGCTCAGCCGGAAACGGTGCATCGGGTTTCGTTTACGACGCCACAGGTAGCAATGGGACGTTCTTGCGCGATACACTCCCCTTCAACGGATGAACCGACGAACGGATGAATGGAGCGCTCATGCCCGGCCAGTTACTCCCGTCTCTCGATGACCTGCTCGACGCCGTGCGCGTCCACATCAACCCGAACGATGCGCCGGCCGCCATCGTCTTCAATAGCCATATTACCGGGCTTGCGGTTGCCCGGTCGCTTGGGCGCCGGGGCGTGCCCGTGATCGCCCTTGACCCCGACCCGCAGGGGTACGCGCTCGCATCGAAGTACGCGACGGTCTCCGCCCTCTGCCCGTACGTGCTGACGGACGAGGACGCCTTTATCGCCTATCTTTGCGCGCTCGGTGATGCCCTGGCCCGCCCCGCAGTGCTTTTTCCGGCGAATGACGAGTGGGTGCTGGCGGTCAACCGCCACCGCGCACGGCTGGCGGAGCGGTTTATCATTCCCTTTTCGGGGCCGGAAATCGTGGAGCCGGTGCTCGATAAGGCGCGGCTCTACCGCACGGCGCGCGAACTCAGTATTCCCATTCCCGGCACCTGGGATGTTTCCCCCGCCAATCTTGCGACTGTGGCGGGGGAATTGCCGTATCCCTGCATCGTCAAGCCCACCGAACAGCGTGCCTTTTACGATGCCTTTGGTGACAAGGCATGGCAGATTCAGTCGCCGGACGAACTGCGCGACGCGGTGGAGCGCGCGGAAGGGCACCCACTCGTGGCGCAGGAGATCATCGGGCAGGGGCTGTCCGATTTTTACTCGGTCTGCTCCTACATCGGCGAAGATGGTGAGGCGCACGGCACGTTTGTCGGGCGCAAACTGGAGCAGTACCCGGCGGACTTCGGCACGGGCTGCCTCGTCGCGGCGGAGGGGCCACCGGAGATCGCCGCGCGTGGCGTGCGAATGCTGCAAGCGTTCGGCTACCGGGGCATCTCGGAGATCGAGTTCATCTACGACGCACGCGACGGCGAGCAAAAGCTGCTCGACATCAATACCCGCGTATGGAAGTGGATTGGCTTACCCATCGCCGCCGGTGTGGACCTGCCCTGGCTTGCCTATGCCGATGCGACGGGCAAACCGGAGCGTACCCCTAATACCCCCGCTAGCGCCAATACGCCTGACACTCAGCGTGGGCTGGTCTGGACGTACGCGAAGGACTACCTCGCCCTCCGGCTCATGGGGCGCGGCGGAGATACCGCGTCGTATCTGCCCGAAGCCTTCTGGGCGGAACTGGTTGCAGGCCAGGCGGGGCATGTGGTGGACGCGGTGATAGACCCGGATGACCCCGCGCCTGCGGGCCGGATGCTCGCGCAATTGGCAAACCCGCGCCGGTACTTCTGCGCCTGCTAACGAAAGGAACATGACCCGATGACCGCGATAACCGCGATAACCGCGACGAACACCATGACCGGTACGACCACACCGCGTGTGGGGTTCTGGCTGCCGATCTTCGGTGGCTGGCTGCGCAACGTCGAAGACGAGGGCATGCCCCCGACGTGGGAGTATTGCCGGGATCTCGCCCGTCGGGCGGAAGCGCTCGGCTTCTCGACCACCCTGATCGCCGAATTGAATCTGAACGACATCAAGGGGCCGGGCGAGCCGGTGCTGGAAGCATGGTCCACAGCGGCAGCCCTCGCGGCAAGCACCGACACATTGGAGATCATGACCGCGATCCGGCCGGGGTTTCGCAATCCCGCCGTGGTGGCAAAGATGGCGGCAAATATTGACCGCATCGCGGGGGGACGCTTCACGCTCAATGTCGTCTCGGCATGGTGGGCAGAAGAGGCACGGCAGTACGGCATGGAGTTCGTCGCGCACGACGAGCGGTACGCGCGCACGGGGGAGTTCCTCGCCGTGCTGAAGGGGCTATGGACGCAGGAGCGCACCACGGTGGATGGGAAGTACGCGCATGTCGAGGACGCACTGCTTGCTCCCAAGCCCGTGCAGCAACCCTGGCCCCGGCTCTATGCGGGGGGCGAGTCGCCCGCCGCGAAAGAGTTGATCGCCCGCGAGTGCGACGCCTACCTGATGCATGGCGATGATCTGGAGACGGTGCGCGGAAAGATCACCGAGATGCGCACGCGCGCGGAAGCGAACGGACGGACGTTGACCTATGGCATGGCGGCGTATGTGATCTGCCGCGATACGGAAGCGGAGGCCCAGGCGGAACTGGCGCGCATCACCGATGTGAAGGACGCGGCAGGCTACGCGGGTTACGCGGACTTCACCACAATGTCGCAACTCGAACGTGAGTTGAGCCTGCGCGATTACTCGGTCTCGAACCGGGGCTTACGCCCGAACCTCGTGGGCACTCCGGCGCAAATCGCGGCGCGGATGCGCGCCTACGCGGATGCGGGCCTCGGCCTTTTTCTCATTCAATGCAGCCCGATGCACGAGGAAATCGAGCGCATCGGCACGCAGGTATTGCCCCTGCTCGCCCGACAACCGACCACCACAGCATAGACGAAAGGCGAAGCGCCGACGTTCGCGCCTGCACTACATCGTCGCAGCAGGCGCGAACGTCGCCAGGGCGTCCCGCCGCAGGCGGTAGCGATGAAACGTGCTGTCTTTTCGGGCGGCGAGCAACCCGCATTCGGTGAGCAGGGCGAGGTGGTGGGAGAGGGTGGAAGGCGTGACGCCGAGCCGCGCCACCATCTCTGAGCAGGTCAATTCGTCGTGCCCCGCGAGGAGTTGTACGATCTGCAAGCGCGTCGGTTCGCCAAGTGCGCGATACACCTTGACCATTACCCCGTTCTCAATTGGCGTGAGCGGCGCGGAGGGCGCGGGAACGGGATGAATGTTCGATGCTTCGTCAACCATGCAAATAAGTGTACGGGCGGGAAGTGGACTCGTCAAGGCGCGCGAGTCGTTGGCATGGAAGGGAAGGTTTGAACCGCGAAGGCGCAAAGGCGCGAAGGGAACTAAGAAGAAATCTTTATTCTTTTGCATTTCTTCGCGGGTAGTACCCCGCTAAAGCGTGGTCAGGCTGCATGGGTAATTTCCCGCAGCCACGTTGGCGGTCGGCCCCGATGTTTCACCGCCGGGAGCGGCACCGGGAAGGTCAGCAGTTCCCCTATCGTCCAG
>JAABUQ010004105.1_pt1 | contig 25435 bp, 20 predicted proteins | sample 5560001 | NCBI WGS metagenome assembly JAABUQ01 (sample SAMN10711888, study PRJNA513371) | rock metagenome | isolation source: Antarctica rocks | place: Antarctica: Victoria Land, Finger Mt nord | collected 2015-12-18
CGCCATCTTGCTCCTCAACATCGTCGCGCTGCTGGGGACTCCGCGACTCTCCGTCTTCTTGTCCGTTCCCGCGTCCGGACAGGCGCACGTGGCCTGGCTGCTGCCCGGCAGCATGCTCTGGGATGACAGTGTGCGCGCGGGAACTCCCGTGCTCGCCCTCGATAGGCGCCGGCCAGCGCCGCGCGATACGGGGAGGTGGACGGGAGATCAGCTCGGGGTGCGCCTTGCAACGGGCGCCCCGATGACGATCTCCTCCGCGTCCATCCGAGGCGGCCGTGTCACCTGGCCGCTGCTCGTGCTCAGCCCCTGCTTCCTGCTGCTGGGCACGCTGATCCTGTTGCGCGCCCCGCGAGCCGACGTCGGGCGGGCCACCTATGCCCTCTGCGCCGTTGCCGCCTTCGCCCTCGCTCTGGCGCCCTCCACTATCGGCGACGAGCCCCTGGCCACGGCCGTCGAGTTCGCGGCGGTGACCCTCTTTGCCGCCTACTTCGTCGTCTTCTGCCTGACCTTTCCCGTGCGACGCGGCGCCGCGCGCCTGCGCGTCCTCGTCGTCGTGCCCCCGCTCATCACCATCGCCCTCTACCTCGCCGCGCTAATAATGCTGCCCGATCTCTACGCGGTCGCCGCCAACCTGCGCCTGGCGATCCTGCTGGTCTACCTCCTGCTGGGGGCGAGCCTGCTCATCCACTCCTTCGTCACCGTCCGCGACCGCGCGGCGCGGCGGGGACTGCTCATCATCAGCGCGGGCGCGACGGCCTCCGTCCTGCCGTTCCTGACGCTGTACCTGGCGCCGACGCTGCTGCGCCGTCCCACCGTGCTCGCCCCTGAGCAGGCTATCCTGGCCCTGGCGCTGCTGCCGCTGAGCCTGACCTACGCCATCCTGCGCCACCACGCTTTGGACATGCATCTGCTGCAACGCTGGCTGGTGTATGGGCTGCTCGGCGGGGGGCTGGTCGTGGTGTACGCGGCCGTTGTTTTCGCCTGGAATCTGTACCTGGGCAACCTGCCCGAGCCCACAAGCAGCCTCGTGTTCTCCGCCGTGCTCGGGACGCTCGCCGTCATTCTCTTTGGTCCGCTGTACGGCCGTGCCCGGCGCGGCCTCGACCGGCTCATCTTCAAGGACCGCTACGAGTATCGCGCGGCCCTCCAGGGGATCAGCCGGGACCTCACGGCCATGAGCGATGTGGACGCCGTGGGCGCCGCGCTGCCCCAGAGCATCCGGCGCCTGATGAACCTCGACTTCGCGGTGCTCCTGGTGTGCAATGGGCAGGAACAGGAAAGCGCGGTCGGCGGGAACGCCGGCGCCGATGATCCCGCGCTGCTCGCGGCGTTGGTGACGGCGGCGCAAGAGAACGGGGACGGAGCCGAGCCGCGCGTCGTGCCCCTGGGCTATGGCTACCTCAAGGTGGCGCTGATCCCGCTGCGCACGCACGACGCCCTGGTTGGCCACCTCTGCCTGGGACCAAAGATATCCGGTGAGCCGTACGGCGCCGACGACCGAGCGCTCCTGGCGACGTTGAGCAGCCACCTGGCGGCCATCGTGCGCAACATCCAACTCGTCGCCGACCTGCGGGCGACCATCAGGGATCTCCACGCCCAGCGCCAGGCGGTCGAGTTTCTCAATGCCCGCCTGGAGCGGACGAGGGAGGAGGAGCGAGCGCGTCTGGCGGCCGACCTGCACGACGAGCCGCTGCAAACGGCGCTCGACATCCAGCGCCGCCTCGCCGCCGCGCACACCCAGTTCCCCGCGGCCGCGATGTACGGCGCTCGCCTACAGACGCTGATCGACCAACTCCGCGCGCTGTGCATCAGGATGCGGCCGGCGGCGCTGGACCAGCTGGGCCTGCACGCGGCGCTGGACCTGCTGGCCATGGACGTGGGTGAGCGGAGCGATGTCCTGATCGGGCTCAGCCCCAGCACGGAGCTGGACGGCGCGGCCCTGTCGCCTGCGGCCGAGCTCGTCCTCTATCGCGCCGCGCAGGAGGCCCTGACCAACAGCGTGCGCCATGGCCGGGCGCGCGAGGTCATGATCACGCTGCAACGCCACGACGACACCGTGCGGCTGTGCATCGCCGACGACGGCATCGGCTTTACCTTTCCCGCAAACCTCGACGACCTTGTCCTGAGCGGCCACCTGGGCCTCGCCGGCCTGCACCAACGGGTACGATACTCCGGCGGCCAGTTGGTCTTACGCTCCACCCCCGGGCGGGGCACGACGGTGCAGGTTGACCTGCCACTGGAGAGGCGGGACAGGGAGGAGGCGCGCGCATGATCCGCGTGCTGCTGGTCGACGACCACGTGCTGATGCGACAGGGCACGCGCGCGCTACTGGAACAGCAGGCCGCGGACATTGAGGTGGTGGGTGAGGCGGGGCAAGGCGAGGACGTGCTGCCCATGGCCCGGCGCCTGTGCCCCGACGTGGTCGTGCTCGACGTCCAACTGCAGGGCCTGAACGGCGTGGAGGTGGCCCGCGCGCTGCGCCGGGACCTCCCCGATATCAAGGTGCTGGTGCTGACGGCCTATCCCTACGAGCAATACGTGCGGGCGTTGTTCGCCATCGGCGTGCATGGCTATTTGCTCAAGAGCGCGTCGGACGCGGAGTTGATCGCGGGGGTACGGGCGGTGCAACGCGGCGAGACCGTGCTCGACAGGGATATTTCCGCCCGCGTGGCCAGGCGAGAGCGCACCTCCAGCATCGTGACCACCGGTACCGGCACCCTGAGCGAGCGGGAGCACGCGGTCTTGCGCCTGGTCAGCCATGGTGACGCGAACAAGGACATCGCGCGGGAACTTGGCATCGCCGACCACACCGTGGAGTCGCACGTCGGCAACATCATGATCAAGTTAGGCGCCCGCTCCCGCGTGGAGGCCGTCGCGCTGGCCGTTCAGCGCGGCGTGCTCGTGCTGGATAACGCACGTCCCCCATCCAACGGCTAATAGCGCCTGAACCGGGTGTGCTTGATGCTCGCCAGGCCCGCGACCGCAGTCACATGGCACATCACCAGCCGACTGGAGTCGACTGTGGCGTGTAGGGGCGTGTTGAACCGGTCGCATCGTCCAAACAGTACTATGGCGCAACCGTCGGGCGCGCATCTATGCTGATACTGTAGGAAGGAGCCAGGATTCGTTCCGACACGTTATCTGATGACGATGGAGGATGAGGAGAATGAAGATGCGCGCTTATGGATTGGCGGGCGCAGCGCTATTGAGCTGCCTCATGGCATCGGTGGCGCCATCGCCGGCCCGTGCGGTTAGTACCGTTCAATCCCTGACCACGGGCGCCAACGTGGGATGGTTCACTCCGACGAGCTTGCCTGAGCCGCGTGAAAGCGTCGCCGCCACGGTGGGCCACGAGGGGAATATCTATGTTTTCGGCGGCACGGACGGCGTGACGGACTACAACACCGTGTTCATCTACCATCCGCGCGGTAACTCCTGGAGCGTCGGAGCAACGATGCCGTTCGGCGTTGAAGGCGCCGCCGCCGTGACGCTACCAGACGGCCGTATCGTGGTCATGGGCGGCGGCGCGGGCTGTCACTACACGCAGCACTGCACGACCTACAACACCGTTGAGGTCTACGACCCACGGTCGCATGCCTGGATCCTGCTGGCGCCCATGCATGCGCCACACTATCGTGGCGCCGCCGTGCTTGGTCCAGATGGGCGTGTCTACGTTATCGGCGGCTGGAACGGCACGGCCGCGCTGGCGACGGTGGAGGCCTACAACACGCGTACGAACACGTGGACCAACGTGGCCAGCCTGCCGCAAGCCGAGGAAGGGGCGGCAGCGGTCGTGACGCGCCACAGGATCGCCGTGGTGGGCGGTTTCGATGGCGGGAATGCGTACTACAACAATCTGTTTGTGTACAACGGGAAGACGTGGCAAAGCGGCAGCCCGATGCCAACGGCGCGGGCCAATCTAGGGGCCGTGGTTGGGCCACGAGGATTAGTTGTCGCTCTTGGCGGCTATGCCCCGGGGACATACCTCGCCACGGTCGAAGCGTACGATCCGCGGACCGACTCCTGGGCGGGCAAAGCGCCGTTGCCCATGGCGATAGAGACCATAGGCGCGGTGACCACGGCCAACGGATGGATCTACGCCATCGGGGGCTGGCACGGCTCCGCAAGCAGAATGGTGGCTGTGTACGGACCGCGTCCGGCCCACCATAATCCCTTTGCAGGCTAATAGGCCAGTGCTCGTGCAGCATCAGGGGACTTTCTTTGTTGCGACGCGCGCGGCGGCACGACCAACCGACCGCAGTCGGCCCGTGGTTTGCCATGCGACACATGCGGACTAGCCCCCAGACCCTAGCCGCGGGTCTGCCGGTCTAGCCGGGCAGTCGCAGGCTCCCTCAACGGACCGTAGTCACGGGCCTATGGGCGGCTCGTCAAGTAGAGCCCTGCCACTATAACGACGCCGCCAAGCATGGTTAGGGGTTGGAGAGGCTGGCCCAGCAGGGGCCAGGCCAGCAGGGCGGCGATGACGGGCTCGCCCAGGAAGCTGACCGAGACGACCGCGGCGTCGAGGTGGCCCAGCGTCCAGTTGTAGACCAGGTGGCCGCCCACGGTGCAGACCAGCGCCAGGGCCCCGAACAGCGCCAGATTATGCCACGACAGCGGATCGAACGCCTGGCCGCCCAGCAGCGCCAGGAGGCCCAGCGCCAGCGCGCAGACGAGATAGACCGGCGCGCTGTAGGTGATGGGGTCCAGGCGCTGGCGTACGCGCCGTCCGATCAGCAGGTAGACGGCGAAAACGGCCGCGCCGGCCAGGGCCAGCCCGTCTCCCGCGAGGGCACGGCCGCCCAGACGCACGTCGCCCCCCGCGATGATAAGCGAGCCCAGCAGGGCCAGCGCGATGCCCAGCACCACCGCCCGGCGCGGCTGCTCGCCCCACAGGGCCCAGGCCAGCGCCGCCACCAGCACGGGATGCACACTGACGAACAGCACCGAACTGGCCACCGAGGTGTAGAAGAGGGAGACCGTCCAGGTCGCGAAATGCAGCGCCAGGAGGGCGCCGGCCGCGCCGATCAGCCCGTAGTCACCGCGGCCCAGGCCGGCCAGGGCGCGGCGACGCGGCCACAGCAGCGGTCCGAGCAGCACCACGGTCAGCGCCATGCGCCAGGTCGCGGTCACCAATGGGGGCGTGGTGGCGGCGCTGATGAAGATGGCCGCGAACGAGACGCCGACGGTGGCGACGACAAGCCCCAGGAGGGGATTGACGCGGACGGAAGCGGACCTATCCCTGTCCAATTGTCGCGGGCTTGCTGTCGGGATAAGGCATGTGATTCGTGATCCCCCATACTCTCAGGGCATCGACCAGTCCTTCTACTAAGTAGGTGCTGGTACGTTCCTGGGAGCGCCGGCTTCCAGCCGGCCCGTCGTTGCCGGCTGGAAGCCGGCGCTCCCAGGAGGGACTTCCATGCCTCTACGTTGCACGAACGTACCAGTGTCTACTTAGCAGTCGATGTCAAAGACGGTTATAACGGCGCATGGGCGCCTTTGATGTGAGTTGGAGCGGCTCCTCCCCCCTCTCCCTGTGCGCGGTAGAGGGGGCCAGGGGGTGAGGGCGTCCCCAACGATGCGCGGGCAATCGTCAGTGTACGGCCGTGGCCGGCGCGGCGCAACTTTCACCCCTGTTATAATTCCCTCTAGACTAGGCGTTCGCAAGGCCGGACGCAGGCGCGGGCGCTATGGTAGGGTGGGCACGTCATGGATCACGATCACGAGGTAGGCCACGGTGCACAGGGGACGCAGGGATAATGGGTAGAGACGACGCGGGGCGCTGCCCCAACTGCGCCCGCAAGGTGCACTTCTGGCACAACCACAGCGGCTACTGCTCCAAGGAGTGCCGCACCGACTCGATTACGAGTTGTCTCAACTGCGGCCGCATCGGCCTCTATAAGCACGCCCGGTTGGGCTGCTGTAGCGAGGACTGCCGCTACTGGTATGTCGCCGGGCTGCTCGGCTACGACCGGGACGCCCTCCTCACCCCCGCCTGGGACAAGGTTGTCTACCACGTCCGGCTCCCCTCCACCTCGGCCGAGATCTCGTCGCTACAGCTCGACGAACTGGAGTATGACCGCGCCATCGACACGATCCTGGTCATCGCCGCGCCGGCCTGGATGACGCGCAGCAAGGTGCTGGCCGAGTTGCCCTATGAGCGATTCGACAACGCGGCCTGGCAGCATCTCTGGGCCGACGCGACCCTGACCGAGCAGGAGCTGTTCGAGTTCCACCGCCTGTGCTACGAGGACGACCTGGTGTGCCAGAAGCTCGGTGAGCACGTCTTCATCCGGCTGCGTCAAAACCAGGCGCCGCCCGAATTGGCCCCCTCCGGCAGCCTGCCCAACAATGGCTACCTGCCGGCCGCGACGTTGCTGCCGGTCAACGGCTATCTCGCGGCCGCGACCGGCGCGGGTACGACGGCGGTGGCCACACCGTACCAGCCTACGCAGGCGATGGGCGGCTACCAGCGGTCGCCGTCGGGACGCCTCGCCTCGCCGATCGCCCCGGTCCAGCCGCCGATGGAGTTCGTCGACGACATCCGCGCCGTCTTCGAAGGCCGCGGCTATAGCGTGGAGACGGGCGCCGCCGAGCATACCCTGCTGCTGCGCCGTCAGGGGCGCCTGGCCCTGGCCGCGTACCAGTACCACGGTGGCATGGTGGACGTCGACCCGGTTCAGCGAGCCCTGGCGGCCACGACCAACGCTGGCGCGACCCAGACCTTCGTGGTCACCAACGGCCATTTCACGCTCCAGGCCCAGGATGTCGCGGCCCTGCACCCGATCCAGTTGATCGACGGCGACGAGTTAGCCGAGTTGGTGGCAAGCCGCCGCGCCATGCCTACCCTGTCCGAGTCCGAGAACCTCGCGCCGGAGGAGGCGCCGAGCGTGACCCGCATCAGCTTCGACCATGGCCACGTCGCGGTCGCGCATGAGCCCCCCACGGCGCCCGAGGAGCCGGCGCGCGCGGAGCCGACCCGCCAGATCGACCCGCGCGCCGAGCGGGAGCGGGCCGAGTTGCTGACCGCCACGCCCGTCGAGCGGCGGCCGCAGCCCCAGGACAACCAGAACCGACCTCAGAACGGCTCGGCCTACACTAGCAACGGCCGCCTGGGACCCGTCGACGCGGAAATCGTCGGCGGCGAGGGCCAGGCGTAGCGCGCGGCGCGCCTCACCGGTAAGACGTTTGGCGGCGTGAGAGCACGCGTAAGATAGGGAGCTGCTACAAGGACATGATTCATGATATGCCCCCCCTTTATCCCTTGACGGAGCCAGCCGTCAGACCGGTGACGAAATAGCGCTGCAGCGAGAAGAAGATGATCAGCGGCAGCACCATGGAGATGAACGCGGCCGCGGTCATCAGGTGCCAGCCCTGGCCGAACTGCCCGACCAGCGTGCGCACGATCACGGGCATCGGCACGGTGTTCGGCCCCGCGAGCACCAGCGCCACCAGCAGGTCGTTCCAGACCCACATGAACTGGAAGATGGCCACGGCGGCGAGGGCCGGCGTGGTCAGCGGCATGATGATGCGGGTGAAGATACGCAGGTCGCCGGCGCCGTCGATGCGCCCCGACTCCAGCAACTCGTACGGGATGCCCGCCATGAAATTGCGCAGAATGTAGACGATCAGCGGCAGCCCGAAGGCGGTATGCGCGATCCACAACGTCGCGTATGTTCCGCCGAGGTTCCAGGAGGTGAATAACTTCAGCAGCGGGATCAGCAGCATCTGCAAGGGGATGATTTGCAGGGCGATGATCAGGAAGAAAATCGTGTTGCGCAGCGGGAAGCGCAACCAGGCGAAGGCGTACGCCGCCCCCGCGCCGATCAGGATCGGCGCGATGGTGGCCGGCAGCGTGATAATCAGACTGTTGAGGAACGCCTGACCCATGCCGATGGACCCCGCCGCCTGGAGCACGCCGCTGTAATTTTCGAGCGTGAACTGATGCGGCGTCCACAGCAGCGTCCACCAGATCGAGGTGTTGATGTCCTGGATGCTGCGCACGGAGGTGAACAGCAGCGTGACCGTCGGCAGCAGCCAGATGACGCTAATCAGGATCACGACCACATGCACGGGCGCGCGGGAGTACCAATGCGGCCGGTGGCCGACGACGTTGTCCCGTGGCGTTGCCGCCGCCTGAGCATCGGGGACCGCTGTAGCGCTCATCTCTCTTGCTCCTCAACTACCCTGACTACCGCGCTTCTTGGGCGCTGAACCGGCGGATACTCAGCGCCATGACGGGGAGAACCGCGATCAAAAGCACCACCGCGATGGCGCTGCCGTAGCCGGGATTCGCGTTCTTGAAGGACTCGACGTACATGCGCAAGGCGAGCACGTCGCTGGCGTCGGCCGGGCCGCCGCTCGTCATGGTGTAGATGAGGTCGAAGATCTTCAGCACACCAATCATGGTCAGCGTGATGATCACGGTGATCGTCGGCCACATCAGCGGCACGGTGATGCGCCTGAAAATGGTGAACTCGGTCGCGCCCTCCATGCGGGCGGCTTCCGTCAGGTCCTTGGGGATAGCCTTGAGCGCCGCGGAGAGGACGATCACGGCGAACCCCAGGCTGAGCCAGATCTGGGCGCCCATCAGCGCGAAATTCACGAAGCCGCTGCTGCCCAGGAACGCGATGGGCTGGAAGTTGGGGATAATCCCCGCCAGGATCGCGTTGATGGTGCCCACGTGGACGTCGGGGGCATACATCAGCGCCCAGATAGCGCCGCCGGCGGTGGCGGAGATGGCCATGGGGATAAACACGATGGACTTGGCAACCGATTCGTAGCGCACGCGGTCGAATAGTACCGCGAAGACCACGCCCAGGATGACCGTGACCGGAGTCACAATGACCAGCCAGAGCACGTTGTTGACGATGGCCCCGCGGATGAGGTCGTCTTGCGCCATGAGGGTGTAGTTGTCGAAGCCCGTCCACTGCAGCGGCGCGTTAGAGCCGATGCCGACCTGGGTCTGGAAGCTGAAGATGATCGTCTTGATCGCCGGGTAGACGATGAAAAACGCGATCAAGAGCAGCGCCGGGCTCACGAACAGCAGGGCGCTGATCGTGCGGCGCGGCCGCGCTGCTGGACGGCTTCGCCCGACCGTGGCGATGCCGCGCACGGCCGTGCTGGACCGTCCAGGCGGCGCGGCTAGCGGCTGTCCTTGTGCCATAGTCGCCCCCTCCGAAGGGTGCGGGCGCCGGACTGCCGGTCCGGCGCCCGCCTTATACCTCTGTGCCTACAGGTGGCCCTGTCCGCTAACGGCCCTGCGCGTACGCTCTCTTGGCGTGCGCCTCGAGATCCGCCAGCACCCCATCGATGTTGGACGGGTTCTGGAACCATTTCTGCAGTGCGGTGAACTCATAGTCGCTGCCGAGCGACGCGGGCATCAGGTCGGAGGCGTCGCCCCGCACCAGGCCCGCCTTGCCGGCCTGAATCAGCAGGTTGGCAAAGGAGCGGGTCAGGGCGTCGGGATACGAGTCCATGCTGGTAGCGTTGTTCGGCGAGATGAAGCCGCCGCGCTTAGCCCACTGCGCCAGCGCGTTGGGATCGGTCAGGCAGGTGACCAGCGCCCGAGCACCCGGCGTGTCGTGGAACATCACGACCCCGTTGGGGCCGACCTCGACCGGCGTCGTGCTCCACGTGCCGAGGCGCGGGAAGGGGAACGCGCTGTAGTCGACGCCCTCGACGTCGGTCGGCAGGTCGCCGCGCAGGCCCGCGCCGACGAAGGTCGCCTCCTGGAAGAACTCGGCCGACGGGTCGATCACCATCTGCTTCGCGCCCGCGTCCCACAACTGGCTGAGCGCGCGCGAACGGCCGCCGGCGATCATCCGGTCGTTGCCGATGATCTGGCTCATCAGCTGGAACGCATGCTTGATGGAGGGGTCGGTCCAGGGGATGGTGTGCGCGACCCACTTGTCGTACATCTGGGGGCCGGCCGACTGCAGGTAGACGTTCTCCAGGAAGTCGGTGAGGGTCCAGCCGCTGGACGCGCCGAAGGCCCAGGGATGCTTGCCCTGCGCGACCATCTTCTGCGAGAGCGCGATGAGGTCGTTCCACGTCGCGGGGATCGCGTAGTGACCCTGCTGGAACTTCTTCGGGGAGTACCAGACCAGCGACTTGACGTCCGCCTTCATGTAGATGGCGTACAGCTTGCCGCTGACCGTGCCCAGGTTGATCCAGAACGGCGAGTACTGGCTCTGCAGCTTGGCCGTGTTGAGGAACGTCAGCGGCTGGAGGGAGCCGCCCGCCACGTACGGCTTGATGGTGGCGGGGACGGAGAGGAAGCCCACGTCCGGCGCGTTGCCGCCCTGCACCCTCGTCGCCAGCTCGGTATTGTAGTCGCTCGAGGATTGTTGGTAGGTTATCTTGGTGTGGTAGTTGGCGTCGCAGTAACTCGCGATCGCCAGGAAGTCTGCCTTCTCCGCGCCGGCCCAACCGGCGAAGGCGGTCACCGGCATGCTTGCGACGGCGGCGCGGCCGCTGCCCGGCGTCGCGGCGAACGACCGGCCCGCCAGGGCCGGCAGCAACAACAACGTGGATACTCCCAGGGTGGCCAGAGACCGCTTGAGATGATGGTGCGACATTGCGTCCTCCCACGTGCTATAGACGACAAAAGAGACCCGCGAAGCCCGCAAACCGCTGGACACAACCGTATCACACGTGGCGACCCCTGGCAAGCAGCAGGCGGGCTGTCCCGCGCTCAGTCCGGGATCGTCGCGACCGGTCTACACCGACCGATGTCGTCTACAGTAGCACAAAGGGAATAGTTTTGCAATAGATGCCCGCGGAGTGGGGGGCGCGCCGGGATTGTGAGAGCCGGCCTGACCATAAATGGTCATGGCAGATCGTCATGTCCCTGCGGGACGCCCCCACGGATGAAAATCGGCAATGTACACAGCAGTCCCCCATGGCCGCTGCGGCGGCCACCCCCGCGGATGAAAATGGCCTATTTTCATCTCAGAGCACGGACCCTGAAGGGTCTGCACTGGCCCGGCGCCCGACGCGATCCCGGCTCTCGCGCCGACCTTTTAAGGTCCGGCCCTCCCATGACCTTTCAAGGTCAGGCCAGCGCCACGCGCCATCACAATCGTGGGGCATACGCGGTAGGTGCGAGGAGGGAGGTGCGATCCCGATCGCCCCCCTCCAGTGTTGACACGGTGGCCGCGCGCGAGGCGCGGCGAGCAGGATTGTGGTACTCCCTACCCCTTGACCGCCCCCGCTGTGAGGCCCGCGACGATCTGGCGCTGCAGGATCAGCACCACGATGATCAGCGGTACCGTGACCACGATGGCGCCGGCGGCGATCTCGCCCCAGGGGAAATTGAAGCTGGCCCCGCCAAAGAAGTTGACCAGGCCGATCTTGACCGGCTGCACGGTGTCGTTCGTGGTGAACGAGACGGCGAACAGGAAATCGTTCCACACGCCGATGAAGGTCAGGAACGATGTCGTCTTCTGGTCCAACATCCCCGCCAACGCCTGGGAGTATACCATCGGCGGCTACCAGGTCATCAAGAAATAGCTCAGCTACCGCGAGTCCGACCTGCTGGGCCGCGCCATGACCAAAGACGACGTCCGCGAGATCACCAACACCAGCTGCCGCATCGCCGCCCTCGTCCTGTTGGGGCCGTCGCTCGACGCCAACTATCAGCGGGCGTTTATCAGCGGGCGTTATTGGGATTCGGATGTTCCCCCTTCGGTGAATGCACGAAGGCGCTGCCGGAAACGTGGTAGTAGATCCTCGAATGTGCAGCAATAAATGTGGTGCGAGTTGACGACGACATGGTTGCGACGCCAGTGCAATCGCCGCCGATCGATACTAGAAACGCCGCTGTCACGACCAACGACAAGCAAGGCGTAAATGTCAATGGGTCGCGGCCCGAATTGGTGCTCGAAGAGAAGCGTTGAATCATGCTCGTCGAACAGCCAAAGCCAGTCGACGATCTGACTGAACCCATGTTCGAAGCGTGGGCTCCACTCCGTTGTTCGCCGTTGCCGTGGAATGAACAAGCTGCTTGTCCGTGCGTCCTCAAACTCGACAAGGCATAACGCGTTGTTGGTGTGATCTCCAATCACGGCATCGGCCACGAACTCGCCAGACAGCCGTACCTCGACGGCGAGCCGGTCGTAGGTCGTGATGTTGGGATGGAATGATCCAAGGAGGGCTACCAGATCGGCGTGCGCGGCAAAAAACGGCAGGATGTCGTTGCGCTCCGTCAGGTCAGTGTTACCGTGGAGCAATTGCTCATAGTTGGCGAGATCTTGTAGGCACGCGGTCCGATCCCACTGCCAGGGGGCGAGCGTACTGATAGGGGCGCTACGGGGCATTGGCGAACGTTCTCATCGTCGCTGGCCGTACGATGTCCTCCACTTCCACGGGGGCGCCCGGTTCTCGGCGGACGATGACCCGCAACTCCGGCGCAGCGTGCAGCAGATAAACATGGTCTAGGTCCGGCCCAGAGAAAATTGTCCCTTCCACCTCGTGCCGCGCAAACGCCTCCACCGCCGCGAAGACGCCCGCTCGCTCCTCGGGCGTCACGTGGTCGAGCGCCGCGACGACCCAACTGGGTATTTCAGCGATCATAGGGGCGTGCCCATTTGCTTGTGCTCGCCCTTCACGAAGACCCATCGTCCTTACCTCCCTTCCCGCATTATCCACTGCCATATGCTACCACGCTAGATACGACCTCGCGCGCCGAGGGCCAGGTCGGCGGACGTTCGTGGCACGCCCGACGGCGCGCCTTAGTTACCTCGCGCCGAATGAGGCGAGGATACCTACATGTGCCTGACCGGGCGTGATTCTATCATCCACAGCGTCCTGCTCGACAAACGACCAAGGGCGTGCGATCCGGATCGCACGCCCTTGGTGTGTAGGCCAACCATGGTGTGGCCGCGAACGCGGCCGCGACTCACCGAGGACGTTCGGTTTGGTTTACCCCTTGACTGCTCCCGCCGTGAGGCCGGCGACGATCTGGCGCTGCAGGATCAGCACCACGATGATCAGCGGTACCGTGACCACGATAGCGCCGGCCGCGATCTCGCCCCAGGGGAAATTGAAGCTGGCCCCGCCGAAGAAGTTGACCAGGCCGATGGTGACCGGCTGCACCGTGTCGTTCGTGGTGAACGAGACGGCGAACAGGAAGTCGTTCCACGCACTGATGAAGGTCAGGATGGCCGCTGTGAACACGCCTGGGGCGGCCAGCGGCAACACGATCGACCACAGCGTGCGCACGATACCCGCCCCGTCAACCCTGGCCGACTCTTCGAGCTCATTTGGGAGCTGGCGGAAGAACGTCACCAGCAGGAAGATGGTCAGCGGCAGCGAGAAGACCACGTTGGGCAGGATCAGCGCCTGGTACGTGTCGATCCAGTGGTTCTGGTTGAAGAACACGAACAGCGGACCCACGATGGCGATCTGCGGGAACATGGTCACGGCCAGGATAAAGGTCATTGCGACGACACGACCGCGGAACTTCAACCGCGCAATCGCGTAGCCCGCCGTGATGCCGAAGAGCAGCGAGATCAGTGTCGCGACCCCGGCGATGATCACGCTGTTCTTGATATTGCCCGCGAACGCGGGGTGATCGTTAAAGGCACTGGAGAAGCTCTCCAGCGTGGTGTGTCCCGGGAACACCGTGGGCGGGGCGGCGCTCCATTCCGCTGCGGGCTTGAGAGCCTCGTCGAAGACCCATAACAAGGGGGCGATGCAGAACAGGACGATCAGCACGACCCCGATATAGAAGAAAATTCGCCCGACGCTGATCCTGCTACCTGAGCGAGTGGCCGTGCGCGCGCGGTCGGTGACAACGGTTGTAGCCATCAGCTTTCCCCCTCTTACTCACGCGGCCGTTTGAGCGCCGAGCACTTTGGTGAACACCAGCGCGATGGCGCCGGCGCTAAGGAAAATCAAGACTGTCGTGGCAACGCCGACCGGGAAGTTGATCTGCGACACGATCAATTGGTTGTAGGCGTAGGTCGAGATGCTCTGCAGATTGCTGCCCGCCACGACGAAGAACAGGTCGAAGACGTTCCAGGATTGGAGAGTGCGGAACAGCAGCGCCACCAGGATGGCCGGCTTGAGCAGGGGCAGCGTGATCTGGAAGAAGCGCTGCCAGACGCTCGCGCCGTCGACGCGGCCCGCCTCGTAGACATCGTCGGGGATGGTCTGCAAGCCGGCCAGCAGCAGCAAGGCCATGTACGGCGCCGTCTTCCACACGTCGATGGCGATCATGGCCATGATCAAGGTGGGAGTGCTGGCTAGCGGCGCCCAGTCGGCCGAGATGGCGCCGGGAGCGATGGCGTGAAACACGGCAGGAATAACTCCTGTATTGTTCTGCCATCCCAGGGCGCGCCACACCACCGCTGAAATGACGGTGGGGAAAGCCCAGGGCACCAGCACCGCCGCGCGCGCCACGTTGCGCCCGATGAATTTCTGGTTGAGTGTGATCGCGAACAGCAGGCCGAGAATAAACTCGAGCACCACGCTGACCACTGTAAATAGGACCGTATAGCCGATGCTGCCGGTAAACGTGGGGTCAGCGAAGGCACCGTGCGCGCCGATATAGTTATCGAGGCCGACGAACTGCGACCCGAACTGCGGTTCGTTCGGCAGATAGTTGAGCAAACTGTACCAGATAGACTGGGCGATGGGGTAAAACGCGATGCCCACGATCACAATCAGGGCCGGCGCGACGAACAGGTACGCGGTCACCCCCTCTTGCCGCGCGAACGATCTCCCCCGCGCCCTCTGCTTCGGCAGAGGCTGCGCCGCTTGTTGCACGCTCATCGAGCACCCTCCAATGTTGCCTAATCAACACCGTTATAGTAGCCTGAATGGCTCGGGACCACGGAATCCCAAGCGAGGGCCGTGGAGTGCGTCACGTCGGTCCGTGAGGGCCGGTGGAGCGGATGCTCCACCGGCCCTCCTTGCGCGGTACCGGCAGGCGAGCGGACTAGTGGAAGCGCGCGTCGGCCACCGTGATAAAGGCGTCGATGTCCTTAATCGCAGCCTGTGGGGTCATGCTACCGTTGAGGGCATTGTGGAAGTCTTGCTGCATGCGCAGCGAGACATCGTTGTAGACCGGCGATGTCGGACGCGGCAGGATCTGCAACTGCGGGGCCACCGACTTGAGGAACGGGTTGGCCGCCTGGACGGCCGGGTTGTCGTTGGCCGAGACCATGGCCACGGCGTGGCCGCCGTGGATGGCGTAATACTGCTCCTGCTGCGAACTGATCAGGTAGTTGATGAACGTCCAGGCCTGGTCGGCGTTCTTGGTATTCTTGTTGATACCCAGCCACCAACCGCCGAGCGTGGAGTAGCCGGGCTTGCCGGGCTCGTGCAGCATCGGCAGCACCCCGACCTTGCCGACAACCTTGCTGCCGGAGCCCTGGGCGAGGGCCCACATGTAGGGCCAGTTGCGGGCAAAAGCGGCCAGCCCGTTGGTGAAGTCGTTGGCCGTCTCCGCCTCTTTGTAGGCCGTGACGGCCTGCGGGGACGCGCCGCTGGTGATCATGCCGCGCATGGTGGCCAGGCCATTGGCCGCCTGCATCTGGGTCGATGCGGCCGTGGGACCGTAGACACGGCCGCCGGCGCCGTTGACGTACTCAAGCGCGTTGCAGACGAGCCCCTCGTACTGGCTGCCCTGGAAGACGAAGCCCTCCCGGACGGCGTGCTTGGCCACGAGCATCTTGGCCTCTACCTGCAGCTGCTCCCACGAGGTGGGCAATGGCAGCTTGTACTGCGCCAGCAGGTCCTTGCGGTAGTAGACCATCCCGAAGTCGGTGAACCAGGGGGCGCCGTAGGTGTGGCCACCGTACTGCACGTCCAGGATGGTGCCGGGGATGTACTGCTTCTGCGCCGCCGTGGAGAAGTACTTGTCGACCGGCAGGATCAGGTTCTGGCCCGCCAGCTGGGCCGGCCAGATCACGTCGCCGGCGAAGACGTCGGGCGTCACGTTGCCGGCGCGTATGGTGCGCTGGAGGTTGACGAAGTACTGGCCGGTGTCGCTCGACTGGGTCTGCAGCACGACCTTGATCTTACCGGCCTCCATCTTATTGAAGTTGCTGATGAGGGTCGGCACGGTCCCGGTCGTATCCGGACCGTTCCAGAAGATGAGGGTCACGGGGCTGGCCGCCTGGGCCGCCGGCCGGGCCACGCCGAGGCTACCGGTGAGGGCGATGCCGGCGGCGGTCGCGACCGCGAGAACGTTGCGGAGCTTGGGCTTCCGTAGGATGGACTTGCGCACTGTCTTGCCTCCTTTGGCATGAGGTCAGTGTTGGTTGAAGATTGGCTTGAAGATACCTGAAACGAACTGTACGCGCTTCCCGATGTCTGGGGCGATCACCTCCTCGTGATTGTCCGTGCCTCCCGATAGATGAAACCGGCCCTCCGCTATCTCGCCGACGGCAGCATCCCAATCGTTCCGCCATCGTAGCCGGGGAACGTGAGCCCTATCCGCTAGCTCCTGCACATCGCATGCCACATGATGGATTGCCCATATGTCCAGAAAGCATTGACTATCGGCTCTCACGCCCAGGGTCGGTCGTGTGACGGTTGAAGGACCGGAGGCTCAAACAGTGGTCCCAAACCAACTGTACAGTACCGTATCACACGTGACGAACCGGTGGCAAGCAGCCACTGTCCTCCGGTCGGACCGCAGTTCCAGCATCAAACGATGTCGCGCAAACCGGTTTGTCTCATAGTAGCACGAATCCGGGAGCTTTGCAATGAGGCATCATTTCCCTGTTTCTCTGTTTCCTCGTCTTACATCTTCGCACGGTCCGAGACGGGACCCGTGCTGCCCCGTGGCAGGAACTCGACCGGGACGATGCGCTCCAGGGGATGCGGCTGCCGGCCAGCCAACAACTCGATCAGCATGTCGACGGCGAGGCGCGTTTCGTCGGCGACGGAAAAGCGCACCACGGTGATCGGTGGTTGCGCCAACGCGGTCAAGACGCTATCGCCCAGGGTCACCAGCGAGACATCGCCGGGGACACAGCGCCCTTGTGAGGTCAGCGCGTGGAGCGCCGTGGCAGCCTCGTAGTCCGTCGTCGTGATGACGGCGGTAAAACTGTTCGTACCGTCGGCCAGTGGAGGGAGGGCGGCCCCTGGTCCATCCGTCGGATCGTAGGAGAGCACCTGGGTATAGTTGAAGGGCAGGCCGTGCGCGCGATGCGCGTGCCGGAAGCCGGCCAGGGCATAGTACCCGAAGCCGTAGACTGGTAGGCCATCCGCATAGGCCGTCAGCAGCGCGATCTTGCGGTGGCCCAACGCGTACAGATGATCGACGGCCACGGTGGCCGCCCGCACGAGATCGGCGTCCACGAGCGCCAAACCGGCGCTGTCGCGCGGACGCCCAATGGCTACGAAAGGGAGGCCGGCGGCGCGCAAGGCCGCGATCCGCGGGTCGGCGCGTCGAACCTGCAACAACAGCATTCCGTCGACGTGGCCCGCGCTGGCCAGGCTGGCCACGTCGTCCCCCTGCGGATCGCGCGACATCACGCACAGCAACTTGTAGTCGTGCTGCCCGAGCCGGTCGGCCGCGCCGGCGATGAACCCGAAAAACGGCCCCTCGGGCAGCGCCCCGGATGGATGGAGAGGCAAAGCCAGGCCGATGGTGCGCGTCTGGCGCAACGCGAGACTGCGCGCCGTCGCGTTGGGCTGGTAGCCAAGCTCGCGGACGGCGGCCAGGACGCGCTCGCGCGTGGCCGCGGAGACAGGCCGCTTGCCGCCAAGCGCCTGCGAGACCGTCGCCCGGGCAACTCCCGCGCGTCGCGCCACGTCCCTGATCGTGACCTTACGCGTGTCTCGCATCCACAGGTCCTTCATGCCCACCGCCTCATCGCTCGTGGTGTCGTGGTCCCCGCTACCTCGTATGATACCGAATCGAGAGCGGTTTGACGCGGATAGGCGATACTGGGGGAGGGTCTGTGAAAAGTCGCCGCGGCGATGGGAGAAACGTCACTGGGAGCGCGGGCGTCTCGCCCGTCCCGGGAGCAACACGGGGACGGGCGAGCAGCGCAGCGAGCGCTCGCGCTCCCAGGCCGACAATGCACAGCCCCTCGATACTGGGGTGTGAGCGACCGCAACGTGTTGAGGTCGCGTTGCCTGGATGGAACACAGGAAGGAGCGCCGATGACGACGAGCGTGGGGGCAGGCACGACCGACGTGTTGAACGAGCGCCGGCGAGCGCAGGTGCGCGAGGAGCGCCGCTTGCTGGAGGAATTGCGCGTGCTGCTGGCCGGCTTCGACGCCGCGCCGGACGATCTGCGGACCTTACGCGACGCCACGCTCACGCTCGACGAGATGTTTCTGCTGGTGGTCGCCGGGGAGTTTAACGCCGGCAAATCGGCCGTCATCAATGCCCTCGTCGGCGAGACGGTCTCCGCCGAGGGCATCACCCCCACCACCGCCAACGTCACTGTGCTGCGCCACGGCGAGGCGCGCGGCGAGCGCGTGGTGGGCGACTACCTGATCGAGATGACGCACCCCGCGCCCTTCCTGCGCGCCATCTCGATCGTGGACACGCCCGGCACCAACGCCATCATCCGCCGCCACGAGGAGATCACCGAGCGCTTCGCCCCGCGCGCCGACCTGGTCCTCTTCGTCACCTCGGCCGACCGCCCCTTTACGGAGAGTGAGCGCGCCTTCATGGAACGGCTGCGCGGCTGGGGCAAGAGCGTCGTGGTAGTGCTCAATAAGACCGACCTACTGAGCGGTCCCGCGCAGGTCGACGAGTTGGTCCGCTTCATCGGCGAGAACGCGCGGGCGCTGCTGGGCTTCGACCCGCGCATCATCCCGGTCGCGGCGCGGCTGGCCTTGCAGGCGCAAGGCATCGAGAACGAGGCCACGCGCGCCGAACTGACTCGCCTGAGCGGCTTCGAGGCGCTGCGCCGCTACGTGTTCGAGACGCTCGACGAGGAGAGCCGCGTGCGCTACAAGCTGCTCAACCCGCTCGGCGTGGCCGAGAACGTGGCGGCGCGCTACGCCGCGGCGGCCCTGGAGCGCGAGACCCTGTTGGCCGAGGACCGCAAGACCGAGGACACCATCGAGCGGCAATTGGCCGTGTTCCGCGACGATATGACCCGCGACGTGCGCGGCCGTCTGGCGGCCATCGACGGCATCATCTACGAGATGAACGAGCGCGCCGACCGCTTCTTCGAGGCCACCATCCGCCTTGGGCGGCTGCCCGACCTGATCAACAGCGGGCGCGTCAAGGCCGAGTTCGAGCGCGAGGTCGTCGCCGACAGCGCCACGCGCATCGACGACGGGGTGCGCGAGCTGGTGGATTGGACGGTCGACGCCGAGTTCCGCCTGTGGCAAGGCATCTCCGACTACCTGTCACGGCGGCGCCAGGCCGCGGGCGAAGAGGGCATGCTGGGCAGCGTGACGCCCTCGTCTTTTACGCAGGACCGCCGTGCCGTGCTGGAGAATACGATGCGCGCGGCGCGCGGCGTGGTGGACCGCTACGACCGCGTGGCCGAGGGAACGCAACTCGCCTCGTCGATGCGCGACGCGGTGGCCCAAACCGGCCTGGCCGCGGCGGGGGGTATCGGCCTGGGCGCGCTGATCGTGGCGCTGGTGGGCACGGCGGCGGCCGACATCACCGGCATTCTGGCCGGCGCTGTCATCGCGGGGATGGGCCTCTATATCCTGCCAGCGCGGCGCAGACGGGCGCGCGAGCGATTCCGCGCCGAGTCCGAGGCGTTACGTGAGCGCCTCGACGCCACCATCACCGAGGCGTTCAACCGTCAGCTTGCCGCCGCCCTCGAGGCGTTGCGGGCCGCGCTGGCGCCGTACGTCCGCTTCATCCGCGCCGAACACGACCGCGTGACGCGCTTCCGCGACGACCTCTCGACGATACAGGGTCAATTGCGCATGCTACGTCACGAGGTAGAGACGAGTGGCTAGTGGTTAGTGGTTAGTGACGAGTGAGGTCCACTCGTCACTAACCACTAGCCACTAGCCACTCGTCTCTGAGTGGACGCGCTATACTGCGGGGCATGCCCTTGTGCCCTGACGCAAAGGATTCGGGAGGCGAGTCGCGGACGTGATACAAGATCGGTCCGACGAGGAACTGCTGGCGGGCGTCGCCGCGGGCGATAGCGTCGCCCTCGGCATGCTATACGACCGCTACGCCACGACGGTCTACTCGCTGGCCTTGCGCACGCTCGGCGACCGTCAGGCCGCCGAGGAATTGGTGCAGGAGGCACTGTTGCGTGTGTGGCGGCAGGCCAGCTCATATCAGCGCGATCGTGGCGCGCCGACGACGTGGATCTTCGGCATCGCGCGCAATCTGGCCATCGATGAGTTGCGCAAGCGCGGGTCGCGCCCACAAAGCGCGGGGGGCGATCCCGAAGAACAGTTAGCCCAGCTCGAGTCGGGGGACGACGACCCCGCCGAGCAGGCCTACGCCCACATCCAGCACGAGATCGTGATGGGCGCCTTGGGCCAGTTGCCGCCAGTTCAGCGCGAGGTGCTCGAACTGGCATACTACAGTGGACTCAGTCAGAGCGAGATCGCCAGACGCCTTGGTGACCCGCTTGGCACCGTGAAAACGCGCATGCGCCTGGGCCTCCAGCGGTTGCGCACCCTGCTCAATCCCAGCGAAACCGGTGTTGGGGCGCCCTAAAACACGAGCGAAGCGAACATGAACGATAGAGGGACAGCCACGGAACACCACGTCGACGACGAGCTGCCCGCATACGCGCTCGATGCGCTCGATCCGCCCGAGCAGAGCATCGTTGCGCGCCACCTGCGCGTCTGTCCGCGTTGTCAGCGGCTTGCCGAGGGCGCCCGTACTCTTGTGGCGCAGCTCGCGTTCGGCGCGCCGCCTCGACGCCCTCCAGCCGACCTCCGAGAACGCGTGCTGGCCCGTGCCGCCCGAGAGCCGCACGGCGCCGTGTTTGGCAGCGATGGCGCCCATGCGGTGATGCGGGCATCGCACCCGCCGATGCCGACGCCCATTCCGTTCACGGACGCCGGCGTCGGAGAGGCTCCCCTGGCCGGAGCCAGCGTGACATGGCTACGGAGCGCGCGGCGGCGCCTGCCAACGTGGGTGATGATGGCCGCGTCTCTACCGCTCGTCTTGCTGGCCGGCGTCGCCCTTGGTTGGGTCATGGCCAGCCAAGGGCCTGTGCAACGGACGCCCCTGACGGTGGTCAGTGTGCGCGGTTCGGGAGGCATAGAGGGCCACCTGATGATGCTTGCGGACCAGTCCACCGCGTCGCTGGTCCTCACGCACCTCCCTTCCCTCGCCCACAGCCAGACCTACGTCTGCTGGTTGGAGCGTGATGGGACGATGGAGAACACCTGCGCGTTCCAGATTCCCCCTCGGGACGACGACGTCAGCGTCCTACTGCACTCCACATTGCCCATGGGTCGCTACGCCAAAGTGGCTGTCGCCGCGGAGCCAAGCGCGCATCCGGCTCGCCCAAGCGGCACATTTCTTGCTTCCGCTCCTCTGCCGTAACCGGATACAGGTCGTGCGCGTGGCAGTACTATCATACCCTACACCGCCCCAGCCCTACGCCGAGGTCCGTCCCCAACGCGCCATCTCTTGCTCCCATCCGTGACGACGGTAGCTGCTCGACAATGGAGTGTTAATACCAAGAGTTTATAGAGGCAAGTATCCGGCGTTGGCGAACGCTATCACCGCACACCGGATTGTATCTGGGCCTTCCCCCCACGGCCATGTATCACGCAGACATGCCTATGGCACACGGATAGACACGACGTGCGGTTCCACGAACCGGTGTGTCGTGCCGGGTGCGGTCGGCGAAGCAGAAGAGGGAGAGTACTGATGTCGATGGTCCCGGACTACGTTGAGGAGCATGGCTCAGAGGATAGCACAACGATCTACCTGAACGACATCAGCCACGTGTCACGGCTGACTCCGGACCAGGAGATCGAGTTGGGACGTCGGATTGCCGGAGGCGACGCTGACGCGCTCCAGCAGATGGTGGAAGCGAATCTTCGCCTGGTCGTCTCGGTTGCCAAGCGCTACCGCCACGAAGGACTATCGCTCCTCGACCTGGTTCAGGAGGGTAACATCGGATTGATGCGGGCGGCCAAGAAGTTCGACTACACCAAGGGCTATCGCTTCTCGACCTACGCCATCTGGTGGATCCGTCAGGCCGTGACCCGCGCCATCGCCAACCAGGGGCAGACCATCCGCGTGCCCGTCCACGTCGCCGAGGGCATGTCGCGACTCAACCGCGAGGAGTGGTTGCAGTCCGATGAGGGCGTCCCTCACGAGCGGCCGGCCAACGTGCCGTCGGAGCGCATCCTGGAGGCCGTGCGCCTGGTGCAACAACCGCTCTCGCTGGAACGCACGGTCGGCGACGAGAACGACGCGTACCTTGGCGACGCCGTCGAAGATACCGGTGCGGTCTCACCCATCGACGCCACGGCCAATGCGCTGCTACGCGACCGCCTGGGCGAGATGCTGAGCCAACTGCCTGACCGCGAACGCGCCGTCCTGGAGTTACGCTACGGCCTTAGCGATGGCCACCCCCGCACACTCAAAGAAGTCAGCAACCGCTTTGGCCTGACTCGTGAGCGCATCCGCCAGCTCGAGACGGCCGCGCTGGGCCAGTTGCGCGTCTCGGGCAAGAAGGTTGGGCTGCAGGAGTATCTGCTGGCGTAGACGAGTGACGAGTGACGAGTGACGAGTGATTGGTGACGAGTGAGTTTCACTAGCCACTAGCCACTAGCCACTATACACTGACGACGTGGCTCTACCAGATACTCCTCCCCGCGCCATCCTGGTGATGATGCTGGGTGATGTGGGCGACGTACTGCTGGCGACGCCGGCATTGCGACAACTGCGCTCAGCCTATCCTGGCGCGCGCATCACGACGCTAACCAAGCCGACCACAGTCGCGGTGCTGACGCACTCGGGTTTGGCCGACCACTGCCTGACCGTCGAGAAGCACATCTTCGACCGTCCCGCATCCCTGCTCAACCCGCTGGTCATGCTGCGTCTGTTGCGCCTGGTGGCCGTGCTGCGACAGGGCCGCTTCGACACGGTCGTGGTGCTCCATCACCTGACGACCATGTGGGGCACGGTCAAGTTCGCCCTGCTCTCGCTCGTCACCGGCGCGCCGCGACGAGCCGGACTTGACAACGGCCGCGGCCCTTTCCTCACCCACACCGCGCCCGACCAGGGATTCGACGCCGCGCACGAGGCGCAGTACTGGCAGCGCGTCGTCTCGGCCCTGGCCGCGATGCCACGGACGGCGTCCTGGCGCGCGTCGTCGCGGTTGCGGCGCGAGCGGCGGCAGGGTAGGGGTGCATCGGTCGCCGCGGAGAGGGTCAGCGCGCCGGTGGACAATGCGCTCAGGCCCACGTTCGTCGTACCGGGTAACGCGCAGGCGTCGGCCGACGCCATCTTGCGCGCGGCTGGGATCGTCTCGGGGGTACGCGTGCTGGCGCTACACCCGGGCAGCGGCGCCTACAGCGTGGCGCGGCGTTGGTACCCCGACCGATTCGCCGCCGTGGCCGACATCCTGGCTCAACGGCACGGGCTCCAGGTGGTCGTGCTGGGCGGCGCGGACGAGCGCGCACTGACCGAAGAGGTCATCGCCTCCATGCGCACGCCGGCGGTTAGCATTGCCGGGCGCACGAACCTGGCCGAGTTGGGCGGGGTGCTGCGGCGTTGCGCGCTGCTGATCGGCAATGACGCGGGAGTGGCTCACCTGGCGACGGCCGTCGACACGCCGGTCGTCGCCGTGTTCGGCCCCTTCAACCACCACACCTGGCGCCCGTTGGGCCGCTCGTTGGTCGTGCGCGCCAACCCGGCGCTGCCCTGTATGCCGTGCGTTAACCGCGGCTTCGCGCGGGGCTACCCAGAGGGCTGCCCGCCCCGCTACTGCCTGCGGGAGGTTACCCCGACGATGGTGGTGACCGCCGCCGAACACCTTCTGCTACAATAGTTTTGTCACTCCTACGTCAAGTACAGGGGAATAACATGGTGATGATGTCAATACGACTGCGCCTGTCCTGAGCGGAGCCCCCTATCAGGGGCCAATGCTTGGGCAATGAGACGGTTACCAAAGCGCCCGCTACCCGATGGAGGCGCTTGACCCGTCCATGCCGCGCGTCTAACCGTCCTTTCGTCAGAGGGCTCCGCTTCCGGTCGCATTCGCCAGTGTGGCGATGTGGCTTTTTTTGTGCGTTGCGCTCACACGACACGAAAGGAACGGACCCTTGTCATCCATCCACCACCACACATCCCACCTGTACGCCCAAAACTTCCTACGCGATGCGCGGTTGGTCGACCACCTGCTCGACGATGCGACGATCGGGCGCAACGATCTCGTGGTCGAGATCGGGCCGGGCACAGGGATTATCACGGAGCGGTTGGCCATGCGCTGCCGGCAGGTCGTCGCGATCGAGCGCGATCCGGCCCTGGTTCGGCGCCTGCGACGCCGCTTCGGCGCGGCGCCGCGCGTCACCGTCCACGAGGGCGACTTCCTCGCGTTCCTGCTCCCGCGTACGCCCTACAAGGTGTTCGCCAACATCCCCTTCAACGTGACGGCCGCTATCGTGGCCCGGCTGACCGCCGCGCCCTACGCGCCCGATGACGCCTACCTGGTGGTGCAGCGCGAGGCAGCCGAGCGGTTTCAGGGGCGTCCCCAGGGCACGCTCGCCGCGGCGCTGTTATGGCCATGGTTCGACCTCACCGTGACGTACCGTTTCAACCGTCGCGACTTCAGACCGCCGCCAGGCGTCGAAACGGTGATGCTGCGCCTGCGCAAGCGCGGCCCGCCCTTAATCGAGAACAAAGAGGCGCAGCCCTACCGAGACTTCGTGACCCACTGCTTCACCGCCTGGCGTCCAGGCCTGCGCCACGTCTTCACGCGTCGCCAACTCGGCGACGTCTCGCGCCGCCTCGGCCTGGATCGACGCGCAAACGCGGAACTGACGCCGGCGACGATCCCAGTCGAGCACTGGCCCGAGCTCTACGCCTACTTCATGAGTGTCGCCGCCGCCCACACGCGCCAACTCGTCGCGGGAAGCGATGATAGATTGCGAGCGGAACAAGTATCGCTGCAACGGGTGCACAGGACAAGGACCAACCATCCCTATCAGCCCCGTTCCCAGCCGACTGGGGACGAACACAGGAAACAATCTATGCGAGCAAACCTCGCCGTAACATACTTGACAGATTAGGGCCATATCGTTGGCCGACTAAGGGTATGCCTACACGTCCTTGATGGTTGCTACAAGACGGGAAACCAGCAGGTGTCGTTAATCCCTTGTCGGCCGCTATGCGCATCGCCTATACTTGGGCCATGACCACGACCCGACGAGCCGACATGTTCACCGCGGACGGCAAGCCGTCGGCCGACGACCCGCGTGAGAACGGACCAAGGTTGGGCGACGAGCGCACCACGCTGGTCGAGTCCCTGCGCTGTCAACGCCTCACATTGGAGATGAA